>Ga0137380_10005477_pt1 | contig 11293 bp, 22 predicted proteins | sample SagtaG_17_FD_104809 | JGI IMG/M metagenome (GOLD analysis project Ga0137380, IMG submission 104809) | Vadose zone soil microbial communities from Sagehorn Ranch, Mendocino, California, USA - Sage2_L_100_16 metaG | ecosystem: Environmental > Terrestrial > Soil > Vadose zone | place: USA... | reverse complement strand
TACTCGGATGACGACATCCAGATCATCGTGCTGGACCTGCTGCAACCCACGCACGGAAAGGTACGCCAGTTGTCACTCGCGGAAATCAAGGCGGGATTCAAAGCGGGCGCGCTCACGGAAAAACAGGCCGCCGAGCACCTGAAGCAGCTCGGCTATTCCGACGCCGACATAGCTGTGCTCGTGCAAACACTGCCGGGACCGAAGGCAGCGCCGCCGGCAGGCACGCCAGCCGGTTAGGCACCCAGGCCGGCAGCAGGCGCTACAGACCAGCAGAGAGCACCAGAGTAAGCCATTCCCTTCACCGGCAACCTGAGAAGACCTCACCGGCAACCTGGACGCGCTGTAATAGCCAAGCAGCGGCCTGCCAAGCGAGGCAGGCAAGCTCGGCGTGCCGGCGTGCACCGTATGGCACGCCAGCTTGCCAGAACCGTCCAGGCAGCCCTGCTTTGCAGAGCCTAAAACATTTTTCCACCAAATTTGCGACACGAGAACTGAGAGACCCTTCTTTTCTAACTGTGAAAAGTATCAAGCGATGGACCGGCACGCGCCCGAGCGCGCGCGCCTGCGGCTTTTGGCGTGGGAAGGAAATTCGCTTAACGAGAAAACGATTTTCGGTCGACGTGGGTCGTACAACCTCCGCGATCGCCGAACTTGTACAATCGCTTGCCGGCATGGAGTTGTACAACGCCCGCGTATCCCAAAACGTTGTACAAGCTAACGGCCGCCCAACTGTTTCAGGACGGCTTCCAGCTCTGCGCGGAGCCGGCTTCGTTCTTTTCCAGGATGGTCAATCCCGCCCCAACGGTGACACACGACACAGAGGAGAAGCCCAACCACAGTGCTATTTTTCCGGAGAATCAGCGGCTTCTTCGCCGCCAGGTAAGACTTGTACCGTTTCGTCAGCTCTGAAACTTGTACCTGTTCGATGCGCTCGTTTTCCGCCATCAGCGGCCACCGCCCTTGAGGGGAGAAAAATCAGTAGGAACGACCTCGACGGCAACGCCCGAGCTGCGCGCGACCGCCAGGGCGTCGTTGCCGATCCGCGCGCAGACCAGCAGCGTGCCCGGATTCGGATCGTGAGGGAGATCATCGGGAAAGAGCTTTTCGACGCCAAGGGAAAGATGCACCAGCGGCGGCCCGCCGTTCGCTATCCGCGCACGCCACAACACCACGTAACCAGCGAGCTGGCCGAAGGCAGTCAGGCCCGGATTCTCTTCCACCTCGATTATCGTGACGCGCTCGCCTTTCACCGCAACCACGTCAACGCGCTTCATCGAGTTTGCAATCCACATGCGCCGCGAGGAGTCAGGGTAAGAAGGCCCCGGATCAACTCCATCACCCAGGCGCACGTTGTACTCGTAGCGGTCGAAGCGAGTGGAGTTTCCATACAGCCAGTTTTTCCAGATGAGGATTTCCCGGAGCTGCATTCCGGGAAACCTCAGTCTGTCGGCCTGAAAACGGATCGCGGGATTAGCAGACGTTGCCATTCGCTACTTCCGCATCACGGAGATTTGGAACTCTGGCGAGTCGCTGAATCCTTCCTTCTTTGCCCTCTTAACACCCTCGCAGCGCACGCGCCACAGGTCGCCCTTTTTCAACTGATAGCCCTTTCCCCGGAGAGATTCGAGCGCGTACTTTATGCCCGTGAGACTTGGCAACTCAACCTCCGTCACCTCTTCCCCATCGATTGTAACGGGCACATCCAAAGTCAGCCGGTACGCCGCCCCACCAATCTTCTGATCTCGCTTCCCCTCAAGAGCACCTTCAATTTCCGTCCCCTCTTTCCAGAAGTCGGCCCCCAACAGAGGAACCGCGATTTCATCGCTTCGCCCTACCCATGTTTGCACTTCCGCTGTCGCCATTCGAATTACCTCCACGTGAAGGTATCAGGCAGCACCCTCAAACAGCCAAGGTTGCCGCTCCGATTTCTCCGGCATCGCGCCGGCGAACTCGATGCGCTTCTGCTCACTCGTGACGGGGGGCTCCGGCGTCAGTTCCCAGGGAGGACCGCACGATTCCAGGTAAGCATCTATTGTTTGGTGGAAGGCGAAGGTGAACTGCCGCGAGCCATCCGACAGCATTTCCGTTTCTGACAAGGGCGCACGTAAACCGAGCCGTCGATAACCTTTATCACACAGCCGCATGCGAACTTCTGGGTCAGGTTGACACTCGTCTCCCGGCTCGCGCTCGAACTTTTTTTCTTGCGCCCCATAGAAACTCCCGAAGCACTGGATTCTCCGCACCCCACGGAAGGCGCGAAGGAACTCATCAACCAGAAAATGGTCACCGGCAAACTCCGCGCATTTCGTGACGTACTTGCAGACCTCACGGAGCGCGTTCGCCTTCAGATGATTGTACTTCTTTTTTCCACGCTTGGTAACCGTATAAGCACGCTCCAAATGTAGATAACGCGCATCGCCAGTAACACGTAACCATGCGGCTTTTAGCAACGTCAGCCACCAAGCAGGCAGGCGGCGCGGACCTTCCAGCAACACGTGAATGTGCGGATGCCAAGACTTACTTCCCGGCTCGTACACGCATTCAATAGAGCGCACGCCGCCGTAAAATCGGAACGGTTTTCCCTTCTCATCTTCGACTTCCTGGAACACCCACGAATTCCACAACTCCGCGAACTGGTCTGAGATATTCGAGATGTCCATGCGCGAGAGGTTTTCCACGTTCGGCACCGTGAGAGTCAGAAACCAGTACGACCGGCCCGGACGATTGACCATCGAAGAGAGCTTTTTTATCAGCGGTCGAGACCGGCGGTTCGCACACTCCGGACAGAACATCGAATCACACCAGCATGGGACAGGTATCCGGTCACCGTTCGGATGCAACCACACGTCAAACCACTGCCCGCACGTTGCCAGGGCTTTCGCCTGCTTTTCGCGTCCACACCTGTTCAGGGAATCGACCACCTGCTGAGTGAACTTCCGCCGCGCCTGCCTGCGGAACAAATCTTCCCCGTCACGAGATAACCCCCTGAAGACAAGTACTTTGGAAGATGTTCCTATCTTATGAACATACCGCGCTTCCGCGCGCCCCTCTTCCGCCTCGTTCCCCGTCGCAAACCCCGCGCGGGGAACGGGCGGGGCTTTTGGACCCACACCGGCTGCACGCGGACTTCCAGGGTGGGAGCCCCAGCCGTTTGTGTCGCAGGACGTCGCCACGACGTTGCCTGCACTTTGTCCGCAGCTCCCACCCGACTCGCTCACGAATGCCCCCACCAGGCTTCGTGGATTTTCAGGCGTTCCTCAGTAGAAATAGCAGCGTGGCCCTCTCCATAGCGGCGTCCAAACGCCTTGCAAAAATGTTCATTCCTAGAGCTGATTTGCTGATGGTGAGTCATGCACAGCTTCACAATGAACGGTGGTTCATACGTTACGTGGTGGTTTTCCCTTGCGGCGCGCTGGCATCCAGGAAATTCGCAAACTCCAATTACCTTTGATAGCCTGGAGGCCCTTCCACCGGAGGAACTTTCTTTAGAAGGCAAGGTGAAACGCTCCGTTGACGATCTCATTCAATTTCGCGACCACTTCCGCGTCCGTGATCTGCCAGCGATACCGCCACACGAGAAACCAAAGATCAGCGACCTGCAAATAATCCAAACGCCGATGCGGTTCGAGCGCCATCAACCCGTTGAGGAATTCACGGCGTCGCGCGTGCCAGCCGCGATCCGGCATAATCACGGAGCGCAACGCCACGACCGCCCGTGTCTCGATTCCCGTCACGCTCAGTAACCCCGCGTCAGATTTTTCGCTTTCGCCCACACTTTCCAGTTCTCTACTTCCTGCTCCGCAGAGATCGCGCGCGCGCGCCAATCGACGGCGTACGTTTTCAGAGTGTGAAGCACGTGGAAGTGGTAGACCAAAATCACCAGCGCCACTCCAAGCGCAAACCCCGCAACGAAATGCAGCATCACGCCCCCTTCCTAGAAAGGAACTCCGGCCCGTATACCTTCAGAAACCGCACCCACAGAGTTTGTGAGCGCAACTTCTTCGCGTAGGTCTTCCTGTACCGCTCCCCGAGTCGTATCAACTTGGCGATATTCCGCACCTGACGCTTAAAACCCTTTTGAGTGGCATCCGGTACCGGACCCCGCCTCGGACTTGCGAGTAACCTTGCAGCGATATTTTTCATGCGTCCAACGCCTGAGACTGCACTTCGTCGTAATCGCGCTGCCGCAATCGCAACCCGACTTCCTGCGCCCAACCGAGGAGGAGCTGTGCCTTCAACTTCCGCTCTGCCGGCGCATCACGAAGGAACGCGACGACAGCTTTCTTCGCGCCGGGGTGCATCAGCTCCTCAGGAATAATCAGTGTCGGCGACGGCATCACACGCCCGCAGGCGCAGGATTCGGCTTCGCCGTTGTCGGCAGCTCCTTCTGCTCCGGCGCTACGACCGCAACGCCGAAGTCGTGGCCGTCGAACGGGCAATGCACGGTTAAAATCAACCGCGCGACAGCACTTACCTCGCCAAGAACAGCGTCGCACTTCGGACAGACTATCTGCATCGCTTCACCTCGCTCGGCCTGTCTTACGAGACATGATCAACCGAATCCCTTCTCGCGCTTCGACCAACCGTAAAATCCGTTCACAGGCGTATTTTCCGGCCAGTGCTTGCTCTGCTTTGCGGAGATCGCGCTGCAACAAACCCTGTTCCTCTTCGCCCTGGAAATCAGCCTTGACATCCTGAATCAGTTCGATGACATCCTGCACCGTCATGGGTGAGCCCCTCCGCGCGGCCAGCGCGGGCGAGTAAACCACATAATTACGGGACCTGCAAGCGCAATAACAAACAACACCCATGAAGCATGCTGACTCATGCGTTCACCGGAGCGACGGCTCCCGGCATCGGACGGTCAAAGTACTCCGACAGGCGCGCCGCGTACTGCTCCACGTCCGCTGGACCGTTGTAAGCGGTCACGATGTCGGCGAGATTCGCCGCTTTGCGCGCGATGGCGTCATTGAGCACGCGGACCGCGCCGCGAATACAAATCTCAGCGGCCACACTCCCATCCGTATCCCACATCAAAGAGAGCGGCGAGACGCCCACGGGAAAGTGAGTGAACATCACCTGCCAGGGACCATAGGAGCAATGCGCCAAGCAGCCCCACGCCCGCGTTGCCTCGGGATCGAGATAGCGGCCACCGTAGCAATAACCAGTCTCGTGACGCGGACTGGAGTTGAAACCGAAAGAAGATTCGACGCCGGCAATTCCCCACAGCAAACGCACTTTGTCCAGCGGCGTGCCTTGCCACTTCCCGGGCGTGAAGAGACCCGGCGCGTGCTTACGGCAAAGAGAGGCGACGATTTCAGGAGCGACTTTCATGGGGCTACTCGTAGACCTCAACTCCGTGTTCACGCAGAGTTTTAACCACACTAGAACGTTCCCAGTGATGAACCATGAGCGCGACCATGTTTCCCGGATCGGAATCGCGCCCGCAGACGATGCAACGCGGAGCTTGCGCGGCAGCGGGCGGCGCAACCAGCTCACCGTTCCCGCTCGGCTTGTACTCATTGATAGGCACCAGCGAATTCTTCCACTGATCCACGTAGCTCCGCGCAACTTTGCCCGTCGCCCCACACCGCACACACAAATCGAGGAGGAATTTCCGATGCACGTCGATCTTCGCGCGTGTCGGCTCATCGCAGAGCTGCACGTCACAACGAAACGCCAGCGCCCACGTGTACGGATTGACGCGCAGCAGTTCTTTCGATACCGACCAACTCACCAAGCCTTGGACGTTCGCATCCGCGATTTCCGGATCGCATTGCACAAACGAAACGCGCTCGTCCACGAAGCCCACCGTCTTACCGACCATCGCGGCGAGCTGCTCCAAACTCAGCTTGAATTTTTCCTGCAACGCCAGGTAGTGACGGCCCTGCTCCGCGGCGGAGACTTCCTCGCGCCCGGTGTTCTCGGAGATCATCTGGCGCACTTCCGTATAGTCGTCCATTTCCTCAACGAGCGCGGGGACCTCGCGCAACGCGCAAACTTGCGCGGCCTTCAAGCGGCGATGGCCGAAGACAACACGGAAGCGGTCACCAACGACACGCAGTTTCAACGGGCAGGTGATCCCGTTCCTACCGATGTCTTCCACCAGCTCGTTGAACGGAGCATCCCCAAACTGCTCGCGCATGGGAATCAGGGGCTCGTCAATCTGCCCGACCGGGACTAAGCGCACTTCACTCATCACATCGGACCTAAGGGGATAGCAATCCTCGAACGGTCTTGAGCTTCTTGCAGGATTTCATTTGTGGCAATAAAACGACGTACGCGAGCGAGCGCATAGTCAAGCATGCCGAGCGCGACGACAGGATTCTTGTCGCAACCTTCGAGCCCAAACACTCCCGAAAGCATGTCGAACGTCACGACGACCCGCATTTCCAACTTACCCCGATCCACAGTTAAGTTATCCATTCAGCCACCCAGAGCCTCGCGCGCCATCGCTAATTCCTGTTTGGTTACGGGTGCAAGTTGAGAAGCACGCACGGCAAGGATAAAAACGTAGCGGCCAAGCTTGCGAAACACAACGTGGTCGCCGGCTTGAACATTGAGCGCCTCGCGGACTTCCTTTGACACCGATACGACCTGAGAATGCCCCCACTTACGAATTGGTTTCACCGCGAGGATTTGCGGGGTTTCGTTCACATGCCCCCCGGAAGGCAGGGGGCGCAGTGCATTCGAACAGAGGTCACCGAGTACAAAGGCAGGACCACGACGCGCATTGGGTCGCGCCGCAGGTTAGTTTGAGAACTGCGCCCCTTGTTCATTGCCAGCCAGAATAAACCCACCTCGCATAGTGAACCCCGGCGTCCGATAATAAGGGAAGTGTTTACCAGGAGCGTTCGGGTCCGGAGGAAGTTATATTATGTCAACCAGAAAATCGCTTTTCGTTCGCTGTTCATGCTGGTTCCCGCACTTCCCGCCCCCGCGAATTCCCCACCAAAAACACGGCGGTCCGGCACTCACCGATGCACCGAAACAGGGCAAATTTTTCTCTTGACACGTTCACGGCGAACTCCGGCAACCTGCGCTCGTAAGCGAGAGATGCACAGGGAGCACACGCCATGCCGATCCGCATCAAGCCCGCCTCTTCAAGCCAACAGAAGTACGTCAACAATACCGGCAACGCCGGCCAGAGCTATCAGGATGGCATCAACAATCCCCGGCGCGACTGGCTCGCCGCGACCACAGCGGCGGAAGGAACTTGGGCAAGTTCCGTGCAAGCGGCAGTCAACGCCGGATCATTCGGCAAAGGCATCACCAACGACGCCCAGGCGAAGCAGAAAGCGAACGCCATCTCTCTCGGCGTGGGACGTTATCCCGCCGGCACCAAGAACGCCGCCGCGAGCTGGGCGAAATTCACGCAGCCAGTTTTGGACGCGATGGCCGCCGTGCCCGATTTGCCGCGCGGCCCGAAGATGAGCCAGCAGAATTTCGACAAGCAGCACGCTTTCGCCGCCGCTGCTGCTTCCGCGAAGAAGAACAAGTAACACCGCCTGGGGAGTGTGCGGCGTGACCTCCGTACGCCGCACACTTCCTGAAGCGAGCGAGACCAGGGAGAAAAGAAAATGCCGCCAGCAATCGACACCGTAACCGCGACCGTGACCGCCGCCGCCGCAGCAGGTTCCGCAGCCGCCGCCGTCGCCGGAGATTCGCTCGTAATACGCTCGACCTCTTCGCGCGTGCGATTGCTCAACGCCTGGATCGACACGGACGCCATCGGCTTCTTGCAGATCACCTCGCCAAAACTTCACGACAACACTCGCGGCCTGCGGTTCAAGACCACCGTGCATCAGCCGTTCCCGTTACTGCCGTTCGAGGCGATGCAAGACTTCTATCCTGTAGACACTCTTGCCGTGACCGTGGGCAGCGCCGCCGGCGCCGGAAAAATCGACAACGTGTCGCTGATGGTCTACTACGACGACATTCAGGGCATTTCGCAAACCCTGATCGACGTGCCCACGCTCGAGAAGCGCAAGCTCGAAACCGTGACCGTCGAATACGCTCCCGGCGCGCCGGCTTCCGGGTCCACCTATTCGGGGCTGAAGGCCATCACCGACCAGAGCGACTTGCTGAAACGCGGCAGCTCCTACGCGCTGGTGGGCTACAAGATGAGCGCGAACGCCACCACGCTCACGATTCGCGGCGCGGATTCCGGCAACTTCCGTATCCCGATGCCGGCGGACGCCAACAGCGCCTACTACACGACCACGTGGTTTATGGCCCTCTCCGATTGGTTCCAACTTCCGCTGATTCCCGTTTTCCAGGCCAACAACTCGCCGGCGATTTTCATCGAGCAAGTCAGCAATGATCTGCTCGCCGCCGTGGCCGCAACGCTGATCTTCGTGCGACTCGGCTAACGCGCAGAAAATTCCAGGAGACACCTTGGCACCGTTCCGAGAGGGGGCCGACACACCACCAAGCGGCCCGCCGCCGTCGCAGATTCAGACCGCACCGAACCTCGTACATTTCGATCCCAGAGCAGTCGTCCCATCACAGACGATCTACTTCCAGCGAAACGACCAGCTTGGCTGGAGCATTCTCACAAACTCAAACAACATCGCCCTGCGCATAAATTACCGCTGGCTGACACCAGACGGGGAAATCAAGGAAGGAGAATTGAATGCTCCTCCCATCGCTATCAGCGCCGCCTTCAGCTTTCCCTTATTCGAGGGCTGGCTTCTGTCTTTCGCCCTACGCATTACCAGCGGAAGCGTGCCGGGACAGTGGCTCTTCGCACAAGCGTTCATAACGCGCGGCTTCGCCGGAATCGTAGGAGGACCCACAAGCGGGCTCATCTGGCAAGGATACGTCAACGCCACCACATCAAGCGGCTGGCCTGGTACGCCCTCGAAGGAAGTTATTGATGGAGCAGGAACATTCCGAACCATAATAGGCACAACGCCCGCCGCTGGAGCTGAAGTCAACGAGAGCGTACCAAACAACCGGCGCTGGCAATTGCTAGCCTTTCACGCACGCCTGGTAACCAACGCAACTGTAAGTAACCGCAATGCTACTTTAGGAGTCAGTCAAGGCGGCGTTTCATTGTTCCTAGGAAGCGCATACCTCAACCATCCAGCCTCCACAACCATCGACTACTCAGCGGCACCGTTCGTCGATGGAACCGGCCACATCGCAGGATTTTCCCAGCTCGACTTCCTACTGCCGATTCCGTTACGACCAGGCTCTACCATCAGCACATCAACCGGCAACCTTCAGGCCGGCGACCAGTGGAGCACAGTAGGGTACTCAGTGCTCGAATGGGGATTGTGGGACCAGTAAGGTAAAGGAACGATGGCGGGCAAACTCAAATGTAACTCGTGCGGCGGCACCTACCCAGACACCACGCAACCCGGAAGCGTTCCCTACTTCCACGTGTGCCCGGACAAAATCGTAAACACCCCGGAGATCATCAATGGTTCATTTGCGATCATCACGCCGGCGACATTTAAGCCCACCCCAAACCCACGGAACGAAAATCTCACGCCCGACCCAGCAAAGACCGGCGCATTCGTGATGGTCAGCGCAGGCTCCGGCGTCACGCCAGTTTAAGGGATCATGGGCCTGCTGCAAAACATTCTCGGCGGGAACCTGGTGGACTCCGTAAAGGGGATCATCGGAGAGTTTCACCTGTCAGCCGAAGACAAGGCAAAATTCCAGGCGGCCATAGATGAAAACCAAAAGGAAATCCAACTCGCGCAAATCGCACTCGAAGCAAAAGCACAGGACGAACTCGCGCGCGAAGTCGAAGCGGCCAGCGCGAACATCCGCGCTGAAACAGCGAGCGGAGACAAGTACACCAGCCGAGCGCGACCGAGCTTTCTTTACGTCATGCTTGGAATCCTTGCGTTTAATTATGTGGCATTTCCTCTTGTCGGGAAGCCGCCGCTAGTCTTCCCGGACGCACTCTTCTGGCTGTTCGGCTCGTGCATGCTGGGCTACACCGGCGCGCGCTCGTGGGAGAAGTACACGATCCTGGGCCAAAGCAAATGAGCGATATCGCAACAATCACGGTCATTGTGGGCCTGTTCGGCGCACTCGTTACGATCATACAAGTACTCGGGCTGTTCATCCTCAGCGACATCCGGCGGCGCGTGGAACGTCTGGAAACCAACTTGATGGAAGGACGCAAAGCGTGAGCACCTGGCCCATTCCCCTGCTCGGCACAAACGACCTCGACTTTGCCGTAGTGAACTACGACTTCACCGGACTCACCGCCGGCGACTTTGGCCCGCTGCTAGGACTGGAAGGGACCATAGACTTTACGCTGCAAGAATTCCTGCTGAGCGTTGTGGACCAAGGAAAGCTCATCACTTCGATGGATGGAGACCTGGACGACCTCGGCGCGATCCTGAACGAAGTGGGCAACGATGATTTCGAGTCCGTCCTAGCAGAACTACCAGGAATCGCAACCGCCGGCGACTCAATGCTGAATGACTTCACCTCACTATTTCCCGACACCCCGCCAGATGGCGGCGGCGGTGGTGGCGGTGGTAGCGGCGGTGGTGGCGGCGGTGGGAACGGCGGCGGCGGCGGTGGCGGCGGTGGCGGCTCCACGAACGGTGGCGACGGCGGCGGTGGCGGCGAATGCGGCCCGGAGCGATTCACCGGATGCGCGCCAGAGACGTAAGAGGAGCACAGCATGCTACCTTCGGAAGTAAACGGATTGAGAATCAGGGACGGCGTGGAATTCGACAGAAACTCCAACACCGTGCGATACCAGGAGTACACCTTCTTCATCGGGCACCACGGCCCGTTCACCGAAAAGTTTCACGTTGGCGAGCAAGACACGCCCGCCATAGAACGCCGCATCAACAATCGGGTAGCGCAGCTACGCGAACTCGGCGCGCTGCCGCAAAAATGAAGGGGGGATCGACAACATGGGCGACTTCGGCGGATTCGATCCCGGCGGCGGCCCGCCAGATGAACCCCCGGTCCTCTTTGGAATCGACCTCAGCGCAGTAATCAACTTAATCAACCAGGTCATCGCCTTCCTCGTGGCGATCGCCAACTTCCTCTTCAGCTTGATCCTGTCGCTCGTGAAGGCACTGGTCGCAGTGTTCAAGATTGTCGGGAAATTCCTGCTGCACATCTGGACCAACTACATCAAGAGGGGAATCACGTGGCTGGCGTCCCACGTGCAAAAGCTTCGCGCGTGGCTGAAGCGCACGATAGGCCCGATCATCAAGAGGCTGGAGAAAATCAAGAAGTGGTACGACCAGCACATCCTGAAGCAGCAGCTCCGGCTGCTGCAAATGATTCAGGCGATCCGGCGCTTCCT
>Ga0137380_10005469_pt1 | contig 11299 bp, 10 predicted proteins | sample SagtaG_17_FD_104809 | JGI IMG/M metagenome (GOLD analysis project Ga0137380, IMG submission 104809) | Vadose zone soil microbial communities from Sagehorn Ranch, Mendocino, California, USA - Sage2_L_100_16 metaG | ecosystem: Environmental > Terrestrial > Soil > Vadose zone | place: USA... | reverse complement strand
TCCTGGATCGTCCCGAGCCGCTCGCGGGCCGCATCGATCAGCCGAGTCGCCCGCGGCGTGTAGCCCTCTGCGGAGGCCAGCAGCGCGGCGCCGACCTCGCGCGGCTGCTCGAGCGCCGCGTTGACGAGCTTCGCCGCGTTCTCCTCGTGCCTGTGGCCGCGCGAGTTGGCGAGCGCTCCGAGCAACCGCTTGGCCTCCGGGAACTCGGCGCTCGCCCGCCGGTCCTGTGCCTTTCGCGTCGCACGCGCGAGCTTCCACGTCCAGCGCGCGAGGATTTGCTCCGGTGCATCCACCTTGCCTTCCGCGATCGCGCGGAGCAGCACGCGGATACCGCTCATGCGGTCCTTCTCCCAGGTCGGCGCCTGCGTGACGAGCGTGACGAGATCGTCGAAGTCGGCGCGCTCGACGGTCATCGACACGCGGTCCGAGAGAGCGATGATGCGGAGGCGGCGGTTCGGGTTCTCCGCAGCGCACGTTGCGAGGAATTGCTCGAGGCACGCCTTCGATGCACCGCGTGCCGTCAGCTTCTCGACGAACGCGGCGCGCTCGTCGAAGCGGATCTGGCGTCCGGCGATCGTCGCCCAGTAGCGCTGCTCGTCCTCGTCGAGATACTTCGGGTCGACGCGCTGCCACTCTCGTGTGATCACGGCGAGTCGGCGCCGCACGTCGGGGGTGACCGGAACGAGCCACGGAGCCGGAGTGAGCTTGCGACGCGCCCGTCGTTGGACCCTGCGGCGCGGCGCAGGTGTGACACGCGCGCCCTCGCGGTAGAAATCGGCGTCGAGCAGCGAGTGCAGCGAGATCACGCGCTCGTTGTGTGTTGCCGCCTTCGGGACGAAGTCGACGACGATCCCGGCTTCCTTGCGTGGATGCGTGCGCATGATCCGGCCGATCCGTTGCTGATAGACGCGTCGCGAGGCTGTCGGCGCGAGATGCATGCAGATGGTCGCGCGTGGAGAGTTCCAACCTTCCGCGAGCAGCATCGCGTTGATGAGGACGTTGATCTCGCCGCGTTCGTAGGCGGCCAGAGTCTCCGCGAGTCGCACGGGCGGTGTACGGCCCGAGACGGCCTCCGCCTTGAGGCCCACCGCGCGGAACTCCTTGGCGAGGTTGTAGGCGTGGTCGACGCCGGCGGCGTAGACGATGCCCGGCGTGTTGTCGAAGCGCTCGCGATACAGGGACGCGGCCGCCTGGTTCAGCGCCTGATGATCGAGGGTCTTGGCCAGGACCTCCTGGTCGAAGTCGCCGCCGACGATCGGCACTTGGTTGATCGCGGCAACGGGCGGGACACGCAGGTCGCGCAGCGGTGCGATCAGCCCGCGCCGCGCTGCGTCCTGCAGCGGCAGATCGTCGACCGAAGCAGGGAACACGTCCGACACCTGCTTTGCGATCAGCTGCTCCGTCGCCGTCATGCCGATGTAGAGCGGCTCCGGGAACGAGCGGATCGCTGCGCTCGTCTTCTCGCCCAGGGCGGTGTGAGCCTCGTCGCAGATGACGAGCTGGTACGCCTCGCGCGAGATCGAGTCCTGGTGGCGCGCGAACCACGCGTAGGTCTGGATGGTGAGCGGACTCGTGTCTCGCACCGGTTCCTTGCCGCGCTCGATAGCCGGGGCGAACCGGTCGCTGTAACCCTCGTCGGTGAGATCGCGCTGGAACTGCGAGACGAGCAGGCGGCGGTGTGTGAGGATCAAGACGCCGAGGGTGCGCGCGGCTTCAACGAAACCGCCCGCGGCAATCGTCTTGCCCGACGCGGTCGGGTGGCGGAACCGGTAGCGGCGGACCGCACCCGGGTCCGGGCCCGTGTAGTGCTCGTCCTCCTCGATCTCCTCGTCGAGAACGTCCTCGGTGGAATCTTCCTGTAGCTCCTCCTCGTCGTCGGCTTCAGCCTCGACGATCTCGACAACCGCACCGTTCCCGTTCGGCTCCGCTTCCTTCTCGTGCGACGCGATCAGCTCGGTAAGCATGCCCGCGAGCGCGTCGATCTGGTGGCGGCGCAGCTCGGTTCCGGAAGCGAGGTGCGGCTTCTCCTCGGCGAGCACCCGCTCGAGACCGAGCATGAGGCCGTACTCGACCTTCCAGCCGGATGAGGGCGTGCGACGTCCTCCCTCGATCTCCGCGAGGGCGTCGTCGAGTGCACGCCGGCGGGATGTCCGCGGCGCCAGGACCTTGGTGGGATCCTCGCCCTCACGAATGAACGGCTCGCCCGCCCAGGCTTCGGCTCGGAGGGCGTCGGCCATCAGGCCGTCCGTCGCCTCCGACTCTGTAGTCGGCTGCTCTTTGATCTCCTGCATGGACGCAGCGTCTAAAAGCGCTGCACTTGTAAGAAAAGGCGACCCCGCGAATCTCCCAAGGCGGGCGTCGTATGACCAGTATATCGACTGGGGACCTAGGTGCCGAGACCCCCGAAGACGGCAAACGGGTTCTGCGGCTGCACCTCGTAGACCAGCTCCCCGCCAGGCTCGACTTCACCGTGGATCCTGCGGGCGAGCTCGACGGCCTCCTCGCGGCTCTCGGTGCCGGCGATCACGTACGTGAACGTGCGCGAGACGTCGTAGCCCTCGCTCCGGAGCTGTTCGGCGAGGTCGTGGGCCTCCCGGAGGCTGTCCGCCTCGACCCGCACCTCCCACGGCGCGTAACCCCGTTGCAGGAGCTCCTCCTCCACGTCCGGCTCATCGGGGTCGTCGTTCCAGCGCTCCTCGTCGCGGAGCCAACGCTCGGTCACGAAGCGGGACGGCGTCAGTCCCAGGTCATCCAGCTCGCTCTCGACGATACGTGCCGCCTGCTCGGCCTGCATGCCGGTAGCCGCGTAGACGAACACCGTGTCGCCGTCCTGCGACACCGCGAGCCGGTGCTCGCGTAGTTCGTCGGCGAGCTCGTCCGCGCCGCTCTGTCGCAACCCGAGCCGGCCGAGCAAGTCCTGCGCACCTCCCTCGTCAGGAAGCTCGATTCGAACCCGCCAGTCGTCGTGCGCCATGCCGGGAGCCTACTTTCGTGCGGCTCTCGTCACAGGAACGTACCCGTGCCTGGCACCGGTACGTTCTGCGGGAGGCGCACGCCCTCCGGCGTTGGCCGCTTCTGAGACGAGGCTGACACCTTCTCGTACCCGTGCCTGGCACCGGTACGGTCCGCTCAGGCGGGGGCCGCAGCCGCCAGGTCGGCAAAGGTATGGCCGAACAGGCGCTCCGACATGCCGAGCTGGTCCAGGTGCTTCGTGATCCCGCCGAGGAAGAACGGCCACCCGGCTCCGAGCAGAAGGCCCGTATCGACGTCGGCCGCCTCGGTGACGACGCCTTCCTCGAGCAGGAGGTGGATCTCGTCGGCGACGGCCTCGAGGACGTCCTCGACGATCTGCTCCCGAGTGCGCGGCGCGTCTTCGACGACGACCGGTTCGCCGCCGTCGGCGATCGCCGCCAGCGCAGGCGAGAGGGGGAAGCGCTCCGGGAACGCGTCGTGCATCCGCTCGAGCACGTGATTGGCCACGCGCGGGCCGACCATCTGCAGCAGGACGGAGGGTGCCATCGGCATGCCGAGTGACATGACCGCCTCGTCCACCTCCTCGACCGGTGTGCCGTGCTCGACGGCGTCCATGATCACGCGCGTCATGCGGGTCAGCACGCGGTTGACGACGAAGCCCGGCGCGTCGTTGACGAGGATGGGTCGCTTGCGGAGCTTCTCGCCGACGTCCCACACTGTCGCGAGCGCTTCGTCGCCCGTCTCGGCGGCGCGCACGACCTCGAGGAGCGGCATCACCGCGACAGGATTGAAGAAGTGCATGCCGGCGACGCGTTCGGGGCGGCGCAGGTCGGTAGCCATCTCCGTGATGGAAAGAGCCGAGGTGTTCGTCGCGAGCACACAGTCGTCCCGCACCACCTGCTCGAGCTCGGCGAAAACCTGCTTCTTCACCTCGAGCTCCTCGAACACCGCCTCGAGGACAAGATCGCACTTGACGAAGCCGTCGTAGTCCGTGCTCCCCGAAACGAGTGAACACAGGAAACGCCCTTTGCCTTCGTCGTAGCGGCCCTTCGCGACCTGGCTGGCTATTTCCGCGCGGATGTCGCCAAGCGCCTCCTCGACGATCTGCTGCTTCACGTCGCGGATCACGATCGGCACCTCGAGGCGGCGCAGGAACAGCGCCGCGATCTGTCGCGCCATCAGGCCCGCGCCCACGATGCCGACCTTGCTCACCTTCAGCGGCGGCGCGGTCGGACGAGCGGGATGCTTCTTCGCGCGCAGCTCGACCAGCTGGAATGCGTAGAGCGACGCCTGTGCCTGCGGACCGGGGAGGAGCTCGCCGATTGCTTCTTGCTCTCGCTGGTGGCCCTCCCCGATCGTCCAATGCTGCGCTCCTTCGATCAGATCGAGGGCGGTGTACGGTGCCGGCGCAGCGCCGTGAACTGCGTCGTCCACGGACGTGCGGGCTCGGCGGAAGATCGTCTCAGCGTCGGACCAGTCGGGCTCGGGCCGCTTGAGTGGCTGGTCGGCCAGCTCCCGTGCGAATGCCAGCGACTCGTCGACGAACTCCGCCGGCTCGAGCAGCCGGTCGGCGATGCCGAGCTCCGCGGCCTGGGGGCCCGTCAGCATCCGGTTCTGCCGCAGCGGATTCGACACGATCACCTTGATCGCGGTCGAAGGCCCGACGAGACGTGGCAGGAGCTGCGTCCCGCCCCAGGCGGGGAACAGTCCTAGGAAGACTTCCGGGAAGGCGAAGTGGCGGACGCCGGTGGAGATCGTGCGTGCCGTGCAGTGCAGCGCCAGCTCGACACCGCCGCCCAGACACGCGCCGTTGATCGCAGCCACAGTCGGGAACGGCAACGCGCGGACTCGCCCGAACAGCTCGTGTCCTGCCCGCGCGCCTTCGCTCGCGCGCTCGGGCGTGATGTTCGGGAACTCGGTAATGTCCGCGCCCGCGGCAAAGACGAACGGCTTGCCGGTGATCACCGCAGCGCGAAAGTCGCTCCCCTCGAGCTCTCCGAGCAAGCGATCCAATGACTCGAGGGCTTCCTGGCCGAAGAAGGTCGGCTTCGTCCAGTCCTCGCCGTTGTCGATCGTCACGAGCGCGACGTCGCCTGTGCGCGCGAGCTTGAATTCAGTGACCGGCGCCAAGGTTTTCCCACAGCAAGGCAGCGCCCATGCCCATCCCGACGCACAAGGCGGTCAATCCAAAGCGAACACCGGGCCGTTCCTTGAAGCCGTAAGCAAGCTGGGCCATCAGCCGCACGCCGGTGGCAGCGAGCGGATGCCCGCAAGCGATCGCGCCGCCGTACGGATTGAGGCGCGGGTCCTCCGGGTCGACCCCCATGCCGTCGCACCAGGTCAACACTTGCACGGCGAACGGCTCGTTCAGCTCGAAAAGGCCCACGTCGTCGAGCGTCAGACCGGCCTGGTCGAGGACGCGCTTCGTCGCCGGGATCGGGCCGATGCCCATCAGCTCCGGCTCGACACCCGCGAACGCGAAGGCGACGAGTCGCATCTTGGGCTCGAGCCCGAGCTCGGCCGCAGTCTCCTCCGCGGCGAGGAAGGAGGCGGTTGCCCCGTCGGTGAGCCCCGCCGAGTTCCCGGCTGTGACACGGCCCCCGGTGCGGAAGGGCGTACGCAAAGCGGCGAGCGCTTCGAGCGTCGTGTCCGGGCGGAGAAACTCGTCGCTGTCGGCGAGCTTCCAGCCCTCGTCCGTGAAGACGCTCATCGGAACGACCGTCTCCCGCATGACGCCGTTCGTCCAGGCGGCCCCGGCACGTTGCTGTGACTGCACGGCGTAGGCGTCCGCGTCGTCCTTCGTGATCTGCGGGAAGTGGTCGTGCAGGTTCTCGGCGGTCGCGCCCATGGTCACCGCCGACGTGTCGACGAGACGTTCGGATACGAAGCGCGGATTGAAGTCGACGTCCTCGCCCATCGGATGGTGTCCCATGTGCTCGACGCCGCCGGCGAGCACGATGTCGCACGCGCCGTACGCGATCTCACCGGCGCCGGCGGTGACCGCCGTGAGCGCACCGGCGCACATGCGGTCGACCGCGAAGCCGGGAACGGACTGCGGGATGCCGGCGAGCAAGGCGACGTCGCGCCCGAGAGTCAATCCCTGGTCGCCGACCTGGGCCGTGGCTGCAAAGATGACGTCGCCGATCCGCTCGGGCGGAACCTCCGGGTTCCGTCGCAGCAACTCGCGTACGACCTTGACGGCCATATCGTCGGCGCGCGTCTTCCAGAAGATGCCTTGCGGGCCGGCGCGGCCGAAGGCCGTGCGTACGCCGTCGACGAACACGACCTCCCGACGTTCCATCTTGACGAGTCTACGCGGAGGCTTCGAGCTGCTCGCGCAGATCCTCGAGCTCCCAGCAGTTCGCCGCGAGCGGGTCGCGGTGGAACTGGATCAGGAGCGTGCCGCCTGTCTCGAGCTTGCCGTCGCGGCAGGCGTCCAGCAGGCGCCGGTATGGATCCAGCCCGTCGCCGGGCGCGTAGACCGCCTCGGGCGGCTCGTTCTCGTAGCGCGGGTCGGGCTTGCTCGCCGGGAGGTACGGCAGGTTCGCGACGACGAGGTCAACCGGCTCCGTGAGCGGCTCGAGCAGATCTCCCTGGACCACGTGCACACGATCTTCGACACCGTGGAGCTTCGCGTTCTCCCTCGCGAGCTCGACTGCCGCCGCGCTCGTGTCGGTCGCCCACAGCTCGACCTGTGGGCGATTGACGGCGAGCGCGATCGCCACGGCGCCGCTGCCTGTGCCGACGTCGGCGATGCGCATCGGCACTCCGTCGATCCGCTGCAGGGCCTCGTCGACGAGCCTTTCCGTCGACGCGCGGGGAGTGAACACCTTTCCGGGCGCAGTCAGCAGCGGGAGGTCGTAGAAGGACGTTTTCATAGGCTCTTGCTGTGGTGGACTGGGCGGAGCACGCACGGCGTGAAGACGCACGCTACCGGGACGGCGAAGCGCGACTGCCGGACGCGGGGGATCAGGACGCCCGCCAGCGCCAGCTGACCCGCATGGGCAACGCCGCTGCAGGCGTGGGACTCGCCCGGCTCATGGGAGGCGATACGGAGGAAGCGCGGGAGTGGTTCGCAAGGGCCGTCGACCGTTACCGGGAGAGCTATCCGCTCGCGCCTCCCGGAAGTTGGGGCCGGCCGATCGCGATCCTGAAGGCGCGCATCCTCAGCGGGGACTGGGACCGGACGGAGGCCGACGCGCGCTGGACGCTCGAGCAGGGCGCCCCCGAAGCGGAGTCGCCGATCGGCCGCTACGCCGGCGCACTAGCTCTGCTCGTGCTCGGTCGTGACGAGGAAGCACGCGTGGTAGCGGACGTGCTGCGGACGCGCGAAGACTTCCCCGCACCTGTGGGGGATGCGCTGGCGTTCATCGCGGCCGAGGATCGACTCGGGTACGTCGAGGCGATCGAGGCCGTGCTCGAATCCTTCGAGACGCGCGAGGACTATCTCGAGGATCTGCCGGCCGCGGATACCGTGGTCGTGCTGCAGGCACTCGCCACGCGCCGCGACATGGCCGCAGAGCTCAGTTCGCCGCTGCTGCCTTAGTGCGCGGGTGGGTGCGCGAACATCGTCAGCACGATCTTGTCCGCGTTCTCGTCTTCGAGGTCTCGCGCAGCGCTCAGGAACGTCGATATCAGCTCGAGCCCACGTTCGATCGTCAGCTTCACCTCGAGCTGCGCACTCCGAAACGTGCCGTCGGCCGAATAGAGCGCGTGCGCACGCTGTACCTGGTCGATCATCGCCGCCTGGATGTCCCTGGCGCCGCCTGCCGCGAGCAGTTCGGGCGCAACGCGGAAGACCTTCGCCACGGCGCGGTACGGCTTTTCGCGCCCGCGTCCGTTCTCCTCGGCAAGCTCGATCAAGCCCGCCTTGAGCAGCATGCGCACATGGAAGTGCAGATGACCGGGATCGACTCCGAGTCGCTGGGCGAGCTCACGGTTCGTGAGCTGCCGTTCGCCCTCTGCGCTGAGCATCTCGAGCACCCGGACCCGCAGGGGGTGGCCGAGCGCCTTTAGTTGCTCAGGCTTGTCGAGTACCAGCGTCTCTTGCAAAGAACAGCCCGCCCCCTTGGTGGTCCCGGGGCACTTCTACATATAGACGCGGGCCTGTCAAGCTCGAAGCTCGGCTGCAGCAGCGCGATCGAGGATTGCAATGGTTCTGCCGTTCCCCGCCCGGACGAGGCTGGCGGGCGTCTCGGGGCCCGGCTTCGAGGCGAAGGCACGGCGGGCGGCGTCGGCCTTCTCGGCGCCGGAGACCGCGAAGACAATCTCGCGGGCGCTGTTCAGGGCGGGAATGCTGAGGGTGACCCGGTCGACGAAGGGCTCCAGCCCCGGCGCCGCCGGAAGCACCCGCTTGCGTTCGTGCAGCGTCCGTGCATTCGGGAACAGGGATGCGACGTGACCGTCCTTGCCGATGCCGAGGAGCTCGAGGTCGAACACGGTGTCGCCGAGCTCTCGCCCGTAGTCGGCGGCGGCTTTCTCCTTTCCGAGCTCACCCTTGATGGGGTGGACGGCGCGCGGGGCGCGCTCGAGCCGGTCGAGCAGCGTGCGTTTCGCGAGCGCGTAGTTCGAGAGTTCGTCATCGGGCGGAACGCAGCGTTCGTCGCTCCACCAGATCTCTGTCTTGCTCCAGTCCGGCTCGCGCTTCGCTGCTTCTTCGTACGCCTGCTCGGGCGTCCTGCCACCCGTGAGCACGATGTGTCCGCCGTCACGCGCCGCGCACGCGAGCCGCTCGGCCACCACGTCGGCGACTTCGGTCGCGTCCTCGGCGATGACGAGCTCGACGTCGTCGCTCACGAATCGCCGGCTGCGAGCTCTTTCGACCGCTCCATTGCCGCTTGAATGGCATTGAGGAACGCAGCGCGCACGCCTGCTTGTTCGAGCTCGCGGATTGCGTGAATCGTCGTCCCGCCGGGCGACGTCACCGCTTCGCGCAGCTCGACCGGATGCATCTCCTCGTCGCGCAGGAGCTTGGCGGTGCCGAGCATCGTCTGAACGACGAGCTGCGTCGACGTCTCGCGTCCGAGACCGAGCAGGATTCCCGCGTCGATCATCGCCTCCGCGAGCAGCGCGAAGTATGCCGGCCCGGAGCCGGATACGGCCGTGACGGCGTCCATGTAGCGCTCCGGCACGCGCACGACCCTGCCCAGATGTGAGAGCACGTCCTCGGCGAGGTCGAGCTGCTCGTCGTCGGCGTGTGCGCCGGCGCAGATGCCGGCGATGCCTTCGTGCACGAGCGCAGGGGCGTTCGGCATGGCGCGCACGACTGGAACGCCCGGTGCGAGACGTGCCTCGATCTGCGCAGTTGGAATGGCGGCGGCGATGGAGAGAACCGTCTGCTCGGGTGCGAGCAGCCCGCCGATCTCGCCGAGCAGGACGTCGAAGTCCTGCGGCTTGACCGCGATCACGACCAGCCCGGCATCGGCGACCGCCTCGGGGTTGGAGAGAGTTGCCTTGACACCGTGGCGGTCCGCGAGCTCCTTCAGCCGCTCCTCGCGCCGCCCGGTGACGACGATGTCTCCCGGCTTCCGCCAGCCCGAGCTGAGCAACCCTGCCAGCAGGGACTCGCCGATCTGCCCGGCGCCGAGAATGGCGATCTTCCGGTTCGCAGCCATGTCCGCAGTCTAAGAACCCAGGGCGGTGCGGTAGTGGCCGAGCGTCTTCTCGTCGCGGAAGACGAACCGCGCCAGCTCGACGGAGGGATGCGCGGCGAGGGCCGCCTGAGTTGCCGCGATTGCGACCGGCGCCGCGAGCTCGACCGGGTAGCCGTACGCACCGGTCGAGATCGCGGGGAACGCAACCGACGTGCAGCCGAGCTCGTCTGCGAGCTCGATCGCGCGGCGGTGGCAGGACGCGAGCAGCTCGGCTTCGCCTTCGTCGCCGCCGCGCCAGATCGGGCCGACCGCGTGCAGCACGTGCCTCGCCGGCAGGGCCCCGCCCGATGTGAGCTTCACGTCTCCGGGGTCGCAGCCGCCGAGCAGGCGGCACTCCTCCAGGATCGACCTCCCACCCGCGCGGTGGATCGCGCCGTCCACTCCGCCGCCGCCAAGCAAGCTGGGATTCGCCGCGTTGACGATCGCGTCGACCTCTTGCTCCGTGATGTCCCCAAGGACGAGCTCGATCACGCGTACGAAGGCCGCGGAAAACGGACGGGCCGTTCCTCGGGCAGCGGAATCAGCCCGTGCGCAAAGCCCATCGTGAGGTACCGGCCGGCCAGGCCGGCCCATTCGCCGTAGGGCTCGAGCAGCTCGGCGGTTTCGTGCGCCTCCACCCAGCGGCCGCGCAGTCGTGACGTCAGCTTCACCAGCGCGAGGTCGCCGACGAGTCCGCGCTCGTTGCGTCCGAGCCCTTCGACGCAGACCACGCCGGCCGACCACGGTCCCAGCCCTCTCTGCCGCTCGATGAAGGCTGCCGCCTTCGCCGTGGGCAGCGTGTGCAGCCGTTCCAGATCGGTGGAGCGGCAGATCCGGACGAGCGCCGCCGCCCGGCTCGCGTGCAAACCGAGCTGCCGCAGCCGGACCGGCGCGAACCGCGCCAGCGATGTGCACGTCGGCGGCGCATGGAGATCGGTCCCGTCGATGCGCGACTCGACGGCGCGCACGACGATGCGCTCGAGCTGCCGCGCTCTGCGCGAGTCGATCAGCTGCCCGCAGAACGCACGCAGCAGGCTCTGCGCCACGGTCGCCAGCCGCAGCTGCCGCATCCCCTGGAACCGTGAAGCCGTCTCGCCGATGAGCGGATCGCGCGCGAATCGGCGGAGGAACTCGGTGTGATCGGCATCGACGGCGAGGACGAATCGCAACCGTTCCAGGCCTTCTTCGCTGGCGGCGCCCAGCACCAAGCTCCCATCCAGCGTCTGCCTCGCCGTCGCAACCTCCACCCGCTCGCCGACACGCAGCGCCGTCGTCAGCGTCCCGTCACGGACGTGCCGCGTTGCATCGCTCGCGTGCTTCATGCAGAGCGCGAGCGTGTACGGGCCGGCGGGGCGAACGACCCGCTCGAGGGTCAACTGTTGCGGCGTGCTGCGGTCTCGACGTCCACGCCGAGATCGTACGCGCGGCGGAGGATCGGTTCCGCCTCGTCGCCGCGTCCTTGTGCCTGCAGGAGCGAGGCCCATTCAAGGGACGCTTGGCCGGCGCTATAACGGCGACCGTGAACGGTCAAGAGGTCGATCGCGCGACGATAGGTCGCGTCGGCCGTCCCCAGGTCGCCCTGCAGCACGAGCCCTGAAGCGAGCGCCCAGCAGGCTGCTCCCTGCTCGTCGCCGTGAGAATCGCCGAAGATCGCGATCGCGTCGCGCGCCGTCTCGACCGCCCGGTCGCCGTCG
>Ga0137380_10005451_pt1 | contig 11318 bp, 9 predicted proteins | sample SagtaG_17_FD_104809 | JGI IMG/M metagenome (GOLD analysis project Ga0137380, IMG submission 104809) | Vadose zone soil microbial communities from Sagehorn Ranch, Mendocino, California, USA - Sage2_L_100_16 metaG | ecosystem: Environmental > Terrestrial > Soil > Vadose zone | place: USA... | reverse complement strand
GCCGAGCAACGTGCCGCTGGTGAACCCGGCCTCGGCCAAGGCGGTCATCGACACCGGCGGCCTGAACATCGTGCGCGGCGGGCTCAGCCTGCTGCGCGATCTGGCCACCGCGCCGCGGATACCCGAGATGGTGGACATGTCGGCGTTCGAGGTCGGCCGCAATATCGCGGTCACCCCGGGGGCGGTCGTGGCGCGCACCGAGGTGCTCGAGCTGATCCAGTACCGCCCGCAGACCGAGCAGGTTCGCGAGGTCCCGACATTGATCGTGCCGCCGACGATCAACAAGTTCTACGCCCTGGACCTGGCGCCAGGCCGCAGCATGGCCGAGTACCTCGTCCAAAATGGCCAGCAGGTGTTCGTGATCTCCTGGCGCAACCCGGACGCCAGGCACGCCGGCTGGGGCCTTGACACCTACGTGGAGGCGGTGCTCGACGCGCTCGACGCGGTCGAACGGATCTGCGGTGCCGGCCGCACAACGCTGACGGGAGTCTGCGCCGGCGGCATCATCGCCAGCGTCACGGCCGCGCATCTGTCCGCGGTCGGCCAGCAGGACCGGCTGGCCGGCTTGAGCCTCCTTGTGACCGTGCTCGACACCGCGAACGCCGGCACCGCCGCCGCGCTGGTCGACCGGCGGCTGGCGGCGGCGGCGAAGGCGACGTCCGCGCGCCGCGGTTACCTGGACGGGCGTGCCCTGGCCGAGGTGTTCGCCTGGTTGCGCCCGGGCGATCTGGTCTGGAACTACTGGGTGAACAACTACCTGCTCGGCAAGAAACCGCCAGCGTTCGACATCTTGTTCTGGAACGCCGACACCACCCGGATGAGTGCGAAGCTCCATGCCGATTTCGTGGACCTGGCGATGGAGAACAAGCTAGTCACCCCGGGAGCGCTGACGGTGCTCGGCACTGACATCGACCTGGGCCAGGTCGATGTCGACGCCTACATCGTCGCGGGCATCGCCGACCACATCACCCCGTGGCAGAACTGCTACCGCGGCACGCAGCTGCTCGGCAGCCAGAGCCGGTTCATCCTGTCCACCAGTGGCCACATCGCGGCGCTTGTCAATCCGCCGGGTAACCCCAAGGCCACCTACCAGGCCAACAAATCCAGCACGGCCAACCCGGCGGATTGGCTGAAGGCGGCGCAGACGGTGCAGGGCAGCTGGTGGCCGGACATGCTGGCCTGGCTCGGCGACCGCTGCGGCGCGGACAAGCCGGCCCCGGCCGAACTCGGCGGCGGTGGCCTGCGGCCGCTCGTCGACGCGCCCGGCACGTACGTCTTCGACACCTGAGGGGATCGCTCGATGTATCAGGACATCGGCCGCTCGCTTGGCACCGACTACTTCAGGATCGCCGACCAGCTGACCCGTGAGGAACTGGCCTACCTGCGGCGCACGCGGGACTTTGTCGACGACCAGGTGCTGCCGGTCATCAACGGATACTGGGAGCGCGCGGAGTTCCCATGGCCTCTGATCGAGAAGCTGGCCAAGCTGGAGATCGTCGGCGACGGCATCGAAGGGTACGGCTGCCCGCCGATGAGCCCGATCGCCACCGGGCTGGTGCACATGGAGCTCAACCGCGGCGACGGCAGCCTGGGCACCTTCCTCGGCGTGCAGGCCGGGCTGGCGATGCAGTCGATCGCCATGCTGGGCTCGGACGAGCAGAAGCAGCGCTGGCTGCCCGGCATGGCTCGGCTAGAGAAGCTGGGCGCGTTCGCGCTGACCGAGCCACTGCACGGCTCGGACTCCGTCGCGCTCGAGACCTCGGCCCGCCGCGACGGCGGCGAGTGGGTGGTGAACGGGGCCAAGAAATGGATAGGCAACGGCACGATCGCCGACGTGGTCGTGGTGTGGGCCCGCGACGTCGCGGATGGCCGGGTCAAAGGGTTCTTGGTCGAGAAGGGCACACCGGGCTACGACGCCAAGCGGATCGACGGCAAGGGGTCGCTGCGCGCGGTGTGGCAGGCCGAGATCGCGCTGTCCGACGTGCGGGTGCGCGAGGAGAGCCGGCTGCCCGGCGCGCACAGCTTCAAGGACGCCGGCCGGGTGCTCGCCGGGACCCGCAACGCGGTGGCGTGGGCCGCGCTTGGCCACGCGACCGCGGCGTACGAGGTCGCCGTGGCTTACTGCCGGCAGCGGCGGCAGTTCGGCAAGCCCCTGGCGAGCTTCCAGATCGTGCAGGACAAGCTGGTCAAAATGCTCGCCGACGTCTGCTCCATGCAGCTGTACTGCCTGCGGCTCGGCAGGCTCATCGAGGAGGGCAGCCTGACCGACACGATCGCGGCGATCGCGAAGATGAACAACACCCGCAAGGCCCGGCAGGTCATCTTCGAGGCACGGGACCTGCTCGGCGGCAACGGCATCCTGCTTGACTTCCACGTGATCCGGCACATGGCCGACATCGAGGCGATCCACACCTACGAAGGCACCGAGACCATCCAGACGCTCATCGTCGGCAGGGACATCACCGGTGCCAGCGCGTTCGCCTGACGGCCGCACGATTCGGTTCGTCGATATCGACGCCGACCGGCTGCGGATGCGCACCTCGGTGCGAGGATCAGGGCCGCCGCTGCTGCTGGTCACCGGGATCGGGGCAAACCTTGACCTCGCAGCGCCGTTCGAGCGGGAACTGGCCGGCCGGGGCTTGCAGGCGATCAGCTTCGACGCGCCCGGCATCGGGCAGTCAACCCCGTACGCCTGGCCGCGGCGGATGCCCGGCATCGCCATGACGGTGCAGCGGATGCTCGACGCGCTCGGCTACGACCGCGTCGACGTGCTCGGCGTCTCCCTCGGCGGCGTCATCGCCCAGCAACTCGCGCACCAGGCCCCGCACCGGGTGCGGCGCCTCGTGCTCGCGGCCACCGGCCCCGGTCTCGGCGGCGTGCCAGGGTCGCCGCGCGTGCTGCTGTCGCTCGCCACGCCACGCCGGTACTACCAGCCCGACTACTACCGGCGGATCGCCGGGCGCGTATACGGCGGCGCAGCGCGCCGCGACCCCGACGCGCTGCTGCACGGCTCGCTTGCCCGATTCATGCAGCGGCCCTCGCTGGGTGGGTATCTCGGCCAGATCTACGCGATCAGCGGCTGGACCAGCATGCCCTGGCTGCGGACGCTGCGGCAGCCGACACTGGTGCTGGCCGGCGACGACGACCCGATCGTGCCGCTGGTCAACGGCCGCATCCTCGCCCGGTGCATCCCGCGCGCACGGCTGCACATCGTGCGAGGCGGAGGCCACCTGTTCCTGCTCGAACACCCCGCAAAGGTCGCCGCCCTCGTGGCTGCCTTCCTCACCACAGACGATGCTGAACAGGCGCGGCCGGCCGGGAGGCGGCGCCGGTGATGCTCGGGGGCCCCAGGCAGCACTGTGAGGCGTTCGGCGTGATGGTCAGCCTGGCAGCGCAGCCGCGGCATACTGGCGTTTTCCTGAACCCGGGCCGCCAGCACGACTGCGTCGGCCAGCCCGGGCGGCAGGGCCAGCGCTAGCGCTGGCCCTGCCACCTGGTGGGCAGATCGTGCATCACGACGGGCCAGGCACCGCGCAGCCGCTCAGCCGTCCCGCGGCCCGTCGTCGGCATCCGGGCAGATGATCCGCGGGTAGGCGCTCCGTGCCGAGCCCGTGCCTCAGGTGCCCGCTCAGCCGCAGGTCAGGCTGGACTTGTCGAACGAGACCGAGATGGTGCCGCCCGGCAGCAAGGTGAAGTGGGCGACGTCGTGGGCGCTGATGGTGGTTCCGTCGGAGCCGGTGGCGTGGACCGAGAACGTGAACGTCTGGTTCGCGTTCTGCTCGTTCAGGTTGACGTTGGCCCAGACGGTGTCGTGCCCGGCGTAGGTGGCGCCGGTGCTTTCGTCCACGGCGCTGAAGTTGTCTTCCTCGGTGAACGTGGCCCACAGTTCGTCGCTGGCCGGGAAGAAGGTCGCGTGAGTGATCACGTTGCTGGACTCCGTGCCGTCCATCGCGCCGCCGGTGCAGGGGTTCACGCCGCTGAAGGCCTGACCGCCGTGGAACGTCTCGGTGAAGCTCTGGGTGTGGCCGCCTCCGGATGCGGAGGCCGCGACGGATGGCCCGATGATCAGCGCGGCAGCGCCCAGGCCGGCCAGTGTCCCGGCCGCCGGCCATCTCCGCAGCCGCCTTCGAATGTGGCGGCGCGCGGCTCCCTGGTGCCCGTGTGCTGACCGCCCCGCGGCGGCAGATCCGTCATGAGTGCGCATCTGGCATCCCTCCCTGGTGATGTGAGGCACTGCGTACCGCGGGCGTCTTCACGGTGCCCGCTGCTAGCGAGCGTGCCCGTCGCCGCCAGCGCACGCCAGGGTGGTGGCTGGCACAAGCCGGTGCGCCTACCACCACCGCTCCCGTGTGCCTTCCCGCTGAGGCGCGGGGGCAGTTCGGCTAGCAAGGCGTGGCGACTATTCCGATCGGCTCGCCTTCCAGCGCGCCATTCTGTCCCGGATGTATCTGTCGTGGTCGGCCGGGGTTTTCAGATCCGCAAGAGGCGGGGTCGTCATGCGCTCCGCAGGCGAGAGCGGAAGCGCGGACACAAGCTCCGCCTGGACCTGCTCGAGGTGAGATGGCACACTGGCGGCCGGGTTCGACCCGGTCGAGACCGGAACGGTGACGTCAGCGAGCGGATCGTCGTCCCGCGGTGTGGCCAGGGTAAGAGCGTCGGCTATGCCGCTGGCGGCGGCGTCCCTGGCCGTGAGGCTGGGTAGCCCCCAGCGCGTCTCTACCGTCTTGAGTATGGACGTGTGGTCCAGCGGCGTGAACCCCGTGGGGACACGGAAGACTGGCCGGGAGCGATAAGCGGCGAGACCAGCACGGTCGGGACCCAGACGCCGAAGCGCGCGAAGTCGAATCCGTATTCGCCGACCGACCGGTCGGGGGGAATGGCACCGGTTGGCGGCGGGACATGGTCATAGCAGCCGCCGTGCTCGTCATAGGTGACTATAAGCAGTGTTTGGTTCCATCCCGGGCCGTCTCTCAGAGCGCGGTAGACGTCGTGAATGAGTTGCTCCCCTTTGGCGACGTCGTAGGCAGGGTGCTGGCTGTTCCCCGTCGGCCCCCAGCCGGGCTCAAGGAACGCATACGCGGGTAGCTGTCCGCCCTGAGCGTCGGCCTGGAAGTCGCGGAACAACCCGAAGTTGGCGTCGGGCGCGCCGGTGGTGTCGGGGAAATCCAGCCGGGCCAGCGGGTCCTTGTCGTATCCGTAGATCTTCCAGCGGACGCCTTTCCCCGTGAGCAGCCCGAAGATGGTGGGCACGGTGAACGACTTGGTCAAGTCGTTCATGTGGCCCTGGCTGGTCGCCGCGCACGCGAACGCCCGATTCGGAATAGTCTCGGTGGGGACCGAGCAGTACCAGCGATCGCACACTGCATAGCCGCGGGCCAGGCCCGAAAGGACCGGAAGCATCTCCGGGGTGAATATCCCCATGATGTCGGCGGGTACTGTGCCAGGAACGATAGGCCGATGCCGGTCGCTGTTCAGTTTCAGGGTCGCGGCGAAGTTGGTGACGAACCCGCCGTTTGTGGAGGTCGGCGGGTTCGGTTCTGGGTCGGCGCCGAAAAGCTGCAAATTGGTGGCCGAGTATCCCTCGCCCGGATTGCAGCCCGGCATAAAGTAAGCGCTGGGCTTCGCTGGGTCGATCTTGAAAACGGTCACCTCATTGCCGCTTGCGTCCGCGTTCGACTCCCCGCCGGTCAGTCCTCGAATGGCTCCCCGCTCGGCGTCGTCTTGCCCTCATACAGGAAACCCAGCATGTGGTCGAACGAGCGGTTCTCCAGCATCAGGACGACGATGTGAATGCCGCCACGCACCGAACCGTCAGATCCGTTCGGATGAATACCATCGCCAGCGGCAAGGCGCAAAGATCGGCGATCCGGCATCGGGCGATCCGGCATCGGTGCTCGCCAGCGGTCTTTCTCTTGCCCCAGGATCGGTGACATCGGCGCATGCTGCGTGCCCCTCGCCGCATGCGGCGACCCGCCGCCGGTCGGCCTGCTGGTGGGCGGCCTCGTACCGGCTCATGATCTGGGCACTGATCCGGCCGCGTTCGGGAGACCGCCAGATCCGCCTGGTGAGCGGCGCGACTGATGCGGGGAACTTGGTCCGATTCGATTCGGCGCCAATATCCGCAACAACCGGACATTATCTCCGGCCGGATGAGATTCTAGGGCCGCCTGCGACCGGTAGGCCCGCCTGCGACAGTACCGGGCGGTTGTGCGAGGAGAGGTCTCGATGAGCGCGTTGGCATGCCTCCTGCGGGCGGGGATCGTGGCTGGGGTTGCCAGCCTGGGCGCGCTGGTGCCAGCCGCCTTTCCGGCCGCCGCGGCAGTCGTCGGCCCCAGTCGTGTCGCGCCGTCATCGGGACAGCTGCAGCCGGCCGATCATCCCAACGTCCAGGCTGCCCACTCCCCCGAGGTGCTGCGCCAGCTCGCAGGCGCGGCTGGTGGCACCGGGTCCGCGGGTTCTGGAACGGCGGCGCCGTCTGCGGCCCCGGGGGTCATCGCGGGCGCGCTGCAGGGCGTGGACGTCGCCTCCTTTCAGGAGCAGAGCCCGATCGACTGGCCGGAGGTGGCGGGCGCCGGTATCCAGTTCGCGGCGATCAAGGCCACCGAGGGCGCCTACTACGCGAACAAGTACGCACTCACCGACCTGGTGAACGCGAAGGCGGCCGGGCTTTCCGTGCTGGCCTACGCCTACGCCATCCCGGACGGCGGCGGTGGCAGCGCCAGCAGCAGCCCGGTGGTCCAGGCGGATGACCTGATCAACTACCTGAGGACCGGCGCCGCCGGGGTGCCGGCGGTCATGCTGGACATCGAGTACAACCCCAACCCCGATGGCACCGGCCAGTGCTACGGGCTCAGCCAGTCCGCCATGGTGTCGTGGGTCGCCGCCTTCGGCGCGGAGGCGCAGAAGAGGACTGGTCAGCAGCCGGTCATCTACACCCCGCCGGGTTGGTGGAGGGACTGCGCGGGCGGCAGCGCGGCCTTCAGCCAGATCCCGCTGTGGACCCCGTACTACAGCGCGACCGCGTCTAGCCCGGCGACGACGGCCGGCTGGGGTAACTGGGCGTTCTGGCAGTACACAAGCGCCGGCACGGTGACCGGGATCAACGACGCCGGCCATACCGACCTCGACCAGCTCAATCCTGGTGTGCTCCCGCTGCTGGACCCTGGAGCCCGGCATTCTCTTGCCGGCAGCCCGGTAGACCTGCGGGTCAAGCCGGCCGACCCGGTAGGCGGGCAGGTTCTGTCCTTCTCTGCCACGGGGCTCCCAAGGGGAGTCGGCATTAGCAGCACCGGGCAGGTCACTGGCTGGCCCGTCGCGCCGGGCAGCTACGCCGCGACGGTAACGGCGTCTGACGGCCATGGCCTCACCGGCTCGGTCTCCTTTGCTTGGACCGTGAGCATGCCGCCGGACGCGGGCCCGGCCGGCCCGGTCCCGCTTGACCTCGGCGGGAAGTGCCTCGACGACGTGCGCAACCTGTCGGCGGCCGGTACCCCGGCAGAGATCTGGACCTGCAGCGGCAGCGCCGCCCAGTCCTGGACGTACGTGCAGGACGGCACGCTGCGGATGCACGGCATGTGCCTGACCGTCCCGGCCGGCGCGGCCAACGGGTGGAAGGTGCGGCTCGAGCGGTGCACCGACGGCGCTCGCGAGCAGTGGCGGCTGCTCTACCCGCGGGCGCTGGATCCCTCGCTGGGCGCGCGCCCGACCGCCCTGTTCAACCGCGGGTCAGGGAAGTGCCTCGACGATCCCGGCTGGAGCACGACGAACGGGACCCGGGTGGTGATCTGGTCCTGCAATGGAGATCGGAACCAGGCATGGACACTGCCCGCCGGCCCGGTAGCGTCGCAGATCCCGGGCATATGCCTTGATGACAGCGGGAACCTGACCGCGGACGGCACCAAGATCGATATCTGGGCGTGCAACGGCTCGTCCGGGCAGACCTGGACGGTGAAGCCCGACGGCAGCGTGAGGGTCAACGGCAAGTGCCTGGACGTCACCGGTTCTGGCACGGCCAGCGGCACGCTGGTTGACCTGCACTCCTGCAACGCCAGCCTCGGCCAGCAGTGGCACCTTGTACCCGAAGGCGCCGTCGGGGCCAGGCTGGCGAACCCGCACTCTGGCCTGTGCCTGACCGACCCGGCAGATGCCAGGGCCAGCGGCACGCAACTGCAGATCCTGGCCTGCTCCGCAACCGACCCCGGGCAGGCCTGGCGTGTCTCCTAGCCGGCTCGCACTACTACCCCGATCACGACGGATCAGCTATCTCCCCAGGTGCTGGCGTGCAGCGGGGTCGAGTCGGTGCATCCGGGCTTCGGCGTGGGGATCAGCGTCGTGCCCGCGGGGCACGGGTTCAGGATCAGCGGGGGCAGCGGGGTCTGGGTGAAGTTGAAGTCACGGACCAGGTTGCCCAGGACGGACGCCCTCTCGCGGACATCAGGGCGCGAGTCGCGGCGGCCGTCGGTGGCCGGGTTAAGCCGCGCGCCGTGCAGGAAGTCGTCCTCGATGAACTTGAGGTACGCGTCAAAGGACAGGCGCTGGTGGTCGATGTAGCCTCGCTTGGCGTAAGGGCTGATGACCAGGGCCGGCACGCGGATGCCGTAGCCGAGGGAATCTACGTGCGGCGGGACCACGTGGTCGTAGAGGCCGCCCCAGTCATCCCAGGCGAGGAAGATCGCGCTGGAGTTCCAGTTCGGGCTGCGCATGACCGCGTTGATGATCCTGGTGACGTACGCCTGCCCGGTGCTGACCAGGGCCGGCCCGTGCTCGCTGTCCCGGCGGTCCGGCGAGATCCACGACACCCGGGGCAAGGTGCCGGCCTTGGCCTGCGCCATGAAGATGCTGAGCGGGCGGATGCTGCCCAGCTGGCCGTCGGCATGCACGTCAGTGAAGCCGGGCAGCACATTCCAGATCAACGGCACCCCCGCGTGATGGGCAGGCGTGTAGGCGCCGTGATCGAGGTAGTAGCTCCAGCTCACGTGCTTCCGGTGCAGCAGCCACGTGAGGTCAGTCCAGGCGTACGGTGTCGGGTGGGACGCCGACCTTTTGACCGGGTAATCGACGCTGGTGCAGCTCACGGGGTTGTGCGGGACGGCGCACTTCGCCGACCATCCGGAGACCTCGTACAGGTGGGCCGGCGTGCTCCATGAGTGCGGCGACTCAAACAGATGGTCGTTAAGCACATAGTTCTGGGCGTAGGCCCAGTAGTTGGGGAGATCGCTGCCGACATGGTGCCCCATCACGTCGGTACGGCATGGTTTGCCTGGCTTGCACAGGGTCTCCGATTCGGCGACGAAGCCGTTCATCTTCCCGCCGTTCACGTCGGCGTAGAAACCACCGGCCCCATGGGGCTGGTTGAAGTTGTGGTCGTGGTGGTCGGCGTACGGCTTCCGGCATCCCCCGCGGCGGGGGTCATGCAGGCAGACACCGTTCGGGATACCGTCCGCGCCCGGGTAGGTGCCGAAGTACGAGTCGAAGGACCGGTTCTCCTGCATGATCACAATAATGTGCCTGATCTTGTGAATGCCGATAAGCGCGGCTGGCTTACCATGAGTGGTCTGCTGCGCTTGCACGCTCGCGCTGACTGCCATGGTGACGGTCAGGCCTAGCGCGGCAGCCGCCGCAGGCACCCGGCGATCTCTCATCCAATTCCTCCGGATGGCAGGCTGGCACAGCAGCCGCCCAAGACCATGCGTGGCTGGTCCACCCGACGTTCGCGGAGAGGCCGTCTGGACGTTCGGTTTAACTTCCGGACAGTACTCGCCGGCCATCGCCATTATTTGGTTTCCCCGACGCTGGTGGCAGGGTCGAAGGTCCTGCTGGTCGTTCTGCTCCATCATGACTAAGAGCGAATCGACTGGCCGCTCCGTCGGTCAAGAAAGTGCAACCTCGTCGTGTCCAGCGCGTTCTCGGCCGTTCGAGCCGCCCGGGTCCAGCATGCGGGCCGCCGGGCCGTTTCGCAGGCCATCGGGAGGAAGCAGGATGGTGGTCACCCAGCCAGAGCGCTCCCGCGAGGTCAGGGCGGTCTTGCGGGTCATCGCCGGGCGCGGGCCGGAGGCTCTTCCCAGCCCGCGCTGAGCGACGCTGACGAGCCCGCGGCCGTCGTCTGGGTCCCCGTCGGCGCCGTGCGTGCCGGCGACACGTCGGCTGAGCCGGAACTTGTCCGGCTGGCGCCCCGACCACCTGGCCATCACGGTGCCCGCGACGGCCATGGCCGCCAGCGCGAGCATCTTGACCCCGTCGAGCAGGCAGATTGTGTCGTTGTGCGTCGCCGCGGCGCTGGCACGCGCCGCGTTGATTCCCCCGTAGACCATCGTGTCGCCGAAGAACGTCTCCCAGTCCCAGCGGATCCGCACGAAGCCGGGCGGGATGCGCCACTGGTCGGCGTGATCGTGCAGCCGCGCCATGACGCTTCCGAGTCGGCGATGCGCCGGCCGTGACGCGCCGGGCGATGCACGCGGAGCAGAAAATGATCACGACCATCGAGCGTGGTGGACCCGAAACGTCGTGTTCTCCCCATGAGCGACGAACAGCAGCTCCGGATCAGCCAGAGGGTAGGCACGGAGAGCCTGCACCGCCAGGCGCCGCATGCGGGCAACCTGCCGACGTTGTGAGCATGGCGCACCCTCCCACGCCGGCACGGTGCGTGGCAACGACGACAACGTTGCCGCGCGTGCCCCTCGGCGACGTGGCGCTGATCCGCCTGGTGGCACCGGCGCGGCGTGCAGTCGTGCCGGTCTTCGGGGACCGAGCGTCCGCCGGCCTCCGGTTGCACCTGACTCGCAGCGGATATCGCAAGCGAAGAGCAAGCTAGCCGGGTGCTCGGCGCCCGATCGCCGCGAGCCGTTCTTCTGCGTTACCGAGCTGCGCCGCTATGCGGTCCTTAACGTCTGCGTCCAGGGGAGTATCCGCGCGGAGGATTAGACCGCGGACGGCGGGCAGCAGCGGGCCGTACTTGCCGGCGAGCTTGCCGATCTTGGGGCCGGTGGTGTGGAATAGCCCGACCGCATTATCGGTCAGGTCCGACGCTTTTATCACTCGCGCCCACGCATTGCCTTCCAGGCCCGCAACGACATGCTCGCGGTACTGCTCGTTCTCGTCCCGGCCAGCGTCGTATTCGGGATTGGTGACCGCGGCGACGAGCCCGCTGACCCGGTCGCCGAACTCCTCGGCCAGCATGGCGAGCGCATCGTGCTGACCACCGCCGGGCGCAAGATCGTCAGCGTGGTCTTCGACCGCATCGTGCAGCAGAGCCGCGCAGGCTACGTCGGAATCGCGGACCCGGTAGTGGCTGATGATCCGAATGGTGACGCGCAGGAGGT
>Ga0137380_10005438_pt1 | contig 11332 bp, 8 predicted proteins | sample SagtaG_17_FD_104809 | JGI IMG/M metagenome (GOLD analysis project Ga0137380, IMG submission 104809) | Vadose zone soil microbial communities from Sagehorn Ranch, Mendocino, California, USA - Sage2_L_100_16 metaG | ecosystem: Environmental > Terrestrial > Soil > Vadose zone | place: USA... | reverse complement strand
GCTGAGCTCCCCGGCCACAATCACGTGTCTGGGTATGGCGATGTTGATGCAGTGGGCCAGCGAGGGCCCGGCGAGATTCGTGTTGAGCAGCGCCACGACGCCGCCGACGCGAGTGATGCCGAGCCAGATGGCCATGTACTCTGGGCGGTTCGGCATCAAGAGACAGACCGCGTCGCCCTTGGCCAACCCCTGCTCGATCGCCCACCGGGCGTACCGAGTCGATCGTTCCGCCAGCGCACGATGCGTCAAGCACTCGCGATCCGAGAGAAGGGCCGGCGCATCCGCGAACGTCTCGGCGAGCTCCTCGATGACTGTCGGCAAAATGCGATCGGGACGTCGGGCGATCGGCGCAGTCAGCTCGAGCGCGCGCAACCACGCTTTGGCAGGCGACGGATTACTTGGGGCGGGTCGCACGGCCGTCTCGGCTCGGTGAATAGTCACGACCGCTCACGCTGTGCTGCCCGCATCCACGGTGAGCACAGTCCCTGTGATGCTCTTGGCCTTCGACCCGAGCAGAAACTCGACCGCCTCGGCGACATCGTCCACTTCGGCAAGCCGGCGGAGCGCGCTCCGGCGCGCCACCTGCTCGCGGCGCTCGCCGTCCAGGCCCTGAGTCATCTCCGTGTCCAGAAATCCGGGCGCGACCGCGTTCACGTTGACGCCGCGCCGGCCGACCTCGCGCGCCAGCGATCGCGTGAATCCAATCAAGGACGCTTTCGTCGCGCTGTAGACCGAGAGGCCGCTGTATCCCGTGAAGCCGACGATCGACGCGACGTTGACGACGCGGCCGCCGCCGTCCGCCATCATGTGGCGGACCACGTATTTGGTCAGGACGATTGGCGAGAGCGTATTCACGCGAATCAAGCTCTCGATTTGCGCATTGGGCATCAGCGCCAGCGCGCCGTCCGAGCCCTGCGCGGCGTTGTTGACGAGCCCGTAGATCGGGCCGAGATCCTTCCGCAGCTTCTTGACGAAGTTCGGGATCTCTTGCACGTCTCCGAGATCGAACGGCATGAAATGGAGCGACCCCGAACGCGATCGCTCGGCCTGTTCGATCGTCGAAGCGAGCTGATCGTTGATCTGCCGTGCGACGGCGACGGCGCAGTAGCCCTCGCAGATGAGCCGGCGGACGATCCCCAGACCGAGGCCCCGGCTTCCCCCCGTCACGATCACCCTACGCATGACGGGCCAGCTTGCCGGCGGCGGCGATCTCGAGCGCAGGAACGAAACGGATCGTCGCCGGAATCTTGTGGGGGGCCAGGCTGGCGTGACAGATCTGAAGGATCTCGCGCTTGAAGTCCACCCTCTCGCCACCGGCGCGGCTCGAATCGGGCTCGCCCTTCAAGACGACGTCGGCGGCGACGAGCGAACCGGTAATGGGACTTCTCCGGGACCGCACCATCGACATGCGGACCGCCGGGTGCCGGTTGATCGCCGCCTCGACTTCCTCCGGGTAGACCTTCAATCCTCCGACGTTGATGAGGCCGCTCCTGCGACCGAGGAAGTAGTACCGGTCGCCGCGGCGTTCCACCATGTCGCCGGTGTCGACGAAGCCTTCATCATCGGTGAGCGTGGAGTTGTCCTCGCCGAGATAGCGGACCGCATTCCGCGCGGAACGGATCCGCAGCGAACCCTCGACGACCTTGATTTGCACGTCGCCGGGCGCGCCGACCATGCTCGCCGGAAACCCCTCGAGACCATCGTTGACATCAAATCCCACGCCGGCCTCCGTTGAGGCGAAGGCATGGCCGACGCTGGCCTGCGGGTAGAACGAATGGAGAGCGTTCAGGATCCCCTGGTCCGCGATTTCTCCGGATAGGCGAATGTAGCGCGGCGCGATCGCACGAGCGTCGGGGCTCATCAGCGCACGACGCCAATGCGAGGGTGTCCCCGAAACGTGCGTCGCCCCATGCGCGCCGAGCCGCATCAGATAATGTCCCATCGGCTCGGCGGCGCCGGAAAGCACGAAGGAACCGGGGCCCAGGACGGCCCTGAGAAAGATCTGGAGCCCCCCATACCGGCGAATGTCGTAGAACGTGCCCCACACGACGTCGCCGCGCTGCCCCAAGGCGCTGCCGATGGGCGCCGTCAAGCTGGCGAAGCTGTGAACGAGCATTTTCGGCGCGCCGGTCGTGCCCGACGTGAGGAGCACCCACTCGGTTCTGCAGCACGTGACCGGCGTCTCTTTGGCGGGCGTGACGGTGCCGTTGCAAAGGACCCGCAGAGGAACGCCTGATGCGTCATCGCCGCGATCGTGATCCGACACGATCGCATCCACGCCCGCTTTCGCAACGACGGCCGGAAGATGCTCGGACGGTAAGTCAGGCGTCCAGATGATCAGGCGGCGGGCAATTCCGTCCAGCTCGATGAGCGCCAGCGCCGTGGCAAACTGATCCCGAGTGGCGATGAGCACTGACCGCCCGGCGAGCTCCGCCGCTCGGCCGCCGAGGCTCGTGCCATTGATGTTGACAAGGTTGCCGAGACACACGCCCGCCGTGGCACCCCACAGGAAGCGCGCCGGGCCCTCCGGCGCGTTACCCAGCCGATCTCGAATCGACGCCATGGGATGCGGCGGCGTGTTCATAGAACCTGATGAAGTCACCCAGCGTTACCGGATAGGCCATGTCGTCGGTCTTGGTGAACGGATCGAATCCCAATGTCTCTTCGAGCCGAACCACGAGGATGGCGATGCCGAGCGAGTCGAGCCCCGAATCGAGCAAGACCAGGTCATCGGTCAGAGGCGGCAGACTCTTCCTGTCGTCCGCTGCAATCCGCTGAATCTCCGAAATCACCGTTGCCTTGACTGACATGGCTTCCTCGCCTTGTGTTCATTGAACGTTTGGCGACGACGATGCTCTTAATCAACGTCCGAAGGAGCTCGACTCCTTCGAACATCTCCTTCTCGGGCAAGGGGTGCGCGAGCACCATCTCCGCTTCCAGCGCGCGGAAGAGTTCTTGGGTATGGGTGACGTCACAAACGCCATGGACGTCCGTATATTCCATCTCGGCCGAGCCCTGTCGTTGGGCGAGCTCGGCAAGATAGGACATGAACCGCTGGATGAAGCCTTCGAAGAAGGCCATCGTCACCAGGATCGGCACCGCCGACAGTCGTCCGATGAACAAGCGAACGTTCATCAGGTCGCGATAGACGGCCTGCGCATCCGCATCGGTCGGAATGGCGTGGGCCGCAATGGCGAAGCGTCGCATCATCCCGGGATGACAGTCGCGCACTTCTTCGCGCAAGTTGTCCATGATCTTGGCGCGGGCCTCGTCCGACCCGACCGAGATGTAAGCGCCGGTCATCCAGTAAATGAAATTCCCCTCGAGCACCGCCGTGTAGCGGGCGATGATTCCACGGCGCTCCTCGGCGGACAGCTCTCCGGGGTTGCGGAGCGACGCGAGAAGATCGTCTATGGCTCGGTCTATGTACCCCTGGATTGACGCGATCTTCGATTCGTTCGACCTCACAACACAAACAGCTTCCGAAGTCATGGTTGCTCCTTTCGCGGTACCCTGCTGTTCGCTCGGAACATCGGCGAACCCTGACGCAGAATCGAGATGAAAATGGGACGCCGGCGGGTGTGAAATCATCCCCGACGTGACCCATACTGCGTAGCACTTCCGGCTGATGGGCGGGGCTGGGCTCTAGCGGAGAAGTCGCGTCTCGGCGCCTTTGCGCGGCGAGACCAGCTCGTGCCTGAGCGCATGCGGGGCGAGATGTCGGACCCCAGGAGACCAGTCCGTTGTTGCGCGGGAAGTTGGTGGTCGCGACGCCCCCGGGATCGATCCTATTTCGACGTGACGAGGGTGGCCCGAAACCGCCGCGCCAGGTCGCAGGCGAACATGAGTCGGCTAGCTTCGACTTCGCGTACGCGAGCCGGCGATCGTGATTGACTCCGCATCCGCCGCGAGGACGGTCCCCTTCGCGCCGACGCGGACGATATCAACGACATGCCAAGGCTTCGCCCCCTTCGGTTTTCGTCCTACTTTCGCAGAACGGAAACCGCGTACGAGGCTGGCAGACGACCCCGGTCGGTCGCATCGAGGGGTGGGGCCGTCATCGCGACGAGAAGCAAGACCCATGCCTGGAGGCGTGACAATCCGGATAAGGTCGGCTTCATCCTTGGGCTGCTCCTCCACTCGCCCGCGACGAGGGGGGTGACGAAGGGCCGCATCTTGATCGTCGATGACGACGAGAGCACTCGCCAGTTCCTCGCCGCGCTCCTCACCGCTCTGAGCCACGAGGGGCCTGCGCGGTGTCCGGCGAGGAGGCGCTGCGCGGCCTGCGAGAGCACAAGGGGCTTCTCAACAAGCTCCAGATGTGGAAGGTCGAGCCGGCCAGTAAGGAGCAGGCGGCCGGGAACAACTGGGCAGCCTTGTTCCACTATTGCGTAGCGAATACCCTCCCTCGTTTCCCTGCCGCCGCCATCCCCGCCCTCATCATGGCCGCGAGCGCCCGTCGGCCAAGCGATCGCACCGTGACCAACGACTCTGTCTGGGTCGCCCGTCGAGAACCACCGCGTCGAACGACGCGTCACACGCTGATTCGAGAAGGCGCCTGAGGGAGCGTGGAAAGCCATGCGGAGAGCTCGCCCGCGAGGCTACAGTTGGCTCAGGCCGCGCTCGAGCGCGTAGCGGACCAGACCGGCCGTCTGGCTGATTCCGAGCTTCTTGGTGATGTGCGTGCGGTGGGACTCCGCCGTCTTCACGCTGACGCCTAGCAGCTCCGCGATCTCGCGCGTCCGCTTTCCTTCCGCGATGAGCTGCAGCACCTGGCGTTCCCGCTCGCTCAACGGGTCGACGGGGAGCGCGGTCTTGGCGCGGTAGGCCTCGACCAGGGATCGGGACATCCTGGAGCTCAGGTAGACGCCACCGGCCATGACGTCCTGGATCGCCCGGATGAGATCCTCGCCGTCGTAGGTCTTGAGGACGCAAGCCCGGATGCCGGTCCGCAGTGCCTCGAGGAGGAGCTGCTCGTCGTGCCGGCTCGTGAGGAGGATCGTCTTGGTGCGCGGCGAGGCCTGGTGGATCTCGCGCGCGGCGTCGAGGCCGTTGAGCAGAGGCATGATCACGTCGAGGACGGCCACGTCCGGTTCAAGCTCCCGCGCCAGGCGGACCACCTCGTGCCCGTCCGACGCCTCCCCCACGACTTCGAAGCCCGCTCCGCTGAGGAGCAACTTGAGCCCCTGCCGGACGATCACGTGGTCATCGGCGAGGACGACGCGCACGCCCATACGGCGTCAGCGAGAGGCAAGATGCGTGCCGACCCGCCGCGACGGCGTACAATCTGGCCAGATGTCTCCATCGGCGGGTCGCACCCTCCGGCCGCCCGCGGCGAGGTTGGGTGTGTCGCAGGGACGCATCCTGGTCGTCGACGACGACGAGAGCGTTCGGTCCTTCCTCGCCACCCTCCTGACCTCTCTCGGCCACGAGGTCGTGTGCGCGGAATCCGGTGAGCAGGCGTTGCGCCGCGTCGAGGACACCCCTCGCCCGGAGCTGGTCCTGCTGGACCTCATCATGCCCGTCATGGGCGGCCTTGAAGTGCTCGACCGCCTTCGCGAGACCCAGCCGTCGCTGCCGGTGATCGTGCTGTCCACGGAGGGGCGGCTGAAGACCGTCGTGGACGCCGTGAAGCGAGGTGCGTCGGACTACTTGACCAAACCGTTCGGGGAGCAGGAGCTGGAGCTGGCGATACGCAACGCGTTCGAGAAGCAGCTCCTCCAGGATGAGGTCCGGAGCCTCAGGCGCCGCCTGGCCGCCGGCGGCTCCGACGAACCGGTGACGGGCAGCCCCGCGATGCTCCACATCCGCGAGGTGGCGCGGCAGGTGGCGGACACCGACGCGCCGGTGCTGATCACGGGCGAGTCCGGCGTGGGCAAGGAGGTGGTGGCGCGCTTCATCCACGTGCAATCGGGGCACCAGGACGGCCCGTTCGTGAAGGTCAACTGCGCCGCCCTTCCCCAGGACCTCCTCGAGTCGGAGCTGTTCGGCTACGAGCGCGGCGCGTTCTCGGGGGCGATGCGCGACAAGCCCGGCAAGTTCGAGTTGGCCCACCGCGGCTCGATCCTGCTCGACGAGATCGGCGAGATGAGCCCCCACCTGCAGGCGAAGCTGCTGCACGTCCTGCAGGACGGCGAGTTCAGCCGCCTCGGGGCGCGGCGGCCGCTGAGCGTCGACGCGCGGGTCCTGGCGACGACCAACGCGCGGCTCGCCGAGGCCGTCGCCGCCGGCCGCTTCCGGGAGGACCTCTATTTCCGTCTGGAGGTCATCCGCATCGAGATCCCGCCGCTGCGCGATCGCCGGCAGGACATCCCCCTCCTGTGCGACCACTTCGTGCGGCGCTACGCCGACAAGTACAAGAGCGCGGTGCGGCAGCTCCCGGCCGACGTGCTCGAGGCCTTCGTCGCCTACGACTGGCCGGGAAACGTGCGCGAGCTGGAGAACGCCGTACGCCGCTACCTGATCCTGCCCAGCCTGAAGGGCTCGATCCCGGCGCGCCCGGGCGTCGAGGCGCCGCCGGCCGAGGCGCCTTCCCCACCCGCCCCGCCCGCGGGCAATGTGTCGCTCCGGACGGTGGCGGCGCGCGCGGCCGAGGAGGCGGAGCGAGAGCTGGTGCAGCGCGTCCTCGAGGACACGCACTGGAACCGGCGGGAGGCCTCGCGACGCCTCAAGATCTCCTACAAGGCCCTCCTGAACAAGCTCAAGAAGTGGGAGTCCGCCCCCGGCGCCAAGGGGTAGCCGGCCGGCAACTCTGGGTCGCCGGGTTCCACTGTTGGGTAGCTGACGCCTCATCCCGGCTCTTCGCGGGGGCGCCCTCAGGCGGACCCTGAGCCCGGTTTACTGGAAATCCCCTACGGCCGGATCCGCCGGACGGCAGGCCGGCGAGCGGCGCGTCTCTTGCTTGCAGTACGACCGGAGTCTTACCGCCCAGCGGTGAGGAGGATCCCCGATGAAGTCGATCATGACGGTGAGCGCGTTGATCCTGCTCGGCAGCGCGACGGCCGCGTTCGCCCAGCTACCCCTGCCAACGCCGACTCCCCCGCCCGTGCCCATCACTGTTCCGGTCTCGTTGACGGTCGCCGGCAACGAAGCCTTCGGGTCGTTCGACATCGGGGGCATCGGCGCGGACCTCAAGATCAGCTTCGAGAACGTGGTCGGCCTCGTTCCGTCGGCCTTCGACGTCACCGCGACGCTCGTCGACCCGGTGGCCCTGCTCAGTCGGCTCCCCGGGAGCGGAGTGTGCGTGCCGCCCACGGCCGGCGCGGTGTGCGTGCCGCTGGACTTCCCGGTGGTGGTCCGGATCAGCCCCAGCGCCGGCAGCGGCCTGAGCTTCGAGGGAGAGTACTTCGTCTCCTTCCACACCCACAACCTGCACCTGGACGTGAACGTCCCGTTCTCGCTTTTCAAGTCGCCCAATGAAGGAATATTCAAGGACATCACGAAGTCCGAAGGACGCGGCAGCTACCGCGACGACGGGGGCGGCGGCGACTTCTCGGACTTCCTCATCGCCGTCGACCTGCGGCTGATCGATGACGTCATCCTCTTCAAGTTCGGCGACCTGCAGTCGACGATCACCAACGCTGAGAACGCCGGCTCCATACCGCCGGACGTGGCGGCGACACTCGAGGCCGACCTTACGAACGCACGACAGCTCTACCAATCAGGCGCGATCCGGGATGCCATCGAAGCCATGAGGGTCTTCTCCCGCTACGTGAAGGCCAACAGCGGGGAGAACATCCCCGACGTGTGGCGGGCCAACTGCTCGTCCCTCGTCAACGTGGCGGGCCTCCTGCGATCCGGCGCGGACACGTTGAGGTTCAGCCTCGATCGGAAGCTGAGCCGCTGAGGTCACGAGGAAACGCATGCCCGCAAAGCTGACCCTGTATCCGCCGCAACGGGCCGCCCGCTTCGTCATCATCCGGGAAGGAGAGAGCCTGACGGTGGGGCGCGATCCCGGCTGCGCGCTCGTGATCGAGGACCCTCGCGTCTCCAAGCGCCATGCGGAGGTACGCTGGACCGGAGCGAGCTGGGCGATCGAGGACCTCGGGAGCAAGAACGGCACCGCGGTCAACGGCCGCGCCCCCGACGGTATCACCCTCGGGGACGGCGACACGATCAGCTTCGGCGGCCTGCCCGGCCGCTTCGACCGGCTGTCGGCGGCGGAGGCGGCCTCGATAGAGGCGGAGCGGGTGGCGCGGATCGAGACGTCCGCGCGGATCCGCCGCCGCCTGCAGTCGGAGCCGGAGCCCGCCGAGCTGCTGCTGCGCTTCCTGGAGGGGGCCATGGAGCTGACGCGGACGGACCGCGGCTTCGTCCTGCTGCTGTCGCCGACCGGCCGGCTGCGCGCGGAGGTCGCGTCCGGCCTGTCACCGGAGGCGGTGCGCGACGAGCGCTTCCGCGGCAGCATGGGAGCGGTGCGCCAGGCGGTGGAGAGCCGGGGGCCGGTGGTGCTCGCCGACGTCCGCGCCGATCCGCGCCTCGGCCGGCGTCCCAGCGTGGTCTCGCTCGGCATCGCGGCGCTGGCCTGCGTCCCGATCCGTCATGAGGGCCGCGTCCTCGGCGTGATCTACGTGGACAGCCGCAAGCTCGGCCCCGCCCTCACGGAGCTGGAGCTGCAGACGCTGGAGAGCATGGCCGACCAGATGGGCGCGATCCTGGCGGGATCGATGGCGGACAAGCTGAGCCACAACTATCCGCCCGCCCCCGACGGCCTCGTCGCGCAGCTCCAGGAGCGCATCGAAGAGCTGATACCCGCGCCACCATGAAGATGCGGCTGGTCAAGGACGGATGGCGTCCGCCGAGTCCCCTGCCCTCGGACACCGCGACGAGCGCCGACCTCGACCACCGCCTGACGCCGGGCACGCTGGTGGCCGGCCGCTACCGCATCGTGGCCCAGATCGGCCTCGGCGGCATGGGCGTCGTCTACAAGGCCCGCGACCAGGAGCTGGACCTCGACGTCGCGCTCAAGGTCCTGCGCCCGGATCTCGGCACGGACCCGGAGTGGGTCGCGCGCTTCCGCCGCGAGTTGATCCTCGCGCGCGAGATCACGCACAAGAACGTGGTGCGCATCCACGACATCGGCGAGAGCGGCGGGCTGCGCTTCCTCACGATGCGCCTCGTGGAGGGCCGGTCGCTCCTCGACGTGCTCGAGAAGGACGGCCGGCTGCCGGTCGAGCGCGCGCTCCTGATCTTCCGGCAGGTGGCCGAGGCGGTCCAGCAGGCCCACGACGTGGGCATCATCCATCGTGACCTGAAGCCCGGCAACGTGCTGCTTTCCGGGGACGACACGGCCTACATCACCGACTTCGGCGTCGCCCGCTCGCTCGACCGCGACGGTATGACGCGGACGGGCGCCGTCGTCGGGACCCTCGAGTACCTCTCTCCCGAGCAGGTCGCCGGCGACCCGGCCGACGCGCGCAGCGATATCTACGCGCTCGGACTGCTCCTCTTCGAGATGCTGACCGGCGAGCTGCCGTTCCGCAGCGCGTCCCGGGCCGAGACCCTGGCCCAGCGTGTCGCGGGGCGTGCCCGCGACATCGCCGACACGGGCGTCTCGGTGCCGCCCCACGTACGGCGGCTGGTGCGCCGCTGCCTCGAGCGCTTGCCCGCCCGCCGGTACGCCGGCGTGCGGGAGCTGCTGGCCGACCTCGACGGCCGCCGCGCCGGGGTGCTGGACCGCGTGCCGCGCGCGGCCGCGCTCGGCCGATCCGTGCTCGGGCCGGCCGTGCTGGGGGTCCTTGCGTTCGGCGCCGTGGCCGGGATCGCGTACCGCCACCGCGGGCCGCCGGGCCCGGGCCGCGCGCCGGCCGCGGCGGCGATCGCGCCGACCTCCGTGGCCGTCCTGCCCCTCGCCGACGAGACCGGCGATCCCGCGCTGAAATGGACGTCCACCGGTGTCGCCGAGATGCTGGCCGGCCACCTGGCCGAGGTCCCGGAGCTGCGCGTGGTGGAGTCGTCGCGCGTGCTCGGAACGCTGCGCGACCTGAAGATGGCGGCTCCCCCCGCCGACGACACGGGGCTGCGCCGTCTGGCCGAGCTGTTCGACGTGCGGCGCCTCGTCACCGGCACCGTCCGCCGGGCCGGTCCCGCGCTGCGGGTCGACCTCCGGCTCCTCTCGGTCGAGGGCGCCGGGTCCCTCGATGCCCGCACGGTCTTCGCGGAGGCGCCGGACACGGGCGGCCTCTTCCGCCTCGTGAGCGACCTCGGTGAGAGGCTCCACGCCGAGCTGGGCGCGCCTGCCACCGCGGCCGCCCTCGCCCCCGAGCCCCAGACGGCCTCGCTCGCCGCGGCCGCCGCCTACCGCGAGGGCCGGCAACGCCTGCTCGTGGGCGACACCGTCGAGGCCGCCCCCGCCTTCGAGCGCGCGGTCGCCGCGGATCCCCGCTACGCCGCCGCGCTGCTCGGCCTGGGCGAGGCGTACCAGGCCCTCGGCTACCACGACAAGGCGGTGGCCGCCGTCGAGAAGGCGGCGGCCACGCTCGCTTCGACGCAGACCCGTCTGGCGTGGCGCGTACGCGCGCGGCTGGCGCTGCTCCGGGGCGATCCCGCCGGAGCCGAGAAGGTGTACGCGGAGCTGGCGCAGCGCTACCCGAACGACACCGCGGCCCTGTTCGATCTGGCCTCGGCGCAGTCGAGCCAGGGCGCGGCCAAGAAGGCGGTGGCGACGCTCCAGCGGCCGACCGCGCTCGACAAGGGCGACGCCCGGGCCTGGTACCTGCTCGGCAGGAGCATGATCCAGGCCGGCGACGCCCGCCCCGCGGTGACCGATCCGCTCGTGCACGCGCTGGCGCTGATGACGCAGATCGGGAACGAGCAGGGACAGGGGGACGTGCTGCACGCGATGGGCGTGGCCCACCAGCGGCTGGGCGAGTATGCGCCCGCGATCGCGAAGTACGGCGACGCCGCCGCGATCCGGCAGGCCATCGGCGACAAGCGCGGCACCGCGGTCAGCCTCAAGAACCGCGGCAGCGTCCGCATCCTCATGGGCGAGTTCGCGGAGGCCGAGCCCGACCTGCAGCGGGCGCGCGAGATCTACGCGAAGATCGGCGACCGCAAGGGGCTCGCCGACGTGGCCAGCGACATCGGCGCGCTCCACGAGGGCCGCGGCGAGTACGCGCGGGCGCGGCAGGCGTACCAGGAGTCGCTCCGCATCCGGCGCGACCTGGGCGACGAGCAGCAGATCGCCCAGGGCCTCGACAACGTCGGCTACGTGTTCTTCCTCGAAGGCGAGCGCGACAACGCGCTCGCGGACGCAGTCGCAGAGCTGCCGGCCGTCCGGCGCTGGCTGCCGGTCGAGCAGGTGTGGTCGTACGCGAACACCGGCTTCTGGCTG
>Ga0137380_10005434_pt1 | contig 11336 bp, 16 predicted proteins | sample SagtaG_17_FD_104809 | JGI IMG/M metagenome (GOLD analysis project Ga0137380, IMG submission 104809) | Vadose zone soil microbial communities from Sagehorn Ranch, Mendocino, California, USA - Sage2_L_100_16 metaG | ecosystem: Environmental > Terrestrial > Soil > Vadose zone | place: USA... | reverse complement strand
GGCCGGGTCGCATCAAATTGAGCTGCGTCTCCTTGAAATTGGCAGTCACCCAAACATCCCGCGGCACGAACATCATGAGCGCCTGACCGACGGCCGCATAGGCGCCCTTGGCGGCGCTGAGCTTGGTCACGCGGCCGGCCACCGGCGCGGTGATTATCGTGCGCGAAAGATTGGCTTCGGCCTGCTGGAGCGTGGCGCGCGCCTGCGCGACTTGGCCATAAGCGAGATCGCGCTGCGCTTGCAGCACGCCGATCTGCTGGTCGCGACCGCATTGGCCTGCGCCGCAGCCAACGCCGCTTCGTTTTGCTGAAGATTCGACGAGGTTTGCTGCGCCTGCTGGATCGTAGCCGTGCCCTTGCTGGCCAACTGCTGATAGCGTTCGAATTCCTGACGGGCGAAAGTCAGCGCGGCCTGCGCCTGAGCGACCTGTTTGTTGGCTTGATCGACTTTCGCCTGCTGCGCGGCAATCTGGGCGGTGAGGTTCTCGACGCTAGCCTGCGCCTGCGTGACTTGCGCCTGCGCCTGATCGCGTTGGGCGACATAGTCGCGGTCGTCGAGACGGACCAGTTCGGCGCCGGCATCGACCAGCTGGTTGTCCGTGACCGGAACATCGACGATCGCGGCGCCGATCTGGGCGCTGATCTGCACGGTACGGGTATCGATGAAAGCATCATCAGTCGATTCATAGTTTCTTGCATGCAGCCACCAGGCGACGAGCAAGGCGACCAGAATAATGCTGCCGATAGCGATCAAGGGCACGAGGGTGCGGCGTTTACGCAAACGCTCTCGCCACGACGTTTTATCCCCTATTTGATCGAATGCCGGCGTCGCCGGCCGGGGTGGAGAATCAAGGCGCTCGGAATCGGGGCGGCGCTCGTTGTGGACGCGTAGATCCATTATCGACGCTAAACGTTTGACAGGCCAAATAGGTTGCCGTGCGGCAGGCGATGCCGCACCGGACCGACGTGTTTAGCTGGGAATAAACAGTGAGGCCAGTCAGGAGGCGCTGGACGGACGCCGCAACGCGCTTGCGATTTTTTGGACGAATTCGTCCAGTTCATCACCCGCAAGATCGCTGACCACCCACAGATCAAGCCCGTCTTGCGACCAATGCCGAATATTATAACCCTGGATACTCTCGGACGCGGTCCGGGCTCGCCTGGCGCCCAAATGCTGGGCAACGAACAAATTGATCACGTGTTTACGACGCTGATAGACGATCGCGGCGGCGGGCTCGCTATTGATGTAATCGAGGCGGCCACCGAGAAGCGTGAAGCTCTCCGCGGTTAGATCGACGACCGGCGGGGCCACATCGACCCGGCCGTTGAACCACGGCTTGACGGTATGCTGGTCGCTGGTTGCCACGTCCATCAAATGGCCGGCCTGCAGCGACCGGACATGCGCGGAAACGACTTCGTCGGCGATCGTTTGCTCCTGATTGTTGCGGATGACCGTAAGCACGAGGCTTGCGGCAACCGCTGCAGAAAGCGCGGAGCCCACTGCAAATCCGCCGAAGAACGACCGCCGCGTCGGTTTAAAGAAGCCACGCATCGGGACAACGCGCGACGCAGGAACAGCGAAATCCGTTTCAATCCGCGTGCGCAGATGCGCCGGCGCGGTCTCTTTCAATGCGCCGCCGCCCATGGCGTCGTGCATGACGCGGAACGATGCAAGCTTTGCCGCAGATTCCGGATGCTCTGCCGCATGCGATTCAACCTCGCGCGCATGGCCGGCGTCGAGCTCGCCATCAATAAGCGCGTGAACCATAATATCGAATTCGGAGTGGTTCATGAGGCTAGTCCTGAGGCTGTGGCCGCCCCACGAATGGGTGCGGCTGTTTCCGTGGCGTTCCATGCTGAACGCAGCATCGCCCGCGCTCGCGCCAGTCGCGACATGACCGTTCCCACGGGCACACCGGCGACCTCGGCAATTTCCTGATAAGAAAGATCGTTGATCTCGCGCAGCACGATGGCTTCCCGAAACGGCTCGGGCAGTTCCGCGACCAGCCGGCGAATCGTGGCGCTGTCCTGTTGGCGTAACATCGATTTTTCCGGCGAAACTTGCGGCTCTTGCCACATCGGCATGTCCTCGGCCACCGCCTCGTCTTGCGCAAAATCGGTCGGCACTTCCTCCTTGCCGCGCCGCGCGAACTCGGCGTTGCAGACGTTCCGCAAGATCGCCAATAGCCACGGTTTCATCGCCGGTCCCCGATAGCTATCGAAGTGGCGCAAGGCCCGCAGATAACACTCCTGAGCTGCATCCTCGGCGTCGGTCGGATTACGCATGAGATAGCGCGCCAGCGTGTAGACGTCGTCGAGATGGGGTAATGCGGCGTCACGAAAACGCCGCATCCGTTCTTGTTCGGCAACTGCATCATTCGCCATCGTGTCGTGCCCGGCGTCCACGATATTTCATCGGTCCATGTTGCTGTAGCCGATTTTAGCATTTATTGCGTAGCGTTGCTGCCCGTTGTGGCTTCCACGATGATCGAACCCACCATTTGCGGGTGCAGATAGCAGAAGTACTGGTAAGTCCCGGGCGTGGTGAAGGTGAACGAATAGATATCGTCGGTGTCCATCGCCGGCGATTTTTTGAAGGCATTATTCGAAGAGGCGATGCCGTGCACAATATCGTCCCGGTTGGTCCAGGTCACGGTGGTGCCGGCCTTCACCGTCACCGCTTTTGGGTTGAAGATGAAGTTGTCGATCGACACCGTACCCGGCGTGGCCTCCGCCCGGGCAAACAGCACACCAGCTGCAAGCACCGAGCCGACGGCAGCGCCGAGCACGGAAGAAGCGATGAGGGGACGCAACATTTTTATCCTAGCCTTGCAGCGGCGAGTCGACGATCGCGAGGCGCTGCTCGTTCTGTTTGAAGTTGACGTTGGCGATGCCGAGCATCTTCCGCAGCTGGTCTTCCGGCACTTTCATCGGGCCTGGTGACGGCGCCGTGCCGGGAGCGGGCTGCGGGAATGCGGTCGAACGCGCGGTGTGGAATGTGACGTTACCTTCCACCTTCTGCATCACCTGGTGGATATGGCCGTTGAGCACGGTCACCGACCCGAACTTCTTGAGATAGGACAATGCCTGGGCGCTGTCCTGCGTGCCCCAGCCCCAGTCCTGATAGACCGTCCACAGCGGGATATGCGCGAACAGGACGATCGGGGTCGATGCCGAACGGCCTTTGACATCGTGCTCCAGCCATTCAAGCTGCTCGGTGCCGAGATTGCCCAAACCGCCGGCTTTGAGATCGAAGACATTGACCAGCCCGATGAAATGCACGCCGTTGGCGTCGAAGCTGTACCAGCCGTGACCCTTGGCGGCGCGGCCGTAACGCTCGCGATAGATTTTGCGATCGGTATCGACGAAGTCGTGTTCGCCGGGCACGTAATGCACGTCGAGCCGCGACTGCGAAATAATATGGTCGGCGTCGTCGAATTCCTTTTCCTTCGACAGGTGGGTGATGTCGCCGGTGTGGATCATGAAGGCGGGCTTCTGCGGCAAGGCGTTGACCTTGGTGATCGCCTCTTCCAGCGTGCCGAGCGCGTTGGGATTGGCGGGTTTGTCAAATCCGACGTGGCTGTCACTGATCTGCAGGAAGGTGAGTCCGCGCGTCTCGGCCGCCTGCGCCTCGCCCATAATGCCGAGCGAGTGGGGCACGCCGCCCGAGATTGTCCACAAGACGCCGGTGCCGCACCAGGTCATGCATTCCAGCAGCTTGCGGCGGCTAACGCCGTCCCGATGATCGAATTCACTCATTGCGAATCTCCTTTTCAGCCGCCTCGTCCCCGGCCATTACGGCTATGCGGCTCCATAAGGTCAGATTGGCCGAAAACAGGCTTTATTCCCGGTTTTAGCGGAGAATTCGGGGGGAGGCTCGGCGGACGAAGCGCGCCGGGGACCATTCCGGTTAGGAAAAATCAAGTCTTTTCAATGCTCAATGTTTCCTATCGGTCCGCAACGGCATTCGGATCGGGTTTTTCGGCCTCCGGGCCCAGAACCTGAAGCGCACGCCGACGGTCGGATCGGTCGCTGACGTGGTCGGGAAGCTGTTGGCCAGGCCATTGCGTATTTGCAAATACATGATGCCCGGCACAAGCGTCCCAGCGCTCCGCGAAGCGGCGGATTGTTCCGATCGCGATTCAATTTTTTGCAATCGCGCTGTCGACGGCTGGCGGGCAAAGTCGAATTCGGCACGCCGTGTAACAAAATAATTTGTTTATTGCTGTGCCGGTCGCCACTCAAACGAGCCCATCGTCCTTCTCCCCCTGTGGCCGTACGGCTATCTAGTAGGGGGACGATGATGCCCATAATTTTTTCGTATACATTCGTAGGTGTGCTGGTCTTAGGCACGCGGCCTGCTTTGCAACCGAGGAACAAAAAGCAAAGAGCGTGAATGATCGTAATTTATTCGCACGAGCCGTTCACAATTTGCTGATCGGGAATTTGTCTGATGCGACCTGTCTATGACGCGCGCTGGGAATAATCTGATTGTTGGGCGATCTCTCCTAATGTGAGCCGCCACGGCGTCCTCATTCGATGCCGCGAATAGGTTCGCGAAATAACGATGGTACTGATCGCGAAAAAGGAGATCGACCATGTTCAAGAAAACCACCGCCGCGCTTCTTGTTGTGACGGCATTTGCGGCATCGATTGCGACGACTGCCACCGTCCTCGCCGCTGGTTCAAATGACCCTTCGAACCAGATTCCAGGCTATGACAGAAGCGGCCGCACGGTGCCGATTCCCAATCCGGATCGGTCATAAGATCTCAACACGCGGAAAAGCGTAAGTTGAGTTGCCTCCCTGGCAAGATAAGGCCGCCCCAGTGGCGGCCTTATTCTTTTCGTGGTGCGCTGCGTCGAGAAAGAGAAACAAGTTCGGAGTAGCGGCCAACTGGCAGCTGAGGCCCGTCGGCGCGTTGAATGGTACTATCGCTCAATAATTGTACAGGTTGGTGTTATAGCCGGTGCTGCCGCCGCCAGTGGCCACCGGACTATTGGGATTGGGAGCGCCGTAGGTCGGAGTGCGGAGCGATCCAAAGGCGTTCGCGCCCTGACGCGCGGCCTTAGCCGCCTGACTGCCGTGGCTTGTCGCAGCTTTCCGGCTGTGCGCTGCTTCCGCAAGCGCAAGCGATCCGAACCCAAACGCTGCAGCCAGCGCCACGATTACGATTTTCGATCGACGAGTCATGACATTCTCCGGTGCTAAGCGAGCAGGTTCGCCTCCTCGCCACTAGCCACCAGATCGAATTCGCGCCGCCGAATTCCATCACGGCTGCGTTAGGCGTGGATCAGGATTGCACCCAAGCTGCTATCGAGCTTCGCTGCGGCAATCGCTATCGAGTCATGCTCAATCGACTGGCTGCTAAGCGAAAAATCTTCATTTTTTTGCACGCCGGGCGCGAGACGACAAGCGCCGATGAGTTTACGGCGTGGCATAAAGTGTTGCCTACTGCATGAACCAGCCGTGGCTCACCACAATCGATTGTCCGGTAAGCGCGTTCGATCCAAATGAAGCCAAAAATAATGCTGTCTGCGCCACGTCATCGACCGTTGTGAATTCGCCGTCGACGGTTTCCTTGAGCATCACGTTCTTGATCACCTCCTGTTGGGAGATGCCGAGCTCTTTCGCCTGTTCGGGAATTTGCTTGTCGACCAGCGGCGTGCGCACGAATCCGGGGCAGATGACGTTGGCGCGCACGCCGTGCGCGGCACCTTCTTTGGCCACGACTTTGGCGAGGCCGATCAGGCCGTGCTTGGCGGTGACGTAAGGCGCCTTGAGCACCGAGGCCTCCTTCGAATGGACCGATCCCATATAGATGATACTGCCGCCGCGGCCGCTTTTGTACATTTCGCGCAGCGCCGCGCGCGTCGTGAGGAAAGCGCCGTCAAGATGGATCGCGAGAAGCTGCTTCCATTTGGCAAAATCAAACTGATCGATGGGCGCCACGGTTTGAATACCGGCGTTGGAAATTAGGATATCGAGCCGGCCAAATGCCTCGATCGTTATGGCGACACAGGCCGCGGTCTGCTCTTCATTGGTAACGTCGACGGCGACGCCGATTGCTTGCTTGGCTCCGCCAAGTTCGGCTGCAACCGCATCAGCGCCTTTCTGATTGAGGTCGGCGATCGCTACCTTGGCGCCTTCGCGGACGAATAAAGCGGCAATGTCCTTGCCGATGCCGCTGGCTGCTCCGGTGACGATGGCAACTTTGTCCTTAAGCCGCATGCTGTCCTCCATACATTCAAAGATTCCCACCGGGTTGCAAAATCCAACCGCGTGGCGGCGGATGCGCGACCGTTTCGTCATGCTTCTTGAATGACCAGCATCGGCATTGTCCGGGTCTTCAAGTCACTCGATTGAGCACTTTCAGCGTGTCGGCAATTGCCGTGCTGCTGTTGGGATTCCGCCGTGAAACTCTCACGCATGTCGAACACGCGCACACCCAATTCCTTCGGCATCGGTGCGAGCCATGGCGAAGCATGCAACACGGCTCGCGCGTCGGCTGCTCCTTGTAACCATCGCTTTTCTATTGAGGAGCGGCTGAACTCATAGTCTTTGGAAGCACCTTCCGGTTCGGAGGGGCGATAAATGAGCTGCACAATGTCCATCTCGGTGACGCAGCCAAGTTCATAGAGCCGTTTGGCTTGCTCAGTTTTTGCAATCTCCTGCGGCAGCAATTTGTGCAGCTCATTGATCGCATGCCGGACGAGATGCTTGTCGCGAGCAGCCTTCGTACAGCTTTGCATTCGACTCGAATAACGGATGTCCTTTTCGCGTTCCATGGCCTCATCGAGATTAGCCGGGAACCATCCCGCAGGCTGGAATACGTCGACCTGAAACGTCAGACGGCTGCGGCGTGGCGAATAATCGATGACGTATTCCAACGGAGTGTTCGAAAACAACCCGCCATCCCAATAGTGCTCGCCGTCGATTTCGATAGGCGGAAATCCAGGCGGCAGTGCACCGCTGGCCATGATGTGTTCGGGACGGATCGCCACGTTGGCGCTATCAAAATAAGTGAACTGGCCGGTCCGGACGTTGACCGCGCCCACGCTTAGACGGACATCCTCGGCGCTGTTGATGCGGTCGAAGTCAACCAATCGTTCCAACGTGTTCTTCAGCGCAGATGTATCGTAGTAGCTGATGGGTTTCTTCGGCGATAACCAGTCGTACAATTGACGAGGAGCGAAAAATCCAGGCTGGCCGAACGTCAGCGCCATCACCGCGCTCGCCTGTCGCTGCCACGCGGTCAAGGGCCAATCGAGTCTAGCCGGCCAGAGGTTAGGATGGCCGGTTATATCGTTCCAAAAACTCCGCAAACGCTCCAGGCGGTCCTCGGGTGCATTACCGACGATGATCGCGGCGTTAATTGCGCCAATCGAGATCCCTGCCACCCAATCGGGCAAGTATTCCGACGATGCTAGCGCCTCGTAAACGCCGGCCTGATAACTGCCAAGCGCGCCGCCACCCTGCAAAACCAAACCGATCTTTTTGTCATAAGATGACGGGCGTTCCGGAAAACTTGTTGGCGTCTCCGCCATTTTTGGCTCCCCCTGTTCAAATGGGACAAACGTCGCGATTAGCGTCCAAACGACGTCTGCGAATCACGTGTGCCCAGCGAAAACTTACGAACGCTGCGCGGAATTCCGATAACAGGGGCCATTCGCTGAAGCACATTATCGCGAAGTACAAAGTAGTGAATAAGTGCAGCCACGGCATGGCCCATGATCAAGATCCCAAAAGTCCATGCTCCGATCCGATGCGCGGACAAAAGTACCGTCCGCAGGGTCGGGAAGTGGGGCATCAGCGGTGGAACGTGCCACCAGAACAAAAGAAAGGAACGCCCACGCGCAATCGTTGCGACGAAACCGGTTAGCGGTTGAACAATAAGCAGAGCATAGAGACAGTATTCGGCTATTTTTACAAACACGCGATGTATGTCGGTCATTTCGTCGGAAAACGGCGGCAATTTCGCATTCGTCATGCGCCACGCGAGCCGGAAGGCGGTCGCCATCCAAACACTCACTCCCAATGATCTGTGAATCCGAAGCATCAGCGCCTTGGTCATGTCGTCGTGCGACTGCGCGTGCCACAACGCTGTTGTTAGCAAACCGAGCACAAGAAGAACCGTGATCCAGTGAAACGCTATAGTGACCCCGTCAAAAGATGTTCGTTTAGCTAATGGCACCGGTTGCATATTCGAGCATCGAGAAGATTCGACAGCGGCGTTCCTCTCCTGAGTGCTTAAGGCAGCCATTTGGGCGCTCCCAACATCATTGACGACTGGCGACGCCAATCGCTGCAGGCGCCGATCAATAGAGACTGTGAAGCACGGCGATTATTCCCGGTCCGTGCGCGACGCGCATAGCGGCGAAGCGTGAAACCCCAAACGGGAATAAATATCCCCGAATTGTAGTCGACCTGCAACAATCCGCGATGGGTTTGATAACCAGAAAATTGTGGAGGACAAATGCCCCGGGTTCGAACAGCTAATGCAGTTTCAGAAAACCGCGATCTTAAAAACGGCACTCCATCGCCTGGAAGGAAGGTTTATGTTTTCCGTTGCGAGGAAAGCGGGCTTTACGCATTCACGGCCGATCGCAAAGGTCGCATGCTGCCGTCGCAGATATACCCGCAGATTAGCTGGCGCTTTGAGCAAGCATTGACGCTGCGGTTCGATGGGGACTCATCGCGCGACAAGATCCTGAGAGCGACGCTGGACGGGGTTGCAAAGCACGGCTTTCACCTGATTCATGCAGCGATCTTTGGTGAGCTGCTAGGTTTCACCTCACACTGATCGACAAAGAAAGGATAGGCGTTCCCGGTCACGTCCCCACCCTGTCGTCAGACCGGGTTCGCGGCGGCCGGCTCTCCGCCAGGAGCCGGCCGCACTCTTTTTGGGCGACTTGTCGCTGTAGCTGTGCAGCAGCTGCTCGGCGCCGGCCCCCTCAGGTGCGCGCCCGACGGCTGGTAGAAGTTTCAGGCGCAAAACTTTCGCGGCACCGGCTGGCAGATTGTTTCTGCATCGAGTGCGGCGATGCCGCTATCGCAATCAATACCGGTCTGTCTTTGATGTTTGCGGCGTCGTTTGATCGATGGTCCACGATGTACCGCGAGAACAGTTTACATTCCAGGAAACGTAGCCGCCTAGATCTCCACGCGGGCCGATATACGTGAGGCATCCACCGGGTTGGCCCAAATCGGTGTGAAGGGTTATGCGCTGTCCAGATCTTATGGATTTGCTCATCTCTATCGCTAGCGCATCTACCGCACGCTCAAGTGCGTTGACCTTCTGATTCAGTGCATCAACTCGTCTCAGGACGCACTCGATACTGCAGACCTCTATTACGTTCTGCGCATGAGCGCCGGAGAAATTTCCGTAGCTCAAAATTGCGCCATGGCCGAGTCCGGCTGCAGCAAATACGAGCAACAAATATTTTTGCATGATCAGACTCTTCTAATAAAGCTAGCGCAAACCGACTGTCCTGACGTTATGCGTAAAAGAGACTGAAAATCCGCCGCGGTTATTCCCATCGTTGGGAATCAGTGTTTCGTTTTAGATCGCTTCATAATTACGAAGCCTGCTCGATGCGCAGCGGTACCCGCGAAATGCTGGCCGAAAAACGACGACACATCGTGTCGATGCGCCGTCACGCCGAACTCTCGAGGAATAAAGTTGGGGCGCAGCAATCTTGTTGCTGACGAGATGTTGCAACTGCTGTGACGCCGACGCTGAACGAACATCACTTCGTTAAGAGCGTCTCACGACCTTAGAGGAATAGAAAATGCTCAAACTCTCCAGACGGACCACTACGGCTATGGCGGCCGTTGTTAGCCTCACAGTCGGGCTTGGCGCTGTAATAGCCGCAGCTCTGGCTATCGCGGCAGGCGATCAGGAGATCGCGCAAGCACTCCGGGCTGGCGGTCTCGCTATCGTCGTCCGCCATGGGGCCACTTTTCCAGATCAAGCGGACACCGATCCGCTCAATTTCGACAACATAGCTGCCCAGCGGAATCTCAATGACAAGGGCAAGTTGCTCGCACGGCAATTCGGCGACGCTCTTCGTCAGGCGGGCGCTCCAGTCGGCAAGGTCTACACCAGCAAGTATAACCGTGCCTATGAAACCGCAGTGCTTGCCGGCTTCAAAGATATCGAGAAAACGGCGGATCTGACCGAGGGAGGTCTCGTCGTATCCCCAAACGAGAATAATCGCCGGGCCGAGGCTTTTCGTAGAATGCTCGCCACGGCCCCTAAAGCGGGGACCAATACTATCCTCATCACGCACTATCCGAACATTCTTGCCGCGCTCGGCAAAGACTGGTTCGACGTGAAAGAAGGCGAGGCCTCAATCTTTCGGCCGGAGAACGGCAGCTACAAGCTTGTTGCCCGCGTGCAGATGGACGAATGGCCTCGCATCGCGACGGCTGCAAAATAACGAGCAAGCTTATTAGGATTGGGAAGGCCCAGAGGCGGCTCCAACCCACAAGATTGGGCTTAATCACCAAGTCGCGATTAAGGGAATAGCCGCCGTCCAATCCGAGTCTTTACCAGCAAAAGGACGCACTGACGTCACGCCGTGCCGCGATCGTTTCATGAGGCGTGATTCGATTTTCGGGAGCGACACATGATGCGCTTCATTCTTGTCAATGGCCGTATTCCCCGCATGGCAACGTATTGCGTGTTGTGCGGCGCTAAGATCGAAGGCAACTACGTCCGAGATATCAGCACCCAATTCTGCTATTGCGACGGTGTTTGCTTTGCCGGCCATCCCACATTGCCGCAGCGTGCGCTCGTATTCCACGCGAGGGCGGCGTCATGAAATGCGACCATTGCCGCAGATCATTGGGTCCAATCAGCCGCCGCTATTGGGGGATGCGATTTTGCTCGCTTAGCTGCGAAGCAGCGTACGTGCACCGTCTCGATCACGAGACACAGAGAAAGATACATGCGAGAGTTCACGATGCGCGCAAATATAAAAAATGTGCCTTCATGATGCGAAATTTTATTGTTCTGGCGGCATCACTGTCGGCAATAGCGAGTCTCAACCCAGCTCTCGGCATGACGACGCAGGACCAAGCCGTGAATAGGCCCGTGTCCAGTGCCGTCGTGCTGGCGCGTGCGGGAAAGACCAGCATCGTGCCGTCGTCCAAGCTTGGCAATTCGACCTCGAGCGCTGTTAAAGCAAGCAAAGCCAGCGGACGCCAAAGCGCCGATCCTTCGGGGTGGCAAGGAGCGCCGCCTTGGCCGTCGTTGAATCATGATTGATTTTTGCGGGCCGGGAATCATTGCGACGCTCGAAAAGTGCAACGCGGCGCTTTGATTCGGTCGATC
>Ga0137380_10005430_pt1 | contig 11337 bp, 10 predicted proteins | sample SagtaG_17_FD_104809 | JGI IMG/M metagenome (GOLD analysis project Ga0137380, IMG submission 104809) | Vadose zone soil microbial communities from Sagehorn Ranch, Mendocino, California, USA - Sage2_L_100_16 metaG | ecosystem: Environmental > Terrestrial > Soil > Vadose zone | place: USA... | reverse complement strand
TCGCCAAGGAAACAGGCGAGAAACTCTAGTCGCAGGAATGGGCTCAAGGGTTAGCCTCTTTTTTCTAGTGCTTTTCTGCCGGAATCATTTGAGAGAGCTGGTTCTTGACTGTGAGGGAGACGGGCCTCTCACGTCTTGATACCTGTTGACGTACCCCCCTCTTGAAAAGTCGTTTTCTGTCTGGGCTGGTTTCCTACGATTTTCGCTGTTCAGGGGGCGAAACTTGCCCGTCTCGGGTTTTAGCTGCTCCCTGATTCAGGGACATTTCCTTCGTGACCGATAGGGGTGCGAATGTAATGGGCGTTCAAACTGGAAAAAGGGGTTCATTCTGCGGGATTTCTTCTAGCTATGAGTCCGAGCCCCCAATCTCACCTAGAGTCGGGCTACAAAACTGCGGGGCAAGTTAAGAAAAGAATAGGGGGAGGGTTCTTGGTCCTCCCAGACTACCATTTTGCTGGCGCGATACTATAGCTGGATTGGGCAGAGAAAGTCGGCAGCAGCGTTTCGGGATACAGTGACCATTCCTGCGTTCTGGGCTGAGAGAACTGCCTGCTCCGAAGTCAGTAGTACTGGTGTAATTCCTGAGTGGAAGGTTACAGTGAAGACCTTCCAGTGACCACCGTGATAGTCTGCGCTTCCGGGGGCAACCGATGCGATCCCGAGCTGGCCCGTAGCACCGTGCATCACTTCGTAGAAATTGTCCAGGCCTTGATTGGGAAAAGCCGCCGGGGGAACCACAGTTCCGACTATGGTCCCGTTGAAGTATAGGTTACCGAAGCCAGGGGTAGCTGCAAAAGCGGAGGTTACTGGAAGAACCAGTGCGACCGCAAGAGCTGAGAAGAGCGCCATCGTGAGAGTTTTCATTCTTACAATTCACCTCCCGGATTCTTGGAGGTAGCTTACTCGAACCAGATACTTTACGGGTTTAGCGAGATTAAGTGAAGATTAGGTCTAGATGTCACCGTGCTGTTGTTCGCAACAGCGCGATGATAGCCAGGGCTTCGGCAACATTGATGCCTAATAGGAAAGGCAGGAATGGTTCTTGGACGTACGAAGCCATTGTGAGGAATGAGTAGACTGCCAAGATGTTCTGGGCGAAGAGAATGGATGCGAAGACACTCAAGCCCAGGCTGAACTGGGCGTGGGTGTCCCTGTAGACGCGAAGGTAGATTGCGACTAGGACCAATAGGAGAACCGCGCTGACCGCGGCTGTGTACATGCTGAGATCCATGAGAATGGACATTACTTCTTCACCTCCTGTTCAACCTTGGGCCTAATCTGGCCCCATATCTCGTCGAAGATTTGTAGATGTGCTTCCATCTCGGGCGAGAGGAAGTAGAGTTTCCCGTATTTCTCCCCGGCAGAGGAAACGAGGTGATTTTTTTCGAGGGCTCGAATATGATGCTCGGCGACCCTGTAGTGAACCTGGAGAGCTTCTGCAAGCTTGTTGATGTTGTAGGGTTCTCTTCGCAGGAGGTTGATGATTCTTCCACGGTTAGGCCCTCCCCGGGACCCGGCCAGAACATACCATAATAGACGCTTCCAGGAAATTTCCGAACTGGAATGGGATATCCCCACGTCTCTGGCGCCTCGACCCTTCTCGATATTCTCCGAACCGTAACTGGCATTAAGACTTGGCCGGACTAGGAGGGGGTCAACTTCCTTTAGAAGATAGGTCAGGATTAGGTCAGGATTACGTCCAAGTCTCCGGTCATTCTCGGCCCTTCAAGACTCGTAACGCGTTGAGGGTGATCCACGGGCTGGGTTGGCCGATAGGGCCGAGGCTTGAATAGACTTGGGGAACATCTGTAACTTTCTCCCCTTTCATCACGGCCCATTGGCCGGTTGCAGAATCTTTCACCAGATTCTTCTTGGGAGTATCGACGAAACTACCTTCCAAGGCCCATGTCCCCTCTGGCAGACGTTTGGACAGGAGCAATTCAATAGAATCCCTCATCCTCTCGTCTTTCCCGTAACCTATGGCCGTCATCACTCGCAGCCCGTGCAGAATGTCGTAGAAGTAGAACAAGGGAAAGTGGAGTTTTGTCCACCATTCATGAATTACCTGGCCAGTCTTGTCACTTTTGTAGAGCCGGTGGATTAGCATGAACTCACACGCCCGCTCCACAGCTTCCCTTCCCCCCTTCGGCCATTTCTGAGACGGCAGGGCGGAAAACGCCCATAACGGTTCTACCGTGGACATGAAGGAACTGTGGAACACTTCTTTTCCCCAGGCGCCAGGCTCACAATTCCAGCCACCGTCAGGTAACTGAGTCCGAACAAGCCACTCGAACATATCCCGGACGCGGCGGTCCTCGCCGAAGCCAAGCACCGTCAATGTCCGCGCCATGTTGCCGGTGACGCAGGGCTCCCAGACGCTACGCCAGGCAGGCCATTGCCCTTGACCATCCTTCTCTGAAAGGTCGGGAGGTGGCCAAGAACGGTCTTGAGCAACCATGATTCGTAGGAAATACTCGCAACTCCTCTTCACGGCCGAGAGTTCCCCAGGCACACCCATCTCAGCCAGAAGAATCAAAGGCCAAACCGTAGCTCTCCACTTGGGCCAGTAAACATCCTCGGGCTCTCCCCAATAGCCGTTAGGCTGTTGCTCCGCCAGAAGCTCTTCTATGGGGCTCCAAGAAGCAATTCTCTTCCGAGCGACCACAACATCTGGGTCATTCTCAGGCCTCCCAAGCAGGTCCCGGAGCGTCAAATAGCGGACACTCGGAACCTCGCTGCCCACGAGCCAGGTCAGGGCCTGGTCCTGTCTTTCAACCTCTACACTCTTTGTCATGTCCTACTCTTCCCCGGCTAGCATCGGAATCAAATCGCGAGCGCCAAAAACAACTGTCTCAGTAGTTAAACGGGCTTAGAGACCAAGCGAAGTCACAGGCATTACCCCGTTCAACTGTGAAGAAAACTGTGACTGGCTTTTTGGCATTCCCAGACACCGTTTCGTTTCATATGCCAATAATCTCTCTTGCAAGTATCGCAGTACATCCACTTGGTCTCGAAATACAGGAAAGAAGAGATGCGAATTCCGAATCCTATGAAGAGTCCAATCAGCCCGTAAAGGATCATCCCCGCCTCTGGATAGGTCCTAGCCCCTAGAACCAAGAAAGCAACAGCGAAGCTCAACGCGACCGAGGTGTACCTGGGAATTCGGCTGACTCGACTAGTGTTTCCGAGAAGAACCGCCCCCACGAAACCAAACCAGAGAACCCCAAGCCAGTACAAAGAATCACCCAAGAAATTCCTCGGCGTTATCAAAACCCCAGCCAGGGCGCTTGCGAAAAGGCTCAAGGGGATCAGCCCCGCCCATAACCGTCTATTTCTCGTCAGGATCCCGACAACTGGCTATTATGGTCCCGCAAATAAATCGTCTTCCTTATCCTTCAACCTGAAGCAGGAGGCGGAGGGGGAGGTTTGTCAAACACGACGACATCAGGTGACGCGGGTGTTAGAAGCTTGTCAAGATACTTGTTCCGTAAATGATAACCGACTCCCAACGATATGGCACCACCAACTAATAGTCCAACTCCCACAGCGAGAATCACGGGGTTGTAGCCGTCCAAGTTGAGTGAGAAGTTGACTTGCTGGCTTGAGGTTTCGAGGCCAGTGCCATGCGTGAAGATGAGATAGTAGTTCCCGGGGGAGGGAAGAGAAACAGAGAAGCTTCCAGAGGAATGTTCGAGAGAGGAGAACAGTCCCTGAGGGACATACTGGGTTGTAAAGGTCGTGTATTGGTCTTCGGTGAAAATGTACAAGTTTAGTGCGTTTCCCTGCGACTCCGAGTACTGGCCCGTGAGCCGTCCAAACTTGAGCACATTGAGCTTGTCATACAAGTACACGTTAGCTCCAGGGTCGAGGGTATTTGTGTGGTTGGCTGTAAGGGCAGAAGCGGGAAGTAACACGTATACTCCAATGATTAGGAGTAATCCTCCGAGGCTGACAAGAGCCTGGAAGGCTTTCATAGTTTCCAGGCTGCCAGTTGGGCTGAAGCCGCAGTGGGCAGGGCCCGTTGGTACAAATCCTGCACCTTCTTCGCATAGTCATAGTGAATGGCCTTGCGGCCGAGACCTTCCTGCTTCTTCTGCTTCCATAGAGCGCTTGGAGGGACAAGTTGGCCTTTCACCTTCTTTCCCTTTCCTTCTGCGGTTCTGTACTCGATGTTGAAACGAAATATGGGCCCAAGCAGTCCCTTCTTCAACTCGAGACGTTCAAGAGAGTCGTGGCTGATGACGAAGTTCTTGGGGTCAGTGGCGAGTAGGTCAGGGTCTATTTGTTCATAGTCGAACGTTCTGCGGGACGTGGCTGCAGCGGCTACCACCGCGCCAATGGCTCCGAAGGCGGCCCCGACACCTGCCTTACTACTGGATTCTAAGGCGAAGATGGAGCGCTTGTCTGTCACCAGAACAGCGAACTCCCTTGGTCCGAGACGACCAGGTACGACTATTTTCGGTATTAGACCGACCTTCTTTTCATCTAACAATTGTCGCTTACCGCCCCTATCACTGCGTAGGGTGTACGGAACTCCAGCATAAACTAGTATGGCAACCAGGGTTTTCAGGGCAGAACTCTGAAGAGCTCCTGAGGGATCTCTCCGAAGAGAATCCCACTCTGAGGGAGCTATGCGATACGTGCCCACCCTAGAAGGATATCGTCTTCTCCACCACTTTTCACTGGTTTATGAAGAAGTAGGGACTTCTTTCCTAGGAAGAAAGGGTTTGACCGTCTTCGGAGGGTAAAGGTGAAGAGGGACCTAACGGAGTTATGATTCAATCTTCCACGCCAGGCTTCTCCACTCAGCTATACTTATGCTGTCGAAGAACATAAGCGTTCCCAATAAGGAGCTGAAATTAACCCATTGGTCACGTCGCCTTACGGAATAAGACCGGGGTTGATCATTCTGCTTATGCTGTTGTCTTTGATAGCGGTTCCTTCTGTCATGGCTAAGAAACCATCAGGCATTACATGGTCCCGCACCTACGTGCCGATAGTTGGCTACGATTCCGTTCAGGTTACTTCTGATGGAGGCTTCGTCGCGTCAGGCCGTACGCGTAGCAATGGTGCTTGGGTCATGGAAGCAAGTCCCACTGGAGACCCGGAATGGGAAAGGGGCTACCTTCCCCTTGGATACGCAGACGCCGAAGCACTCTCGATCCAGCAGACCCGTGACAGAGGATACATAGTAGCCGGCGACGCCCTTTCCTTGGGCTATGTAACGAGCAGCGATGCCTGGCTTCTAAGACTGGACCACCAGGGCAATGTCCAGTGGAGTAGAACCTACGGAGGTCGTGCTGGTGAAGGCTTCACGTCTGTGCAGCAGACCAATGATGGGGGGTACGTAGCCGCAGGCCTTACAGAGTCTTTTGGGCCGGGGGTCCAGTTCTCTGGAGAGACGGCCTGGGTGGTGAGAGTGGACCCTAAGGGCAATGTGGTCTGGCAGAAGGACTTCGGAGCTGACGAGGCCCAGTCTGTTCAGCAGACTAGCGATGGAGGATTCATAGTTGCAGGGACAGCCGCAGTCGGAAACTTTCCCAATGCAGACGCCTGGATCTTCAAACTCGACCCGAACGGGAACATGGTCTGGCAGAAAACCTTCGAGGTAACTATAGACAACCGGGGATACTCGGTCCAGCAGACCAATGATGGAGGATACGTCTTAGTGGCGGAGGTGATAACTCTCAGTCCCATCGAAACTTTTCTATCCTCTAATGCTTTGATCATCAGGCTGGACGGGAAAGGCGACGTTCTGTGGCAGAAATCGTTTAACGGAGGGCAATTCACCCATCCCTTTTCTGTTCGCGAGACATCCGACCATGGGTTTATCGTCGCCGGTAGGTCCTCGGGACCCTTCCTATTGAAGCTGGACGCCAACGGAGACATAGTGTGGCAGAAGCTCTACGGTAGACCGAATGACTTCTTTTACCAAGTCCAAGAGACCAGAGATGGAGGACTCATAGTGGTTGGTGAGTTCTTTGGGACGGGGTCCGCTTGGGTTCTGAGGCTGGATGGCGAAGGGAGTATTCATGGCTGTCCTATCGGGGTGGCGTCCAATGCAACCATTACTAATACTGCCACTGTTATGACGAATAGAATAGTTATTGACGTGGACACGAACGGTTTTGTAACGGTTACAGGCGTGTCGGTCAACACGCCTGTGTCGAATTTACAGACTCAATGTTTCAGCACGGGCAAGGGCATGAGGGAAGAAATGAGGGCAATTCCAACTCAGTAGCCACAATTTCTCGACATGTCGAAGAGCGGGTAAGAAACCCTTCAAGCCCCTTTCCCTTCGAGAGTGTTCGAATCTAGTTCTTCGTCAAAGGCTAGACTGCAATTCTGACTCGGTACTCTCCGTACACGTCTCTGAGAGCATCGCTGACCTCGCCGACCGTACACTCGGCCTGAACGGCCTTGAGAATATCCTTCACCAGGTTCTTCTCCTGACGAGCCGACCTGGCCAGCCTCCCCAAAGCATCTCTCACCCCGGCCATGTTCCGGGACGCTTTGAACGCTTTCAATTGTCGAACCTGCCCCCGTTCTATTCTAGGGTCTATGCGCTGGATTCTCTGCTCCCCTTCCCCTCCCTCAGTGAACCTGTTAACCCCCACTATCACCATTCTACCCTCGTCCACGCTCTTCTGGAACCGGTAGGCACTCTCCTGAATCTCCCGATGGACGAACCCTGACTCTGTGGCCTTCTTGGCCCCTCCCAGTTCCTCCACCCTGTCCAAGAGCTCCAGCGTCTTCTCGTCGATGCTCTTGGTCAGGTATTCTAGATAGTAGCTTCCCGCTAACGGGTCAGCCGTCCTAGTGACTCCTGTCTCATGGGCAATAATCTGCTGGGTCCGCAACGCAATTCTCACAGACTCTTCCGTAGGCAGGGCCAAAGCCTCGTCACGAGAATTTGTATGGAGAGACTGTGTCCCGCCCAGCACTGCTGCCAACGCTTGAAGGGCGACCCTGGCCACATTATTGTCAGGCTGCTGAGCTGTCAAGGTTTCGCCACTGGTCTGGGTGTGAAACCGTAGCTTGCAAGACTCTGGGTTGCGAGCCTTAAACCGGTCTCGCATGAGATACGCCCAGATTCGTCGAGCTGCCCTGAATTTTGCTATCTCCTCCAAGAAATCATTCCTGCAAGCGTAGAAGAAGGAGAGGTGCGGGGCGAAATCATCAATCTTCAAACCTCTCCCCAGTGCAGCGCGCACATACTCGAGGGCGTTGGCGAAGCTGAAAGCCAATTCCTGAACAGCGCTTGCTCCCGACTCGCGGATATGGTAGCCGCTGATACTGATGGGATGCCACAGGGGCATTTTCTCAGCACAGTACTCGATCAGGTCGACAGCGAGCCTTAGACTAGCATCTGGCGGGTAGATGTACGTGTTACGGGCAATGTACTCTTTCAAGACATCATTCTGGGTCGTTCCCCGCAAAGCCTTCTGGGGAAGACCCTGGTCAATAGCCACGGCTACATAGAGGGATAGCAGGATGGGCGCGGTGGCGTTGATGGTCATACTGGTGCTGACCTTTCCCAAGTCTATTCCGTCAAAGAGACGCTTCATATCGGAGAGGCTGCTGATGGCGACACCAACTCTACCCACCTCCCCCGCGGCTCGTGGATGGTCAGAGTCCAAGCCTAGCTGAGTAGGAAGGTCGAAGGCAGTGCTGAGACCAGTCTCGCCGTGAGAGATGAGATACTTGAAACGGCGGTTTGTTTCCACGGCAGACCCGAAGCCGGTGTACTGACGCATGGTCCATAACCGGTCACGGTACATGCCATCGTAGATTCCCCGGGTGAACGGGAATTTGCCTGGGCCTTCGAGAAGCCTTGACCAGGCCGAGGGAACGTCTTTGCTCTTGTAGAACCCTTTCACTGGGATTCCGGAATCGGTGGCCACCTCATCCTTCACAGGTCACAACTCCAGTCTGCTGATTGTTCTGACGAGTCTTGAGGCTGCTGTTTCAGGGTCCAACTTCCGCTCCACTACCTGGTTGACAAGATTATCCCAATCCTTCCTGCTCTTCAACCGGTCAACGGTTTCATGGTAAAAGTCGGAGAAGGCCGCCTCGACCAGCTCATCCTCAATCCGTCCCCTCAACTGTTTCTCTCTGAGACCTTTCTCGTCCAGATGACGACGAAACTTTTCCAGAGCATCCACAAACGCGGGAACCCCCGTTCCTTTCAAAGCCACAGTCTTCAAAACCGGCGGCCTCCAACCATCCTTCTCCTTCAAACCACTGGCAATGTTGAACATGGTCATTGAGGGGTTGGCCAGGTCCGCCTTGTTCACCACGAACACGTCCCCTATCTCCCCAAAACCGGCCTTGAAGGCCTGAACCTCGTCTCCCAGCTGCGGCATCAACACAACAACCGTGGCGTCAACTGCCGACGCTACCTCCACCTCCGCCTGGCCCGCCCCCACAGTCTCAACTATCACAATGTCCATTCCCGCCGCGTCCAAGACCCGAATCGTGTTCCGGGCCGCCCGAGCCAAGCCCCCTAAATCGCCCCGCGAGGCCATGCTCCGGATGAAAACATCCTTCTCTAGGGCATGATCCATCATCCGTAACCTGTCGCCGAGGAGGGCACCGCCTGTGAACGCGCTGGAAGGGTCTATCGCCAAAACCCCCACTCCGCATCCTCTCTTCCGGAACTCTTCTATCGTCTTGTCGACCAGGGTGCTCTTGCCCGTCCCGGTAGGCCCTGTAATTCCTATGGTGAAGGCCTGGCCTGTGCTGGGGTAGAGTTCTTGCATGAGGCTGCGACAAGGCTCGCCCCCCGCTTCGACCACGGAGATAGCTTTGGCGACAGCCCTATGGTCTCCCTTTAACACTTGAGATGTCAAGTCCCTCGCCATGTGGGGTCCTAGACCGGTTCTGGACCCCTACCATATTTCAACGTTCAGGGCATGATCGGTTGAGAGCAATGGAGAAATAGGAAAATCCGCCTGTTGCCTGGGAGTTCCGTGAGATTGTTTTGGTAAAGGCCTATTGGAAGAATGTCCTCGGGGAGATAAGGCGGCAGCGACAATCTGGACCCTCAACCTTCAACCGGAGATACATGGCAAAGGTCAGGCGGCAGAGGTCCCAATGGGAAGAAAAAACATTACCCTCTTGGACACGAGCCAGTCCTGAGCGAAAGAAGGAATTTCGAAACCTCTCAGATATTCCCCTGGAACGAGTATACACGCCTGAAGACATTTCGTACCAGGACTACCTGAAGCAAGAAGGCCTACCTGGCGAATATCCCTACCTTCGCGGCGTCTACCCAACCATGTACCGGGGCAGGTTGTGGACTATGCGTATGTTCTCCGGCTTCGGGACGCCTGAGGACACGAACAAAAGACTCCACTATCTGCTGGAGCATGGCGAAACAGGTCTGAGCATCGCCTTCGACATGCCCACCCTCTACGGCTACGACCCGGACCATCCGAGGGCTGAGGGAGAGGTGGGACGCTGCGGCGTATCGGTGGGCTCGCTGAAAGACATGGAAATCATTCTAGAAGGAATCCCGCTGGAGAAGGTTAGCACCAGTATGACGATCAACGCGCCGGCATCGGTCCTGACCGCCATGTATGTGGGCGTGGCGGAGAGGCAGGGGGTGAAACCGAAAGACTTGCGGGGGACGGTCCAGGCGGATATTCTCAAGGAGTATATCGCGCAGAAAGAATGGGCGTTCCCGCCGGAGGCTCACCTCAGAATCATACGGGACATGATGGTCTACTGCACCAAGGAGATGCCGCAGTGGAACTACATCAGCATAAGCGGCTACCATATCCGGGAAGCAGGGTCCAGTGCCCTCCAGGAGCTGGCCTTCACCCTGGCAGACGGGTTCGCATATGTTGATTTGGGCATAGAGGCCGGGTTGAAAGTTGACGATTTTGCGCCTCGACTCTCCTTCTTCTGGAACTGCGGAATGGACTTTTTCGAGGAGGTTGCCAAGTTCAGGGCGGCTCGGCGCATATGGGCCCGAGTGTTGAAAGAAAAGTACGGAGCGAAAGACCCCCGGTCTCTATTGCTCAGGACCCATGCCCAGACCTCTGGAGCCTCACTCACCTGGCAACAACCCCTGAACAATATCGTAAGAACAACCGTCGAGGCCTTGGCCACGGTTCTAGGTGGAACCCAGTCCCTTCATACCAACTCGTATGATGAGGCTTGGGCGTTGCCGTCGGAGAAGGCCGCGATGGTGGCTCTCCGGACCCAGCAGATAATTGCCGAGGAGACGAGCGTTACCGACGTTATCGACCCCTTGGCGGGTTCTTACTATGTGGAATGGTTGACAGATGAAATGGAGGAGCGAGCCTTCCAGTACTTCGACAAGATAGACGGCGCGGGAGGACTGCTGAACGCTATCAAGACGGGTTTCATCCAGCGGGAGATTGCGGAGACAGCGTACAAGTATCAGCAGGCGATGGAAAGTGGGGAACGAGTGGTGGTGGGTGTGAACAAGTACAAGATGGAAGAGAAGATGCCCATTGACACTTTGAAGATTAACCAGGACGCTCAGAAGAGACAGGTGGACAGGATACACATGGTTCGAGAAACACGGAACAACGACAGAGTCCAAAGATCGCTTGACGAATTGCGAAAAACCTTCGAAGACAGCACGGCCAACTCCATGTACCCTATGATCAAGGCCGTGAGGGCCTACGCCACTCTAGGCGAGATTATGGACGTGGGCCGGAAGATATTCGGAGACTACAAAGAACCACCCATCCTATAGCAGAACAATCAACCAAGGCCCAAACAGGAAGGTCGCCAAGTGAAAGAGACGAGAACTTACACTACGAAGGAGTTGAACATAGATACTTGGCCTGACTTCGAGAAACTCGCCCCCCAACAGGGCCAGTGCTGGTGCATGTACTACCACCGCGCGAGGCCGGTTCTAAGAGGCGCGTCGAGAGAAGAGAGAGAAGCGGTCAACAAGAAGGACAAGAAGAACCTTGTACGACAGGGCCGCTCGCACTCATTACTCGTGTACGACGGTAGGAAGCTGGTCGGATGGTGCCAGTACGGTTCCAAGGAAGAACTGCCCCGTATTGACGCGGGACGGAACTACCGGAAACTAACACCCCTGGCCGTGGACAAGAAGCTGTGGAGAATAACCTGCTTCTACGTCGACAGAGAATACAGGAAAAAGGGCGTGGCCAAGACAGCGTTGAGAGCAGCACTGGACTCGATTAGAAAGCAAGGAGGAGGAATAGTCGAAGCCTACCCCGTCGTCTCCAGCAAGATGGCGGCAAACCCGGAATGGCTCTGGTTCGGGACGCCAGGCATGTTCAGGAGAGAACGGTTCAGGCCTGTTTCACCCCTTGGAACAAGCCTATT
>Ga0137380_10005415_pt1 | contig 11348 bp, 10 predicted proteins | sample SagtaG_17_FD_104809 | JGI IMG/M metagenome (GOLD analysis project Ga0137380, IMG submission 104809) | Vadose zone soil microbial communities from Sagehorn Ranch, Mendocino, California, USA - Sage2_L_100_16 metaG | ecosystem: Environmental > Terrestrial > Soil > Vadose zone | place: USA... | reverse complement strand
CAGCTCGTCCAGCGCCCGGAACATGCCGGTCGCCGGATCCTCGGGCGTCGTCACCACCTTGCGCACGGTGACCGTGCCGTCCTCGCCGAGGGCGACGAGATCGGTGAAGGTCCCGCCGACATCCACCCCCACCCTCACTGCCCACCACCCCAGTTGCCGATTGTGGATTGCGGGTTGCGGATTCCAGGCGGGAGAGTTGCTCGCGAGTCAATCCGCAATCCGCAATCCGCAATCGGCAATCTCACAGCGGGCGCCCCGACCGCCACTTGTCGGCCAAGAGCATGCCGGCGAACCCGACCATGGCAATCACCACCAGCGTCCCCACCCAATCCCCCAACCGCACGTACGGAGGGATCGCGTCGCTGGTGCGCAGCCGATCGGCCACGCTCGCTTCGGTCTCGAGCTGTGTGGCGGCGTACGTCCGGCCCAGGGGATCGACGAACTCCGAGATGCCGTCGTTCGCCGCGCGGGCGATGCCCATACGGGTCTCGATCGCGCGCAGCACGAGATGGCTGGCGTGCTGATACGGCCCCGCAGTGCGGCCGTACCACGCGTCATTCGTGATGTTCATGAGGAAGTCCGCGCCCTCGCGCCGGTAGGCACGGCCGAGATCCTCGAACGCCGATTCATAGCAGATCAGCACGCCGAACCGCCCCAGCGGGCTGGCGTACAGCGGCGTGCCGCGCCCGATCCCGAATCCGCCGAACCACTTGAGCTTGAACCACCGCGGCGGCACGAACGGCACGCGCTCGACGATCGGCACGAGGTAGTGCTTCTCGTAGACCGGGTGGGAGCGCCACCGGCCGCTCGAATCGAAGTAGAACGCCGCGTTGAAATAGTCGTACGCGCCGTTGGCGCGGACCTCGGCGTGGAGCCCGCCGCTGACGATCGGCGTGCCGCCCTGGCGCGCGAGTCCGGCGATCGTCGAATCCCACGCGGGCTGCTGAAGTAGGTATCCCGGGATCGCCGCCTCGGGCCAAACCAGCAGATCCGTCCGCGCGCGGGATTGGAGCACGCGCGACATCGCGATTAGCCTCCCCACCACGCTGTCCGCGTGACGGGGGTCCCACTTCTCGCGGAAGCCCTCGTTCGGCTGGATCAAGCCGACGGTGCCGACGTCGCGCAGCGGCAACGTCCGCATGCGCCACGCGCCGTAGCCCCATGCCGCGAAGATCGTGGCGAACACAACAGCCAAGCGGGCGGCTACGCCTTTCCGTCCGACCGTCCGACGGTCCGACGCCTCTACCAGCATCACATTGCACCACGCCGCCCACAGCGTCACCCCCCGCGCGCCCGCGAGGTCGGCCCACTGCACGAGCGCGGGCGCGTCGGCGAGCGACGTCCCGAGGCCCAGCCAGGGGAAGCGGATGTCCCCCTGATGACCCACGGCCCATTCGACGGCGGTCCAGGCGACCGGGAACACGACCCACAGCGGAACCGCCGGCAGCCGCCCCCGCACGCGCACGACGAACCAGAACATCAGCGCGTACCACAAACCGTAGATCGCGATGGTGGCGAGGTAGCCGAGTCCCGAGAGCGGGGTGAAGTGCCACAGCGCGACGACCAGCCAGTACAGCACCGCCCCCTGGGTCGCGAACCCGTACCAGAAGCCCCAGAGCACCGCGCGGCGGGCGTCCTGCTCGCGCTCGAGCTGCCGCAGCAGCACGACCGCAGGGGCGAGCGCGACGAAGCTGAGGACGGGAAGTCGAAACGGGGGATAGCTCGCGACGAGCAGCATGGCGCCCGCCGCGATCAGGACGCCCGCGCGCCGGGCGGGGGTCATCACAGCAGGACGTCGCGTCCTTCGTCGGCGGAGCGGTAGACGGCTTCCAGTGCGCGGTGCAGGGCGATCTGGTCGCGGGGCGGCGGGGCGTTCACGTCCCCTCGCATGACGGCGAGGAAATACGTCCACTCGGCGCGGTAGGACTGGGCGAACGGGGTTTCGCGCCCGCTCGCTCCGGTAGGCGTGACGTCGGTGATGGTGCCGTGCAGCTCCTTGAACACGCGCAGCGGCTGCACGCTAGCCGAGCCCTTGGTGCCGACTAGGTCGAACCAGAACCGCTCGGCCTCGCCCATGTGGCGCCAGCTCACGTCGATCGAGAGCGACACGCCGTTCTCGCACACCACCAGCGCCGTCGCCATGTCTTCCACGCCGTCCTTCCCCTGCCGCAACGCGTGCGCCGAGACGCGCTTCGGCGCCGGCCAACCCGCGAGCCACAGCCCCAGGTCGAGGAGCTGGAGTCCGAGGTCGAGGAACGCGCCGCCTCCCGCCTCCGCCCGCCGCAGCCGCCACCCGACGATCTGGCGGCTCGGCTGGAAGGTGTGCCAGCCGCTCCGGATCGCCTGCAGCACCCCGAGGTCGCCGCTGGCCAGGAACCCCCGCACCGCCTGCACGTCCGAGCGAAACCGGTGGTTCATACCGACCATCACGCGCTTCCCGTACTTCTCGCTGGCCTGGAGCACGCGCTCCACACCGCTCAGCGTCAGCGCCAGCGGACGCTCACACAGCACGTGCGCGCCGGCCGCGAGGGCGGACACGACGTGGATCTCGTGAAGGTGGTTCGGCGTGCAGATCGCGACGGCGTGGGGTCGGGCGTACTTCAGCACCTCTTCGATGTCGTCGAACGTCTCGTGGACGTCGAACCGCGCGGCGAGGGCCTGCGCCTTGCCCAGATCGTTGTCGCAGATCGCCGCCACCTCGACTCCGGGAAGCCGCCGCAAGACGGGGAGGTGCGCCACTTGTGCGATCGCGCCCGCCCCGACCACGGCGACGCGGACCGGGTCGCTCACTTCCCGAAGCCCGCCCAGCGATACATCACGCCCGTCCGCAGGCTCACGGTGGAAAGCCCGCTCGACAGCACCCCGCGCGCGTCCAAGGTGAAGCGCCAGCGCTTGGCGCCGACTTCGGTGCCGATCGTGCCGTTCAGCCCTGCCGTGATCTCGTTGAGCGCGTCCTGCACGAACGTGCCGTCGATGGCCGGGCCGCTGCCGTGGCGGATGTGCGCGCTGAGCCCGATCCCCATGTACGCCGTCACGGCGCGCCCCTGCGGCAGCACGTACTGGAGGTCGATGTCGCCCGTGACGTCGCTCCACGAGATGGGGCCGAGGTTGATCGTGTCCTTCGTGGCGGGGTTCACGATGCTGTCGAGCCGCTGCGCGAAGCGCGCCTCGGCCGTCGAGCTGAAGTCGGCCTTGAAGTAGGACACCCCGAGCAGCAGCCGGATGTGCGGCGCGATGAGCCCGTAATCCATGCGCACGCCGCCGGTGAGCGTCCCCCGGATGTTGGTGCCCCCGAGAGGGCCGATGTCGAACTGGAGCGCGCTGGGTTTGAGGTTCTGGTAGGAGAACTGGCTGAGCACGCCCTGGGCGGACAGGCGGACGGTGGGACTGACGGATAGCAGCATGGTCGCCAGCGGGATCCACGGTCCGACCGTCCGACCGTCCGACCGTCCGCCGGGTCTAGTAGAGGCGCTCAACGTTGGCTCCCGGGAAGTAGATCGTGGCGATGTTCCGATAGTCCTGGCCGGCGCGGGCCCGGCCCACGGCGCCCCACTGGCAGAACCCCACCCCGTGCCCCCACCCCGAGCCCGCCGCCACGAGTCGCGTCACCTGGCCGCCGTCCTTCGTGACCTGCAGCTGAAACGCCGAGCTGCCGAGCAGCTGATCCGGCTGGGGGCGCAGCACGGCCCGCACGTCGGCTCCCCCCACCCGCACGTCGCCGTGCTGGAACACGATGCGGAGCTCGCCCACGCGGCCCGATGCCGTCGTGCGGGTGACCTCGATGTCCGCGATGCGCTGCAGTCCGCCGCCGCCTGCGTTCATCACCGCCGGGAGCGTCCGCGACAATATAGCGCGCAGCTTCGCCCCGTCCCATTCCTCGCGCCAGCGGAAGCGCGGGGAGATCTCGCAGTAGTAGTGCCCACTCCTCGACGCGTCCGAGACCGGCCGCAGATAGGGCTGCGGCTGCGCGGTGTTGAACGCCTCCTCCACCGCGGCGGTGCGGTAGCCGCAGGTCGAATGGAAGTAGGCGTCGATGACCTCCCCGTGGTAGCGGAGCACCTCGCCCCGCGTCTGGCGTACGGCGTCCCACACCTCGGGGGTCTCGCCGGCGACGCCGCCGTAGACCTGGTCGCGCACGTCGGCCCACACGTCGAATCCCTGAGCCTCCCAGCGGCCGCGATTCTTGACCGCGAAGCTGCGCGACACGACGGCCTGCGCCAACATCGCCTGGCGCTCGTCCGGCCGCCGCGCACCCATCTCCCCCCCGATCACGCCGGCGAGGTAGCTCTCCAGCGGCACGCGGTTCATGAGGGTGAGCCCGGACGGATCGCGGATCACGTTCACGCGACCCCGGTAGCGCCGCCCGTCCGCCATCGCGAACCGGCTCTCGGTGACGTTGACCGCGGAGATCCCGAAGTGGCGCTCGCTGCGGGTCCCGTCGGGCTTGGCGAGGCGAAGGCCTGGCGTGTCGGCCACGACGGTCCAGGTGACGCCGGCGGGAATCGAGCCGAGCGGCTCGCCGTTGCCGTCGTCGGTGACGAACAGCTCGCCGTCCCCGCCGAGCGTCACGCTCGCCGCGCCGACCGTGATCCCGACGCGCAGCTCGGGCTCGGTCCCGGGCGTGATGAGTGCGGGCTGCGGCCGGGCGCAGGCGGCGAAGGCGAGGAGGCTAGCGAGCCCGCGCTTCGCCCAGTGCCGCGTCGAGTTGTGCGATGGTGAAGTCGATGTCGGCATCGGTGTGTGCGCTCGAGACGAAGCCCGCCTCGAACGCCGAGGGGGCGAGGAACACGCCGCGCGCCAGCGCGGCCCGGTGCCAGCGCGCGAACAGCTCCGTGTCCGAGGCCCTCGCCTGGGCGAAGGTCCGCACGGGCCCGGGCGCGAAGTACATCCCCCACATCGAGCCCGCGTACCCCGTGGTGACCGGGACACCGTGCCGGCGCGCGGCGTCCCCTATACCCGCGACGAGCCGCGCGGTTCGCCGCTCGAGCGCGTCGTAGAAGCCGGGACGCTCCGTCTCGCGCAGCGTGGCGAGCCCGGCCGCCATCGCCACCGGGTTGCCGGACAGCGTCCCCGCCTGGTAGACCGGACCCTCGGGCGCGACGAGCCGCATCAGCGCCGGCCGCCCGCCGTAGGCGCCGACCGGCATGCCGCCCCCGACGATCTTCCCCAGCGTCGTCAAGTCGGGGCGCACGCGTAACCGTTCCTGGGCTCCGCCCGGCGCCACGCGGAACCCGGTCATCACCTCGTCGAAGATCAGGAGCGCCCCGTGCCGGTCGCACAGGGCGCGCAGCGCGGTGTGGAACCCCGGCTCCGGCGGGATGAATCCGCAGTTGCCGACGTACGGCTCCACGATGACCGCCGCGATCTCGCCGCCCCGGCGCTCGAAGACATCGCTCACGGCGGCCGGATCGTTGAACGGGACGGTGAGGGTCAGCGCGGCGAGCGCCGACGGAACCCCCGGGCTGTCAGGCAACCCGAGCGTCGCGACGCCGCTGCCCGCCTTGACCAGGAAGCTGTCGGCGTGGCCGTGGTAGCACCCGTCGAACTTGAGGATGACGCTCCGCTTGGTCGCGGCGCGGGCCAGCCGCACCGCCGCCATCGTGGCCTCGGTTCCGGAGCTCACGAAGCGGATCATTTCCACCGCCGGCATCCGCCGCCGCACCAGCTCGGCGAGCTCGACCTCAGCCTCGCACGGCGTGCCGTAGCTCCAGCCCCGCTCCACCGCCTCCCGGATCGCCGCTAGGACGGCCGGATGCGCGTGGCCGAGGATCAGCGGGCCCCACGAGCACACGTAGTCCAGGTAGCTCGTGCCGTCCACGTCGGTGAGCCGCGCACCCTCGGCGCGCGCGACGAAAAAGGGCGTCCCACCGACCGCCCGGAACGCCCGTACCGGCGAATTCACTCCGCCGGGGAGCACCGCCTGCGCCCGGTCGAAGAGCTCGCCCGAGCGGCTCACGTCAGCGCGACCGCCCGGAAGTCGTAGTCCTCGCTGTCCTCGATCCGCACCCGCAGGAAGGTCCCAGGCTCGGCCCAGCCACCCCGCGCGACGTATGTGACCCCGTCCACGTCGTCCGCCTGCCAGGCGACCCGCCCCACGTGGGTCGCTCCACCCTCGTCGGGGTCCGCCACGCGGTCCACGAGCACCGGCACGTCGCGGCCGACGAACCGCGCGAGTCGCTCACCGGAGATGGCGCGCTGCACCTCGAGCAGCTCCTCCAGCCGCTCCCGCTTCACCTCCTCCGGCACGTCGTCCGGGTACTGCACCGCGCGCGTCCCCGCCTGGGGAGAATAGGCGAACGCGCCGAGCCGGTCGAACTGCGCTTCCTCGAGGAAGGCGAGGAGCTCGCGGAAGTCCTCGTCGGACTCGCCGGGAAACCCCACGAGGCACGTGGTGCGCACCGCGAGATCGGTGATCGCGCCACGCAGCCAACCGAGCTTCTCGCGCAGCGACCGCTGCCGCTCGGGCCGCCGCATGCGCTCGAGCATCCGGTCCGACGCGTGCTGGATCGGCATGTCGACGTAGGGCACGATCCGCGGCTCCCGCGCGACGAGCTCGACCACGCGCTCGGAGAGTCCTGCGGAGTAGATGTACAACAGCCGGTACCAGGGGATCGCGGTCTCCCGGAGCAGCGCCTCGAGCAGGTCGGCAAGCTTGGGTCCCCCGGGTCCGAGATCGCGACCGTAATGGCCGAGGTCCTGGGCCACGAGGTTGACCTCTTTCGCGCCCTGCGCCTCGAGCACCTGCGCCTCGCGCACCAGCCGCGCGAGCGGCTCGGAGCGGTGCTTGCCGCGCATCAGCGGGATGGCGCAGAAGGCGCAGGTGTGGTCGCAGCCCTCGGAGATCTTGAGGTAGCGCACGTGGGGCGAATCCCCCAGGAACTGGCGCACACCCGGATGGCTCGCGAGGGGATCGTCAATCAACCCGCGCTCGGCGAGCGCCGGCACCAAGTGGTGGAGATCTGAGAATCCGAGAAACAGATCGACCTCAGGGATCTCGCGCTCGAGCTCCTGCTTGTAGCGCTGCACCAAGCAACCGACTGCCACGACCGCCTTGACCGCCGCCGTTTGCTTCAGTTTCGCGGCCGACAAGATGGCGTCGATCGATTCCTGCTTGGCGGCGTCGATGAAGCCGCAAGTATTGATGAGGATGACGTCGGCGTGCGGGAGATCCGGGGTCACCACCGCGCCGTGCCCCACGAGTTCGCCCACCAACCGCTCGGAGTCGACGGTCGCCTTGTCGCAGCCGAGCGAGATGACGCCCAGCTTCATCCGCGGTAGTTCCCGAACCGGAGCTCGATGCCCCAATCCTGGGAACGGAGGAACGTCATCACTTCCTGCAGCTCGTCTTTGGAGGGCGACTGCACGCGGATCTCGTCGCCCTGGATCGAGGCCTGCGCCTTCTTGAACTTCTTGTCCTTGATCGCCTTGACGATGGCCTTCGCCTTGTCCTGCGAAATGCCCTGCGTGAGCTTGATGTCGCGCCGCACGGTGTCGCCCGCCGCGGGCGTGACCGAGCCCAGCTCCAGGTTCCTCACCGGCACCCCGCGCTTGACGAGCTTGGCCTGCAGCACGTCGAGCAGCGCTTTCATCTTGAAGTCATCGTCCGCGACGAGGGTGAGCGTCGCCTGGGCGCGATCGAACGCGATGGCGGCCTTGGACCCCTTGAAGTCGTAGCGCTGGGCCACCTCTTTGGTGGCCTGGTTCACGGCGTTATCGACTTCTTGAAGGTCGGCGCCGGTGGAGACGTCGAACGAAGCGTTGCCGGCCATAGGGCGGTAAATCTACCCGCCCGGGACCTAGAACAGGAAGCTTTCCAGCGCGCGGGCTCTCGACACGTGACGGAGGCGGGCCAGCGCTTTTTCTTTGATCTGGCGCACCCGCTCTCGCGTGATCCCGAGCAGCGAGCCGATCTCCTCGAGCGTCATCGGCTCCTGGCCCTCCAGCCCGAAGTACAGCCGCAGGATCTTCGCTTCACGCTCCTTGAGCGTCGCGAGCACCCCCTCGATCGACTCGGTGAGGGCGTGCTCGAAGATCTCGTCGTCGGGACCCGGGTTCTGCGTGTCGGGGAGGTAGTCCAGCAGCTTGTTGTCCTCGCCCGGAGTGAGCGGAGCGTCGAGCGAGAGGTGCGCCTGGGAGATGGAGAGGGTCTTGGCGACTTCTTCTTCGGAGATGTCCATCCCCTCGGCGATCTCTTCGACGGTGGGCTCGCGTCCCAACTCCTGCAGGAGCGAGGCGGAGCGCTTGCCAATGCGGTGCAGCGTGCCCGCGCGGTTCAGCGGCACCCGCACGATGCGGGATTGCTCGGCGAGCGCCTGGAGGATCGCCTGGCGGATCCACCACACCGCATAGGAGATGAACTTGATCCCCTTGGTCTCGTCGAATTTGTGGGCGGCCCGGATCAGCCCGAGGTTGCCCTCGTTGATCAGGTCGGAGAGCGACACGCCCTGGTTCTGGTACTTCTTCGCCACCGACACCACGAAGCGGAGATTCGAGCGCACCAGCTTGTCGAGCGCCTCCGCGTCCGCCTGCTTGATGCGCTGGGCGAGGGTGACCTCCTCTTCGCGCGTGATCAGCGGGTACTGGCTGATCTCCCGCAAGTACTGGTCGAGCGACCCCTCGTCGAACGACGCACGTTTCGCCGTGTTCAGTTGCATGGCCTAGTCACCCCTCAGGCGCCCACGACGCCGCGCGAGACCTCGACCCGCCGAGCCGCCGGCGTGAGGTCGGACCGGGGACTCCACCGCACGGTCGGCTACCGGATGACCGAGCCGAGCCGGTGCCAGCGAATATCGGTCAGCCAGGGAAGGGCGTCGTGCGCCTCCTGGTCATAGCTGAAATACACGACGAGCGGTCGGCCCTTGACGGCCTTCTCATCCACGAAGCCCCAGTAGCGCGAGTCCAACGAGTTGTCGCGGTTGTCGCCCAGCACGAAGTACTTGCTCCGCGGCACGACGAGCGGCCCCCACGTGTCGCGCGTGGGACGGTAGCTCCGCGCGGCGGCGGGACCGCCGACCAGGTAGGCGCGCTGCCAGTTGAACTCCGGGTCGTAGACGTCGCGCGTGGGATCGACGCGCTGCACGTAGGGCTCCCGGAGCGGCCGGCGGTTCACGCGCACCTCGCCGCCGCTCATCTCCACGGTGTCGCCGGGGGCGCCGATCACGCGCTTCACGAAATTCTGTTCGGGGTTCTTCGGATATGCGAACACGATCACGTCGCCCCGCCGCGGCAGCTCGAAGCCGGGGAGGCGCGCGTGGGTGCCGGGGATCTGGGCACCGTAGACCGCCTTATTGACGAACAGAAAGTCCCCAACGAGCAGGGTCCGTTCCATGCTGCCGCTGGGGATTTGAAATGCTTCGACGAGGAACGTCTTGATGATGACGAAGAGGATGAATGCCATCCCCACGGAGCGCAGCCAGTTATCGAACCAACGCGCCAACCGGGAGCGGCGTTTTTCCGAGGGGGCGAAGGGCACCGGCCCGGCGCGCGCGCGCGTACCTGCGCTTGAGTCCCCCAAGTAATGCATGCCTCGTACGTTACCCAAGGCGTCGGCCGGGCGCAACGGTCACCGTCCACCCCCGGGCCGCGCTCAATGCCCGAACCCGCGCTCGGAAATCGTCCGGCGGGTCGGCGTGCCGCACGCGCGCCGCGAGACACGCGGCGTCGCCCTCGCGCTCCACGCGCAACCACGTCACGCTCGTGTCGGCGAGAGCGTCGAGCGCCGCGTGGTCGAGCGGCGAGCCGCCGGCCGAGAGGAGGATCACCAACGATTCGTGCTCCACCGGATACACGCTAATGCATCCGGTGTGAGCTGCGTCACCATCTTGTTGCAGGCCGGCGCAAATCTACCCGCGCCGGTCAACCCTCGGTATCGATCTGCGCCCGCTGCAGCTTCCCCGAGAAGTCCACGTAGACCACCTTCGTCTCGGCATAGAAGTCGTAGACCTCCCACCCGCCCTCGCGGTGCCCGTTGCCGGTGTGCTTCACGCCGCCGAACGGCAGGTGCGCCTCCGCGCCGATGGTGGGCGCGTTGACGTACGTGATGCCGTTGTCCAGCTCGTTCATGGCCCGGAACGCGGCGTTCACGTCCCGGGTGTACAAGGAGCTCGAGAGCCCGTACGGCACGTCGTTGTTCACGCGGATCGCCTCATCGAGCGAACCCACCCGGATCGTCGCGAGCACCGGGCCGAAGATCTCCTCCTGCTCCACCCGCATCCCGGGTTTGACCCCGGCGAGCACGGTGGGCTGGTAGAACCAGCCGCGCTCGAGCCCCTTCCCTGTCGCCCGCTGGCCGCCGATCAGGACCCGCGCGCCCTGCTCCTGACCGACCCCGACGTAGTAGTCGACTTTCTTCCGAGCGTCCTCGTTGATGAGCGGCCCGACGTCGGTCTGGTCCGCCAACCCGGGGCCGAGTCGCAGCCGCGCCGCGCGGTCGCATACCAGAGCGACGAAGCGGTCGTGCACCTGCTCGTGCACGATCAGGCGGCTGGTTGCGGTGCAGCGCTGACCCGTGGTGCCGAAGGCGCCCCACAGCACCCCCTCGAGCGCCAGGTCCAGGTCGGCGTCGTCCATCACAAGCATCGCGTTCTTGCCGCCCATCTCGAGGGACAGGCGCTTGTGCATCCGGCCGCACGTTGCGCCGATGATCGCGCCGGTCTCCGTCGACCCCGTGAACGACACGACCGGGACGTCGGGATGCTCGACGAGCGCCTTGCCCACCGAGCCCTCGCCGTGCACCAGCTGCACCACGTCGGGAGGCAGGCCGGCTTCGAGCAGGATCTCCACCAGGAGGTGTGCGGTGTGGGGGACGTCCTCCGCGGGCTTGAAGATCACGGCGTTTCCGCACAACAGCGCGGGAAACATTTTCCACGTGGGAATCGCGAGCGGGAAGTTGAACGGCGTGATCAGCCCGGCCACGCCGATAGGGCGGCGGAAGCTCATCGCCCACTTGTCGCGCAGCTCCGAGGGCACGGTGCGGCCGAACAGCCGGCGGCCTTCGGTGTGGGCGTAATGGGCGGTGTCGATCCCCTCCTGGACGTCGCCGCGCGTCTCGGCCAGGACCTTTCCCATCTCGCGCGTCATGGCGCGCGCGATCTCTTCCTTGCGCCGGACCAGCAAGTCGCCGACGCGGTGCAGCACGTCGCCGCGCACCGGCGCGGGCGTTTTCGACCATTGCGCGAAGCCCCGCTTGGCCGAGTCGACGGCGCGGGCCACATCCTCCGGGCCCGAGCGCGGGAAGCACCCGATCACGTCGTCCCAGTCGGCGGGGTTGCGATTCTCGAAGTACGCGCCGGTCGCGGGGGCGACCCACTGGCCGGCGATGAAATTCTTGAAGTTCTCCGTCATCCGTT
>Ga0137380_10005410_pt1 | contig 11350 bp, 9 predicted proteins | sample SagtaG_17_FD_104809 | JGI IMG/M metagenome (GOLD analysis project Ga0137380, IMG submission 104809) | Vadose zone soil microbial communities from Sagehorn Ranch, Mendocino, California, USA - Sage2_L_100_16 metaG | ecosystem: Environmental > Terrestrial > Soil > Vadose zone | place: USA... | reverse complement strand
GAACATGACGGTGAGCTGGCGGCGTTCTGCTTCAGGGGTGTGAGGTGTATGGGAGGACGATCCAGCCAGTGTGCCCTCGTCTGCCCGTCCCGACGCGACAGCATGCGGTGTGGCTGGTGGGAGAGCTGCCAGCTCCCCCGCCGCGGGAGTCTCAGCCTCACCGGTCCACACGAGGCCACGGCCAGCGTCATCGACCACCGGATGGTGCGCATAGAGGAGTTCTTCCTTGAGGGCTTCCAGGTGCTCGTCGTCAAGGTGAAACTGCAGCTTGAGGGCGCGGTACGAGATCCGGCCACGACGTCGGAGCAGTTCTAGCACTTGATCGAGCACGGCATAAAAATCCATCCTTACTCCTCCAGTAGGAAGACGGGAGGCGTCACTTGAAGTGCGGGATCACCTTCTCGGTCAGCAAGCGCATGGAGTGCACCACCCGATCATAGGGTAGCTGCCCACCAGGATTGACGTCCAGCGACACGCCGGTGATGCCCAGTGTCTCCCGATACTCCTGGAGGCGATCCACCACGGCTTCAGGCGTGCCGTAGGCGACGCGTTGCAGAACCTCGTCATAGCTCGCCTCAGCGAGCCTCCTGAGCCGTTCGAAGGCTTCCTGATCGCCCGTATGGTGCAGCGTCTGGCGCACCATACGCCGCTGCCGCATGGTGCTGGCCTCAGGCTCTGTGTAGGCTTTCTCAGCGGTATCTGCCACATAAGCCGCAATTTGCAGGATCACGTCGTTTGGACCGGTAGAGCCTACCGCCTGGCGCTCTGCCTGGTACTGCTTGAGGAGACTCTGCAGCTCAGGAATGTCCATCTGGTGCCTGATGAAGATTGGCAAGCCTAGCTGTCCGACCATCGCGAAGGTGTCGCGGCTTTCCACCGCCACCCGAATAGGTGGATGAGGCTGCTGATAGGGCTTGGGCACCAGGTTCACGTCGCGGAACTGGTAGTATTTCCCGGCGTAGGAGAAGGGCGCCTCTCCCCAGGCCTGCCGGATAATCTCCAGGGATTCAAGGAACATGGCGCGACTCTCGGCGTACTCCACATTGTACCCCTGGTAGGATTCGAGAAATGAACTCCGGCCCACTCCGAAGACCAGACGACCCTCACTGATGTGGTCGACAATGGCGGCTTCTTCAGCCACGCGCAGGGGGTTGGCGAGTGGCAACACCTGCACTGCCAGGCCGACCCGGATGCGTTTGGTGCGGGCGGCAACCGCACTGGCACCGACGAGCGGGGAGGCAAGTACGGCGCGCTGCGGCCTGAAATGGGTCTCGCCCAGCCACACGGTGTCCAGACCCACATCTTCAGCCACCTGCACCAGGCCAAGCCATTCCTGGAAGGTCTGAAACTGGGTCGCTCCCTCTCGGGTGCTGAACATGGTAAAGATCCCGAAGTCCATAGGTGCCTCTCCCTCTCTTACCCTACCTATCCTGGTAATAACAGCTACCTTTTCTCACCCTGCTCTCTCAGAGCCTTGGGAAAAGACCCTCACCCTAACCCTCTCCCGGTGGGAGAGGGGAAAGAAGGGAGCAGCCAAACACAAGCACGACAGGTGTCGACCGACCCCGCCAAACTGGCGGGGCAACTAGCCGTGCGTAGCACTAGGCTGGCTCGAACATCGGTAGCGCAATCTGGCCTGCACCCTGGTCGTGCCAGCGCAGCTTCACACGCATGCCGCACTGAATGTCCCTGGTGGGGTCCTGCACGCCAACGATGTTGGTCATGATGCGGAAGCCCTCATCGAGATCCACGTACGCCACGGCGTAGGCGCCCAGTTCGGCAAAGGCCGGGTTGCGACTCTGCATGATGACCGTGAAGGTGTAGACGGTGCCTAAACCCCCAGAGACGTGCCGGGTGATCTCGCCCGAGCCACACTTCGTGCAGTGGCTGCGGGGATAGAAGATCACGGCGTTGCACTGGTTGCAGGTCTGATAGGTGAGTTCGTGGCGCTTCGTGGCCTCCCAGAAGGGCTGGGTATCTGGCTCAGGGAAGCGGGGCTGCGGTCTCGGTGCTGCCATAGCCTGGTATCTCCTTAAGGTGTCGAGAGCCATGTTGTGCCTCAGTACTGTACGTGGTACCCCCCGCCAAACTGGCGGGGCAACTAGCCGTGCGCAGCACCCGTGCGCAGCACTTAATCGGCGGCGAGGATGGTGACGGCAGTGGCGTGGCGTGAGCCGAGCTGACCGCCATTGCCCACTGCGACTGCCAGTTTCGCGTCTTGGACCTGGGACGTCGATTCACCGCGCAGTTGCCGCGTGGCTTCCAGCAGCAGGAAAATGCCGCGCTGCCCTGGGTGATTCGACGACAGGCCCCCACCGTCAGTGTTCAGGGCCGGCTTGCGTGGGTCATCAAAGACGAGATGGCCGTCGCCCACGTACTGTCCGCCCTCGCCCTTTTTGCAAAAGCCCAGATCCTCGATCAGGCACATGACGGTGATGGAGAAAGAGTCATACGCCATCAGGACATCGATTTCCGCCGGGCTCACCCCAGCCTCGCCGAAAGCGATGGGCGCTGCCTGGGCACCAGCACTGACGGTAATATCCCCGCCGTTTTCGCGATATTTAGTGGCCTCGCCAGAACCGATGATCCACACTGGCTTCTTGCGGCAGTGGCGCGCCACGGCCGAGGAAGCGATGACCACCGCGCCCCCCCCATCGGAGACCATGCAGCACTCGAGCAAGCGCAGAGGATAGGCAATCAGGCGGGATTCGAGCACGTCGTTGACCGTGATCTCACGCACCCCGACGAACTCCAGATCGGTCATCGCCTTGACGGCTTCAGGGTTACGCATGGCGTGGCGCCGTGTAGCCACAGAAATGTGGGCAAACTGCTCGTTGGTTGTACCGTATTGGTGCATGTGACGGGTCTTCACCATGGCATAATTGCCAATCAGTGTGAGCCCCCACGGGTCTTCCATGTTATTGATAAACGTCGCAGGTCCCACCCCGGTGGCGCCAGCGGTGCCGATGGCGCGGCGGTCGGAGTGGGCCGCGGAGCCGTAGGTGAGCAGGGCCACGTTGCACTTCCCGGCAGCAATCATGGTCAGGGCATGGTTGGCCTGGAACTCAAAAGAGCTGCCACCCACGTAGGTCGTGTCAATGACCCTGGGCTTGAAGCCAAAATACTCCGAGATGCCCAGGCCACCGAGGTTCTGATCGCCACCCGTGTCATAGACGGCGTCCACGTCTGCCCAGCTCAGGCCGGCATCGTCCAGCGCTCTGGCAGCACTGGCCGCTTTGATCTGGAGGGGGCTTACGCCTGGAGCGACCCGTAAGGGATACTCATTGATGCCGACGATAGCGGCGTCTCTCCGCTGTGGCATATGTTCTACTCCTTGCTTTTTGAGTCAGCCTACGCGACAATCCGCCGCACGGTAGCATACGGGAACATTGGCGTCAACGCGGGGGCGCCTGGCTCGCGTTGACATGGGTTGGCATTCTCCAGGATAGGACTGGCATGCGTATTGGCATTCTCTCTGACACTCATCTGCCCAACCTCATTCGGCACCTGCACGAGTTGGGGCCAGAACCGGCCCACTTCTTCGCCACGGTGGACCTGATTCTGCACGGTGGAGATTTGACTTCGCCGATGGTGCTGGACTGGCTCGAACAGTTCGCACCTGTGCTGTGCACCACGGGCAACAATGATCCCATTGTGGACGCGCGCTGTAAGGAGGTCGAGATCCTCGACGTGCACGGCTGGCGTCTGGGCATGGTGCACAGTCTCCGACGTGGCTTTCGTCCTATGCCTGAACTGCAACAACTGTTTCCCACGCCGGTGGACATTATGATCGCTGGCGATACTCATTATGAGGTGTTGGAGTACCGCGACGGAGTGGTGGTGCTCAACAGCGGCAGCCCGACGTTTCCGCACCACAAGGACTTGCGGCTGGGGACGGTAGGACTCCTCGAGTTAGCACCCGGGAAGCTGCATGCGGAGATTGTGCTCCTGGGGCAGACGCCGGGCAAACTCAATCCCGGCCGAGCTATAACACTGGACATGCAGGACGGCCACGTCGTCCCCTCTACATGATAGGCGGCCTCTATCAGCTCTCGTCTTCCCGCGCTAGAAACTGCCGCACGCGCTCCATCAGCGGTTCCTTGTCGTAAATACCATAGAGCGCCGACGCCATACGCACTGGGTCGCCAAAAAAGAATCGTTCATATAGTACCTGCCGGCCCCCGAAGGCGCTGCAGGCGATATCCCAGGCCAGGCGAAACAGTTTGACGCGGTCCCGGGCCGCGAGTTTGGCGACCACGAAATACTGTTCAATATCGTCGTGCACTGGGCTATCGAATGCCGACTGTGGCGGTGTCATCATCAGGCTGGACGAACTCAGCAGCTGCAAGATCTCGACCATACGTGGATACATCTTGGGGAAAACATTGCGTGCCACGTCGAGGGGTGGCCGGTGCGGACACATGACACCCCATTGATCCAGGGCTGCATCAGCCTCACCGGCACGCAGACAGGCCTTCATCAGTTCAAGATTGATGATGCACTCGGCAAGCTTCTCGTGCACGTGCGGGAATTCCGTAGCGCCAAGCGCATCCACCACGAGGCAGGCGACTCCTAACAGAAACTCGGCTTTGGCGATATCCTTCACGACCACCTGGTGCATCATGTGGACCACGGCATTGGTCGCGGCATAGGCGGCGTTACACAGCGCCGCATCCCCTTTCAGGAAGACGCGCTCCCACGGCACCAGCACGTCATCGAAAATTACCACGGCGTCCATCTCCTCGAAGCGGGCGCCGAGGGGATGATCGAATGGCGCGTGGCCGTAGTCGAAAGACTCCCGGCAGAGAAAGCGCAGGCCCGGCGTATCGCACGGAATGGCAAAGGCAAACGCGAAGGGGGCGGTATCGGCGGCGGCCCGCAGCACGGTGGAGGGAAAGACGGCGATCTCGTCCGCCAGGGGTCCTAAGGTGGCCAGAATCCGGGCGCCGCGGATGACCAGCCCCGCATCTGTCTCGTGGACAATACGGGCCGCGATCTCGGCACTCGGGTGTCCGGCCGCCGTGAGCGCGCGGTTGGCCTGCGGGTTGACCAGCGTGTGGGTCAAACAGAGATCGTTTTCTCGGATGTACGTGTAGTAATTGCGGATGTTATCGGCAAACCGGGCATCGTTCTGGGCATAGAAGGCGGCGGCGGCGGCGGCGGCAGTGATGTTCACGTTGAGATAATCGGGGGAGCGCCCCAGCATGCCGCCGCTGTAGCGCGCCCAGTGCAGCATCATGCGCGAGCGCCGCTGCAAATCGTCAAGCGAGCGGGGTGTGAGAAACGATAGGCCTACACGCTCGCCACTCGTGGGAGAGATGTAGGTCATCTCGTCACAGAGGGTGGGATCGTGCTGCATATCATAGAGGTGCGCGACTGAGCGCGCGCCACGGTGCAAGGCCGGATGAGCAGTGACGTCACGAATGCGCTCATGGCCCAGCCATACCTCGGTGTTCCGTTCTCTGAGTCCTTGTAAGTATGCGGCCCCAGTACGTGCTGGCATACACCCTACCCCTTCTCAATGCTGCCTCAGCTGCTGCGTGCCTCGCTGTGATACTCTTTCAGCTTCGCACGGCTGGCCCGAGGACGATGAAAAAATCCGCTGACTTGTCTGGCCAACAGGAGCATGGCTCCTCAAACAATATGACGTCCTGACGATGTCCACATGTGAACCACCAGGCGGTTTTTCTCGTACTTGACACCTGAGCCTAACAGCCACTATAATGAACATTTATGCGAAAATGGAAACTTTATTGCGGACCAGGGTTGGCGCAGAGAGCCGTGGGTCAGCGCCAGGATGCAGCTGGAACGTTCTAACGAAAATTTGCGGGAAGGAGGGAGGTATGTATGCCAGGCGTCAAAGTACGTGAGGCCGAGCCCTTTGAAAATGCCTTACGACGCTTTAAGAAACAGTGTGAAAAAGCCGGGGTGCTGTCGGAAATTCGCAAGCGAGAATATTACGAGAAACCCAGTGTAAAACGCAAGCGCAAAGCGATTGCCGCGAAGAAAAAGGCGGCGAAGGCCCGCATGTTACTGGGGGTCTAAGGAAGGTTTTGAGGATGTCTCTGTGTGAGCAGTTTCAAGCCGATCTCAGGCAGGCAATGAAAAGCGGCGATAAAATAAGGGTATCCACCCTGCGTCTCCTCACGGCGGCGGTGCAAAATCGTCAGATCGACAAGGGGGCGGCGCTGGATGACGCCGAGGCGCTTGACATCGTGCAGCTGGCGACCAAGCAGCGCCACGAGGCCATAGCTTTCGCCCGCCAGTATGGACGTGAGGACGTGGCGCAACAGGAGGAGCGTGAGTTGGCCATCCTGGTGTCGTACTTGCCAGAGCAGCTCAGCACAGAGGACCTGATCCAACGTATTGATACCGTCATCCGGGAACTCGGGGCGACATCGGAAAAAGACCTGGGGCGTGTTATGCGGGTCGTGATGCCAACCGTGAAAGGGCGGGCAGACGGGAATACCGTGAATCGCCTCGTCCGCGAGCGCCTCGCCAGCGCCCTCCCGGCGTGATGTGAAGTGAAGTAGAGCGCAGGCATGAATGATCATACGGAAGCGGTGTTGGATTATCCGCTCATTCGCAACGCCCTCCAGACCTATGCTGTAACGCCAATGGGGAAGGCGTTGGCCGTCCAGTTGCACCCGCACGCCGATGCCATGGCACAGGATGTGCAGCTCCGCGAGACGTCGGAAATGGCGGCGGCATTGGCCGCTGGCGCGGAGCCACCCCTGGCACCGGTCATCGATCCGCGCCCCTATCTCGAGGCGGCGCAGATTGTCGGTTTTTATCTGGAAGGCGTGCAACTCGTGGAGGTGGCGCAATGCCTGGAGGTCCTCCAGCGCTTGCGGCGCTATGTCCAGGCTGAAAGCCAGCGTGTCCCGCTGCTCAGCCGCCGCCTGGCCCGCCTGAGCGACTTTAATATTTTACTGCGTGAAATTCGTAGCGCCCTGGACGATAAAGGCTATGTGCGCGACCATGCCAGCCCTAGTTTGCAGCACATTCGCCAACGCCTGAAGCAAGTCCGCGACCGCGTGCATCGTACCCTCCAAGACCTCATGACGACTTACAGTAATGTCGTGCAAGATCCCGTCGTGACCATCCGCAATGAGCGCTTTGTGGTGCCGCTGAAGACGGACTTTCGTCAGGCGCTGCGCGGCATTGTGCATGGGGAGTCGGCCAGCGGTGCGACGGTGTACGTGGAGCCCGCCGGCGTCGTCGAGCTCAATAATCAGTTACTGCACATCCAGGCCGAAGAAGAGCGCGAAGTGCGCCAGGTCTTGCGGCAGCTCACGGAGCGTCTGGCAGCGCAGAGTGTGGCGCTCGAACAGGCCCTGGAGCTCCTGGGGGAGGTGGACTGCCTGGTCGCGAAGGGGCGACTGAGCCGGCAGATGCAGGGCATTGCCCCACAGTTCACGTCGCGTGCTGAGCTGCGCCTGCTGGGGGCACGGCATCCGTTGCTGTCAGCGGCGGTGCCGATCGATGTCTGCCTGGGGCCAGACAGTCGCACATTGGTCATTACTGGTCCAAACACGGGTGGCAAAACGGCGGCGCTCAAGACAGTGGGATTGCTGGTGCTGATGGCGCAATCAGGACTGCATATCCCAGCGCGTGTCGACAGCGTCCTGCCGTGTTTTACTGAAGTGTTCGTCGACCTTGGGGACGAGCAGAGCCTGCAGCAAAACCTCAGCACCTTTTCAGCGCATCTGGCCAACATTCGCACCATGATGGAGCAGGTGTCCCCGCACTCGCTGGTACTGCTGGACGAACTGGGAGCGGGGACTGATCCCATGGAGGGGGGGCCTCTGGGGGTGGCGATTCTGGAGTACTTTCACCACAGCGGCGCCATGACACTGGCCACCACCCACCACAGTGCCATCAAGGCGTATGCCATGGCGACGCCGCACGTGGCGTGCGCCGCGGTCGATTTTGATCTCGACACCCTGCAGCCGCGTTACCAACTTATCTATGGCCTGCCTGGACGTAGCAAGGCGTTTACCATTGCCCACAAGCTCGGGCTGCCAGCGCACGTGATTGCGCGGGCCGAACAGGAAGCGGGGTTGACTCAGATGCGCAGTGAGCAGCTGCTGGCACGTCTCGAGGCGGAGCGGCAGGTGCTGGAGACCGCACGGCAACAGTTACAGACCGAACGCACCGAGGTCGACCGCCTGCACGCCACGGCGCAGCACACGCTGGCGCAGGTGACGGCGGAGGAGCAGCGCATTCGCCACACGCTCTATGACAAAGGGCAGACGCTCCTGAAGACAGCGCGGCAAGACCTGGATGCCACCCTGGCGGCATTGCGGCAACAGGCCCCGGCGGGGACAGCGATCATCTTTCCCCAGGAGGCCTGGCAGCGCGTGGTGCAGACGGTCGAGACCCTGGCACCGGCTGTGGCGGAGATCCCAGCTGCTCCACCTGTGCTGCAGGTAGGAGAGCAGGTGCGCGTGCGTGGCCTCAATATTCGGGGTCGTTTGCTCACGTCAGTGGCGGGGAGTGGCAACGTACAGGTCGACGTCGGTGGGAAAACCATTACGGTGGCGGCCGCGGCACTCGAACGCGCCACGGCCCAGGGCGACAAGGCTGTCGCGGAGGCAGCGGCACGTCCCACCCGATTCCGGCGGCGGGCGGTGGCGGACGAGGAGCTATCGGACGAGATCGTTCTGCTCGGCACGACGGTCGATGAAGCGCTGCCAGCAGTCGAAAAATATCTCGACCGGGCTTTCACCTCAGGGCTCTCCAGGGTCCACGTTATTCATGGTATAGGCAGTGGGCGGTTGCGCCAGGCCATTACCGAACTCCTGGCGCAGCACCCACTGGTACGGCGCTTTCAGGCCGGCGATGCCGGTGGTGGCACAACGATTGTCGAACTCGAAGGATAAACGTCGTGAGTCAGCTCATTCCTGAAGAGGTTGTTCAGGAAGTTCTGCTCCGTGCTGATATCGTCGATGTCATCGGCGACTATGTCCAGCTCAAGCGCAGTGGCACGAATGCGAAGGGATTGTGCCCTTTTCATCAGGAAAAGACGCCATCGTTCACCGTCAGCCCCGCCAAGGGGCTTTTTTATTGCTTTGGCTGTCACACGAGTGGCAATGTATTCCGCTTTCTGATGCAGCACGAGCACATGACCTTCCCTGAGGCGGTACGCTTCCTGGCGGCGCGCTATGGAGTGCGTATTCCGGAAGCCAGCCCGCAGCAGCGGCAGCAAGAGAGCGTCAGCCCACTGTATGCCTTGCATCAGGCAGCAGCAGCATTCTTTCATGAGTGTTTGCTGCGCGATCCGGCGGCTCAGGCGGCCCGCGCTGCCTGCCGCCAGCGCCAGATTACACAGGAGATGGCGGTGCGTTTTGGGCTGGGCTATGCACCGGCAGCATGGGATATCCTGTATCAGGCGATGCAGAAACAAGGGTTCCCCCATGAACTCCTGGTACAGAGCGGTCTGGCGGTGGTACGAGAGTCCCAACGTGGTGCCTACGACCGTTTCCGACACCGTCTCATGTTTCCCATTCACGATCGTCTGGGGCGCCCCATCGCGTTTGGGGGCCGCGCCCTCGAAGACGGCGAGGCCGTGCACACACCGAAATATCTCAACTCGCCTGAGACTCCCATCTTCCACAAAAGCCGCATCCTCTACGGTTTCGCCCTGGCCAAGACGGCCATGCGACAACGCGAGCAGGGGTTGATTATGGAGGGGTATACCGACGTGATCGCCTGCCACCGGCAAGGAGTGACCCAGGCGGTTGGCACGCTTGGGACAGCCTTGACCGAGCACCATGTCGGGCTGCTCAAGGGAGTGGTCAAGGAGGTGGTGCTGGTCTTTGACGGCGATGCCGCAGGTGGGGCGGCCACTGAGCGCAGCATTGGACTCTTCCTGGATGCTGGGTTGCGGGTACGGGTGGTGACGCTGCCTGAAGGGGAAGATCCGGACAGTTTCTTGCGGCAACATACGGGGGAAGAGTTCCTGCGGTATGTGGACGAGGCGGTGAGTTTTGTCGACTACCTGCTGACCCGGACGGCGCGGTTTTCCGATCTCCGCAATCCCGCCGGGCAAGCAGATTGTGTCGCTCGCCTCTTGCCACTGCTGCGCAAAATCGACAATCAGGTCGAACGGTGGGGCTATGTGGCTGTCGTAGCGGAGCGGCTCGGTGTACCCCCAGAGGTCCTGCAGCGGGAGATGGCTCCCCGCCCTATGCCAGCGGGGCAAGCGCCGTACCAGCCGCCAGCGCGCCCCAGTCGCCCGCCACGTCCAACCCCGATATCGCCCGAATATGCGCTCCTGCAGATGCTCTGCCATGATCTGCGCTTGCTCGACCGCGTGCAGCGCCAGGTCACCTGTGAGGATTTTCACGATGTGGATCTGCGTGCTATCTATAGCACACTGCTACGCCTGGCACCCCAGTGTGGGCTGATGGTGTTTCCGCGCATCCTCGATGACGTGGCGAGTCCAAAGCAGACGCAGCTCCTGACACAAATGGCGATGGAACCTGTACCGGACAACCCGGCGGAGGTTACTGCTGCCTTGCATGATTGTCTCATGAAAATACGCCAGCGACAGCCTAAGGTCCAGCGACAGCGCATCATCGAGCAACTCCGAACGGTCGATGATGCTGCCGAACAGCAGCGGCTCTTACAGGAGTACAACAAACTGAGTAAGGAGCAGCCTATCGGTCCCTTGTAACACGCTTGGTCGGGCGAGAGAGTAGAAAGTGCGGTGTGCTGTGGAGGTAGGGGCGTGATGCCAGTGTGGAGGCGTGATCAACATGGCGAAGAACGACAAACGAGCTGAGGTCAAACAGTTGATCTCTCTGGGCAAAGAAAAGGGGTACCTCACCTACGAGGAAGTGCACGATGTCCTACCGCCTGATGTCGTGTCACCTGAGCACATTGATGCCCTGATGACGCTCGGTGATTTAGATATCGATCTCGTCGATCCTGAAAGCCCTCCTGAAGATGTGCCTGGCTCGCCCGACAACGGTCTCGCTGCAGACTACGTTGAGGACGGACGGGGGCTCGATTTCGCTGCCGATGTCTTAGGGAAAACCGATGACCCTGTGCGCCTGTACCTGCGTGAGATGGGGACCATTCCTCTACTGACCCGGGATGGGGAAGTCGAAATCGCCAAACGCATCGAAGAGGGACAAAACGACGTGGTGCAGGCGATCGTCTGCAACGCCCTGGCCACGCAGGAGCTGCTGGCGCTGAGCGAACACGAGCTGTTGAACAAGACGGACAGGCAGGATCCAGAGGAGACCGAGGCTGGGGAAGAGGATTTCCCCCAGGAGCCGTCCAGAAACAGCGTCAGTGTGCAGGACATTGTGGTGCGACTGCGCACGCTCTACGCCGACGT
>Ga0137380_10005407_pt1 | contig 11352 bp, 11 predicted proteins | sample SagtaG_17_FD_104809 | JGI IMG/M metagenome (GOLD analysis project Ga0137380, IMG submission 104809) | Vadose zone soil microbial communities from Sagehorn Ranch, Mendocino, California, USA - Sage2_L_100_16 metaG | ecosystem: Environmental > Terrestrial > Soil > Vadose zone | place: USA... | reverse complement strand
TCGTCTATCCGGTGCCGGTGCAGGGGGACGGTGCTGCGGCGCGCATCGCCGCAATGCTAGCGCGCGCCAGCGCGCGCGGGGAGTGCGACGTGCTGCTGCTGGTGCGCGGCGGGGGCTCGATCGAGGACCTGTGGCAGTTCAACGAGGAGGTGGTGGCGCGCGCGCTGCGGGCTTCGCGCATCCCGGTGGTGGTGGGCGTCGGGCACGAGACCGATTTCACCATCGCCGATTTTGCCGCCGACGCGAGGGCACCCACGCCGACGGCGGCGGCGGAGCTCGCGAGCCCCTTGCGCGCCGAGCTGCTCGGCCGCGTCGCCGCTGGCGCGCGCAGCATCGCGCGCGAGATGCGGCGGCGACTCGAGTACGCCATCCAGACGGTAGACGGCTGCGCGCGGCGCCTGCTGCACCCGGCGGAGCGCCTGCGCTCGTCCGGCAGCCTCGTGGCGCAGCTCTCCGCGCGCCTCGGCTTTGCTTTCATCCACGCCATCCAAGCTTGCGGATCGAAGCTGGAGCGCCTGCGCGCGACGCTCAACGGGCTCGACCCCCGGGCAGTGCTCGCGCGAGGCTACAGCATCACCTACAACGCCGCGGGCGAAGTGCTGCGCGATGCGGCGCTTGCGCGCGACGGCGAGCGCCTGCAGACGACGCTGGCGCGCGGCCGCCTGGAAAGCGAAGTCAGGAAGAAAGAAATCCTATAATCCGGCCATGGGTCATCGCCTCTCCAAGATCACCACGCGCACCGGCGACGCGGGAGAGACGGGTCTGGGCGACGGCTCGCGCGTGCCGAAGGACAGCCCGCGGGTGGCTGCGCTGGGAGATCTCGACGAGCTCAATTCGGCAATCGGCGTGCTGCTTGCCGAGGAGTTGCCGCAGGAAGTGCGCGCCGCGCTCGCCGAGGTGCAGCAGGACCTGTTCGATCTCGGCGGCGAAGTCAGCATTCCGGGACACGCCATGCTGACGTCCCAGCGGGTGGAGCATCTCGAGCAGCGCCTCGCGGCCTGGAACGCCGGCCTGCCGCCGCTCAAGGAATTCGTCCTCCCCGGCGGCACGCGCGCCGCAGCCGCGGCGCACCTCGCGCGCACGGTATGCCGGCGCGCGGAGCGCGGCCTCGTCTCATTGGCTCACAAGGAAAAGCTGAGCGAACACTCGCGCCGCTACCTCAACCGCCTGTCGGACCTGCTGTTCGTCGTGGCGCGCCTGCTCAACCGGTACGCCGGGCGCGACGATATTCAATGGCGTCACGAGCGCAAGAAGAGCTGAAGCCCCGTCACCGGGTGTTGATCGTCGACGACGAGGAATCGACCCGGCTGCTCCTCGCGCGCATGCTCTCGAAGGAGCTGAAGCTCGACGCGCAGCTCGCCGGGACTTGCGAGCAGGCGCTGAGGCTGGCCGGGAACTACGCCTACGACGCCATCCTGCTCGATCTCCTGATGCCCGGCATCGGCGGCCTCGGCGTGCTCAGGAGAATCCGCTCGGGGTCGCCCAACGCGGCAACGCCGGTGATCGTCGTCTCGGTGGCGGTCGACCAGGCGACGATCGCGAGCTGCATGGCAGCCGGCGCCAACGCCTATCATGCCAAGCCGATCCGGCGCGCCGAGCTCATCGCCACGGTGAAAGCGCAGCTTGCAGCGCGCGGCAAACCGAAAACGACCGGGGGAGGTGAAAGCCATGGCTGAGGTCAGGATCTACAACGTCGAGGCGCTGGGCAAGCCGCTCGGGCAGTACTCGCACGTGGCGCGCGTCAAGGCGGGCGAATTCCTGTTCATCGCCGGCATGCTCGCGGCGGGCGAGGACTTCGATGCCCAGTGCACCAAGGTGTTTGGCCAGATCGGAGAGGCCCTGAAATCGGCCAACGCCGGCTGGGCGAGCGTGGTGCAGTTCACCACCTACCTGGTGCACTCACAGGACATTCCCAGGTTCATGCAGTGGCGGGTGCGCGAATTTCCGCAGCTGTTCCCCGGCGGCGCCTACCCGCCGAACACGCTGCTGGTCATCGACCGGCTGGTCGCCGAGCAGTACCTGATCGAGGTGCAGACCGTCGCCGCGCTCTAGTCAGGGCGCGCTAGGTCTCTTCGACGAACACTTCCTCGCGCTTCTTGCGGATCGCGGGCAGCCCGACCATGACGAGCAGGATCAGCGAGGCTATGAGGAACGCCAAGCTGATCGGCTTCGAAGGGCTGATGAACACGAACGGGTCGCCGCGCGACAGCAACATGGCGCGCCTCAGGTTCTCCTCCATCAGCGGGCCGAGGATGAAGCCGAGGATCATCGGCGCCGGCTCGCATTCGAGCTTGGCGCAGACGTAGCCCAGTATCCCGAACACCGCCATGATCAGCACGTCGAAGGCGTTGTTCGACAGGCTGTAGACGCCGATCGCCATGAACACCAGGATCGAGGGATAGAGGTAGCGGTAAGGCACCGTCAGCAGCTTGACCCACATGCCGATCAGCGGCAGGTTGAGCACCACCAGCATCAGGTTGCCGACCCACATCGAGGCGATCAGGCCCCAGAAGAGCTGCGGCTTCTCGCTCATCACCTGCGGCCCCGGGGCGATGCCCTGGATCATCAGCGCGCCGATCATCAGCGCCATCACCGCGTTGCCCGGGATGCCCAGCGTGAGCATCGGGATGAACGAGGTCTGCGCGCCGGCGTTATTCGCCGACTCCGGTCCCGCCACGCCCTCGATCGCGCCCTTGCCGAACTGCTCCGGATGGCGGGACATTTTCTTCTCGACGGTATAGGCGCCGAAGGAGGCGAGCAGCGCGCCGCCGCCCGGCAGGATGCCGAGCGCCGAGCCGAGCGCGGTGCCGCGCAGCACCGCAGGCCAGGCGCGCTTGAAGTCGTCCTTGCTCGGCCAGAGATTCTTCACCTTGCTGGTGAAGATCTCGCGCTTCTCCTTCATCTCCAGGTTGAGGATGATCTCGGTGGTGCCGAACATCCCCATGGCGACGATCACGAAGCCGATGCCGTCGGAGAGCTCGGGAACGTCGAAGGTGAAGCGCAGCACGCCCGAGTTGACGTCGGTGCCGACGATGCCGAACAGCAGCCCCCAGACCACCATCGCGATCGCCTTGACGAGCGAGCCGTGCGCGAGCACGGTCGCGGCGATCAGGCCGAACACCATCAGCGAGAAGTACTCCGAGGGGCCGAACTTGAGCGCCACCTCGGCAAGCGGCGGCGCTGCCACCGCGATGATCAGCGTCGCGACGCAGCCGGCGAAAAACGAGCCGAGCGCCGCCACCGCGAGCGCCGGGCCGGCGCGGCCCTGCCGCGCCATCTGGTAGCCGTCGAGGCAGGTGACCACCGAGGACGACTCGCCCGGGATATTCACCAGGATGGCGGTGGTCGAGCCGCCGTACTGCGCGCCGTAGTAGATGCCGGCGAGCATGATGAGCGCCGCCAGCGGGTTCAGGTTGAAAGTGACCGGCAGCAGCATGGCGATGGTCGCCACCGGCCCGATGCCGGGCAGCACGCCGATCAGCGTGCCGAGGATACAGCCGATGAACGCGTATAGCAGGTTAATCGGCGACACCGCGACAACGAAGCCCATCCACAGACTGTCGAAGAGTTCCATCGCTCTAGCTCCTTACCTGATCGGGCAGTTGGCGATTAAATCCGGGCATAGCGGGAAGGGCAGGGTCAGTCCCCTCACGAACACCAGCCACGAAAACAGCATCAAGATCACGTACAGGATGAGGACCTCTTTCCATTTGAACTCGTGACCGCCGAAGGCGCTGACGACCACCAGCGCCGCCGTGGCGACAAACAGCCCGAGCGGCTTCATGAGGTAGCCGTAGAGCACGCAGCCGAGCGAGATCAGGATCAGAGGCCTGAAGTGGAATTTCGGCACCGCCGGCCCTTCGAGCGCGAAGGAGCCGACGAAGATGACCAGACCGAGCACCACTATCAGCCCGCCGAGCAGGACCGGGAAATAGGCCGGTCCCATGCGCACCGCAGTGCCCATCTGGTAATGCGCGACTGCCCAGATCGCGAAAAACAGGCCCGAGCCGATGAACATCAGGCCCGCCCAGAAGTCCTTGGGACTCTTGATTTTCATGTCTCCTCCTACGCCGCTGGCAGCGGTCTTGATGCGGCTCCCCAGCGGCGGCAAAGTGTAACATGCGCTCCCGCGATGGCCAGCCTGCTCCCCGCGTCAGCAATTCGCGTCGCCGCCCTCATGCTGATCGCTGCGCTCGCGGCGGGCTGCAGCGAGCGCCCCAAGCTGGAGCGCCTGTCGAGCAATGCGGTGGTGCTCGCCTTCGGCGACAGCCTCACCTTCGGCACCGGTGCCAGCGAGGAAGAGAGCTACCCGGCGCAGCTCGAGAAACTGATCGGGCGCCGCGTGGTGCGCGCCGGCGTCCCGGGCGAGGTCACCGGCCAGGCGCTCGAGCGCCTGCCGGCGGCGCTCGACGAGCACGCGCCGCGCTTGCTGCTGCTGTGCATCGGCGGCAACGATTTCCTGCGGCGCCTCGGCAAGCAACAGGCCGAGGACAACGTGCGCGCGATGGTGAAGCTGGCGAAGAGCCGCGGTGTCGGCGTGGTGCTGATCGGCACGCCCGAGCCCGGCCTCAGCGTATCGCCTCCCGCCTTCTATGCCGGCATCGCGAAGGAGTTCCGCCTGCCCTACGAGGAAGGGATCATCGGGCAGGTACTGAAGGATTCGACCCTCAAGGCCGATCCGATCCACCCGAACGCGCGCGGCTACCGCGTCATCGCCGAGCGGATCGCCGAAATGATGAAGAAAAGCGGAGCGATCTGAGCCGGTCCAGATCTTCGGGTCGATCGACGTCCCACACCCTGCGCAGCGCGCGCCAGCGGTATCCGGCCCTGGACAGCCGTGTCACCGTTTCGTCGTAAACCTGCGCGCCTCCCCATGCAATACCTTCAAATAGCTCCGGCCTGACGCGCTTCATCGCCACCAGCGCGTAACCGCCATCCTCCGCCGGGGCGAGCACTGCATCGCAGCCGCCATGCAGCCAGCGCGCCGCGCGCTGCAGATCTTGCGGCGCGAGCATCGGGCAGTCGGTGCCGATGAGGATCGCCACGTCGTGACGCCGTAACGCGCGTGACAACGCGTTATACATGCGCTCTCCAAGGTCTTTGCCTCGCTGGACGCGAAAAATCACGCCCAACCTGTTAAAAAACGCGTGGCGCTGCGTCCCATGCAACTCCACTGCTCCGCAGCGGGCGGCGAGCGCGGTGCAAAGTGCGTGCAGCGTCAGGCGCGCGTGCAGGCGTGCCGCGCGCCATACCCCAAGCCGCGGCACAAGGCGCGTCTTGGCCTGCCCAGGCACCGGCGCTCTTGCGAACACGATGATCATTTGTCGTAGACGCGGGCGAGAGCCTCGGGCCGGGTACCGAGGAAATACATCAGGCGCAGGCGCCACATGAGGAGGATGGTGCGCAGCACGCCGCGCGACTCCCAGCGCCGCCCCGAGGTGAGCACGGTCTCGCGCCTGCAGGCAGGCGGCCCGAGCCGTTTCATCGCCGTGCTGAAGGCGATGTCCTCCATCAGCGCGATCTCGGGGAAGCCGGGAAAGGTCGCGCGCCGCACGAAGATCGCCTGGTCGCCGGTGGCGATCCCGGTGAGGCGCGAACGCAGGTTCATGCCGCACGCCACTGCCTTGAGCAGCCGGTGGCGGCCGTCGATCTCGACGTCGAACCTTCCCCACAAACGGGCTTGCAGGGAATCGAGAATAAGCTCGTCGGCATGCGCCGGCAGCCGGGTGTCGGCATGCAGAAAAACCAGGGCGTCGCCGCCGGCCGCGGCCGCGCCGGCGTTCATCTGCGCGGCCCGGCCGCGTGCGGCGAGCACCACCCGGTCGCACAGCGCAGCGGCGCTCTGCGCCGTGCCGTCCTCGCTGCCGCCGTCGGCGACGATCACCTCATGGCCGCGGAGGCGCAGCGGCGCGAGCGCCTCGAGCGCGGCGCGGATCACGCCGGCTTCGTTCAGCGCCGGGATGACGACCGAAAGTCGTTGAGCGACCAATCGTAGGCGAGAAACGAAAGGGGGGCTCTCCCCTGCAGGAGCCGTTGCTGCTCTTCCGGCCGCTCAGCGAGGAGCCTGGCGTATCGGGCGAAGTACTTTTCGCGCGGCTCGAAATCCTCCTTGAACCAGTCGAAGATCTGCGACACCTCGAGCCGGCCTTGCGCGACGCGGTTGCGCGTGCGGTCGGAGAGAAACCGCGTTGCCTGCTCCTCGAGCTGGCGCTCGAGGCGCTCGGCCACGTAGGCCTCCTCGCGCAGCATCGGGCAGCCGATCGAGGCGCAATTCACGGCGTAATGCACGCGCGGATCACGATATTGCTTTCTGAGAACCTGGTGCTCGATCCAGTCGAGGCTGCCTTTGCGGCCCAGCAGGAAGAAGAATTCGTCCTTGAAAGGATTGCCGAACACCTTGCCGAAATCCCAGATCGAGCGGATTTCGGGGTAGCGCGTCAGGATCTTTTCCACTGTGAAGCCGTTGTAGGCATTGATGAGAAACGCCATCTGCTGCGGCCTCGTCCAGCCCTTGAATTCGGCCTCGCCGACCGCCGACAGGCTGTCCAGATAGCTCTTGAGGGTTGCGCGGTCCTGCGCCATGCCGGCATAGCGCAGCTGCGACGCGCTTCCGGCGTCGAGAACCGCCACGTGCCTCTTGAGCAATCCATCCCAGGCTTCATGCGCATGGTCGAAACTCTGGGAAAAAACCGGAGCCGCAAGAAAAACCGCTGCCGCAACGATCAGCCGCGCATCCATGCATGGAACCTTTCGACTTTGCGCAGCAATCCTAGCGGTGCATGGGCCTTCTTCCACACGCCCGCGGCGTACTTGTTGGCTTCCGCGAGCGTCGGATAGATGTGGATGGTGCCGAGGATCTTGTTGAGCCCGATGCCGTGCTTCATGGCGGCGATGAATTCGACGATCAGCTCGGCCGCCTGCTCGCCGACGATCGTCGCCCCGAGAATGCGGTCCTTGCCCGGCGCGGTCAGCACTTTCACCATGCCGTGCGCCTCGCCTTCGGCGATGGCGCGGTCGAGATCATCGATGCCATAGACCGTGACCTCGCACGGGATGTTGCGCTCCCTGGCTTCGAGCTCGTTCAGGCCGACGCGCGCCACCTCGGGATCGGTGAACGTGGCCCAGGGGATCACCGAGTAGTCGGCGCGAAATTTTTTGAGCCCGCCGAACAATGCGTTCACCGCGGCGAACCAGGCCTGATGCGACGCGGTGTGCGTAAACTGGTAAGGGCCGGCGACATCTCCGCAGGCGTAGATGTTCGGATACAGGGTCTGCAGGTACTCGTTGGTTTCGACGGTGCGCGCCTTGGTGACCGGGATGCCGAGCTCCTCGAGCCCGTAGCCGGCGGTGTTGGCGACACGGCCCACGGCGCACAGCAGCGCATCGAATTCGATGCGCTTTTCGCTGCCGGCGTGCTCGGCGACCAGCATCTTCCGGGAATCCTGGATTTTTATTTCCTTCGCCTTGTGCTGCGCCAGGACCTCGATGCCCTCGTCGCGGAAACGCTGCATCACCGCCCTCGAAACCTCCGCATCCTCGCGCGGCAGGATGCGCGGCAGCATCTCCACCTGCGTCACCTTCGAGCCGAAGCGTGCGAACGCCTGCGCCAGCTCGCAGCCGATTGGTCCGCCGCCAAGCACCACCAGGCGCCCGGGCAGCCGGCGCAGCGCCCAGACCGTGTCCGAGGTAAGCACCTCGATGTCGCCGATTCCCGGAATCGGCGGCACGAACGGCCGCGACCCAGCCGCGATGACGATCGCCCGCGCGGTAAGAACTCTCCTTAGCTCCCCGTTTTTTATTTCGACGGCCCAGGGCGAGATAATGCGCGCCTCGCCCTGGACGCATTCCACGCCGAGCTCGGTATAGCGCTCGACTGAATCGTGCGGCTCCACGGCCTTCACCACGCGCTGCACCCGCTCCATCACCTCGGCGAAATCGAATTCGGCATTTGCGCTTCGAATCCCGAACTCCTTGGAGCGCTTGATTAACGACAATATTCGTGCGGACCTGATGAGCGCCTTGGATGGCACGCAGCCGGTGTTGAGGCAGTCCCCGCCCATGCGATGCTTCTCAATGAGCGTCACTTTCGCGCGCACCGCCGCCGCGATGTAGGCCGAGACCAGCCCAGCCGAGCCTGCTCCGATCACCACCAGGTTGCGGTCGAATTTCGCCGGTCGCGTCCAGCGCGCGTAGACCCGTCGCGCCTTTACGGCGTCGACGATCTTCTTGGCGATCAGGGGAAAGAAGCCAAGCAGCAGGAACGCGCCGATCAATCCCGGCGACAGGATGTCAGATGGTGATTCGACCGCCGCAAGCTGGGTGCCCGCATTCACGTAGACGATGGTTCCGGCCAGCATGCCGAGCTGGCTCACCCAATAGAACGTCGTCACGCGCATCGCGGTCAGCCCGAGCGCGAGGTTGATGAGGAAGAACGGCACCACGGGAAGCAGCCGCAGGGTGAAGAGATAGAAGCCGCCTTCGCGCGCGATACCTTCGTCGAGGGGCTTCAGCCGCCCGCCGAACTTTCGCCGCACCCAGTCGCGCAGCACGAAGCGCGAAGCAAGGAACGCGACGCTGGCGCCGAGCGAGGAGGCGAAGGAAACGATGAGCGTGCCCCACAGCAGGCCGAACACTGCCCCGGCGGCAAGGGTCAGCAGCGTCGCTCCGGGAAGGGACAGCCCGGTGACCGCCACATAGACGGCGAAAAATGCGAGCGCCGCGCCAAGCGGATGGGAGTCGTGCCAGGACTGCAAGGCGGCCTGCTGCGCCTTGAGGTTCTCGAAAGTGAAGTAGTGGTGCCCGCCGGCGGCAAAAAAACCGGCGACCGCAAGCGCGACGACGATGGCGACGAGGAGCCGGGTGCGGCTCACGCCGCGAGCGCCGCTTCCGGGCGGACCGCTTGGCGCATGCCGTAGCGGGGCCCGTTTGCGATGCGCTCGTAATACGAGCGATGGGCGTCGGATCCCGCCGGCCACTGCGCAACGAAGCGCCGCGTCCAGGCTGCCGGGTCGTACTCGAGTGGCACAGCTTCGATGTGCAGGTTTCCGGCCGCAACGCCGTATAGCGCCGCGCGGCTGGGCGCGACCGAGATCCGCGTCGCGAGACCGAAGCTCGTGCCGCGGAAGTTAGGCATTCCCGCCGCGCCGTTGTTCGCGATCACCCGGCCGCCGGGAAAGCATTGCAGGACCGGCAGGCAGCTATGGCTCGAGGCGAAAATGCGCGCCTGCGCGTGCTCGAACGCAGCCGCCGCGTCGCTACGCCCCGCCTCCGTGGCGAGGACTTCCTGCGAAAACCCCCAGCCGGCGAGCGAGTCCGCGTCGCCGTGCACCACCGCGACGCGCTCGTTGCCGACCATCGCGGCGAGATGCATCGGCAGGACCGCCAGCCGTTCGAGCAACTGGGGGAAAGCGCGCGCAGTGGCGCGCAGCCGCTCGATGATCCGGTTCGAGCGGCGCACCGTGCCCTCATCGACCCACTCGGGATAAGCGCAGCCGCAGCCCGCTCCGTCCGCGGGCCGAGCGAGCTCGGTTTCGACGTTGCCCCGCGTGGCGAAGTGACCGTGCACCGCGTCGTCGATCGCCTTGAACTCGCTTTTTTCAATGTCGAACCAGTGAAAATCGCCGTTGAAGACCAGCGCCTTGCGGCCCGGCTCGCGCTGGTACAGGGCGATCAGATGCTCCAGGGCGAACCGATTGCCGTACAGGCCGCCGGCGACCCACAGCGTGTCGACCTGCAGCTGGGCGGTTCCACTCAGCGCGGCCGCGCCGTAGCGGTACGAAAGCGGGCAGCCGCGCCCCGGCGCCGCGCTATCCATGCAAGGCGCCCGCGCACGAAGACCCCTGTCCGGCGGTGCAGCCGTAGCAATGGTCGCGCACGGCGATCGGATTGCCCGAGAGATCGCGCCCGATGAGCTCCGAGAGGTGCACGCGCTTGCGCCCATCGACGACGAGCGGCAGGCCGAGCATCTGGTTGAAGTCGCAGTCGTAGACGTAGCCCTGCCAGTCGACCGAGATGAGCGTGCGGCACATCACCGCTTCGAGGTTCGCGGCCGAGTGCGAGCGCTGCAGCAGCGCCATGTAGCCGTCGAACTGCCCTTTCGACACCAGCATCGAGCCGAAACGCTGGATCGGCATGTTGGCGAGCGTGTACAGGCGGTTGAAGACGATGCCGTGCTCGGCTTGCAGGACGCGCTTGTAGTCCGCCTCGAGCTTGTCCTGCGCCGGCGGCAGCGACGGCCCCTGCGGGTTGTAAACCAGATTGAGCGCGAGGCGGCTGCCGGGCGCGCCGTAGCCCAGGCGATTCAGGGTCTGCAATGCCCTGATGCTCTTCTCATAGACACCCTTGCCGCGCTGGCGATCGACCAGCTCCTCGGTATAGCAAGGCAGCGAAGCGATCACCTCGACGCGCTGCGCAGCGAGGAACTCGGCGAGGCCTTCCTGCCCGGGCTCCTCCAGGATGGTGAGGTTGCAGCGGTCGATGACGTGCGCGCCCTGCTGGCGCGCGCGCAGCACGAGATCGCGAAAATGAGGATTCAGCTCAGGCGCGCCGCCGGTGATGTCGAGTGTTTTTACTGCGGAGACCTGGAGAAAGACCAGCACATCGGTGATCGTCTCGCGCGACATCAGCTCGGTGCGCTGCGGCCCGGCATTGACGTGGCAGTGCACGCAGCTCTGGTTGCACTTGTAGCCGAGATTGACCTGCAGCGTTTCCAGGCGCCCGCGCCCGAGCGCCGGGAAGCCGTATCGCCGCATCAGGGGGAGCGTGGCGTGCATGCGCTGGTAGTCGCTCTGCCGGGGCGCGGCCTTACAACGCCTAGAGCACGTTCGGGGCGGCGCCGTGCGACTGCTCGTCGATCAGTCCGAGCAGCCGCTGGCCGGTGGTCCGCAGCCGTTGCGACAGCATCAGCACCAGCTCCATGAGGATTTTCGCGCCGAGCAGGGGCTGCTCGACGATGATCCGCGCCAGGTTTTCGCGGTCGAGCACCGCGATCAACGTCGGCTCGACGGCGATGCAGGTCGCAAAACGCGCCTCGCCGTCGATCATCGACATCTCCCCGAGCGTCCTGCCGACCTCGACCACCGCGAGCAGCTGCGGCGTATTCCAGCGATCGCGCTTGTGCACCTCGACCTTGCCTTCGATCAGCATCAGCATGAAGTCGCCGCCATCGCCCTCGCGGATGATCTCGACGCCGGGCTCGGCGCGGTAGACGTCCATGAAGTGCGCCAGCAACAGCACTTCGGCCGGCGAGAAATTCTCGAGCAGCCTGCATTTCGGGATCAGGTCGCGGATCTGCTCCGCGAACTTGGTGGCGTCGGCGAGGAACTCGAGATGCGCGAGCTGTTGCGGGCGGTC
>Ga0137380_10005406_pt1 | contig 11354 bp, 6 predicted proteins | sample SagtaG_17_FD_104809 | JGI IMG/M metagenome (GOLD analysis project Ga0137380, IMG submission 104809) | Vadose zone soil microbial communities from Sagehorn Ranch, Mendocino, California, USA - Sage2_L_100_16 metaG | ecosystem: Environmental > Terrestrial > Soil > Vadose zone | place: USA... | reverse complement strand
TGTCACACCGCCCGCAGTCTGAAAGCGTAGCGCCGCCCTATCGGCGGCGACTAGCCGCGACGTGAACGATCGCGCAGGTCTCCGACCGGAAGAGCCGCGATCTGCACGGGCGGACTTGAGCCCGGAGCGACGCTTTGGCTACCATTCCTTGCAGAGGGCCGGTGTCAAGCCACCCCGCGCGCGGGTTGTGAGCGCGGGACGCGCAGCGTGAAGCACGCGCCTTGCCCCGGGGCGCTGTCGATGTCCAGGGTGCCGCCCAGGCTTTGCACCACGCGCCAGGCGATGGTGAGCCCCATGCCCATCCCGCGGCCCGGACCCTTGGTGGTGAAGAAGGGCGTGAACAGGCGAGCGCGGTCCTCCGGCTTGATGCCGTGCCCGTTGTCCTTCACGCTGAGAACCAGCCGCCCGTCCTCGACGCGTCCGTGCACCTCGACGCGCCCGGTGCCGTCGTCCGGGGACGCCTCGATGGCGTTCTGCACCAGGTTGGTGAGCACCTGGTTGAACTCCTCGGGCACGCACTCCACGCGGCCCTCGCCCTCGAACCGCAGCTCGACCTGCACCTTGCGCCCGGTGGCGGGGAGCACGATCCCGACCACGTCGCGCGCGGCCTCGAACGCGTCGTGGGGCCGCAGCTGGCGCGCGTAGCCGGCCTTGCTGTAGTTGCCCATCAGCTCGACGGTGCGGGTGATGCGGCGGATGCCCGACTCCGCCACCTCGAACAGCTCGCGCATCCGCTTCTCCAGCCGCTCCATCTGCCCGGCCGACTCCTCGTCCGGCGGCCTGCGCGAGATCTCCAGCAGGGCGTGCGTATCCATGCGCACGCGGGCCAGCGCGTTCTTCACGTAGTTGAGCGGGTTGTTGATCTCGTGCGCCAGGCCGCCCGCGATCGACTCCAGCGAGTCCATCCGCTGGGTGAGGAGGATGTCGGCCTGGGCGGCCTGGGTCTTGACCAGGCTGCGCGCCGAGGAGAGCAGCTCGCGCGGCGAGAACGGCTTCGCCAGGTACGTGTTGACGCCGGTGTCCATGCCGGCCACGCGGTCTTCCAGCTCGCCGCGCGCGGTGAGCATCACGATGGGGATGTGCCGGGTCGTGGGATCGTCGCGCAGCCTGCGCGTCAGCTCCAGGCCGTCCATGCCGGGCATCATGAGATCGGTGACGATGAGGCTAGGCAGCTCCTTGCGCGCCATCTCCAGGCCCTGCGCGCCGTCGGGCGCGGAGAGCATCTTGAAGTCCTGCTGCAGCGCCATGCCCACCAGGCGGATGACGTCGGGCGTGTCCTCCACCACCAGGCAGGTGTGGCGCCGCGAGTCCTCCTCGGGATCGCGGGCCAGCGCGCGGCGCTCCGTCGCCTCGTGGATGTCCAGCAGGCGGAATTCCTCGCGCGCCTGCATCTGGGCGGCGAAGTCCATCAGCCCGCGGTCGCCGGCGCGCGCGCCGCTGAGCACGTCCCGGCGGTGGCTGCGCCGGTCGAGCACCTCGGGACGGAAATGCTCCTTGTCCTTGATCAGCTCGACGGTGAAGCGGGCGCCGTGGTCGCTCTCGGCGCGGATGCGCCCGCCGTGCAGCTCGACGATCTCGCGCGCCAGCGCCAGCCCGATGCCGGTGCCGCCATAGCGGCGCGTCTCGCCCATGTCGACCTGGAAGAAGCGCTCGAAGAGACGCTCGGCCATCTGGGCGGGGAAGCCCGGCCCGTCGTCCTTCACCACGATCCAGGCGATGTCGCCCAGGTCGTGCAGCGAGACGGTCACGTGGCCGCCCTCGCGAGTGAACTTCAGGGCGTTGGAGAGCAGGTTGACGAAGACGCGCTCCATCCGCTCCAGGTCGCAGTTCACCAGGCAGGTGCCGGAGGCGACGAGCTTCGTCTCGATGCGCTTGCGCTGCGCGAGCGGCTGCACCTGCTCGCACAGGTTGCGCAGGTGCTCGGCCAGATCGTGCTCGGAGATCTTGAGCCGCAGCCGCGATTCCTCCAGCTTGGAGAGGTCGAGCAGGTCGCCGATCATCTTGAGCAGCTTCATCCCGCTGCGGAACATCATCTCGAACGTCGCGCGCTGGGTGGGGCCGATCTCGCCCACCTCGCCGTGCAGGAGCAATTCCAATGGCGAGAGGATCATCGCCAACGGTGTCTTGAACTCGTGCGTGATGTTGGCGAAGAACTGCGACTTGAACCGGTCGAGCTGCTTGAGCTGCTCGTGCGCGGTCTCCAGGTTGGCCTTGGTCTCCTCGAGCGCGACCTGGTTGAACACCTGCTCGCGCTGGGACCGGTAGAGCACCACCTGCCCGATGCCCCCGACCACCGCGATGGCCAGCAGGAAGGCGAGGTTGGAGAAGGCGCTGCCTTCGGTCGGCCACCCGTGCACCATCAGGTTGGGGGAGACGAAGGAGCTGATGATCAGCAGGTGCGTGATCGCCGCCGTCGCCGGCCGCCAGACGAAGAGCAGGCCGGCGCCGACGATGACCAGCGAGAGGCCGGCGTAATACTCGGAAGCCAGGCCGCCCATCGCCAGGGTCATGGCGCTGATCCCGCTGGCGATCATCACGCAGTACGCGGCCGTCACCAGCTCGGGATGCCGGTCGAAGGTCCGCGCCCGCCGTAGGGGGAACATCGCCACGTTGCCGGCGATGACCAGCAAGCGCGTGGTCCAGAGGAAGCGCAGGGCGCTGGCCCCCACCAGGAAGTCGAGGATGCCGAAGCAGGGGATCAGCGCGAGCGCGATCCAGAGCGCGGTCCGGAAGCGGCGGCGGTTGCGCTCGAGGAGCCACTGGCCCCAGCGGGCCTCGAACGCAACCGGCGACCTGCGCATCATTCCCGGGCGATCTCCACGAATGGATTGACCCCGCTCTCCTCCTCGAGGATCTGCAGCCGGGCGTGGGGCGCCGCGCGCGTGCCGATCTCCAGGAGCTCTGCGTGCGACCGGTAGATGAGGTTCCATTCCAGGTGGTGCTCCATGTACCAGCGGCTGGGGTTCTCCGGGACCATGTTGGCGATCAGCGCCGCGCCGCCCGGGGCGAGCTGTCCCTCGAAGGTGCGCGCCAGCTGCACCGCGGTGGCGGGGCGGAGGTAGTCGAACATGCCGACGGAGTAGATGAGGTCGAAGGGACCCAGCGGCGTGAAGAGCTGCGAGTCGCGCAGCAGCCGCTTGATCGACTCGTGCAGGTAGACGAGCTTCACCTGCCGCGACCAGCGCGCGTCGACGATGGGCTTGAGCCGTCCGTAGGCGTACGCCAGCGCGCCCTTGTCCTGCTCGAAGAGCACGATCTCGAGCGTCTCGGGGAAGTCCTCGGCCTCCTGCAGCAGCTCGTACAGCTCCTGTGCCGGCCCGGCGGCGATGGAGAGGATCCGGAGCGGGCGCCGGCGCGATTCGATCAGCTCACGGATCCTGCGCTTCACCAGGTCCTTCCGGTGGCGCACCGCGCGCGCGGCGCGGGTCTGATCGAAGGCCAGGCTGATCGCCTTGGCGAAGAGGGTCTGGCCCTCGAAGGGGCGCTCGTAGATGAAGCGCATCACCTCGTAGTCGCCCGGGTAGCCGAACGGCTTCTGGAAAGCGCGGTGCATCGAGGGAGCCTGCATGAAGAACTGGTGCAGGTGGCGGCGCGACCAGTCGATCAGCGCAGCGTTGTGCGACGGCGGCGCGGAGCGGACCGCGGCGTCGATCTCCTCGGTGATGCGCACCACGTCGGTAGCGAAGCCGGCGCGGATCTGGTCGATCAGCGCGGTGCGGGCCGGCGAGGCCAAGCTCGAGTCGCCGTGTAGCACGTGCCAGGGGAGGGTCTCCTCCACCCGGCCGAACTGCTCCTCGGCGTCGAGCATGAAGAGCTGCAGCTCGGAGACCAGCACCTTGAAGCGCTCGTGCCCGGGCGAGCGCCACGTGGCCTGCGAGGAGGCGCGGCTGTCGGTGAACAGCTTGATGGAGCGCAGGTGCAGGATCTCGTCCACCTGCAGGAGCAGCCCCTCGAAGGAGACGCCGACCACCGTCGCGCCGACCACGTCGCGCACCGATCCAACGCGGCCTTCTCCGCGATACACCTCGTAACCTTCGAACCGCACCGTCAGCTCGGCGAGGTGGTCGCCGACGACGAGCGCCGCTCGCCCCGCCGGCCACTCGAAGGCGACGCCGTTCTGGGAGACGTCGTGCACCGTGCACACGGCGAGCACGCCGCCCGGGGAGACCAGTACCTCGCCGCGGACGGGGAGCAGATCGAGGGCGCGGTACCGTTGCGGCCGGAAGAAGACCTCCCGGCCTTGTGCCCCGTCCAGCTCCTCGTACGTGCGGATGGAGGCGACCAGCTTTGCGGGCATGGCGGGCGGTTCCTCTCAGGCGGAAGCGGGGGCGAGCCGCACCTCGAATCTCGCCCCCCCGGACGGTCGATTCGAGACGCGAATGCGCCCTCGGTGCGACTCGACGATGAGCTTCGCCATGTACAGGCCCATGCCCATGCCGCGGTCGCCTTTGGTGGATACGAAAGGTTCGAAGATCTTCTCCTGCAGCTCCCGGGGCACACCCGGGCCTTCATCCTCCACTGCAAGGACTACATCGTCCGCATCGCGGGAAGCTTGAATCGAGATCCGCCGCGAGCGCTCGGTCGCCTGCAGCGCGTTGCGCACCAGGTTGACCAGCACCTGGATCAGCTTCTGCCGGTCGCCGTTGACGTACGGGAGGTCCTCCTGCACCCGCACGTCGACCTTCCGCGCCCGGAAGTTCAGGTCCATCCGGGAGATGGCGATCGCCCCCTGCACCACCTGGGCGGGCGCCACCTTGTCCAGTGCGAGGTGGATGGCGCCGGCCGAGGCGAACTGGTGCATGGCCTCGAGCGTCTCCAGCAGGTTGTGGATCCCCTGCGTGCCGACGCTGACGCTCTCCAGCAGGTCCGGCGAGGCATTCTGCTGCCGCAGCTCGCGCTCGATGAAGTTGACGCTGATCATCACGTTGCGCAGGTCGTGCGTGATGCCGGCGGCGAGGCGGCCCATGGTGCCGAGCCGCTCGAGGTGGAGCATCTGACGGTGCGCGGACTCGATCACCACCAGCGAGGCGGTCAGCTCCTCGGTGCGCCGGGCGAGCAGGGCGACCAGCCGCTGGATGGTGCGCGACTGGTAGACGTGCTCGCAGGCCTGCCGCACCGCCTCGAGGATGTCCTCCGGCTGCCAGGGCTTCTTGAGGAAGCGGAAGACCCGGGCGCGGTTGATGGCGCTGATCAGCGCGGGCGGGTCGGTGAAGCCGGTCAGCACGATCCCGGCGACGTCCGGCTTGCGCGAGCGCAGCTCCTCGAGCATCTCGACGCCCGTCATCTCCGGCATGCGCTGGTCGGCGATGACGACGTCGATGTCCGTCTTGTCGGCGATCTCCAGCCCCTGCTTGCCGGACTCGGCCTCGTAGACCGCGTAGCCGCTCTCGAGGAATCCGCGCAGGACGAGAAGGTTGGGGCGCTCGTCGTCCACGAGCAGGACGCCGCTCTTGCGCGGGCCGTCGACGCCGTACTGCGCGACGAGCGCTCGCAGTCCTTCATCCAGCATGCCGTGCAGTGTCCTTGTTTCGACGATGGTCAAGCAAATTCCAAGTGCAGCTTTTTTGGACACCTAGGAGAATCAAATGGTTACCAACCATCTGAACAGCCTCGCAGTGAAATCGGGGCCGCGTTGAGGAGCTTTTTCCCGATGCGCCTTCCCTCTGTGGTGCGACCATTCCCTACACGGGGGTGGCGAATCGGCCGTCCATCCGGTGCCGGAATGCGGTCAACGCAAAGAGATCCGGCAGGTTCCGTATTTCCCCGGCGGGCGCCGCGGCGATGGCCGCGGTTTTTTGTTCACCTGCGCCGCGAGAGCGTCGCGAGGTCGGCCCGGCGCAGCGCCCACGCGGGGAGCGCGGGTGGGCCGTCCACCGTTCCCACCTGCGTGGCCGGGTACCCGTCCAGCACGGCGCGCGCCGGGAACCGCGCGCGCTGCTTCACCAGCGCTCCCGCACACACCAGGCTCTCCTCGCCGACCACGCTGTAGTCGCAGACGATGGCGGCGGGCTCGACCACCGTCCCGCGCCCGATGCGGCATCCGTGGATCATCGCCGCAGGCCCGATGATGACCCCTTCCTCGAGCACCAGCTCGTTGTCGGGCAGGAGGTGGAGCACGGCGTTCTCGAGGATCTGCACGCCCGCGCCGATGCGCACCGGGCCGTGGGAATCGCCGATGATCTTCACGCCCGCGCCGATGATCGCGCCCGCGCCGATGGTGACGTCGCCGGTGATCTCCGCGCTGTCGAACAGCACCGCGCTCTGGTCGATGCAGGGCTCCTTGTCCTGGTAGGCGTAGACGCGGCCCATGGCGGCTCCGGCGGGCATGCTGCCCGAGACAGGTTGCAGGAGGTACGGCGGGAGCGAGACGTCGCCGCCGCGCAGCTGCCGCAGGCGCGCGCGGTCGGCTTCGTTGGCGCGGCGGATCGCGCGGCCGGGCCGGCCGACCACCACCGCCTCCTCGGGGAGCGTGGCGCCGGGCGGCACCAGCGTCCCTTCCCCCAGGATGCAGCCGCGGCCGAGGCGGGCGCCGGCGAGCAGGATGGATCCGTTTCCGATCTCGCACAGGTCGCCGACCGCGGCGCCGATCACCACGCAGCGATGCCCGAAGACGACCTTCTGGCCGATCGAGACGAGCTGCTCCGCGGTGCCGATGGCGATTCCGTTCTCGAGGAGGGCGGACCCGGCGCCCAGCTCGACTGCACCGCCCGGTGTGCGGATCACGGCTCCCTGCGCGATGTGGCACCCGGGGCCGGCGCGCAAGAGCCCCAGCACCGCGCCGCTCGGGGCGACCAGGGGCGAGTCGGCCGCCGGGCTCCGGTTGAGGCTCATCGGCCCGGACCATAACCGGCCCGCGCCCGCCGCGGAACTGCCGACGCCCGCCCGGCCTGTATTCGGTCGCGATTGACTACAAGCGTTTCACGCGGAGGGCGCCGAGGAAAAGGGAGCGCGCGGAGAATTCTTTTTGAAAGAGACGAATCTCCGCGCGCTCCGCTTTCTCGGCTCGCTCCGCGTGAAACGCTGGTGGCCCTGTTCCTGGCTAGATGGTCGCTTGGGCGGCGAAGGGGAGGGCGAGGGAGTCGACCAGGCGTTCGGCGACGGTGCGGGCCTGCGAGCGGAGCTCGGGGATGGCCCGGTGGTGAGCACGGTCCGATCCTAGACGAGACCTGCGGGCGCGCCGATCACGCTTGCGGCGCGAGTGGCTCGATGCCGGCCGCGGCGAGCAGGGCCATGTCCTGCTCGAATTCCGGGTTGCCGGTGGTGAGCAGCTTCTCGCCGAAGAAGATCGAGTTGGCGCCGGCCATCATGCACAGCAGCTGGGCCTCGTCGTTCATCTGAAGCCTGCCCGCGGACAGGCGCACCATCGCGCCGGGCATGAGCAGGCGGGCAGTCGCGATCATGCGCACCATCTCCAGCGTGGAGACCGGCGGCTGCCCGGCGAGCGGCGTGCCGGCGACCCGGACCAGCATGTTGATGGGGACCGACTCGGGATGCGGGTCCTGCTCGGAGAGCGTGCGCAGCATCTCGCACCGGTCGTCCACGGACTCGCCCATCCCGATGATCCCGCCCGAGCAGACCGTGATGCCCGCCTCGCGGACGTGCCGGAGCGTGCGGAGCCGGTCGTCGTATTCGCGGGTGGTGATGATGCTCGAGTAGGCGGCGCGGCTGGTGTCCAGGTTGTGGTTGTAGGCGGTGCAGCCGGCCTCCTTGAGCCGTCGCGCTTGCTCGGGGGTGAGCATGCCGAGGGTGCAGCAGGCCTCCAGCCCCAGCGCGCGCACGCCGCGCACCATCTCCAGCACGCGGTCGAACTGCGGGCCGTCCTTCACCTCGCGCCAGGCGGCGCCCATGCAGAATCGCGTCGCGCCCGCGTCGCGGGCCTTGCGGGCCGAGCCGAGGACCTCGGTCGTCTCCATCAGCGGCGCGGCCTCGACCCCGGTGTGGTAGCGCGCCGCCTGCGGGCAATACGCGCAGTCTTCCGGGCAGCCGCCCGTCTTGATCGACAGCAGGGAGCAGAGCTGCACCTTGTTGTCGCGGAACACCTCGCGGTGGGCCGCCTGCGCGCGGTGGACCAGCTCGAGCAGCGGGAGGTCGTGCAGGGCCCGCACCTCGGGCAGCGTCCAGTCGTGGCGGATGTGCATGGCGGGGTTGCGTACCACATGTCGAGAGTAGTGGCGCATCTACTGAGTAGCGACACGTGCGCGCGCGGCCGCGAGCGCCTCGTCCAGACGTGCCGGGTCGCCGCTGCCCTGCGCGAAGTCGGGGTTCCCCCCGCCCTTTCCGCCCAGCACTTCGAGCGAGCCCTTGAGCAGCTCGTTCATGCCCGGACCCGCCGCGCCGCGCGGGCGCGCGAAGCAGAGATGGGCGCGGCCGTCCTCCACCGCGGCGATGAGCGCGATCGCGCCGCGCTCCGCGACCGCTCCGGCGATGGCGCGCGCGAGGGAGGCACGCTCGACCCGGGCGACCACGGGCGAGCCTTTCGCCGCGAGGTCGGCCGCCTGCAGGCGCGCCAGATCCTTCTCGAGCGCCTCGGCCGTCTTGCGCCGCGCGATCCCCTCGTCGGCGGTGCGGCGCGCCGCTTCGGGCAGGTCGCGCACCGCGCACTTGAGCGCCTCGGCGGCGCCCGCGAGCCAGCGGCCCTGCTCCGCGAGCAACTTCACCACGCGGCCTCCGCAGGCGAACTCCACCCGGGCCTTGCCCGAGCCCCACTTCTGCGCTCCCAGGACCGCGATGGCGCCCACCTCCCCCGTGCGCGACGGGTGCGTGCCGCCGCAGGGGGAGGCGTCCACGCCTTCGACCAGCACCACGCGGTCTCCCTTGACCGGCTCCTTGCGCAGGGGGAGGCGCGAGCGCTCCTCCGGGCCGAAGTCGCGCGCGACCACCGGCAGGTCGCGCCAGACCGTCTCGTCAGCGGCGGCTTCGACCGAGCGCAGCGCCGGCTCGTCGAGGCGCGAGATGGAGCAGTCCAGATCGATGGTGCAGGTGCGCTCGCCGAGGTGGAAGGAGGTGGTCGGCGCCTCCAGCACGCGCTCGAAGGCGGCGGAGAGCAGGTGCTGTCCGTGGTGCTGCTGCATGTGATCGAACCTGCGCTGCCAGTCGACCACGCCTTCGACCTCGCCGGGAGGGAGCGGACGGTCGAGCACGTGCAGCACCGCTCCGTCCTTCTCTTGCACGTCGACCACCGCGGCGCCGGAGAGCGTGCCGCGGTCGGCGGGTTGCCCGCCGCCTTCCGGGTAGAACGCGCTGCGATCCAGCACCGCGGCGGGACGGCCGGCCAGGTCGGCCAGCGAAACGACGCGCGCGGAGAAGCGGGTCAGGTACGGGTCGCGAAGGTAGAGGCGGTCGGTCATGGGCGACGCATTCTATGGAGCGCGGCTACGAAAGATAGAGTGGGCTTCGCGCAGGCGCGGCTGGAAGCGGTGCTGGAGCGCTTCGACGTGATCGACGGCGGCATCGCCTGGAAAGTGCGCTGGTAACCCGGCGTCGAGGTCGGGTTCAGACCGCGGCGCTACAGGAGCGCCAGCTGACCCCTCCGGGGACGGAGTTGCGCGGGCCCCGTGACGTCCCGGCCGCCGTACTCGTGCGACCGATCCCGCTCCTCCTCCACCAGCGCGTCCAGCGCCGGCCCCGAGGCCGCTCCTTCCAGCCGGCGCGCCTGCTCGTCCAGCCTGCGGATGGCCTGCAGCTTCTCGTCGCGGCCCAGGCGCGCCTGCGCCACGGCCTGCTTCAGCACCGAGATGGTCCGGTCGTAGACGCGCAGCGGCACCGGGAACGGGTGGCCGTCCTTGCCGCCGTGCGCGAGCGAGAACCGCGCCGGGTCGGTAAAGCGGCAGGGCGCGCCGTGGACCACCTCCGCCACCGCGGCGAGCGCCTGCACGGTGCGCGCGCCCACGCCCGGCTGGAGCAACAGCTCCGCGAAATCGCGCGGCCCCTGCTCGGCGGCCGCCGCCAGCGTGGCGTGGACACGCCGGAGGAACACGTCCGTCGGGCGAAGCTCGTGGTGGGCGGGCATCATCAGATGTGGGATCCTCCGCAGCTCCCGGACCACGCAGTCCGGCTGGGCGGTGAGCTCCACCTGCGCGCAGCGCGAAGCCGCCGCGCGCCGGTCGGTGAGGTTCACGATCGCGCCCTGCGGCTCTCCCTCGATCGCCGCGTGGGGCTCCTCGACGAAGCTGCGCACCGATTCGCTGAGCCAGTGATACCGCCGGGCCGTGCGCGTCTCGGGCTTCATGCCCTGCTGCACCACCGCCCACGCTCCATCGCGGGCCACCACGAACCCGTGCAGGTAGAGCGCGAATCCGTCCTGGACCGCCGCCGTGTCGACCTTCGCCACCAGGCGGCTGGTCCGCGCGAGCCCCGCGCCGTCGAGCCCGCTGCGCTCGCCGAGAGCGACCAGCTCGCCGGGCGTGCGCCGCGAGTGCCGCCCGCGCCCTCCGCAGACCGTGAGCCCCAGCTCGTCCTCGCGACCGGAGAGCCCCCGCTTGAGCGCGCCCAGCACGCTGGTGGTGATGCCGGACGAGTGCCAATCCATCCCGAGCACGCATCCCAGCGCCTGGAACCAGAACGGGTGCGAGAGCCTGCGCAGGACCCCGTGCGGCCCTTCGTGCAGGACCAGCGCCTCGACGATGACCGCGCCGAGCCGGGCCATCCGCTGCGCGAGCCACGCGGGGACCCGCCCTCCGTGCAGGGGCAGATCGGCGCTGCCGGTCCGGGCACCCATACGGCCGTTCAGTATGCGCCCCTCGGAGGACTCGGGCAACCTCGCTGCATGCCGCGCATGCAGGTCGAAGGCGCAGAGCTGCACTACGAGGACACCGGGGGAAGTGGAACGCCGGTGGTCTTCGCCCACGGCCTCCTCTGGAGCGGAGCCATGTACCGCTTCCAGGTGGAGGCCCTCCGCGGCGCGCACCGCTGCATCTCGTTCGATTTCCGCGGGCAGGGGCGCAGCCCGATCGCCGACTCGGGCTACGACATGGACACGCTCGCGCGCGATGCCGCCAGGCTGATCGAGAAGCTGGGCGCTTCGCCGTGCCACTTCGTCGGGCTCTCGATGGGCGGCTTCATCGGGATGCGCCTCGCGCTGCGCCGGCCGGAGCTGCTGCGCTCGCTCTCGCTGCTGGAGACCGCCGCCGATCCCGAGCCGGCCCGGAACAAGCCCAAGTACGCGCTGATGGGGCTGATCACCCGCGCGCTCGGCACGCGGCCGCTGCTGAAGCCGATCATGAAGATCATGTTCGGGCGGACGTTCCTGCGGGACCCGGCCAAGGCCGGCTTGCGCGAGGCGCTGAAGGAGGAGCTCCTGGCGAACGACGTGCGCGGCAGCGTGCTCGCGCTGCGGGGCGTGCTGGAGCGCCAGG
>Ga0137380_10005402_pt1 | contig 11357 bp, 8 predicted proteins | sample SagtaG_17_FD_104809 | JGI IMG/M metagenome (GOLD analysis project Ga0137380, IMG submission 104809) | Vadose zone soil microbial communities from Sagehorn Ranch, Mendocino, California, USA - Sage2_L_100_16 metaG | ecosystem: Environmental > Terrestrial > Soil > Vadose zone | place: USA... | reverse complement strand
GGAACAAGCCGGGGTAGGAGTTGGTGACCCGCTGGATGCGATCCAGGGTGGCGGTGTAGTCGGCGCCGGGGGCGAGGCTGATCCAGATCTCGCCGAGGTTCACCCCGGCTACCTCCTCGCCCAGCAGGGCCTGGCCGATGTGCGCGCCCGCGCTCCGGACCCCGGGGACGGCCAGCAGTTCCTTGCTGATCGCCGTGGTGGACCGCTCCATCTCGGCCGTCGAAGTCCCCGGCGGGGCCACCCAGTGGATGAGGAAGTCGCGTTCCTTGAAACCGGGGAACAGGGACTGGCCGAGTTGCGGGTACACGCCGATGCCGACGAGCGTCACCAGCGCGAACGTGAGGTAGGCGGCCACCGGGCGCACGACGATGCGCCGCAGCCCGGCGGTGTAGACCTTCTGCAGCCAGGTGACCAGCGGGGGCTTGCGCCGCTCGATGTGGGCGTTGCGGAGCAGCAGCAGGGACAGTGCCGGCGTGACGGTGAGCGCCACGGCCATCGACGCGACGATGGCCAGCGTGTAGGAGACGGCCAGCGGCTGGAAGAACGCCCCGGTGAGCCCGGTCAGCAGAAACACCGGGATCGACGCCGCCACCACGATGAACGTGGCGTACCCGATGGGGCCGCGCACCTCCAGGCAGGCGCGGAGGATCACCACCGCCGTCGGTGTCTTGCCCCCGCTGAGCCGTTCCTCGCGCAGCCGTCTGGTGATGTTCTCCACGCCGATGATCGCGTCGTCCACTACCACGCCGAGCGCGATGACGAGCCCGGCCAGGGTCATCGTGTTGATGGTCGCGCCGCGCCAGTAGAGCACGAGCATCGTCGCGATCAGGGACAGCGGGATGGTCAGCAGGCTGATCAGGGCGCCCCGCCACTCGAACAGGAACAGCGCGAGGATCACCACGACCAGCAGGAAGCCCAGCACCAGGGCCTGGGTCAGGTTGGAGATGGCCAGCTTGACGAAGTCGGCCTGCTGGAAGACGTGGGTGTCGAACTTGATCCCGGACATGCCGGGCTGCAGTTCCTTGAGGGCCTGCTCGACTCCCGCCGTCATCTGCAGGCTGTTGGCCCAGGGGAGCTTTTCCACCACCAGCAGCAGGCCGGGCTTGCCGTCGATGATCGCGTCGCCGATCAGCGGCTGGTGCTGGACCGCGACGGTCGCGACGTCACCGAGCCGGACGGTGCCGGCCTTGGTCTCGGCGACGGGGGTCTGCGCCAGGTCGCCGGCGGTCACCACGGGCAGGACGTTCCGGACGCCGATCCGCTGGTTCGGCGTCTCCACCGCCCCGCCGGTGCCGATCACGGCGCCGGCGGAGAACCGCAGCAGCCCCGAGTCCACCGCGTCCGAGGTCGTCTGCATCACCTGGTCCAGCGACACCCCCGCCGTCCGCATCTTCGACGGCACCGCCTGCACGGCCATGAGGTGCAGGCGCTCGTTCCAGATCGCGACGTTAGCCACCCCGGGAACCCGCAGCAGCCGGGCGCGGATCGTCCAGTACGCGGTCATGGACATGTCGATGAGCGAGCGGGTGCTGGATGTCATGCCGATCTGCATGGCCCGCCCGGTCGCGGACACCGGCGCCAGCATGACCGGCGGCGCCGCCCAGGTGGGCAGGCTGGGCGCCACCGTCGCCAGCCGTTCCTGGACAAGCTGCCGGGCGCGCAGCATGTCGGTGCCCGGCTTGAACAGCACCTCGATCGAGGAAAGCTGGGGCACCGACTTGGACCGCATGTCGTCCAGGCCCTGAATGCCGTTCAGCGACGCCTCGATCGGCACGGTGACCAGTTGCTCGACGTCGGAGGTGGACAGCCCGACGCAGGCCGTCTGGATCAGCACCCGCGGGGGCGAACTCCGGGAACACGTCCACGTGCATGTTCGGCAGGACCGCGATGCCCAGCGCGATCATGCCGACCGCGGCGGCGACGACCAGGTGGCGGAAGCTCAGGCTGGAGCCGATGATCCAGCGCATCAGGGTCCGCGGCTCGGCGGCCGTGGCCGGCCCGCCAGCGGTGGCCGGCCGGCCGGCCTGCGGGCCGTTGCTACCGGGGCCGCCGGGGCCGCCGGCGCTCATTCCTCACCGCTGATGTTGTACTCGGTGCCGAGCAGTTCTGGCGCGCCCACCGTCACCACCGCGGCACCGGCCGCCGGGCCCGCGGTGAGCACCGCCGTGTCGCCCTGGATGGCCCCGACGGTGATCCGCTGCCGGATGAAGGTCCGCGGTCCGGTGTTCACGAACGCCCAGGTGGACCCGTCGTTGTCGTAGACCACCGCCGAGTAGGGGATGAGCTTGTAGGTCCCGCGCTTGCCATCGAGCGCCGCCCGCGCCGTCCGCACCGCCACCGTCGTGATGCCCAGCCGGTGGATGGCCTGCTGGGTCAGCCGGAGCTGCTTGACGGCGGAGCCGGGGACGGACTTGACGACGGCCGGCGGCGGGTCCTGGCCGGCGCTCGCCACGCCGCAGCCGGTCAGGAACAGGGCTGCCGCGGCGGCCGAGGCGAGGGCGGCGGGGCTCTTGGTGACCATGGACGGGTTCCCTTCGGGTTCTTCGCGGTGCCGTCGGCCGGGCTGCGCCGTCAGCCGGGAGCGGTCCCGGCGGCCGGCCGGGGCTGCGGTGCCGTGGGCCGGGATTCCGGCTGCTGCCCGGGCCCTGGCCGCTCCGGCGCTGCCCGGCCGGCCGCGGCGAGCAGCAGCGCGGGGAGCACGAACAGCTGGACCAGGAGCAGGCTCACCAGCCCGCCGAGCAGCGTGACCGCCATCGGGTGCAGGAACTCCAGGCCCGCCTGGCTGCCCAGGATGGCCAGCGGGGCCAGCACGGCCGCGGTGATCAGCACCGACTGGAGGACCGGCACCGTGCGTTCCCTGGCCACTGCCAGCACCGCCGCGGTGCCGGTCACGCCCGCCCGCTCGCGGGCCCGGATCCGGTAGCCGAGCAGGATGCTGCCGCGGATCGCGAGCGCCAGCACGGCGATGAGGCCGGCCAGGGACCCGATGCTCCACAGCCCCCCGGCCAGCGGCGCGGCGAGCACCCCGCCCGCCACCGACAGGGGCAGCGAGAGCATCAGCAGCCCGGCCCGCCGCCAGCTCGCCACCGCCGCCTGGAGCAGCAGGAAGATGCCGATGAGGGCGGCGGCCGTGTAGCCCATGGCGCGCAGCAGGCCGGCCTGCTCGGTGGCCGCGTTGCCAAACACCTCGGCGTGGTACTCATACGGCATCGGCACCGCCGCCAGGCGCTGCTTCACCGCGTCGGCGGCTGCCGCCGGGTCCCCGGTGACCTTCGCGGCCACCTCGACGTCGCGGAGCACGTCGTCGTGGGTGATGGCGGCCGGCTCGGAGCGGATGCCGACCGTGGCCACCGTCTTCAGCGGCACCATCTGGCCCGACGGCGTGCCGATCAGCAGGTTCCCCAGCTCGGTCAGGTCGCTGCGGGTGGCCGGGCTGCCCCAGACCACCACGTCGAAGATCTTCGACTGCTCGTACAGGTTGCCGACGATCAGGCCGGAGGTCAGCGTGGTGGCCTCGCGGCGGACGTCACCGGGCCGGAGCCCGTACTTCTGCGCGGCGGCCAGCTTCACCCGGACGTTCACGGTGGGCTGGCGCGGGGCCAGCCGGACCACCGGGCCGGCCAGCCCGGGCACCCCGGCCAGCATGGCCCGCACCTGCCCGGCCTTGCGCTGCAGCACGTTCAGGTCGGGCCCGTAGACTCGGACGACGAGGTCATCCGCCTGGCCGGACGCCACCTGGGCGATCCGGGCGGCCGGGTAGTCGACCAGGTGGGTCTGGACACCGGGGTAGCCGTGCATGGCCGCCTCGATCGCGGACTTGCTCTGGTCGTAGCCGGCGGTGCCGTCCAGGGTGACCCAGATCTCGGCGGAGTTGACGTTCACCAGGTGGTCGGAGCTGATGGCCCGGCCGACATGCGCGCCCACGCTGGCGACGCCGGGCAGCGCCCGCAGTTCGCGGCTCGCGGCGGCGGTGATCCGGTCCATCTCCGGCAGCGAGGTGCCCGGCACGGTGCGCAACTGCAGCAGCAGGCTGCGGTCCTGCAGGGCAGGCAACAGCGACCGGCCGCCGATCTGGGGCACGCAGGCCAGGGCGGCGATGGCGAGCACCCCGGCAAGTGCCCAGGCGCGGCGGGGCCGCCCGATCGGGCCGGCCAGCCTGCGGTCGAAGAAGCGTTTCACCTGCCTGCCGAACGGCCCCTCCCGGCTGGCCGCGTCCCCGCGCAGCAGCAGCATGGTGAGGGCGGGCGTCAGCGTGAATGCCACCAGCATCGACGCCAGCAGCGCCAGCGCATAGGTGAGCACGAGCGGGCGGCTGAACGCGGTGGCGAGCGGGCCCAGGAACAGGAACGGCGCCAGCGCCAGCAGGATCGCGACGGTGGCGTACCCCAGCGGCCGCCGCGCCGCCGCGAACGCCTCCACCAGCGCGCCCTGGGCCCGGTCCGTCCCGTCGCTCCCGGCCGCTGTGGCCCCGGCCGCGCCGCCGCCGCCGAGCTGGCTGCCGGGCGCTAGCTCGCCGCTCACGGGCGCCGCCCGGCCGCGCCCGGCCAGCCGCTGGCGGACCGTGTCGAGGCCGGTGATCACGTCGTCGATCACCAGGGCCACCGCGCAGGCGAGCCCGAGCAGCGTGATGGCGGTGAAGGTGGCCCCGGTGACGAGCAGGACCGTGATCGCCACCATGAGCGACACCGGCACCACGATGAGGGCGACAACGGCCGCCCGCCACGACGCCAGCAGCAGGAACATCAGCACGAGCGCGGCGCCGAGCGCGATCAGCGCGGCGGTGCCGGCGTTGCCCAGGGCCGTCTCGATGTAGCCGGCCGGGCGGTACACGCCGGAGTCGACCGTGATGCCCTTGAGGCCGGGTGCCATGTCGTGCAGCGCGGCTTCGATGTTCCTGGTCACCTCGAGGGTGTTCGCGCCGGGGAACTTGTCGATGGCCAGCAGCAGGCCGCCGGCATGTGGCGCGATGGCGTCCCCGATCAGCGGCTGGTGGTTCTCGACCACGGTGGTGATGTCGCCGAGCCGCAGCACGTGCCGCCGCGCGCCTTCGACCGGTACCTCGGCGAGCTGCGCCGGGTCCGAGATCGGGGAGATGTGCTGGATCGCCAGGCGCTGGTTGGGCGACTCGACGAAGCCGCCGGTCCCCGGCGTCGACGCCTCGACGAACGTCAGCGGGGACACCCACAGCGCGTTGCCCGCGGTCTTGATGACCTGGGTGAGCGTGACGTGCCGGGCCTGGAGCCGGTGCGGATCCACCTGGACCTGGAGCTGGCGGTCGCGCTGGCCGTAGATGGACACGTTCGCCACGCCGGGCACGCCTATGAGCCGGGGCCGGATCTTCCACCGCGCCAGGACCGACATCTCCACCGGGAGACGGTCTTGGAGGACAGCCCGATCATGGCCACCCGGCTGGCCGACGCCAGCGGCTGGATCATGATCGGCGGGCTGCCGACGTTGGGCAGGGCGTGTGCCTGGGTCATCCGCTCCTGCACCATCTGCCGCGCGGCGTACAGGTTGGTGCCCGGCTGGAAGGTCAGGTCGATCGCGGACAGCCCGGGCATCGAGGAGGAGTGGATGCGGTCCAGCCAGGGCACGCCGTTGAGCAGGTCCTGTTCGAGAGGGACGGTGATGAGTTGCTCGACCTCGGCCGCGGACAGGCCGAGCGCCTCGGTCTGTATCTGCACCGCCGGGGGCGTGAACTCGGGATAGACGTCGACGGGCGCGGACCTCAGCTGGGCGATGCCGAACACCACGACGCCTATGGCCAGCGCCACGGCCAGGCGCCAGAACCGCAGGCCAGAGCCAAGAACCCAGCGCATATCGGCACTACCTCCCCGTCCGCGGTGATGCCCTTGGCACGCTAGGTTCGCCGGGCCCCCGGGGCATCGGCGCGCGGGTGGAGAGCGGGCGGATTCGGGTCTCCTCCTGCGGGTGGAGAACCGGCCGGCCGTTTTGACCCCGCGTTTACCTTTTTCTGTGAACCTTTACCGGCTGGGCCGCGTGCCATACATGTACGCGGAAAGACCCATGCCCGGGAACCGCCAGGCCGCACGCGGCCACGGGGGATGCCGGGCGGGGACGGGTGAGCGGGGCCTTTGGTTTCGATAGCGACAACAGGGGGTCGCGGTGACCAGCACGGGCAAGGCCGCGAAAGCGGATGTGGCGTACATCGACGCAGGAAAGACGCTGCGCCAGGCGGGGCACCTGATGCGCGAGCTCGGGGTGGGCGCGCTGCGGGTCCGCGGCGAGAATGGCGAGGTCAGGGGGACGATCAGCCACGACATGGTGGTCAGGCGCATCGCGGCGGGCGGGGATCCGAAGACGGTCACCGTGGGGGAGATCGCCCGCGCCGTGCCTGCCCGCCGCCGGGTAGCGGCCCGCCCACCCGGGCGCGGGGCCGGGAGCGACGATCATGGCCCGGACCCCGGTGACTACCGGGCGGGCTGGGCGGAGGCCGAGCCGGAGGGCGCCTGGCCCTGGCCGGCGCTGACCGCATCGGACGGCGCCGGCCGCGACGAGATCACCACGCGGCGCCCGGGCCTGGTCGCCTGACGGCCATTACCGGATATCGTGCGGGATCCGGGGCCCGGCGGCCCCGGGCACGCTGATGGCAATGCGGCCGGCACACACCACGCGAGGCCCGCCGGCCCGCTCCGTGAGCGGGCCCTCCGGGCGGAATCTGCTGATGTCAACCCCGTTGGGAATGACCTGGATCCGGGCGGCCCGGGCGCCGAGCACGGCCGTAGCCGCAGCACCGCCAGGATGTCGCCGGGATGCGGCGAGCGCCGCATGTCGAGCCGCTCCCATGCGCAACCGGCCTGCTGAACCCAGGCCGGCAGGTCGCCGCCGGCCGGGCATGCCACCGTGACCTCGTATCCCCTGGCGACGGCTGCCCGGGCCAGGTGACGCACGCAGACGGCGCCCTCGGCCGTGGCCTGCGAGACGATCAGGACGCGGCCGGGTTCTGGCGCTGGACGGACCCGAGCGACCGGTTTCATTCGCTTGAGCAGCCCCTGACTGACAGCTCACCGTGCTGCATCGGACGGTACCCTCCTCCGCAGGCTGCTGCGCTGCCGGCCACACGCGCGCTGCCCTCGATATGTGTACTACGCGACCGCCGAATCCCGCTAGATCATGCTATAGGGGAACGCCCGGCTCGCTCACCGGCTGGCGTGATCGCTCAGGACGAACACGCAGGGGAAATATCTGCGGGCTCTTCTTTCTTGAGTGTGGTTGACTCAACATTTGGAGGGCACATGAGCGAGACGCTCACCCTGCCGGTGCTGCCACTGGACGACGAGGTGGTGCTGCCGGGCATGGTGGTGCCGATCGAGCTGACGGACCCCGAGATCCGCGGCGCCATCGACGCTGCCCGTAACAAGGGCCTGGGCCGGGGGCCTGGCATTCGTTCCGAGGACAAGCCACAGGTGCTGCTGGTGCCGCGGCTGGCCGAGCGCGGCCTGGCGGCCGTGGGCACGCTGGCCGTCGTCGAGCAGGTTGGCCGACTGCCCGGCGGTGAGCCGGGCGCGGTGGTCCGCGGCGTGTCCCGGATCCGGATCGGCTCGGGCACCACCGGGCCGGGCGCGGCGCTGTGGGTCGAGGGCACCGTGATCGAGGAGACCGGCCAGGGCGGCCGTGCCGCGGAACTGGCCAAGGAGTACAAGGCCCTGGTCGTCGGCGTGCTCGGCACGCGCGGCGCCTGGCAGGTCATCGACATGTTCCAGCAGCTCGACGACCCGTCGGCGATCGCCGACCGGGCCGGATACGCGTCCTACCTGACCGTGGAGCAGAAGCTCACCCTGCTGGAGACCGCGGACCTGGTGAAGCGGCTCGAGCTGGCCATCGGCTGGACCCGGGAGCACCTCGCCGAGCTGGACGTGGCCGAGACCATCCGCAAGGACGTCACCGAGGGCATGGAGAAGCAGCAGAAGGAGTTCCTGCTCCGCCAGCAGCTTGCCGCGGTGCGCAAGGAACTGGCCGAGCTGACCGGCGACGGCGACGGCGAGGAGGACGACTACCGGGCCCGGGTCGAGGCCGCCGACCTGCCGGAGAACGTGCGCGAGGCGGCGCTGAAGGAGGTCGGCCGGCTGGAGCGGACCCCCGACGCCTCGCCGGAGACCGGGTGGATCCGCACCTGGCTGGACACCATCCTGGAAATGCCGTGGAACGAGCGGACCGAGGACGCTTACGACATCGCCGGGGCGCGCCAGATCCTCGACGAGGACCACACCGGGCTCGACGACGTCAAGGAGCGGATCGTCGAGTACCTGGCGGTGCGCAGGCGCCGCGCGGACCGTGGCCTCGGCGTGATCGGCGGCCGCCGCAGCGGTGCCGTGCTCGCCCTGGTCGGGCCGCCCGGCGTGTGCAAGACCTCGCTCGGTGAGTCGGTGGCGCGCGCGATGGGCCGCAAGTTCGTCCGGGTCGCGCTCGGCGGGATCCGGGATGAGGCGGAGATCCGCGGGCACCGCCGCACCTATGTCGGCGCGCTGCCCGGTCGGATCGTCCGGGCCATCCGCGAGGCCGGCACGATGAACCCGGTCGTGCTGCTCGACGAGGTGGACAAGATCGGCGCCGACTACCGCGGTGACCCGGCCGCGGCGCTGCTCGAGGTCCTCGACCCGGCGCAGAACCACACCTTCAGGGACCACTACCTGGAGGTGGACCTCGACCTGTCCGACGTGGTGTTCCTGGCCACCGCGAACGTGCTGGAAGGCATCCCCGGCGCGCTGCTCGACCGGATGGAACTGGTCCAGCTCGACGGGTACACCGAGGACGAGAAGGTGCTCATCGCGCGGGACCACCTGCTGCCCAGGCAGTTGTCCAAGGCCGGGCTGGAACCGGCCGAGGTGACCGTGGCCGAGGACGCGCTGCGGCTGATCGCGTCGGAGTACACCCGGGAGGCCGGCGTCCGATCGCTGGAGCGCTCGATCGCACGGGTGCTGCGCAAAGTTGCCGCCAAGGCCGCGATCGAACCGGCGGCGCTGCCGGTCCAGGTCACCGCGGCCAGCCTGCGCGACTACCTGGGGCGGCCGCGGTTCACCCCGGAGACCAGCCTGGCGTCGGGTGACCGGCGGACCGCCGTGCCCGGCGTGGCGACCGGGCTCGCGGTGACCGGCGCCGGCGGCGACGTGCTGTACATCGAGGCCTCGCTGGCCGACCCGGAGACCGGGTCGACCGGGGTCACGCTCACCGGCCAGCTCGGCGACGTGATGAAGGAGTCGGCCCAGATCGCGCTGTCCTACCTGCGGTCCCACGGCGCCGAGCTGGAGCTGCCGGTCTCCGACCTCAAGGAGCGCGGCGTGCACGTCCACGTGCCGGCTGGCGCGGTCCCCAAGGACGGCCCCAGCGCTGGCATTACGATGACGACGGCGCTGGCCTCGCTCCTGTCCGGACGGCCCGTCCGCCCGGATGTGGCGATGACCGGCGAGGTGTCGCTCACCGGCCGGGTGCTGCCGATCGGCGGGGTGAAGCAGAAGTTGCTGGCCGCGCACCGGGCCGGTGTGACCACCGTGCTGATCCCGCAGCGCAACGAGCCGGACCTGGACGACGTGCCCGCCGAGGTGCTCGGCGCGCTGGACGTCCACCCGGTGACCGACGTCCGGGATGTGCTGGCGCTGGCCCTGGAGCCGGCCGGATCCGCGGAAGCGGCACCGCTGGCTGCGTGACACCCTGACGCCCGGGACCGGCTCGGCTTGAGCCGGCCCGGGCGTCAGCGCGCCGCCGCCAAGCCCCGGACGATCGCCCGGGCCACCGGCGACGGGTCGGAATCGTCAAGAGAGAAGCCATCCGGCACCGCGACAGCGGGCTGAGCGATCATCCGCGCCGTGGTGCCCTGGTGCGGCCAGGTCGCGGTGTGCACGATGAACGGATGGCACAGATAGACGTCGCCGGCCCGGCCGGTGGCCTCTGCGGCGCGCCGACACAGCACCGACGGCCGCAGCCCGTCCGGCACATCGCCGCCCGGCATGCCCGCCTCTCCAGCCGGGGCGAGGATGGGCGGCACGAACAGGTGCGACCCGACGATCAGCCGGGTGGGCGCGTCGTCCGGGCCGACATCGGAGAACAGGAACAGCGCGAGCAGGCCGCGGTCGCGGGACCGCACGTTCGCCCACCACTCATCGCCGCCCCAGTAACTGCCCTCGATGTGGTAGCCGATGTCTTCGGGGTGCTCCTCGGAGGGGAAGCGCACCGGCACGGTGCCGCCCACCCCAGCCCGCGGCACCCACCGGCCCGCACCGATGAGCTCGTCGTAGGCGGCATGCAGCCGGGGCGAGGTGCCCGCCGCAGCGAACGGGCTCGCCATCGGGGCAGTCGATCCGGACCAGCGGCGGTGCCCAGGTGGCGCGGTCGTCCGGGGAGATGCCGCGCTCGGCCAGCACGTCCCAGATCAGCTTCTGGCACGCCCTGGCGGTGTCCTCGCCGAACGCGCCGCGCACCACGACATAGCCATCACGCATGAACGCGTCCGTGTCCACCCGGCCGATTATGCGTGCCCGGGAGTCCCCGGCCCCACTGGTTTTCCGGCAAGATCATAGGGACGCGCAGAGATGCTGGCTGGGACGGATCGCATGCAGCGCGGGAGGGAGGGCGCAATGCCCGGGCAGATTCCGACCGGTGACATCCATCACCTGCGGCTCACGGTGACCGACCTGGAGCGGAGCCGCCAGTTCTACACCAGCCTGCTGGGCTTCGACGTCGCCGTGGAGTCGCCGCCACCGGACGACCCGTCGGCGGCCGAGGTGTTCAAGATCCTCTTCGGTGGCATCGTCATGATCCGCGGGAACCTGCTCATGGGCCTGCGGCCGATGGCGCCGTCCGGGGACCATTTCGACCCCGACCGGGTGGGCCTGGACCATCTCAGCTTCGGCGTGGCCGGCCGCGCGGACCTGGAACAGGCGATACGGCTTTTCGACGAGAACGGCGTGCCGCACGGTGAGATCACCACGCTGGCCGGGTTCGGCATCGACGTGCTGCCGTTCGAGGATCCCGACGGCGTCCAGCTCGAACTGACCGCGCCCACCGCGCAGGCCTGAGCCCGGAACGGGCTCCTGACGGTTCCCGCATGGATGGCGACCCTCTGCGATTCCTGCAGAATTGCGGGAGGATTGGCCCATGGTGGGGGATCACGCGAACGGCTATCTGGCCGGGCTGCCGCCCGGGCGGGCGAAGGAGCTGGCCCGGGTCAACGGTCCTGGCTTAGCGGCGCTGCGCAAATACCTGGACTCGGGTGAGGCGGCCGCGCACCGGCCGCTGCCCGCTGATAGCGAGCCGGCCCAGGCCATCGCCGTGCTCGCCCGCGCTCAGCAGGACGCGGTCTGGGATCGCACCACCGCGCACAACAAGCTCCGCTCGCACCT
>Ga0137380_10005401_pt1 | contig 11358 bp, 7 predicted proteins | sample SagtaG_17_FD_104809 | JGI IMG/M metagenome (GOLD analysis project Ga0137380, IMG submission 104809) | Vadose zone soil microbial communities from Sagehorn Ranch, Mendocino, California, USA - Sage2_L_100_16 metaG | ecosystem: Environmental > Terrestrial > Soil > Vadose zone | place: USA... | reverse complement strand
TACCCCATGCCATTCTCGCAGCAGGGGTTGGAGCAAGCGGCCAGTATGGGACTGCGCCACCAAGGCGACTTCCTCGGGTGTACCGGCGGCTACGATCTCGCCTCCCCGCTCTCCACCTTCGGGGCCGAGGTCGATGACGAAATCGGCGGTTTTGATTACGTCCAGATTATGCTCTATCACCAGGACCGTGTTGCCCGCCTCCACCAATAACCCGAGCACCTCCAGCAGACGTTGGATATCGGCAAAGTGCAGGCCGGTGGTCGGCTCGTCGAGAATGTACAGCGTACGGCCTGAGGCCCGGCGGCCCAGTTCCTTGGCCAGCTTGAGGCGCTGGGCTTCTCCGCCCGACAGCGTCGGCGCGGGCTGACCTAAACGCAGGTACTCAAGTCCCACGTCGCGTAAGATCTCGAGCCGCGGCCGTATGGTGGGAATGTCGCCAAGAAACTCCAGGGCCTCGTTGACCGTGAGGCCGAGCACTTGGGCGATGTCCTTCCCTCTGAATTTCACCTCTAACGTCTCCCGGTTGTAGCGCGTGCCGTGGCAGACGTCACACACTACGTACATATCAGGAAGGAAGTGCAGCTCGATGACCACAACCCCATCGCCTTCGCACGCTTCGCAACGTCCGCCTTTGACGTTGAAAGAGAAGCGCTCAGGACCGTAGCCGCGCACCCGAGCTTCGGGTAACTGGGCGAAGAGGTCACGCAAGGGATTAAACAGGCCCACATAGGTGGCGGGATTCGAGTGGGGAGTGCGGCTGATCGGCGCCTGATCGACGCGGATCACCTTATCGAGTTGCTGCCAGCCTGAGAGCTGACTCTGCAGGCCGGTGACAGCCCCATCGCCCGTTAACAGGCGCACGAGGGCCGGATAGAGCACATCGATCACCAGTGAACTCTTGCCCGACCCTGACACGCCGGTCACACAGGTCAAAGTTCCCAAGGGAACAGAGGCGGGCACATTCTTCAGGTTGTGCAGAGACACGCCCGAGATGGTCAGCCACTGTTTTGGCTGACGGCGTCGTGCCGGCAACGGAATGGCCAGCTCGCCACGCAGATAACGACCGGTGAGCGAAGCAGGCACATCCATCACTTCTTGCGGAGGCCCAGAGGCAAGCAGGGCTCCGCCGTGCTCGCCGGCGCCTGGCCCCAGATCGATGACGTAATCCGCGGCCAGAATTGTCTCGCGGTCATGTTCGACAACCACCACCGAGTTACCCCGGTCGCGCAGTTGCCGCAGGGCGACCAGCAGCCGGGCCGTGTCACGTTGGTGCAGGCCGATGGAGGGTTCGTCGAGCACGTACAGCACCCCTGAGAGGCCGGCGCCGATCTGGGTCGCCAGGCGGATACGCTGAGCTTCCCCGCCCGAGAGCGTGATCATCGGGCGGTCAAGGGTGAGATAGTCGAGTCCGATATCGAGAAGAAAACGCAACCGGGCAAGAATCTCCTGGCAGAGCGGCCGGGCGATCTGCGCTTGCTGGCCGCCAAAGGAGAGCGTGCTGCAAAACGTAGAGGCAGCGCTGACCGAAAGCGCAGACACCTGCGCGATGTCGTGATCTTGGATGCGCACGCCGCGGCTCTCTCGCCTCAGGCGGGTTCCTTCACAAACAGAGCAAATTAGCATTGCCGCAGGTAATTCCTCTTCGTCAGTTGTAGGGTGGGCAATGCCCGCCCTACTTCGCTCAGCAGAGGAAGCTTTTGCCTTCTTTGTCTGCTTTTTGCCTGGCTGCATGCCGAGCCCATCACAGGCCGGGCAGGCGCCCTGCGGACTATTGGGGGAGAAGAGCGCGGGGGTCAGCTCAGGGTAGGCAAAGCCGCAGGCCGGACAGACCAGTCGCTGGGTAAAAAGCCGCTCCTCGTTCCCTTCTCCTACGAGAATCTTCACCACATCGCGGCCGTAGCGCAGTGCGGTTTCCAGCGAGTCTGCCAGCCGGCGGGCGATACCGCTCTTGACCACCAGACGATCGACGACCAAGTCAAAGTCTGAACGGGCGGAACGCGTGGGGACCTCCTCGGCCAGATCATAGAGTGTACCACTTACCCGCACGCGCACGAAGCCGGCCTTGCGCAGCTCACGAAGAGCCATAGTAAAGTCCGCAACTTGCTGAAGCCGGATCGGTGCCAGCACCTGCACGCGGCTGCCCTCAGGCAGGTCGAGAATCTGGTCGACAATCTGCGGCACACTATGACGGACGATGGCCCGACCGCACTCCAGGCAATACGGTGTGCCTACCCGGGCGTAGAGCAGACGCAGGTAATCGGCGATCTCAGTCACAGTGCCAACTGTGGAACGCGGAGACGTAGTCGTGCCGCGCTGCTCAATGGCGATGGCAGGCGAGAGCCCGTCGATGGCATCGACATCCGGCTTGGCGCGCTGATCGAGGAATTGCCGGGCATAGACTGAGAGTGACTCGACGTAGCGCCGCCGTCCTTCGGCATAGAGCGTATCAAAGGCGAGCGACGACTTACCCGAGCCGGAGACTCCGGTGATGACCACAAGCTGGTTACGAGGAATCTCCAGGGAGATGTTCTTAAGGTTGTGCTCTCGTGCCCCGCGGATAACAATCGTATCCATCGAGTTGAGCTTATCAAAAAGGTGCGTAGACGCGTAGCCTGGATGGGGCGGAGCGAAATCCAGGGGTCAGCAAGACAGAGACAGAGTCCGCCCCTTTCTGTCTCTGTCTCTCATCTCTATCTCTTTTCCCACCGCAGCACCGGGTGCCGAGCCGCGCGGGTTTCGTCCAGTCGGCTTACCGGTGTTGTAAGCGGGGCGTCTTTGAGCGCCGCAGGGTTGTCCTGGATCTCCTGGGCAATCGCCAGCAAGGCATCCGCAAACTCGTCGAGCGTTTCCTTACTCTCGGTCTCGGTCGGCTCGATCATCAGCGCGCCACTCACCACCAGAGGAAAGTAGATCGTCGGCGCGTAAAACCCATAGTCAAGCAGCCGCTTGGCGATGTCGAGAGTCTTCACGCCGGTGTGACGAAAGGAGTCATCAGAAAAGACGCACTCGTGCATGCACGGCGTGGAATACGCCGAGTCATACACCTGCTCCAGACGCTTGCGCAGATAATTGGCGTTGAGCACGGCCATACGCGTGGCCTGGGTGAGGCCGTCGCCGCCCATCGCCAGGATATACGCATAGGCACGCACCAGAATGCCGAAGTTGCCGTAGAAAGACCGGACTCTGCCGATCGAGCGGGGAAACGCTTCACTCCAGCGATAGCCCCCCTGCTCGCGCACTAGGCGTGGGACTGGCAGGTACGGCTCCAGCATCTTTTTCACCCCGACCGGACCCGCACCCGGGCCGCCACCACCGTGCGGGGTGGAAAAGGTCTTGTGCAAATTGAACTGGATCACGTCCGCGCCCATATGCCCGGGTTTCGCCACACCCATGAGCGCGTTCAGATTGGCACCGTCCATGTAGACCAAGGCACCATGGGCGTGGAGCAGGGCAGTGATCTGCATAATCTCCCGCTCGAACAGCCCCAAGGTGTTGGGGTTCGTCACCATGAGTGCGGCGACTTCAGCATCGACTAATCGTTCCACGGTCGCCGCTTCCAGTAAGCCCGCCGGACCGGTCGGCACTTCGACCACTCCGTACCCACACAGCGCCGCTGAAGCCGGGTTGGTGCCGTGAGCGCTCGCCGGGATCAGCACCTTCTTGCGCGGGTGGCCACGGTCCTGATGATAGGCGCGGATCAGCTTGATGCCAGTCAGCTCGCCCTGCGCGCCGGCCGCGGGCTGGAGACTCACCGCGTCCATCCCGCTGATCTCGGCCAGACCGTGTTCGAGATCGGCGAGCAGCTCTAGCGCACCCTGAGCGCATTCATCAGGGATCAGGGGGTGAAGCTGCGCGACCCCCGGCAGCCGTGCCACCAGCTCGTTCACCACTGGGTTGTACTTCATCGTGCATGAGCCGAGCGGATACAGAGTAGTGGCGGCGCTCAGATTCCATTGCGACAGCCGCGTGAAGTGGCGTACCACCTCCCCCTCGCTGACCTCAGGGAAACCGTCGAGCGCCTCACGGCAGAGGTCCGGCGGGAGGTCAGGAAGCAGACCGTGCCCTGGCAGATCATCCGCAGGCAACGAGTAGCCAATCCGTCCAGGCGAGCCGCGTTCGCAGATGAGCGGCTCATCCAGCACGGCCCTTTTGCGTGGGGGGTCGAGGGTCGGGGGTCGGGGGTCAGTTAGAACGTTCCGCAGTACGTCGAATTGCTTGTCCATACTTGTTTTTGTCTTACCCGGCCCCTGACCCCTGACCCCTGACCCCCAGTTCTCCTGCCAGCCGCTCGATCTCAGCGCGCGTGTGCAGCTCGGTCACGCAAAGCAGTAAGCAGTCTTTGAGTTCAGGGTACCAATCTTCTAGCACCAAGCCAGCGACGAAGTTCTGCTCCTTGAGCCGTCGCCACCCTGCGCGCGCATTTGGCACCTCGACCACGAACTCGTTAAAGAATGGCGCGGCAAATCGCTCGCGACAGCTATGAGTCTGCAGCAGCAGATCTCGTGTGTAATGGCTCTTCCTGGCGTTGCGCTCGGCTAGCTCGCGCAGACCCTGTTTACCCATCAGACACAGAAACACCGTGGCCGCGAGTGCACAGAGACCATGGTTTGTGCAAATGTTCGAGGTCGCGCGCTCGCGCCGAATGTGCTGCTCGCGTGTGGCCAAGGTGAGAACAAATCCCCGCCGTCCCTCGTGATCGACCGTCTCACCCACCAATCGCCCCGGCATGTTCCGCAGGAAACGCTCGCGGCAGGCGAACAGCCCTAGTCCCGGACCGCCATAACTCACCGGGATCCCCAGGCTTTGTCCTTCGGCTACGGCGATGTCCACACCAAGGGCACCGGGAGATTTGAGGAGTCCGAGCGCGACGGCCTCAGTCGTTGCTGTCACTGCTAAGGCGTTGGCCTGGTGCGCCGCTGCGCTCACACGGGTGACATCTTCAATCACGCCAAAGAAGTTGGGGTAGCCAATGACGACACAGCTTACGGTGTTATCGAGGTGCCGGTCCAGCGCGGTCAGGTCGATCCGTCCGTCCCCACCCCAAGGAAGCTCGACGACGCGCACGCCGGACAACCCGTCGAGGTACGTCTGTATCACTCGGCGGTACTGCGGGTGCAGTGAGCGCGCCACGAGGACGGTAGGCCGCTGCGGCAAAATCCGCTTGGCCATCAACACCGCCTCGGCCGTGGCCGAAGCGCCATCGTACATGCTGGCGTTCGCAACCTCCAAGCCCAGGAGGGCCGCCACGAGGGACTGAAACTCGAAGATCGACTGGAGCGTCCCCTGGCTCACCTCGGGCTGATACGGGGTGTAGGCGGTGGCAAACTCGGCGCGTTGTATGATGTGATCGACCACCACCGGGATGAAGTGCGGGTACGCTCCGCCGCCGAGAAAAGTCACCGTATCAGGGCCCACTTGGTTCGCTCGCGCCAGCGCGGTCAGGCGTTCGCGTACTTGCGACTCGGACATCCCTGGTGGGAGGTCGATCGCCGCCCGGGCTCGTAGCTCTTCAGGCAGGTGCGCAAAGAGGTCGTCTACCGACTCCACCCCCAGGGCCGCCAGCATGGCAGCGATATCCTGGTCCGTGTGGGGGATGTAGCGCATGATCAGTACTGGCAGTCCGTCAGTCCGTCAGCCTGGTAGTTTCCTAGTCCGTCAGTCTGTGCGCCATTTAGTATCAGTCAGTATCAGTCTGTCAATCTTCCTGAACAATATCCCAGGCGACTGACTGATAGGCTGTCCGACTGAGCGACTGCTCTCTATTCCTCCTCTTTCTCTTCTTCTACGAATTTTTTGTACTCTGTCGCCTTCATTAGGTCCTCAAGCTCATCAGGATCACTCATCTCGACCCTGATCATCCAGGCGTCGCCATAGGGGTCTTCGTTGATCGTTTCCGGGCTGTCGGGCAGACCGACATTGACCTCGGTCACCGTCCCGCTTACCGGTGCGTAGATGTCGGAGACCGCTTTGACTGACTCTACCACGCCAAACGCTTCGTCCTTGGTTACCTGCGCGCCGACCTCGGGCAGTTCGACATACACGATGTCCCCGAGTTGGTCCTGGGCGTAGTCAGTAATACCAATCGTGGCGATGTTCTCTTCTACCGCCACCCACTCGTGTTCTCGCGAATACCGTAATTCTTTAGGGAATTCCATATTACCCTCCTTCCGCTCACCCCTTGTGGTAAAAGGGCCGGTCCACAACCCGCGCGCGGGCCTGCCGGCTGCGGATTTCCACCGTGAGTATGGTGCCAATCGCGGCAGAATCTGGGGGCACGTAACCCAAGGCAATTCCCGCTCCCAAGGTGGGAGACTGGGTGCCGCTCGTCACGTGGCCGATAGTATTCCCGTCCCGCCCTAATGGATAGCCGTGGCGCGGAATGCCGGGTTCGTCCATCTTGATGCCAATCAGTTGCTTGGAGACGCCGCTCGCTTGTTGCTGGAGCAGCGCTTCGCGGCCGAGGAACATGTCCTTGTCAAATCTCACGAGGCGCTGCAAGCCGGCCTCCAGGGGCGTGGTCTGGGCATCGATATCATTCCCATAGAGCAGATACCCAGCTTCCAAACGCAGGGTGTCACGGGCACCGAGACCGACCGGTACCATCCCCCCGTTGCGGCCCGCGTCCAGACAGGCGTTCCACACCTCCGTGCCCTGGTGCGCCGGCACGAACAATTCAAACCCGTCCTCTCCCGTGTATCCGGTCCGTGCCACCAAAGCGGACACGCCAGCCACCTCTCCTACAGCAGACCAATAGCGGCGCACCTGAGAAAGGTCTAGGGCGGTGAGCCGTTGCAGGATCATTTGCGCCAGCGGCCCTTGGAGAGCGACCAGCACGTATTCGTCACTGCGGTTGCGCACCTCAGCCCGACCGTGGTTGTGGCTCAACATCCAGTCAAAGTCTTTGTCGATATTGGCCGCGTTGACGCAAAAGAAGTAGTGGTCCTCCGCCATGCGGTACACAATGATATCGTCCACAATACCGCCACTCGGGTAGCACAGGACCGAGTACTGCGCCTGCCAGAGCCGCATCCGAGCGATATCGGTAACCAGCAGTTCCTGACACACTTCGAGGGCTCCAGGGCCGGTCACCTCGACCTCCCCCATGTGGCTGAGGTCGAACAGCCCGGCTCGGGTGCGGACTGCCTGGTGCTCGGCCAGGATGCCACCCTGGTATTGCACTGGCATCTCCCAGCCGCCGAACTCGATCATGCGCGCGCCCAGGGAGCGGTGTGTATCGTAAAGAGGGGTGCGCTTCATAAAAAAAGCTTTCAGCTATCAGCATATGGCATATAGCTCGCTCACTTCGTTCGCTCTATACTGCCCAGTCCAGTCGGGCAGTCGCATCCTGCGAGATGGGCTTATGGTTCCTGCTATAAGCCATAAGCTATAAGCCATAAGCTGTATATTAACCGCTGCGCATCTGCCTTTCCGCTGCTGTTAGCGTATTGGCCAGTAGCATCGCCACGGTCATCGGCCCGACCCCACCGGGAACCGGCGTGATAGCCGCAGCGCGCTCCTTAGCGACGGTGAACTCGACATCCCCCTTGAGCGCGCCATCCGCGAGCCGGGAAATGCCCACGTCGATCACAACCGCACCCTTTTTGATCCATTCGCCTTTAATGGCCTCAGGTTGGCCGAGCGCCGCGACGACGATGTCTGCCTCATGCACCTCATGAGCCAGGTCAGCAGTGTGTGAGTGACAGCATGTGACTGTAGCATGCCGTTCCAGCAACAACAGGACCACCGGCTTGCCCACCAAGATACTCCGCCCGATCACTACCGCTTTCTTGCCCGCCAGCGGCATCCCACTCTCATCGAGCAGCCGCATCACCCCGAGCGGGGTACAGGGTCGTAGCCCGTCTTGCCCAAAGAGAAGCCGCCCTTGGTTCAAGGGGTGCAGCGCGTCCACATCCTTCTCCGGGACCAGGGCCTCGATGAGTCCTACTTTTTCCAGGTGTCTCGGGAGCGGAAGCTGAACCAGGATGCCGTGCACATCGGCACGCCGATTCAGCTCGACGATCAGCGCTAGTGCCTCTACGGCCGCGATCGTGGCTGGTAAACGATAGCCAAAAGACTGTATACCGACCTCGCGACACGCTTTCTCCTTGGTGCCGACATACACGCGCGATACCGGGTCATCGCCAATCAGGACCGTGGCCAGACCCGGCACCTGGTCGTGCTGGGCGAAAAAGCGCGCGACGCCCTCTTTGACCGTGTCTCGTACCACCTGCGCCACCCTCTTCCCATCAAGAATCATCCCCATAATGGTTGCCAGGATACGTGAATCGCTTCCCCGCTGTAAAGACAGGCAGTATAATGCAATTTATGGAAATCGGAATCCCCAGAGAGATTAAAGTCGAAGAGACCCGGGTGGCAATCACTCCCAGTGGGGTAGCCGCCCTGGTCGCTCACGGCCACCAGGTGCTGATTGAACAGGGAGCCGGTGCTGGCAGTAGCATTCCGGATGCCCTCTACCAGGCTGCCGGCGCCCACATCTTGCCTTCGGCCCGTGCGGTCTGGGAACAGGCACGGTTGATTCTCAAGGTCAAGGAGCCGCTTCCTGTTGAATACCCGTTGCTGCGTCCGGGGCTGATCGTGTTCACCTACCTGCACCTTGCGGCCGAGGAGAGACTGACCCGGGTGCTTTGCGAGAAACAGGTCACCGCTCTGGGCTACGAGACCATTCAGCTCGACGACGGGTCACTGCCGCTGCTGGCACCGATGAGCGAAGTTGCCGGTCGCCTGGCGATTCAGGTGGGCGGCTGGTGCTTACAGGCCCAGAACGGCGGCCGTGGTGTGCTGCTGAGCGGCGCTTCGGGAGTCAAGCCGGCACATGTTGTGATCATCGGGGCGGGCATTGCCGGCGCCAGCGCCTGTCAGGTGGCGGTCGGAGTCGGCGCCCGCGTGAGCATTCTCGACGTCAATCCGGCCCGCCTCCGCTATGTCCATGACATCCTGGGCGGGCATGTGACGACCGTGATGTCGAACCGGGCGAACATTGAGGAAGAAGCGACCGACGCGGATCTGGTGATTAGCTCGGTGTTGGTGCCGGGCACGCGGACGCCGAAGCTCCTTTCCCGCGCGCTCTTCCGCAGCATGAAGCCAGGGGCTGCGTTCGTCGATATCGCCATCGACCAAGGCGGGAGTGCTGAGACTTCACGACCCACCACCCACCATGACCCGATCTACCGCGAGGAGGGAGTGGTGCACTACTGCGTCACCAACATGCCCGCCATTGTCCCCCACACCTCGACCTTCGCGCTGACCAACGTCACCCTCTCCTATGCGCTGGAGCTGGCGGACAAAGGGCTGCAGGCCCTGCGGGACAACCCGGCGCTACGGCGTGGGCTCAACACCTTCCAGGGCCAGATCACGCATCCGGGCGTGGCAGCAGCGTTTGGCCTGCCGTGCGCGAACGTGGACGAGTTGCTGGAAACGGTCGCATAGCCCTGAGGCGAGGGCAGGCACAAAGGTCTGTCCTTACTGGCGGTATGCCTATGCTCCCCGCAAAACAGGTCGATCGACTCACGCTGGCCGCGCTCGGGTTCTTGCAAGGTCTCGCCTATTGGCTGGCATACCGCTTCTGGCCAGGCGAGCCGAGGGCACGAGCCGGCGTCGTGGCGCTGCTGTACTTCGTGACTGTTGCTGGCCTGATCGTACAGTTTGCCTGGACTGGTCGAAACCGACTTCGCCTTGCGGTCCTCTCTGTGGCACTGGCAGCCCTGTTTGCGGCTGTAGCCCTTTGGGTGTGGTGGCAGATTCCTGGTCAAAATGCTCCGTTCGCCGGAGATGACTTCAGGAAGTGGACGTGGGCGACAGGGGCGGCTATTGCGCTGTACATTCTCTTGCCTTTCATACAGATTTTTCAGCGCAGCGACCGCGCGTCTTTTCCCTACCCAGAGCTGTTTCAGCATAGTTGGAACAATGTCTTTATCGGCCTCATAGCTGAACTCTTTGCCGGTGTTTTTCAGCTGTTGATCCAACTGTGGACGGTCCTTTTTACCCTAATCGGGGTCTCCCTCTTTGCCGACATCTTCCGCACGGTGCCATTCTCGACTCTGAGTTACGCAACGGTTTTTGGGTACGGCTTGGCCATCGGGAAGGAGAACGCGCACATCACGAATGCCTTACGCTACATCACCTTGGCAGTGTTCTCCGTGCTCATGCCGCTCTTGGCAGTGATTGCACTGCTGTTCCTCTTCACCCTGCCACTTACTGGACTGCAATCGCTTTGGGCCACGAAGTACGCCTCCCCTCTACTGCTCTCCCTGCTCGGGCTGACAGTCCTGTTCATCAATGCGGTCTTCCAGGATGGTGCGGGAGAGGTGCCGTATCCAACCTGGGTGCGACGTGGTGTGGATACGGCTCTGCTGGTCATGCCAATCTTTTGTGCAATTACTTTCTTTGCCATTGGCCTGCGTATCAACCAATACGGGCTCACGCCGGAGCGTTTCTACGTTGTGTTGTTCGCGATAATCGCGAGCGTCTACGCGCTTGGGTACGCGTGCGCGACCTTCCCGTGGGGGCCGACGTGGCTGAGTTTAATAGGACGCCTCAACGTCCCGCTGGCCTTGTTCGTCGCCCTGCTCGCCTTTCTCGTGCACACGCCATTCGCAGATCCACTCCGCTGGAGTGCCTGGCATCAATTCAGGCGGCTCGCTGACGGCAAGGTCAATGCTGCGGAGTTCGACTATGCTGCGCTGCGTTTTCAGCTCGGCCGCGCCGGATACGCGAAGTTAGAAGAGTTGGAGAAAATGGCTACTCATCCACAGGCCAGCACCATTCGGCAGAATATAGAGGCCGTTCGGGCAGCGGCCTCATATAGGGACTTCAAAGCACGCTTTTCCCTAGCATTCAGGGGGGAAGATCTTATCCTACTCGGCTCATTGGAGAGTGTGCCGCCGGATCTCACCGACTTCCTGCAGAAAGACCTGGCACAGAATTGGGAGGGGCGGTGTGCGACGAAGTGCAAGTATGCCATCTTCGCTATCAACTTGGACGACGATCCGGTGGAGGAGTACGCCGTTATCTTTTCAGACCCGGAACGGCTCCAGAGAATTTTTGGCTACGATCGTGGCGCCGATGGCGCCTGGCAACGCATTGGGATGTTCCAGGAAATGCCCGCCCGCCCCATGTCCCCGCAGGACTCACTCATTGAAGTCCTCCGCCACTCGCAAGCGGAAGCGGTTGCCGCTCCTTATCGTGATCTGAAGGTTGGCGACAGAGTGTTCCACCTGGTGCGTTGAGGCGTAGGGTGGGTCGCGACCCACCCTACCCGGTTTCACTACGTGACTAACCTCCTTCTCCAGCGAGTTTCTTGCCTATCGTCTCTCCAATGTACCGCAATAACGGGGCGAG
>Ga0137380_10005395_pt1 | contig 11368 bp, 11 predicted proteins | sample SagtaG_17_FD_104809 | JGI IMG/M metagenome (GOLD analysis project Ga0137380, IMG submission 104809) | Vadose zone soil microbial communities from Sagehorn Ranch, Mendocino, California, USA - Sage2_L_100_16 metaG | ecosystem: Environmental > Terrestrial > Soil > Vadose zone | place: USA... | reverse complement strand
TGGGCGACAACGTTACGGCATGGAAGAAATGGCAGCGTGTCGGCATTGGCTGGCACGGTGGACATTGCTTCGTGTGCGAACAGTGCCGGCGCGGTGACTTCGCAATGTGTGTTAATCGAAAAGTCACGGGCATCGATTTCGATGGCGGATACGCCGAGTACGTGATTGCGCCGGTGACCGCGCTGGCTGCGATTCCTGATGAATTGCCCGCGGAGGAAGCAGGGCCTTTCATGTGCGCAGGCGTCACGGTGTACAACGCGCTGCGCAACTCCGGCGCGCGCGCGGGAGACGTCGTCGCGGTCCACGGTATTGGCGGACTGGGGCATCTGGGAGTTCAGTACGCGCGGCAGATGGGCTTCAAAACGGTGGCCATCAACCGAGGAAACGACAAGGAACCGCTGGCGCGCAAATTGGGCGCACATCACTACATCGATTCGAGCGCTGACGATGCGGTGGCGGAGTTGAAAAAGCTTGGCGGCGCGCGTGTGATTCTGGCGACCGCGCCGAATGCGCAAGCCATCTCTTCGCTTGTCGACGGATTGTCGGTCGACGGCAAACTGTTGGTCCCGGCGGCGCCAGCGGAGCCGCTGACGATCAGTGTGTTGCCTTTGATTATGGGAAGGCGTTCGGTCGCGGGTTGGTACTCCGGCACTGCGAGGGATTCACAAGACACGATGGAATTCAGCGCGTTGAACGGCGTGCACCCGATGATCGAAAAATATCCGCTCGATCGCGTGGCGGAAGCCTACGAACAAATGCACAGCGGCAAGGTGCGCTTCCGCGTCGTCCTGACTTTGGGTTGACGTATCGGCAGAGCTTCTCTCCAGTGGCGTGTCGCAGTGTGGTGGCGGGCGAGTGTATGGTCCCTCATAAGCGCGTGACTAGCCCGAACCGACACAGAGGCGGTGTTGGGGATCTCCTAATTGTTCCCGCCGTTGCGAGACTCCTCGGGAATGACGCTGAGGTTCACTCTCTGCGTACCTCTGATTACCTCGAGAGACGAATTGTGCCCGATGCGCTCCTCTGTCAGGAGCTTATGAAGATCATCGATGCCGCTCGTAGGACAATCGTCGAAGGCTATGATCACGTCGCCTTCGCGGACTCCGCCTCTTCTTGCGGGACTATTCTCCTCGAACGAGAGAACCAGAATTCCACTCTCAACCGCAAGATCGTAGTAGCGCACGATCCGGCGAGGCAATGGAACGTTTTGTCCGGCTAGCCCAATATAGCTGCGACTCACTTTACCGTCACGAATCAAACGGCTCGCAACAAACTTTGCGGTATCGATCGATGTGGCAAAACAGATTCCCTGCGCCGGTAGAATCATCGCCGTGTTAACGCCGATCACTTTGCCGCGAGAGTTGACCAGCGGCCCGCCGGAATTTCCGGGATTGAGCGCTGCGTCCGTTTGAATGACGGCGTCCATCAAACGTCCCGACTGCGATCGCAGCGAGCGCCCGAGCGCGCTCACTACGCCGGCAGTGACGCTGTATTGGAAGCCGTAAGGGTTGCCGATAGCCAACACCAATTGACCTACGCGAATCTGTTGAGCATCACCAAGATTAGCCGGGACCAGATTGGGCGCGTTGATTCTAATCACCGCGAGATCGGTTTCCGGATCGTCTCCAATCAAATCCGCCTGGTACTTATGCCCATCCAGAACAGTTACCTCAATTCGCTTGGCGCTGTGAACGACGTGACTGTTCGTCAGAATGAAACCATCGGGAGTGAAGATGAAACCCGAGCCGCTGCCGCGCACTTCGCGCGGGAGAGTGGCAGGATCTCTTCTCCTGCTCCTGAAAGCATGCTCGACTTCGATGTAAACAACCGACGGGCTGACTCGTTCCGCCGCCGCAATAACCGCGCGCGAGTACGCGTCGAGAAGTTCCTCGTCCGGTTGTGAATTCTTCGAACGATCTTTGCTGGTTGACGCATTCTCAGATTCTGATCGTTCGTCTCTCAGTAGTTCAAGTTCTTCCAACAAGTCGTACCTCCATTCACTCAAGGACTAACACAGGCCCGTCTTTGGCGGCTTTACGGAATGGCAGGAATCGCGCAAGCGCGAAGCGTCCGGGACCGGCGAGGGCGATCGTCAAAAGATTGGCAATCGCCAACAGGTGATATTCGAAACCTTCTCCTGCCTGATTGCCCGTCCAATTCATGAAGAAACCGACCTTGGCGTGAACCGTTACGATCGCGCCAAGCATGATCACGATGATCGATGCGGCAGAAAAGCGAGACAAGAAACCAACGACGAGTCCCAGGCCGCCAAAGAACTCACCGATGCTCACCAGATAACCCAACGGGCCCATCACCTGGACGATTGCCGTCAGCCCAGGCCCCCCGAAAGCTCCAAAAAGCTTTTGCGCGCCGTGCGCCATAAACACCACGCCAACGATGAGACGCGCAATCAACAACGCCCAATCGACGGCCAAACGATCTCGCACTTTAGTCTCTGCTGCCATTTCTCTCTCCTTCCCAACATTGCATAGCCAACCTACTTTTGGTAAGCTCGACTTTGATGATAAAGCGGACGGCTACAATAGTCAAGTAAGCAATGAAAGGTAAGTACCCAAGAATGGCGGCGCCAAAAAGGACTACAAGAGTAAACAGGAAGCGTCCAGCCTCTAAATTCTCGCGACGCGCCGATGAAGCAGAGTCTAAGGTCTGTGCGCGCTTTCACCACGCCGTCGAATTGATTGGGCGAAGGTGGACCGGCGCGATCATCAGCGTGTTGATGACGGGGCCAACGGGATTCAACGAGATGTTGACCGCCGTACCCGGTCTTTCCGACCGCCTCCTCACCGAGCGATTACGCGAACTCAAGGCGGAGGGGCTCGTCCGCCGCACGGTCCTGCCGGGTCCGCCCGTTCGCGTGAGTTACGAACTCACTGAAGCCGGAAAAGGCTTAAAGCCGGTAATCGACTGTCTCGGCCGCTGGGCCGATCAATGGGTAAAGGCCAACTAGCAGGACCGCTGAAGAGGTGGTGCTGCAAATTCTCGGGCGGACTCGCGCCCCACGGACGAGGAGCGGCGGCGTGAGGAAACAAGGCGCGCCAGCCAGTTCAGGCACGCTAATCTGGAATCTCGGCCTCGACAAGTTTCGCTAAAAGAATGAGCGATTCCTGCCAACCGAGGTAGCACGCCTCGGCTGGAATGGCAGATGGCACCCCTTCTTGCACCACGGTGACCTCAGTCCCGCAAAACACCTCTTTTAAGGACACCGTCGTCTGCATTTCTCCGGGCAAGTTCGGGTCGTCGAATACGTCTGTGTGACGAATACGTTCGTGCGGAACGAGTTCAAGATATTTTCCGCCAAACGAGTGGCTGTGGCCCGTAGTGAAGTTTGTGAACGACATCTTGTAGGCGCCGCCGACTCTGGCATCTAGCTGATGAACTCTACCGGTGAACCCGTTCGGTGGAAGCCATTTGACCATTGCATCGGGATCGAGGAATGCCCGATAGACTCTTTCAGGCGTTGCACGTAGCACGCGATGAAGCCGGATTGTATTCGTGGACACGATCAGTTTCTCCTTTCAATGCATTGTGTTGCTGAGCGCCCACGGGAATCCATGAGAAATTCGCGCGCGACCACCGCTGGATGCCCTTGTTACGCGGCGCCGTGGGGTTATCATTAAAGAAGTGTTCACATTTCTCTCTCATAGACTCGTTTTTCGCCGGTCTGGCAATCAACTTCTTCTAACTCGGTTGCCTCGCAAGTGTGAAATGAGACAACTACCATATTCTCCTTTTCTGGAAAGAATTCATGAGGAACGCCTTCACTTATTACAAGCCATTTGTCTGCTAGAGAACCGTTCGATGATCCAAACGGGACGATTCTCTTATGCTCCCCTGCTACCTTCGACATCCCTTGTCCTTTGATCGTAACCATGTGCTGAATACTATTAGGATGATAATGGCAACCAGACGGGACATCCTTCTTTATAACGAAAATCCAACTTGACCGGATACCTTCAGGCAGTTCACGCCCATAGGAACTTAGGTCTATTACAGACCAGACGAAAGCTTCTTGCGAATGACTGATCTCCTCACTCAAATGCTCAATTGTGTCCAAGAAAGTCTTTCGATTGACGAGAAATTCAACAGCGGTATTTAATTTTTCTAGATCGACATTCATTTTGATGATTCCTTCGAGAAGCTATTTTACCTTGACCTGGCTGCGCCGTCACAGGCGCCTAACAGCGATGATCGCACAGAAAAACCGCGATGCTCGAAAGACTTAACTTTGGTAGAGTGAAGAGTTGGGCTTTTGTGATTGTTTGTGTTAGGAGGTCATCTTGAAAACAACCGAATTGTTCCTGGCTCAACTTGAAGCAGAAGCCGACCGCACTCGCCGCGCGCTCGAGCGTGTGCCGGAGGGACGCGATGATTGGAAGCCGCACGAGAAATCAATGCCGCTTGGCCGCCTGGCCATGCTCATCGCCAGGATGCCGTCATGGTTGTCGCTGATTGTTAATCGTGACGAGTTGGATATTAACCCGCCTGAGGGGTCGAATGTGGACCAACGTCCACTCCGAACCCCGGCCGAACTAGTTGAGGCGTTTGACGAGAGCGTCACGGAAGCGCGCAAAGCGCTCGAAAGTACCGACGAGGAGCATCTTCAGAAACCGTGGAAGCTGCTCGTGTCGGGCCGCGTTGTAAGTGAGGAGCGCCGCGACAACGTGCTGCGCGATACGTTCATGCACCTGTCACATCATCGAGGACAACTGACGGTTTACTTGCGCCTGAATGAGGTGCCGGTCCCGGCGATTTATGGTCCATCCGCTGAAGACGCGAGGTTTGATTAGAGAAAGTTGAGTACTTGAATTAGCGAACTCGTGCTCCTGTGCGCATGAAGCGTTCATTCACGCCTCCTTCGTCCTGCCCGCGCAGCGGCTCATTAGGTTCGGCTCCGCAGCTCACAAAGGGCGCATCTTGAAAATAACAGCAAGGCGTTAGGACCGTGTTACTCGATTCTTAAATCTGTGGGAATTTTGAGGAGGTGCCGCGCCGAAGACCGAATTGCGACTAGCGCTGGCCTACGGATTCCGCAACTTGTGCCGAGGCCGGGATGGTGAACGTGAACCGCGAGCCGCGGCCAAGATCGCTAGTGACCGAAACCTCACCGCCATGGGCGCGCACCAGGTGCTTCACGATAGCTAGCCCAAGGCCCGTACCTTCGGTCTTGCTCGATCGAGATTTGTCGCCACGGTACAGACGCTCGAACACACGCGGCAGGTCGGACGCCGCGATCCCAATGCCCGTGTCTGCGACGCTGATCATGACATCGCCATCTTCGGTTTCGGCCGTAAGGTTGACTAAGCCACCGGGCCGGTTGAACTTCATCGCATTGTCGATCAAGTTGTAAAGAATCTGTTCGAGCCTCCTGCGATCTGCCAGCACGAACAAGCTGTCTGAGATTGATGTGGTGAAGGATATATTCGAATCTGTTCTGCGCGAGTCAAGTGTTGCGATGACCTCGGCGACAAGTCGGTCAAGCCTTACCGGCTCGAGGCTGAGCTTGACCTGTCCTGATTCAATAGCCGACAAATCTGAAATATCCGAGATCAAGTCGTTCATGCGCTCGGCGTGTTTGTGGAGCGCTTTGAGAAACCTGTTCCTGTCCTTCGTGTCGTTGATCGCGCCGGCAAGCAAAGTTTCTGAACACGCCAGCATCGCGGTCAATGGAGTTCGTAGCTCGTGCGAAAGATTCGCGAAGAACTCTCGCCGCACGCGTTCTAGTTTTTCCAATTGAGTGATATCGAAGAACACTCCCACTGCGAGATCGCTGCCCAAAGGCGCAACATTCAACTGAAAGCTGCGGCGCTCGCGCTCGGCGATCTCCACGCGCAATTCAAACCGCGCTCTCTCTTCAAGTGCCTGTTTGAACGCGCTGTTAATCGCAGGGTCGCGAGTTGCGTCGGTCAAGCGATAGCTGTGCGCCGGCTCAACATTGCTAGATTCTGCGCTCAGGAACTCTCCTCGCGACAGCGCTGTCTCCGATTTGCGCGCACCAGGCGTCCCGGCATCGGCGGCGGGCAAATTGAACACTCGCGCAGCGGCTTCGTTGTAGAGCGCGATGCGCATCTGCGAATCTACGATGATCACCGCCTCGCGCATCGTCGCCAGCACGCCGGCCAACAACCGGTTCGTTTCTTCAGTGATCGCAGTCTGGCGCTGTATCTCAACGAGAGCCTGACTGTAGCGGTCGAGTGCATAGCGCGAAACGAAAAACGTCATCACGGCGACTACGATCACAGTAATGACGTGCGAGTTGATGATAGAGATGTGTGGGAATAGAACCGTCTTGACGATCTCGTAGGCCACGAAGATCAACAGCGCTCCGAGAGTGACAGCCCAAACTCGTCGTTCAAGGGTCATCATAGCTAATGACTACGGACTACTGGCTACGGGCCACAAGTCGGTATCCGATTCCAGTCACTGTTTCGATCAGCGAAGGATCTCCAAGTTTCTGACGCAGCCTTCTTATATGCACGTCCAACGTGCGCGAGTCTCCGTAGTAATTGACGCCCCAGACTCTGTCGAGCAACAACTCCCGCGTCAATACTCGCCCCTGGTTTTGCGCAAGCTCCGACAACAGGGCAAATTCCTTCCGCGTAAGCCGCACACCGCGGCCTCGACAGCTAACGCTGAAAGTCGAAGGGTCGATCCTCAAGGCTCCGTCGTCAAACACGGGACGGTCGATATCGCTGCCTTCCGCACGCCGCAGCGCGGCATTTACTCGCGCTACGAGCTCGCGCATGCCAAACGGTTTCGTTACGTAATCGTCAGCCCCTATGTTTAACCCCAGCACTTTGTCCGATTCATCCGTGCGAGCCGTCAACATCAGGATCGGCACGCGCGCGGTTGTAGCTTCGGCGCGCAATCGGCGGCACAACTCAAAGCCGCTCATGTAAGGCAGATTAAGATCGAGAAGCACCAGATTTGGCGGACGCTCGAGGATTAAGTTGAGCGCGTCTTCGCCGGTTGCTGCAACTCGCACGCGAAAACCTTCACGTTCGAGGTTGTAGCGTATCGAATCGGCGATGTCCTCATCGTCTTCAACGATGATGATGCCGCGAACCCGCGTTCCATCAGCTCCCGTCATAATAAACTATGTCAAACCGATGCGTTCAAAACGTAAAAAGAAGGTGTTCCTGAAAACGATACTGGCGCGGCGTGAACGCGCCAAGCGGAACGAAGAAATTAGGAAATTGCCCGCTGTTGCGCAATTCGCGCTGAACGAAGAGCAGACTCTGAAGCGTTATGTTCTTTGCGAGTCCAAGCTCCCAACGAACGTAGTGCGTTCGAAGGTTGACTCCGGTTCCCGTTCCGAGATCATCGTCGGTTAGCTGCGAGATGATCGAGTTCGCTCCCTTGATGGAAAGGACGTACAAGAAAGACATATCACCAAATTTTGCAGGTTTCCCGACTTGTATTGCCGCTAGCAAGGCGTCGCGCTCTTTGGCACTCGTGCCGAAGTTGCGAGCCACCTGCACATTGAACGAAATTGGGTAGGCGTGTTCGCCCGCCTTGAATCCGACGTGACTAAGCTTATACGTAAGGCGCGCGACGTGAAAGTTTTCAGCGGTGTAGATCGCTCCACCCGCCGTTGTAGTCGCATTACCCGTGCCTGTCATCGGGCCCGACAGTACCAGGCCCAGCCCTGGCTGCACCAGAAATACGACTCCGTTGGCAGTTGAGGCGAGTTGAATTTGGTTCGGCTCGCGGAAGACTTGAATATCGCCGCCCAACTGGTGAGTCGAATTCTCGCCAGCCTTCAGGTTCAGGAGCAAGCCTTGATGAAAAAGATTGGATGAGCGGCCTATCTTTCCGACCTCATCGCCTCCGACGGCAAGCGGGCTGCCGGCAGTTACGACGGCAACATTCGGGTTGCTGAACCAATACTGGGCAGCTCGCAGCTCCATATTCGAAGTACCCTTGTTGCCGAACGGCAGAATGAATCTCTCGTTGAAACCGTTGAACCGAACGTCATCATCGAACAAGAAGCGCGAATTGTCGGCGAAGACTTCCTGTACTCGGCCACCCTGAAGCACAATATTCTTGTTCGGATGGTAGTCCATCCAAGCTTCGCTGATGAAGAACGGGTGATGAGCCACGGTCGCGGTGAAATCTTGATCCTGGGTGATGCCATTATTGATGGGGCCCGTCGAAAGCTGGCCATGGAAACTGATCGCTTTATTGATCTCTGAATCAAGATTCAACCTCAGTCGATACCTCATCCGAATATTCTGCACATGTTGAAGCGGCGGATCAGGCGGCCTCGTCGCCGGGCGCAGAATACCGTCCAGCCGAAAGCGAAAATCGCCGCTGAATCGAATCGGGCCAAACTTTGCGATTCGCTCTTCAACTTTCTGCAGGCGATCGCCGATCGAGGCCCCTTGTTGTTGAGACGCAGCGGTTCCCGCCGACGCGTCGCTGGCCGACTTAGAAGCGACCGTCCTCTCCGAATGAGGCTGATCGCCTTGGAAAGTGGCTGCGTCTGCTTGGCGAACACCGACCGCAGCTTCGGTTTCTCTCTTCTCAACCATCTCTCGAAGCGTCTGGATCTCGCGTTGTTGACGCTCGATGATTTGCTCCATCGCCTTGAGTCTGTCTTCGATGCTCGGCGAAGATCCCTTAGCTTCGTCTCCTGCGCCGCTTACAGTCTTTTTCTCGGCTGTTTTTGGATCGTTTCTCTCGTCTTCGGAATTTATAGCGATCCGTGATGGCGGAGTTCGCCGCTGAGCTGCAGCAGGAGGGCTGTATATGAGAGAGAGAGGAAGAATCACACTCAGGCAAAAAATGGTTCCTGCTTCAGTTCGCATTTAGGTTCTCCTTGTAGGTAGTCTTAAACCGACAGTCGACCGCGTCTCTGGAACCTGCCGGCGTAACTCTCAACACGTTTACTGCTCTTTGGTCGAGCAACAGAGAGAGCTAAATTATCTAGCAGCCGTGTGAAAAAGAAGTTATGTTTATGTTTCAATAATGTTAATTCTCCGAGAAGAGATGAAATCCTCGTGCACGATGCGGCGAAACAGTCCCTCACTTGGTGATTCTTCATCGTTGCGCTGAGACTGCGGCTACGATCAAACAGAGTGTCTTCCGAGATTCCGCCCTTCCAAAACGGCGACAGACAAACGATATAGAAACTGAGGCCTGGCTGTCACGGGTGAGATTGAAAGGTCAGGAGAGATAGACGGAACATGACCGCGGGAAGAAAACCGCGCGTGGTTTTGTCTTAACACATGAAGGAGGGATGTGGGCCAGCGCTTTAAAGTCATTCGAGGTAAGCGGACTGCTGAGCCTGGACAGGAGAACGAGAGTCTCGAGCTTCCAGCATTCGAGGAGGCGCTGGTGGCTCACCTGGACCACCTGTTTGCATTTGCCCTGCGTCTGGTGAGCGGGCAGCGTGCGCGAGCCGAAGACCTTGTGCAGGAAGTCTGTTTGAGGGCGTTTCGTCGTTACGCTGGCTTGCGCGACCCAGAGAAGATAAGGACCTGGCTTTTTCAGATACTGGTCAACGCGCATATCAATGAGTACCACCGCGGGTCTCACGAGCCGCCTGTTGTCGACGTTGAGCTGAGCGAAGCGTTGCTGGACCGGGCGCCCACGCCGGAGGAGGATCTTTTCAATCACCTGCTCGACGACGAAGTGAAGCAGGCTTTGGACGCGCTACCGGTCGAGTTTCGCACAGTTGTCTGGCTCTCGGATGTGGAAGAGCTCAGCTACAAAGAGATTGCCGAGGTCACGGGTTGCCCTTTGGGAAGCGTCGCTTCGCGACTATATCGCGGGCACAGTTTGCTACGCGAACGGCTCCGTGAGTATGCCCGACGGCGGGGACTGATGAAGGAGTAGTGTATGCAGTGCGGAGAAGCAAGAAAGCATCTTTATCTTCGGCACAAGCCCGGCTCTGAGGGTGTAGCTTTCCCAATGGCAGCAGAGGCAGCGCAGGCCGACGCGCATGTCGAGAACTGCCCGCCGTGTCAGCAATTCTTTGCCGCCGAGGAAGGGTTGGAAGATTTCTTGAGGGAACGCGCTCCATTGGAAAAGGCGCCGGCTTCATTGCGCGAACGCGTGTTGGCCAGCATCGCCCAAGAGCGCGAACGTCTTGGGAATCGTTCACGCTGGTTCGTGTTTTTGCGTCGTCGGAGTATAACGCTGAGCCTAGTGAGCTTGCTGATAATCGGTATCGCGGGCGGCTTGTGGCTGAACCGCCGCCGGGCTCCAGTTATGCCGGAACAGTTAACCTCGGTCCTCATTGATGATCACGTACATAGTCTGCCGACTGGAGCGGAGATCGCTTCATCGAATCACAACGTGGTGCAGTCGTGGTTTGATGGAAAGGTAGATTTCAGCTTTCACCTCCCGCCGACAAGCGATCAATCGCTGATCGGAGGGCGGCTCTGCGACCTGCGCGGTCGGCAGGCCGCGTTGATCTTCTATCAGCACCCCCAAAGCCGCGTGTCTCTTTTCGTCCTGGACGGCAGCGACGTCGTTTTGCCGGAGGACAGACTTATTTCGCTCGACGGCAAGAGCTGCTTCATGGGTTCACGGAAAGGCTACAACGCAGTTTTGTGGAAAGATCGAGGCGTGCTTTATGGATTAGTTTCCGACGCTCGCAGCGCTGATCTGTTGCAGCTTGCCGCTCAGTTCTGACGCCTCACTTGTCACTGATCACTGGTTACTGAATTATGGTTCGAGTTGCCCTCAGAAATCCTTATGCGGTCATCGTGATGGTGCTTGCCGTCACAATTATCGGGCTGACAGCGATCAACCGAATTCCAACCGACATCCTGCCGACTTTCAAGACGCCCGCGGTCCAGATCATAACATTCTATCCCGGCATGCCTGCTGAGGTCGTTGAGCGCGACATGACTAACCGGCTGGAACGCTGGACCTCGCAAGCCAACGGCATCGCACGGCAAGAGTCGAAATCAATCACCGGTGTATCGATCGTTAAGGATTACTTCAGGCCGGACATTGATCCGAACACCGCGATGTCGCAAGTAGCTTCCCTGGCAATATCCGATCTCTATTATTTGCCGCCGGGGACGGTCCCTCCGATGGTCATGCCCTTCGATCCGACGGCCACGATTCCGCTTGCGTTGCTCAGCGTGTCCAGCGACGTGATGGACGAAAAGCAGCTTTATGATATCGCCTACTTCTCGATCCGTAACCAATTGAGCGGTATCTCGGGTGTGATCGCGCCTGCCGTGTATGGTGGCAAGCTGCGGAGGATCCTCGTCTATCTCGATCCGGACAGGCTGAGAGGTTATGGCCTCGCTCCGATGGACGTTGTGAAGTCGTTACGAAACTCTAACGTCTTCATTCCCACCGGCAACGCCAAAATCGGCGACCTCGACTA
>Ga0137380_10005364_pt1 | contig 11397 bp, 8 predicted proteins | sample SagtaG_17_FD_104809 | JGI IMG/M metagenome (GOLD analysis project Ga0137380, IMG submission 104809) | Vadose zone soil microbial communities from Sagehorn Ranch, Mendocino, California, USA - Sage2_L_100_16 metaG | ecosystem: Environmental > Terrestrial > Soil > Vadose zone | place: USA... | reverse complement strand
CGAGGCCGCTGCCGAAGGTGAGCGACCCTGCCTTCAGGAAGAAGAGAAGGAGCCTGGCCAGGATCGATCCCGCCGCCGGCCCGGCGGAGGTGACGGCCGCTGGGCCCAGCGGTGTCGCCGTCAGCAGGGATACGCCGAAAGCGTCCCGCAGCTGATTTCGGCGGAACGAGCCATAGACGATGGCTCCCATGACTCCGGAAGCAAGGAAGAGCAGCGCGACCTCGGCCCGGACGGCCACGGTCACGACAAGACATGCGGCCGCAATCCCCCACTGCAGCTTGTCTTTCATCCCGAGCCTCGCCAGCCGATAACAGGAGTGGAGGATCAGCGCGATGACGGCGGGGCTCACGCCGTAGAAGATCGCGGTCACGGCAGGCAGCCCTCCCAGGCGCACGTACAGCGCCCCGAGCGCAGCCACAAGGATGAAATTCGGAAAAATGAATGCCCAACCTCCGGCCCAGGCTCCCCAGAATCCTCCCCGCAGGTAACTGATGAAGACGCCGACCTGGATGGCGAGGGGCCCGGGCAGAGATTGGCAGACGGCGATCCCCTCCAGCATCTCCTCCCTGGTCACCCATCTCTTCTCCTGCACCAGCTCCTTCTCCATCTGCCCGCAGAGAGCGACCGGACCTCCGAAGCCAAGCGCGCCGAGGCGCAGGAAGTAGCGCACCAGATCCCGGATGGGTATCCGCGCTCCTGCATCCTGTCCCTGGAATCTGCTCACCGCGACGTCTTCCGTAAATTCCCCGTGCGGTCGAGCGCTGCGCGCAAGCCCTTCGCCAGCTCTTCCGTCGGTCCGACGCCCCAATAGTGGAGGAACATCACTCGCGGCGACTCACCGGTCATGTGTTGGTGGATCGCCACGACGTTGATGCCCGCGCCTCGGAGCGCTTTGATAACACCCTGGAGCTCCGATTCGAGCATCGCGAAATCCCCATCCACCACGGCCTTGTCGTCGCTGCCGGCGAACGCGGCCCAGGTGTTGACGCCCATGGCGCTGCCCATGGTGTCGCCGTGCATCGTGGTCACGCGCCCCATCGTCACCTTGTAGACGCCGTCTTTGAGCTCGCCGCTCTTACCGAGGATCGCGTCGATCTTCCGCGGGTCGAGCGAGCTTTTCGCCGGGTCGATGTCGACCGCCGGCACCTCGCCCTTGCCGCCGCTGGTCTCCTTGATCCTGATGAACACCTTGCCGACGGCCCCGGCGAGCCTGGCCTCATCGCCCATCCCCCCAATGTGCATGAACATCACCTTGGGACTGTCCCAGAAGAAATGATTGTGCAGAGCCGTGACCTCGAGCCCACTGTCGAGCGCGACGCTCATGACGGCGTTCACCTGGTCTTCGAGCAGGACCATGTCGCCCATGACGACGGTGTGCTTGCCGGCCTGTTTGAACGCGGCCCATGACGTGAGCCCCATGGGAGGAGTCAGTCTCACCCCCGCGGCCACCACGGTCAGGTCGCTCCGGGGAACCGATACTTTGAACACCCCCTCCGTCTCGTTGAACACGCCTTTGGCTCCGGTGAGCTCCTCGATCTTTCCCGTTTCGAGTGACGCCTGCGGCGGACCCGCGAGCGCGGCGGACGAGGAGGCGAGTGCCAGAACTGCGATGAACGCACGCATGGTTTCCTCCGAGATCAGTCTCCGTGACTTTCTCCTACCGGGATGTGACGGTGAGGTCGTCGAAGTAGATGACCGAGTTGCCGCTCACGCATCACGGTTCCCTCCTCTTCTCCGGCTTGCGCCGAAAGAACTCGTACAGGTCGTCGAGCACCCTACACGCCCGCTCGAGGCGGGTTTCGTCCTCCTTATGCGCCATGGCGATTCCAGCCACGAGTCGCTCGAAGCCGAGCGCATCCTGGCGGCCATACTTCGCGTCCTTGAGGTCGATGTCGTGAACGATCTCGGCGATCGCACGCAGCCCCGGGTCACCCAGCGAGAAGCGGGTGAGGAGCACCTCGAACGTACAGCAGTCGCCCTCGTGCGTAAATTCCGCATCGAACATGTCGAACCGGAGCTCGCCGGGCTCGGGGCGGTAGTCCTTGCCAATGACAAACTTGAACCGCGCGTCCTTGTCGATGAACCGGCGGATGAGCCAGCCACTCGCCATCCGGTCCACATGAATGCCCTTCCGCGTGACCCACGTCCGGCCGCGGCAACTGTCGATTCCAGGTGACGGCTGGGCCGAGGGAACGGGGGCGGGGCGGAGCTTCGCCTCGAGCCCGGCGATCAGGCCCGCGGCAGCTTCACGCCCCCGGGCTTCGAAAAAGTCGATTGCGCACACCTCGGCAAATCGCCGTCTGAGACGCCTCAGATCGACCTCGAGCTGCCCGCGCAAGGTCTCGTCTGCGTCACGCGCTGCAGGAAGTGCCTTGCTGATGCGCCTGGCCTCCTCGGAGATTTGGCTGTAGTCGGTGTTCCGGGCCTCGTGAAACAGGGCCTGGATCTGTTCATCCGAGAGGCCGTCGATGAAGCGCGCCTCGCAGAGCGAGGCCTCGCCTCCCTCCTGGGCGATCTCTCGAAGAAGCCACTGGAAATCTTCGTGGGAACCGTCGCTCCTTGGAAGGACATAGACCGAGTTCTTGATGGCGACCGCGCCGAGACGCTGCAGGCGCCGGCCGACCTTCACGCGGAAGTAGTCCGGCTTGGGAGGGATCTGGTGGATGAGGACGAGCCAACGTGCCTCGGTTGCGTCGGCCATCGCACCTTCGCAGGAAGAGGCTGAAGCTATATCACAACTGAATCTTCGAGTCTACACGTGACTAACAACTGAACCTATATGTTGGCGCCCGATACCCGGCGTATCGTTCGCTACTCCCGCGGCGGGCCCCCGCCATGGCCTGTCGCACCGGCTGTACTGGGGCCGAACTCGTAGCCGACACCGAACTGCACGAGGTTATCGGTGTTGTCGGTGGCATCTTCCGGGGAGAAGGTACTCCCGGGAGTGGTGGGAAAGGAGGATCGGTTGATGTCCCGCTCGCCTGCGGCAGTGAGGAACCAACCCCTCCTGAGTTCGAGGCTCAACGCGACGGTGGAGTACCGATGCCTGTCGACCCGTCCAAAATGGGAAATGTCATTGGGATCGGTGGTCACGTAATCACGCTTCTCCGCCTCGTAACGCAGGTGGATCGACCTCTTCCGGCGCTTGGACCCCCAGTGGAAACGGAGCTCACCGACCCAGATGTCCCGTCGGCTCGAGACGTCCTCCTCGGTGTGTACACGAGTCGACGAAGTTGATCTGGACGCCGAAGATGCCGGCTCCATTGTGGTCGGTCACCGTTCCGCTGAGCGTCACAAAGGCTGCCAGGGCGGGCGATGGAAGGAACATGACCACGAAGAGCAAGGGACAGCAGCGACGGACCAGTCGTGTCACCATCTGCTGAAACCTCCTGGTGCCGCTCAACGGCCGGTGTCTCGTCCGAACAAGGCCTGGAATGCCCCGGAGCCCGCCAGGAGCTCAGACGGGTCCCCGTCCTCGACCAGTCGGCCGTCGCGGATCACGAGCACGCGCTCGCAGCCGAGAATCTGGCCCAGATCGTGGGCGATCCAAAGGCACGTCCGACCGCGCCCAAGGTGCGCGAGGGTCTCGACGATCTCCGCTTCGTTTCGCGCGTCGAGGCCGGTGGTCGGCTCGTCGAACACCAGGATGGGAGTGCCACGGACAAGGGCCCGGGCGAGCGCGATCCGCTGCTGCTGACCCCGGGACAGAGAAGTCCCCCGTTCTCCCAGGATGGTCTCGTACCCGTCCGGGAGCGCCCGGATAAACCCGTCGGCGCCGGCTGCCCGCGCGGCCGCACCGATCTCCTCCGGCGTCGCCTCGAGTCGTCCCTGACGGATGTTGTCCTCCACCGACAGGCCGAACAGAAACGGCTCCTGCAGAACAACGGCGATCCGACGGCGGTACGACTTGAGGGTGAACGAGCGGATGTCGTGCCCATCCACCAGGATGCGCCCCTGCTGGGGCTCGTGCAGTCGGAGCAACAGGGCGACAATCGTGGATTTGCCCGAACCGGAGGGGCCGACCAGGCCGACCTTCTCGCCCGGCGCGGCGCGGAACGAGATCTCCCTCAGGACAGGTCGCTCCGGGTCGTAGCCGAAGGTGACGCGGTCGAAGACTATCTCGCCACGGAACGGGGGGGCCTGAACGGCGTCCGCTGCCTCCTGGATCTCCTCCTGGGAGTTGAGGATTTCGAGCACTCTCTCGCCACAGGCGATCGCCTTGCTGGCTCTCCCGGCGATGCGAACGATGGCCTGCACCGGCCGATAAACCCCTCGCAGGTAGGTGAGAAAGACCACCAGCTCGCCGGGGGAAAGGTCACCGCTGATCGTCCTCATGGCGCCCGCCCCCAGAACGAGACACGAACCAACCGCCAGGGTCATCTCGACGATCCGGGAGAGCGACTCCTCCAGCCTCAACGCCTTCAGGCCTGCGTGCAGGCTATCCTGGCTGTTCCGGCTGAACCGGGCGGTCATGTCCTCTTCGCGCGAGTAGGCCTGGATGAGCGCCACCGAGGCGAGGGCCTCGCCGGCGACGGTGGCGATCCGCGCCTCCTTCCGCCTCTGCTCGCGCGACACCGCCCGGAGGCGCGAACCGAAACGGACCGTCGCCACCGCCAGGAAGGGAAGCGTCGCCACCGCGAACAGCGTGAGGGTCGGGTCCATCATCAGCATCAGCCCCAGCACGCCCACCAGGAGGAGGGACTGGGAGGCGAATTCCAGGACGGACGGCACGAGCACCTCCCGCAGCATGCTGACGTCGCCGGTGAGCCGCACCAGCAGATCACCGGTACGACGCTGGCTGTGGAAGGCGATGGACAGATGCTGGAGACGGTTGAAGACCGCTTCGCGTAACTCGGAGATCACATTTTGTCCGACCGAGGCCGTCGTCAGGTTCTCCCAATACGAGAGCAGCCCGCGCAGTCCGGCCACAACCAGCACCGCCACACAACAGACTGCGATCAGCTCGACTCGACCTTCCGGGAGGACCGGACGGACCCAGGCCACCAGCCCCCGATCCTTGCGTTGAAGCAGGACGGCGTCGATGACCACCTGGATTGGCCAGGGAGCGAGAAGACCCATGGCGATTTCGCCGAGCGTGCAGATGCCCGCGAAGAGCATCTGCTTCCGGTAGGGCCTGAGCAGGGGGTCGAAGCGTGCGAACAAACGCGCCAGGCGGCGAATCTTGCCGGCCTCCGCGGGAGGGTTCTCCGTCCCCGCGACGCGCACGAATCCGTCCGGTCCTCTCATGTGCCCCATCTCCAGACCTGGCGCCGGGCGGCCTCGCCCTCGGTGAGAATGAGGCACGCCACGTTCTCCCAGGTCCACGAAGCGGACGAGGCGGCGGCGCGCCCCAGACATTCTCTCCGAGACGGATCCGCGCCGAGGTCGATCAGGGCCCTCGCGAGTGAGGCTTCATCTCCCGGGGGAACCAGGATCACCCCGCGTGTCTCGTTGAACTCCTCTTGAAGCTGGCCGAGAGCCGAGGCGACCACAGGGCGTCCCATCGCCAGATACTCGGCCATCTTCAGGGGAGAGAAGTAAAACTTCTCGAGCGGTCCGTAGGGCGCGACGAGGACGTCGCACGCGGCGAGGTACTCTCCGACACTCGTGTGGGGGACGGCCCCGACAAAGCGGACGTGGTGCTCCACATTCAGATTGCGCCCCAGGTCCTCCAAGGCGTCCCTGCACGGCCCGTCTCCCACGATCAGAAGCGTGGCCGAGGGCATCCGCTGAACCACTCTCGCCCAGGCGCGCAGCAGATGTTCGACCCCATGCCAGGGTTTGAGCGACCCCGAGAACCCCACCAGGAAGCTCCCGTCGGGTTGGAGCCGTCGTCGGACCGACCTCCCGTCGAGATGGGGGTGGAAGATTCGCGGGTCGAAGGCGTTGGGCAGGACCAGAATCCTCTCGGGCGGGACGCCCAGGTCCCGGACGTGAGACTCAAGAGCGCGTGAGACGACGATGACCCTGTCGGCCCGCCGCAGTGTCCACCCTTCGATCCAACGCGTCAGCCACGACACACGCCCGGCGCGAAACCGTGCCTCCTCCTCGCTCAAGGGGGCGTTCACCTCCACAAAGTGGGGAATCTTCAAGCGGCGCGCCAGGAGCGAGCCGGCCACGGATGACAGGGCGGCCCGCTCGTAAAGAAGATCCGGGTGCCAGGCACGCGAATGCCTGTGGCCCTTCCAGTAGAGGGCGAGGTTGTCCAGGAGGCGGAGCACTTCGATCTCCAGCCCGGCTCGCCCCCGCACCCACAGGGCGGCACGGTGGATCAACCTCTCGATCAGTCGCGGGGTCCTGGTTTCGATCGCACGGGCGTCGACCGAAGGGCCGTCTTCCGGGCCCGAACGCGTCGTCAAGACGAGAGCCGTCACGCCGAGATCCTTCAGAGCCTGGACCATCGACCGAACGTGGACCGACGCACCCTTGGACCCTCGTATCGGCACCCCCCGGTCCGCGCTGAGATACAGGATCCTTTCGATCCCGAGGGCTCCACGGAAGCGCCGCGCCACTCGTTCGCCCCAATCCTCCGCATCGAACTCCTGGCCGATCCGCTCTCGACTCCTCCGTCCCATGCGGAGCCGCCTGCCCGGATCCTTCAGGAGCCCCTCGATGGCGCCGGCCATGGCAGCCGGATCGTTCGACGGGACAAGGATACCGGTCTCGCCGTCCGTGACCAGCTCGGAAATTCCCGCAACGTTCGTTGCGACGACCGGACGAGCGCAGGCCATGGCCTCCGCGAGAGTATTCGGGATGCCGTCACGATCTCCCTCCGCCGTTATGCGTGACGCGAGGACGACGCAGAGAGCATTCCGATAGGCCTGCACGAGCTCGGGCCAGAGCATCGTGCCCCGAAGCACCACGGTCCCCTCCAACCCCAGGGATCGGATCTGCCGCTCGAGCTCGCGTCGTATGGGCCCTTCCCCGACGATGTCGACTCGCAGGCACAGACCCCGCTGGCGCAGGACGGCCGCGGCCTCGACGAGCACGTCGAACCCCTTCTTGCACACCAACCTTCCTACCGACAGGATGACGGGACACGTCGCGGATACGTCGGGCTCCGCCCGCTCCGCCGTTCGGGCAGGCGCGAAAACCTTCGTGTCGACGCCGTGATAAAGCAAGGAGACGGACGGAGCAGCCAGGTCCTTCTCCTCGGGTGCCCCGATCGTCTCGAGCAAATGCTCGTGTGAGGCCGTGCAGGCCAGTGTGAAGCGGGCGGACGCCACCTTCTTCCTGAGCGAATCGGGCCGGGAGAGGTGAATGTCCTTCGCGTGGGCGCCCATGCTCCAGGGAATTCCCGTCAACCGGCTGGCGATACGCGCGATGCTCGCCGGAGTGTGAGCCCATGCGGCGTGCAGGTGGCACACCCGGTCTTTCCGCAGTTGAACGGCCAGGTGCGCCGCGCGGAATAGTCTCCTGAAGGACCGCGGCCCGGGCCGGAGGAGAGATCGGACGATCTCGGATGTTGTGGAACCCGGCCTGGTCTTCAGGCAGGCGATCAGGCTGGACAAAGATTTGAAAAGGTTCGACACCGAGGGTTCGGGCAGGATCGACACGGCATCCAGCAGATCCCGGGCTTCGGGATGGACGCGAGCGTCCCGGATGGGGGCGAGCACCGAGTAGATCCGTACGGGAAGTCCGTGGCGCTTCAGCGCCAGGATCTCCCTGAGGATGAACGTCTCCGAGACCCTGGGAAACATCTTGGCGACATAGCCCAGGGATCCTGTCTGTCCGAGCCAGCGTGGCTCGATTCCCGCGGACGAGACACCATCCCGAGGGACGTCCTGCTCGACGACGTTCGTGATCATCTGCGCCTGGGCATCCGTCATGGTCCCGCCCTCACGCACGCGGGAGAATCTGCCGTCTCCGGTTCCGATCACCGCTGAGGGCTCTTCCACATCGCGGCTCCTTCCCGCCCCGTCCTCCTTCTGCCTTCCTGGAGCAGCAGGGGGGCATCGGCCGGGCAAAGGTATCCTCGCAGCATCTCCTGGAACCGGGCGGTCCCCGTGAGCGGAGGGCGGCAAGCGGCGGGGATGCAGGGCACTTCGTCGAGCACGAGACGGAGTGTCCCGTTCAGACTCCGGGCATCGAGAGCTCGGGGGTCGAGCACCTTCAAAAGCCCCCGCCTCTCGAGCGCATGCGCGCGAATTTCCTGTTCGCGACGCGGGTGGATGCGGGGCACGACCACCGAGCGCCGTGCCGAGGCCATCACTTCACAAAGAGTGTTGTACCCCCCCATCGATAGAACCAGGTCGCAAGCCGCCATCCACGACGGCAGATGGTCCACATGCTCATGCAGCGTCAACCCCTCGATCTCTTTCGACGAGCGGGCCACCATCTCCCGGCTCTCCGCGTTCATGAAAGGGCCGGTGATCACATGGAACAGGTAGGGACTGCGAACGCCCAGGCTACGCTGCAATTCGAGAACGCATCGGACGATCTCTTGACCGTCCCCTCCTCCGCCGGTCGTCACCAGGATTCGGGAGCGCCCCGGTTCCGCCGGCGGCAGGGAGATCCCGCCGGGCTCCTGCTCGTCGGGGAAAGGCGGGACGTAGCCTAAGCAGAACGATTTGTCGACCGGCAGGTGGTACGCCGCCACGGCATCGTAAACCTCGGGGCTTCCGAAGACATGGATGGCGTCGTACAGGTGCCTAAGAACTCTGACAGCTCCGCTCTCCGTCCACGAGCGGAGGATCTCGGAGGGGGTGTCGAGGACGTCCCGCAAATTGAGACAAATCCGAGCCGCCGGATCCGCGTCCTTCAGATTCAGGAGCGCAGAGAGGAGCTCCCCCTTCATTCCCACCGGAGCGTTGTCGACCAGGAACAGATGCGGACGGAATAATGCCAGGGTGTTCCGGATGATCGTGGCGCGCATAGCCCGGACGGCCCGCGAGGAGATGCAAAGGTCCCTGGGCTCGTAGGTCTCAGGAGCTGATTTCACGACCGAGGGGAGCTTCACATAGTCGACACGCGGGGGAAATTCGAATCGGTGTGCGACAGGGGATCCGGTCAGGATCAGCACGCTGGCCCCGGGCAGCTCTTCCACGGTCGCTCGGGCCAGGCGCAGGGTGCGCGTGAGGTGCCCCAGGCCGTAAGTATCGTGGGAGTACATCGCAATCCGGAAGCTGGCGGCCTTCATACTTTCCCTCGAGCTGACTTGAACGACAGAAATTCAGGAATTCAAATCCTGCGGCCATTCGTAGGAAGCCCTCTCGATGCGGCCGCCAGGACGCTGCTGATCAGCAGAGCGCACGGCTGTTTGATCGCGAGGGCGCGGGAGCGAATGGCAGGGACCCGACCCGAAGTGTGAGAGGAGCGGGTTCGGGTCCAGCTGGTGCTGCCGGTGGGCGAGGAGATGGTCCCGCAGCACAGCGAGGAACGCAGCGACAGGAAGGTTCTTCGACGAGCTGGAGACGCCTCTTGAGGTTGTGATGACCGGGTTCTTCGGGCGACCCCTGTTCAGCTTGCCATCGTCATCGTCGAAGGGGTCCCCCCCCGCCTGAGCCGCCGAAGGCTGGCGATCCTGGCCGACGGTCACGACCTCCTGCCCGCCTCTATCGGTATGGGCGGCGGACCCAGGAGAAGAGAGATTTCTCAGTCCGCCTGCACCAACGTGTCTCTGTTTACAGTCATGGTGATTCCGGATACCGGGGAGCTGAAACAGCAGGGCGCCAAGCAGCAAAGTGCCCCCTAAGCGGCAGCAAAACGAGGATTGAGACATGTCCTCGTAATCTACCCTGAAGAGCCGACCCTGGCAACCTGTTTTCCCCCCAGGGCCGGTCGCTTTTCAAGAAACTTTCACCGGCGTCCCTGACCACGGGACCGCTTTCCCGCACCTTATTGGAGCTGTCCAAAACCAGTACATAATTTTTATCCAGACAGCCTCATCATCATTATCTGAGGCGCTCACAATAATCACGCGGGTATCTGCCCGGAACCCAGCCAGCCAAGCCTTTGCAGCCCAATTTTTTGCGTCCGGAGTCGGCAGAGCAGTGACTGCCGCTGTCCTGGGCGTAGCTGCTGTATTTGCACCTGCCTTGGGTGTGTTCGCCGCGGTCGCCGCCGGAGCGTCGACCGGATTTTTCGCGGCAGCCTCTGGAGCATGCAACGAGGCTCATGATCCACCGGCCCCAGATTTTCCTTCTTCAACAGATCCCAGCGCGCAGCTCATTCCCGCTCCGACTGCGCGAGAATGGAAGTCACGACGCGTGAAAATTCATTCCGGCTTGATCAGACGGAACAGCAGGAGCATGACTCGGAGGATGGACACCGGGACCTCCGGTTCAGTAAACTGGCCGACAGGTCAGGATGAGGCGGGGAGTATGCCGGGAGGGGACGCAGAGCCAAGCCGGGAAGGGTCGGACGGAGTTTTCGGGAGGGACAGGGTGGCCGCTGCCACCACCTAATCCACGGGAGGATCGCCATGGCCGCCGTGTTCGCTCGTCGCACGCTCCTGCCGCTCTTGCTTCTCGCCGCGGTCTGCACGGCGAGCCATGCTCAGACCGTTACCCCCGCTCCCTCCGGCGCGACCCCGGCGTGGACGCTCAAGGTGAAGGGGAACATCCGCTGGCAGCAAGTCACTCCGGCGGGCGCGCTCCTCGTCTCGACCGACGCCGGGCTCGCGGGGGTCGATATCGAGCGCGGCCAGGTCGCGTGGGAGAAACCGGAGCTCGGCGGCTTGTCGGCCGACAGCGTGAAAATGATCGAGGGGTCGCTCCTCATGGAAGCGGAGCGTCCGGGTCTGCTCCTCGTCTTTGATCCGGTGACCGGCGCGGTCGTCTTCGATTCCCGGCGCCTCGACCTGGCGCAAGTCGTCACCCGTCGCGTGTTGCCGCAGAGCGGCAGCCTGCTCGTCCACGGGCGGCGCGCGGCGGGACCGCCGGTCGTGGCGCTGTACGACCTCTCGACCGGCACGCAACGCTGGGCGAGCCAGTCGCTGTTCCAGCAGAGCGAGCCCAAGCGGACCGGGTTGGCGGGACTGATGCAGGGTCTGGTGCGCTCCGCGTCCGAGGCCACCGCGCTGGAAGTCCTGCAGGCGGGGCCGGGTGTGATCGTCGTGCACACGTTGACCGGCCTGCAGGCGCTCGACGCGCGCACCGGCGCGGTGCGCTGGTCTGCCCTGCTGCCCACCGCCCGCGCCGGCAACCCCGCGAGACACGTGCGGCTCTACCCGTCGCTCAACAAATCCGATCGTCTGTACGTGAGCTTCGACGACCGGCTCATGGCCTACGCCCTCGCCGACGGTCGGGCGCTCTGGGCCAAGCCCCCCACGGTGGAGGGCTGGGTGCACGACATCGTGCAGCACCCAAATGGGATCGTCATCCTCCCGGAATCGCCGCCCGCGGGCGAGGCGACGGGCAACGTGCGCATCGTGAACGGCGTGGTGCAGACGGGGCT
>Ga0137380_10005363_pt1 | contig 11397 bp, 11 predicted proteins | sample SagtaG_17_FD_104809 | JGI IMG/M metagenome (GOLD analysis project Ga0137380, IMG submission 104809) | Vadose zone soil microbial communities from Sagehorn Ranch, Mendocino, California, USA - Sage2_L_100_16 metaG | ecosystem: Environmental > Terrestrial > Soil > Vadose zone | place: USA... | reverse complement strand
GCGATCTCGGCCATCCAGCCGTGACGGGCCTGCTCCGATCTTGCCGGAGACTACCCCATCCCTGGCGCAGCGGCCCACGTCACGGCGGCGACCGTCGTGCCCGCCGCGAACGGCCAACCTGAGTATTGCGACGCGCGGGGCTATGTCGAGCCCGCGGTTGTTTTCCAGCTGAAACTGCCGACCACCACGTTCAACGGGCGTTATGTGCAATACGGCTGCGCCGGGTTGTGCGGGACGATCTTCCCGGCGGCGTTTCCCGCCTGCGGCGTTTCCCGCCTGCGGCGGCACCCCTGGCGGGGATTTCGCGGTGGCCGCCACCGATGATGGGCACGTCGGTAAGGGCGGCGGGTTTCTTGCCATCCTCGACGGCAGCTGGGCGGCCAGCGACCAGGCGGCGCGCGACGACTACTTCTACCGCGCTCCGCACGTGGTGTCGCTCGCGTCCAAGCGGATCATCGCGGCGTACTACGGGTCGCCGCCGACACGCTCGTACTTCGACGGCTGCTCCACTGGCGGCCGGGAAGGGCTGCTGCTGGCCCAGCGGTACCCGCACGACTTCAATGGCATCGCCGCCGGCGCGCCGGCCGCCTTTATGGGCCCGCTAAACGGCGTGTACTTCACCTGGATGGTGCGGGTGAACACCGATGCGCACGGTGCGCCGATCCTGACCAGCGCGAAGCTGCCCGCGCTGCACGACGCCGTCATGGCGGCTTGTGATCGGCTGGACGGGCTCGCCGACGGCCAGATCGACGACCCGCAGGGGTGCACGTTCGACCCGGCCAGCATCCAGTGCCCGGCCGGCACCGACAACGCGAGCTGCCTGACACCGGCGCAGGTCGATGTGGTGCGAAAGGTTTACAGCGGCCCAGCCGACGCCAGCGGCCACCGGCTGTACCCGGGCGGAGCGCCGCGCGGGTCCGAGCTCAGCTGGGACGGCTTTCTCATCCCCAATCCGCAGTTTGGCTCCATCGCGCCCCTGCCCGACAATTACCTGAAATACGTCGGATACCCGATCGGCGCGCCCGCTTCCTCAGTCGCCGATTTCAAGTTCACGGTAGGCGAGTTCAACCGGCTCACGCCGGAGGGCGTAAAGGGAAACGCGCTGAGTCTGGACCTGCGGAACTTCCAGCGCGCAGGCGGCAAGCTCATCATCTGGCAGGGATGGGCCGACGGGAACATATCGGTGTTCGGAACGCTCGACTACTACCAGCGGCTCTGGCAGGCAAACGGCGGCCTGGCGGAAACCCAGCAATGGGCCCGGCTGTTCATGGTCCCCACCCTCTATCACTGCGGCCTTGGCGGCTACAAACTCAACACCTTCGACCCGTTCCCCGAACTCGTCGACTGGGTCGAGCATGCACACCCGCCCGACCGGGTGATCGCCAGCGACCAGGACTCGCACGGAACCGTCGTCCGCACCCGGCCGGTGTCCCCTACCCTCAGCGGGCGGTCTACACCGGCGCCGGCAGCGTCGATGACGCGCGGAACTTCGCGCCCGCTCCACCGCTGGTTCCGCCGCACGACGTCGTCCGCTGGGCCGGCGCCTACCTCTACAGCATCCCCGGACCGGTGGCACCGTCCTGACCCGCCCCCCGGTGCGCACCCTCTCGCTGCCGGCCCGACAACTCGAACGGGACCGTGACGGCGTTCTTCAACATCGTTGGCATCACCTCGGCCTACAGCGACACAAACCCCGCCGACCCGGACATCTGGCTGGTCAAAATCCACACACCTACCGCGGTCACGTTCGGGAAGAACGGGAGCACCTCGACAACCGCGAACAACAACGGCACCGGAGTCCGCCTTGACGGTTCGTCCAACATCAGCCCCGGCCAGGGCAAACGTGTCACGGTCGCGATTGACCCCCTGTCGCGTTCTGGGACGTCGCCACGCACGCCTGGAGGATGCTCTCGCGGGGCAGGTACCGATCCTCGTCGGGAGTTCGTCGAGGACGATCCTGTTGCAGGGGACGCTCCAGGTCCACGGCTGACCGCGGCGGGACCGGCGCTCTCGGAGAGTCACTGCCAGCGCACCCGCATCCCGGTCTGCCACAGCCGGAGCACCTCAGCGTCGCCGCTGATATGGGCCCCGCTGCCTGCGGCGTCGATCCGGTTCCACAGCAGCAGGTAGAGATCCGAGGCGCCACCTGCCACCATGCAGTCGCCGGGCGACCGGCCCCGGCGCACAGCGACCGCTTCGGGGCCGAGCGTGACCAGCCACTCGTGTCCGGTGTCGGTGGCACGGACCTGCAGAGCCCGGCCAGCGACCGGAAGGGTTCTTCTTCTTCGTCGCGGTGCAAATCCCATGATCAGCTCGTCGATGCCGTCGGCAGCGAACTCGGGGGCAAATGGGGTCGGCGAGCCTGCCGCCCGCTCCGCGTCGGCGCGGTGGATGGCGGTCTCGTGAGCTTGCCGGCGCGCCCAGAAGGCCAGCGGCGAGGGCGCGTCGAGGAAGGTCCAGCACGACAGCCCGGGATCTGCCGACCGAAGGGTTTCGACCAGGGCGGCATGGCCCTGGCGAAACCAGCAGGCAAGCGCTGCGTCGTCAGGCCCGGAGGTGAGTATCTCCCGTTCCGGCCGGCCATCGACCATGTCTTTGGCGGCGCCGGCTACGTGCGCCCTGGCCCAGCGGTGCACGTAGCCCAGGTGCCGCAGCAGGTCCCTCACCTGCCAGCCCGGGCAGGTAGGCACGGCCGCCTGCAAACTGGCTCGCTCGGCGGCCCCGGCGAGCAGCTCGCCGTCGCCCACAAGGGCGTCGATGTGCTGGTGCGGCTCCACAAAGCCCATCGTCGCCGTTCCGGCCGGCCGCGTGCTTGAAGATTCATGCGCTTTGGGCCTGCCCAAGACATAGCGTTGGCGTGTGCTCACCGGCTCGCTGATTGCTGAGGGGGACGGGTTCGCCATCGCTGAGGTCCGCTGCGACGGTGGCCGCGCCAGCTTCGACGGCCCACAGCAGGAATGCAGCCACGTCCTGGTCGCCGTCCGTCATGGTGCCTTCGTGCGCCGGGTGGACGGAGAAGAGGTCCTGGCCGACTCTACGGTCGCGTACCTGAGCGCCCCGGGCGTCGTCGAGCAGTTTGCGCACCCGGTCGCCGGAGGCGATGTCTGCACCGCCATCCACCTGTCCCCCTTGCTGCTGGCTGATCTCGCCGGCGGCGATCCGTTCGTCACCTCACTCGCGCTGCCAATCGATGCTGACGGCGAGCTCGCCCTCAGGCAGCTCACCGTGCTCGCACGGCGCGGCGATGTCAGTGGTTTGCTCGCCGAGCACCTCGTGCGGACCCTGACAAGCCTTCTCGCCCGCCGCTATCCCGGGCGCGTCGCGAGCGGCCGGCCGACCACCGCCCTGGCCCGCAGGCGCATGGTCAACCAGGCACGGGCGGCGATGCTCGCCGACCCGGGCATCGGCCTCATCGAGCTCGCGACCCACCTCGCCTGCTCCCCTCACCACCTCAGCCGCGTGTTCAAGCAACTCACCGGCGTGAGCATCAGCCATTACCGCAACCGGCAGCGGGTCAGTCGCGCGCTCGACCGCATCGCCCTCGGAGACACCAACCTCGCCGGGCTCGCGCACGAACTCGGGTTCTCCGACCACGCCCACCTCACCCGAACGGTCCGTGCCTTCACCGGTCATACGCCCACCGGCTGCCGTGCCATGCTGACCACAGGGCGGTTGTGATAGCCCGGCGTCAGGCCCGCCCTGCTGGCCCAAGACGCATCCTCCTTCCCTGTTCGAATAGGCAACGAATATGCCATCCGCTGGCTGGCTTGCCGCGCGAGTCGGCAGATCAGCCCGCGCGCCCGAAATCAAGCCACCGTCGTCACACGCAGCGCCTGGCCGCGCACCCGGGCTCAGCGCCGAGGTGGCGGGACCGGCGCGTGCGCCATGTCCTGCCTCCTTGTCACATCGGCCGGGTTTAGCTGGTCAGCTATATGACCGAACGCGGCGAGGGAACGTGACCGATGGACGCACAGGGCTGGCTGGCGGAACGCTTTGAGGCCCACCGCACCCACCTGCGGGCTGTGGCCTACCGGATGCTCGGCTCGCTCGCCGAGGCGGACGACGCCGTCCAGGAAACCTGGCTGCGGCTCAGCCGCTCCGGCGCCGGCGTGGAGAATCTGGAGGGGTGGCTGACAACGGTCGTCGCGCGAGTGTGCCTGACCATGTTGCACTCCCGCAAGTCGCGGCGCGAGGAGCCGCTGGGCGTGCACGTCCCCGAGCCGATCGTCAGCCGTGAGGACAGGACAAACCCCGAGCACGAAGCGCTGCTGGCCGACTCGGTCGGTCTGGCGCTGCTGGTGGTCCTTGACACCCTCGCTCCCGCCGAACGGCTCACGTTCGTGCTGCACGACATGTTCGACGTGCCCTTCGACCAGATCGCCCCCATCGTGGGGCGCTCCCCTGCCGCGGCACGCCAGCTCGCCAGCCGGGCCCGCCGCCGGGTTAAAGGGGCCGCCCCCGTTCCTGATGCCGATCGCGCCCGTCAGCGAGAGGTGGTGGGCGCCTTCCTAGCGGCCGCCCGCGACGGGGACTTCGAGGCGCTGGTCGGGGTGCTCGACCCGGACGTCGTGCTGCGCGCCGACGCCGGTGCCGTGCCTGCGGGGGCATCGAGGGTGGTCCGCGGCGCGCCGGCCGTAGCCGAGCAGGCGCTGTCCTTCGCGCGGCGGTATGGCCAGTTCGCACGGCCAGCGCTGGTGAACGGAGCCGCTGGAGTTGTCGCGGCCGCGCAGGGACGCCCATTGTCGGTGCTGGGGTTCACGGTCCGCGGCGGGAAGATCGCCGAGATCGACATCCTCGCCGATCCCGCGCGCCTTGGCCAGCTCGACCTGGCCGACCTCAACGCTTGATGAGTTCATCCGCAGAAGATCGTGACGAAAGAGGAGGCTAGATGGCCGAGATAGTGGAAAGCATCGACATTTCCCGCCGTCCCGGCGACGTCTTCGCCTACGCGGCCGACTTCTCGCACTTCCCCGAATGGCAGGGAGGCGTCCAGTCGGCACGCCAGGAGGGTGACGCCCCGCTCGCCGTGGGCTCGAGAGCCGTCGTGACCCGGCAGGTCGGTCCCCGGAAGCTGGTGAGAACCGAGGAGATCACCGAGCTGAATCCACCGAGGACCTGGGCGGTGCAAGGTAGTGGCGGCCCGCTGATAGCGATCACCAAAGTCACGATTGAGCCGCTCGATGCCGGCCAGCGGTCACGCGTAACCATCGCCCTCGACTTCAAGGCGCGCGGAATCGGAAGGCTGCTCCTTCCGCTCGTCATCCGCCGGCAGGCACGGAAACAGCTACCTAAAAACCAGCAACGACTCAAGGAGTTGCTCGAGCGGGGAGCGTAAGCCACCCGGCCGTCCCGGGCCGCGGGCAGCAAGCGCAGCCAGCCCAGCAGACCCGCCACGTCCTCAAGGATCACCATCCGACAGTCAGGGCGGCCGGTGCGGTCTCGGCCTGCACCGGGCCATGACGGATCACATGCGCGGCGAGCGGCCCGGCCGCCGACCCTGTCGCCGCATCCTCGGCGACACCGTGGCCGGGCGCGAACATGCGCACCTGCCAGTGGCCACCGAAGGGCAACTCGCGGCGCGGGCGACCGTGCGGCGGCCGGCGCGTCGAGCATGTCCCGGGCGGTCATTGGGTGCGGGTTTCGTGGGTGAACCAGGCCACGCGCGGGTCCTTGCCGAACGCGGCGTGGGCGGGCGCCTCCACGAAGTGAGGCGGCTGCGCCCTCTCTTCGACGATACCCGCGGCGCCTTGATCGAGATCGCCAGCCGGAGCATGTCGGGCTCAGCCGTGCTGCGGCGGGCGCGGGATCCAGCGCGGGACCGTCCGCAGGTACCTGGCGTAGGTGTCGCCGAAGCGACGGCGCAGCGTACGCTCTTCGTAGCCGATCACGAACAGGTGGAAGAAGATCGCCATCGCGCCCGCGTACACCAGGAGCGGCACCGAGACGAACAACCACGCCTCGCCCGCGACAACCAGGAGCGCGGCGAGGTAGATGGGATTGCGCACCCACCGGTAGGGGCCGGCGGCGACGAACCGCTGTGGTGGGTCCCACGGACCGGGAGTGCCGCCTCCCACGGTCGCAAAGACCCAGATGCACCAGAGGTACAAGGCGGCGCCGACCGCGATGACGGCGACCGCCTCCCACGCAGCCGGAGCGGCCGTGCTCCCGGGGCGCGTCAGGATCCACCAAGGGATCCAGGCCGCTCCCGACCCCGGCACGACCACGGTAAACAGCAGGTTGCGGACGATCAGGCCCACCGTGCGTGCCATCCTCGCTCACTGCCCCTTCAACTGCGGGACGCCGCAGCGGCCCGTGCATCCCTGACCGGCCAACCCGGCGGCCGGGCTGAACCGCGACCGCGCGTTCTCCCAGCAGATGATCACCGTGCCCGGCCAGTTTCGCCTCATCAAGGTAGTCCCGGCAGCCTCGTCAGGACCCCTTCGCCGACGGCGCGGGCGTGCCGGTCATCGCCCGCCAGTGGGGCGCGCGCTGCCTCAGCTGGCCGTACACCCCGGCACCGGCATGTGGGTGACCCATGGTCCAGAACAAGCTGGCATGTCACCGAAGCTGCGCCGTAGGCACCACCCGGCGACCCGGCACGACAGCGTCCGTGACGGATCGAGCGAGATGGTTACCATGCCGGGCCTCCTTCCGGACTTCCGAAGATCACAGGCACATGAGGGCTTGATCGAGAGCGGGACCGGGTAGGCGAGGTTTTGGCGGGGCTGGCCGGCGGCAAACGGGCTCTGGAGCTGGGCATCGGGACTGGGCGCATGGCCGCGGCCGCTGGCGCGCTGCGGCGTGGCGGCGCACGGCATTGACTTGTCGCGGGCGATCGTGCCCGCTCGACCATGCCGTCCTTGTCCGGTCGGTGGATGGGCTCACACGTGAACACCCGCCTCACTGGGCTTTTCACCGAGGCAGATGAGTCCGATCGCACTGGAGAGTTGTCGGCGAACTGTCCGTCTTAGCCGCTACCGTCGTTGGCCATGGCAGATCAGAACGAGAAGGCTCAACCCATAGTTCCAATCGCGGGCGACGAGACCGCCACCCTCCTGGGTTCTCTGGAGCGTGAGCGCGCAATCTTTGCGTGGAAGTGCGGGGGACTGGACGCGGCTGGCCTACGGGCGACGCTGGGTCCGTCGACGATCACCTTGGGCGGGCTGCTCAAGCACCTGGCCCTCGTCGAGGACGAGTACTTCTCCAACCGGCTGCTGGGGCGAGAGCCGGGGCCCCCGTGGAACACGGTGGACTGGGACGCCGACCCCGACTGGGAGTGGCACTCGGCTGCCAGCGACTCCCCCGAGCAACTCATAACGCTCTGGCGGGACGCCGTGGCCCGTTCTCGCTCTGCGGTCACGGAGGCGCTTGCCAAAGACGGCCTGGGGCAGCTCGCCAGCTACACCACCTCGCGCGGCGAGTCGCCCAGCCTGCGACGCATCCTCATCGACATCATCGAGGAGTACGCGCGGCACAACGGCCATGCCGACCTCATACGGGAGTCGGTGGACGGGCTCGTCGGGGAGGACCCGCCGCGCTGACAGCGGCTTGCTGTCGCCGTGCGGTGAGGACGCGCAACGTCCGCCATTGCCGCTGCCGGTGCGGATCAGGGCTTTGCCGGATGTAGAAGCGGGCGCACGGTCGGAGCATGATGCGTTACAACGAGTTGATTCGTGTCCCGGCTGAGCGTCCCGTGCAACTGGCTGCCGGTTCAAGCCTTCGACGGTGTCACGGCGGTTCTCGGTGACTGCCGGCTTCTACCGGACATGTGTGATCCGCCAGCGGAGTCGTGCCCACGATCCCCCTGCTGGGAACGGATCAGCGCCGCCCTGACGCCGACCTCATCGTAAAACTCGTACCCCGCGCCGCCTGAGCCTCGGGCCGGACCGCGCATCGGTGCGGTTCCACATTCGAGTCTGCCAATGTACGTACAGCCGCTTACTCGATCGAGGTAGGTGAAGGCACCTAGGCTCGCCGTGTCAGACGGCCCTATGTCTGGAGGCGCAGATGCGTGCAGTCTTGATCGCCCGGTTCCGCGGCGACGTGGAGGAGCTGACTCGCGCTTATGACCGAGCACATCAGGCAATCATGCAGGCGGGTGGAGCGCCGGGAGAGCTCCGTCACCATTGCGCCGTAGGGGACGACTCTCTGTTCCTCCTCGGCGTTTGGGAGTCCGAGGAACTGCTACGGAACCGCTTCGCCAGTGAAGGCTTCCAGAGAACGCTCGCGGACGCCGGTTTCCCTCCGATGGAGGATGCGGAGATCACAGTCCTGCGCCTGCATGCCGTCGAGCCGCCGCTGTGAAGGTCGCGCGCGAGTGCTTGGGGGACGCACTCATCTGACCCTATGAGGGCGCGCCAGGTCAGGCGGGCGTTCGCGTCGAACTGCCACCGCGCCTCTTTCTGTGGCGAGGGTTAGCTGTTCATCTCGGTGCAGTGCCGTCTTGGCGGGAGGCCGCTGCGGCTGCCAGCAGGAGGGTGAGTTCGTCGACGAGGTAGCCGGTCAGGGCGTCGATGTCAGGTACCAGCTCGCGGCATGCGATGAGTCCGAAGTGCAGACCGCCGCGATAGCCGTGCACGGTGATGTTGAGGCCCTGCCCATCGGTCACCACCGATACCGGGTAGTACGCCAGCAGCTTCGCGCCGCCTAGATATGCCTGCACGTCAGGACCTGGCACGTTGGAGATAACGAGGTTGAAGGGCGGCAGCCGGTGCAGCAATCCGGTGGCGAAGGCGACGCGGGCGGCACGCGCGGCCAGCGCTGGCGGGGCGAAGTCGGTGATGTTCTCGACGAGCCCGGGCGGGATCGCGGCGTGCTGGGCCTTGGCGATCCTGGTCGCCTCATGCGCTACCGCTAGGCGCTCCGCCGGGGTCGGCAGATGTGTGGGCAGCGCGGCGAGCATCGCCGACACCTTGTTGCCCATCGCGCCCTTGGCCTGCTCATCGCGTACGGATACCGGAATCATCACGACCAGCGGCGCCGCGGGGAGCGCGTCGTGCTCGACCAGCCAGCGCCGGAGCGTGCCGGCGCACATCGCCAGCACCACGTCGTTGACCGATACCCCGAACGCGTTCTTGACTGTTTTGACGTCGCCGAGGGCGACGGAGCGGAAGGCCCACCGCCGGTGCGGCGTGATGGGACGGTTGAACGGCGTCGCCGGCGGCCGCGTCGGCGCGGTCGGGATGACCGATCCGTCGCGCTCGCCCATGCCGAGCATCCGGCCCAGCATGGGGCCCGCGACGGACCCGATTGCCGGCATGAACCTGATGAGGTCCCGGGTGATGCGCACGGTATCGAGCGGGCGCAGCGCGGCCGCCCGTGCGGCGCTGGCCAGCATCCGGGCCGGGCCAGGCGGCCGCTGCGGCCGGAAGGCCGGGATAGATGCCGGCGGCCGACCCTCGGGCGTCAGATCCAGCAGCAGCGTCAGAACCTCCGCGCCGGAGACGCCGTCGATGGCCGCGTGATGGATCTTGGTGTAGACGGCCTGGCGCTTCCTGGCCAGACCGGAGATCAGGTACGTCTCCCACAGCGGGCGGGTTCGGTCCAGGGGCCGGGCGTGCAGCCGGCTGACCTGCTCGGCCAGCTGCGCGTCCGAGCCGGGCCGCGGCAGGGCAATCTCGCGGACGTGGAACTCGAGGTCGAAATCCTTATCGTCGACCCAGTACGGCTGGTCAAGCCCGAACGGCACCTCCAGCAGCCGCTGGCGCAGGACCGGGACCAGGCCGACCCTCCCGGCGAACAGGTCGCGCAGCACGGCTAGGTCCAGCCGCTGGGGCGCTTGGCTGGGATCCAGCAAGCACACCCCGCCAACGTGACCGGCCGAGGTCCGCGTCTCCAGCGACAGGAACGAGGCATCCAGACCCGACAGTTGCCTCATCGCCCTGCTCCCGGGCCTGCGATCACGCCACGATGGCGGTTCGCCCACGAGCGGATCGCTGCTATGACGTCGTCGGGTGCTTCGAGCTGAGGGGTATGCCCGACGCCCGGCAACAGCGCGGTGTCCCAGTCCCGGCACGCAGCGGCGGCGTCGCGGGCGGCGGCGACCGGGACCAGCCGGTCTTGCTCGCCGTGAATCAGCAGCACGGGCACGTCCAGGCCAGCCATCATCGCGCGGTAGCGGCCCGGCCGGGCCAGCACCCACGCAAGCGAGCGGGCGGCCTGCAGAAACGCGCGGTCGGTGCCGCGAACGGCCCGCCGGAACCCGGCCAGCTCGACGCTGGCTTCGGTGACCTCAGCCGAGGCGCTCTCCGGGTCAGCGAAGCAGAGCTCCAGAACCCGCTCGACTTGCTGCCGCGGCGTCGTGCGCCACCGGACAGCCGTCAGATACAGCTCGCCCAGGCCAGGCGTGGCGTAGAGCGCGAAGTCCCGTGCCACCCGCAGGTCGGGACGCTGCCGCGGCACAGGGATCGAGGGATCGACAAGCACCAGCCCGGCCACGGTATCCAGCCGGGCGTGCGCGTGCAGAATTGAGATCATCCCACCCATAGAGTTTCCGGCCAGAACGGCAGGCGAGCCGGCCACCTCGCAGACGAAGCGACAAAGCAGATGGGCGTTGGCCTGCACGGTAGCGGCGCGCCCGGCAGCGGGCGTGAGCCCGAACCCAGCCAGGTCCACGGCGAGGACGCGACGCTCCGCGGCGAGCGCGGGCGCGACCTGTACCCAGTTCAGGTGCGAGCCGCCCAAGCCGTGGACCAGCACCATCGGCGGCGGGGAGCTTCCGGAAGGGCCGCCGAAGTCGATCCAGTGTACGGGCCCGCCAAGGTCGGTGACGAAACCGCGCCCACCCCACCGTGCCCCGAACGAGGCCGGCGGGGCGGCAGCGGCAGCGCTCGGCACCCCGGTCATCGCTGGTCCGGGTAGAGCAGCCGCAACGCCCGGGGCCATGTGAACGGCGCCCACTCCCCCGCAGGCAGCGCCAGCCGGTCTGCGACCACCCACAGCGTCGCCGCGTCGTGCCCGAAACCCAGGTGACTGCACCTGACTTCGATGTTCTGCCGCCGTGGCCCCGGCGGGTCGACACAGCCGCGCCAGTCGACGATGCCGTCACGGCGGGAGTAGACGGCCGTGGACGGCACCGGCGCCGGTGCGCTGAGCTCGGCGGTCAAGATATCGAAATACGCCACGTGCTCGTGAGCGTGCCGCTCGAACGCCCAGTGGGCACGACTCTGCCGCCGGTCACGGATCGCGAATGGGCTACCGAGCGTGATGACCTGGCGCACCAGCTCAGGCCGCCGGCGAGCCAACTCGCGGGCGTAGATCCCGCCCAGGCTCCAGCCGATCACCGAGGCCGGGCCGCTGGCCCGCCGGGCCAGCATCTCCAGCGCCTGGGGCAGACCTGCCATGACGTCCGCCGTCGGTCCCACGTTGCGGCCCAGGCCCCATCCCTGTGGCTGATAG
>Ga0137380_10005356_pt1 | contig 11401 bp, 10 predicted proteins | sample SagtaG_17_FD_104809 | JGI IMG/M metagenome (GOLD analysis project Ga0137380, IMG submission 104809) | Vadose zone soil microbial communities from Sagehorn Ranch, Mendocino, California, USA - Sage2_L_100_16 metaG | ecosystem: Environmental > Terrestrial > Soil > Vadose zone | place: USA... | reverse complement strand
TGGGCTCTCCAGCAGACGGGGACCACCGCGAACAAGGCCGCGACGGAGAACACGGTGGGCGGGGCCGTCGTCGGCACCCTGGTGGGCGCCGCCCTCGGGGCCGCCATCGGCGCCGCTGCGGGTAGCCCGGCGACGGGAGCCGCGGTGGGAGCCGGTGCGGGATTGCTCGGCGGCACCGCGGTCGGCGCGGGCAATGCGCAGGGAGCGTCCATGTCCGTGCAGCGTCGCTACGATGTCGCCTACATGCAGTGCATGTACCTCAAGGGCAATCAGATTCCCGTCGCGCGTGGCTCGCGGCCCGCTTATACGGCGGCTCCCCCGCCGCCTCCGCCCGCACCTCCGAGTGCGACACCCGCGTCGGGCGCGCCTCCTCCCCCGCCGCCCGGCATGCCTCCACCTCCACCGGCTGGACCGGCGCGTTGACGCCACCGAGCCTTCTCGCGGACCCTGCCGCGTAGAGAAGCTCGAACACCACGAGGGAAATTCTCAGTGTCCACGACTCTCTTGCGTAAGCTCCTGAGCATCCCGCTCGTCGTGATCTTCATGCTGGGTGCCGTGGGGCTCTCATGGGCCGGGCCTCCCACGGACCAGCTGCGCGCCTATACGGATCAGGTGCTCAAGATCCTGGAGGACCCGAGCCTCAGCTTGCCCGATCGGCGCACCGCGGTGCGAAAGGTCGCCAGCGAGGCCTTCGACGTCTCGGAGACGGCCAAGCGGGCCCTGGGCCAGCACTGGCAACAGCGAACGCCGGCCGAGCGCGAGGAGTTCATCCACCTCTTCGCCAACCTGCTCGAGCAGACCTATATCTCTCGGATAAGCGAATTCGGTGGGGAGCGCATCACCTACCTGGCCGAGCAGATCGACGGCGATCGGGCGACCGTGCGGGCGCGAATCGTGACGAGCAAGGGCACCGAGGTCCCTGTCGAATCGCGGCTCCTGAAGAGCCAAGACCGATGGCTCATCTACGATGTGCTCATCGCGAACATGAGCTTGATCTCGAACTACCGGACGCAGTTCGATCGCGTGATCCGGACGAGCTCCTATCCGGACCTCGTCCAGCGGCTGAAGACGCGCGGCGACGCCCTGAACGAGAAAGATGGCAGCGCGCCGAAGGGCTCGGCCCCCGGCAAGCGCTAGAAGAGCGACCGCTCCGCAGGTTAGGCGCACTTCTTCGTCATTTTCTGGGCCCCATCCGAGCGATAATCCCCGCGGGCGCCCGTAGCTCAGGTGGACAGAGCATCGGCCTTCTAAGCCGAGGGTCGGGGGTTCGAATCCCTCCGGGCGCGCCAATAAGGCTCTCGACATTCCGGTCACTCGGTAAGATCTACACGCCGGTCGGAAAATTCTTCTCATCTTTCCGTGGGTCAAGCGGCTGCGATCCGAGCAGTCCGGGAATCTTCCGACCAATCACGAGGTTGGCCCGCGCAGGTTGTTCGCATCCTGTGCAGCCGATGGCATATCGGATGCAGCCGTCGACTGCCGCGGAGGTGATGACCCATGCGATTGATTCGGTCGGCAACCCTCGGAATCGTAAGCTGCACATCATTCGTGATGTTGGCGTCGCTGGTCATCGCGGCAGTAGGAGAGGCGCAGAGTCCGGTCCGGGCGAAACCTGCGACGGCGACCGCTCAATCCAAGAAGCCCACGCCTGAGCGGATTCGCGAGGTCCAGAAGGCGCTCCTCGAAGCGGGACATGATCCAGGCCCCATCGACGGGATCCTGGGCCCTCGAACGAAGGCGGCCCTCCGGCAATACGCGTCAGCGCCTCCTCCCCAGGCACTCACGCCCGCTCAGCAGATCATCGCTCAGTTCAACCGGGAAAATGACCGCGCCCAGAGCCCGTGAGCTGATGAGTGCCCCATCTTTTCCTGGCTCTCATGACCCCCGATCGATCACGATCGGGGGTCGGGATGTGAATCGCCCGGTGCAGCGCTGAGTCGCGGGACCACCGGTGCCGGAGCCTGGCCACGCGGCCGGCCGGCGCTATCGCCCCTGGAGGCTCCGACCCTTCAGTTCGGCGCCCCTCTCCGACACTCCCAGTCCTGCTATGCTAGCCGGACGGTTAGCGAAAGTGATCCCGGCAGAGTCCGTCGTGAACATGGGGTACGCATGGCACTGAGAGTTCTGGTCGCAGACGACGAAGCCGCTGCCCGCAAGGGGCTGACGTCCTTGCTCTCCGGCTGGGGATACGAGGTCGAGGAGGCGAGCGACGGCGAGGAAGCTCTTCAGAAAGCCACCGTCTTCTTGCCCTCGGTCGTCGTCTCCGATCTCGTCATGCCGAAGCTCGACGGCCTCGCGCTTCTCAAGTCGCTGCAGCAGGAGCTTCCCTTCGTGAGCGTCATCCTGCTCACGGGGCAGGGCAGCATCGACAGCGCGGTGGCCGCCATGAAGGAAGGCGCCTACGACTACTTGATGAAGCCCGTACACGTGGGTCGGCTCAAGGCGCTCATTCCCAAGGCTGCGGAGAAAGGGGAAGCGCTCCGCGAGATCATCCTGCTGCGGCGACGGGTCCGACAGGTCTGGGGCCTGGGCAAGCTCGTGGGCACCAGCGCGCCCATGCAGGAGGTCTACCGGCTCGTGGAGCTGGCCGCGCCCACGCCCGCGCCGGTCCTGATCACGGGCGAGAGCGGCACGGGCAAGGAGCTGGCCGCGCGCACGCTCCACGAGCTTTCGCCCCGCGCTCAGGGGCCCTTCGTCGCCGTCAATTGCGCCGCCATCCCCGAGACCTTGCTGGAGAGCGAGATCTTCGGCCATGAGAAGGGCGCCTTCACGGGCGCCCTGGAGCGTCGCCTCGGATGCTTCGAGCTGGCGCATCAGGGCACGCTCTTCCTCGACGAGATCGCGGAGATGAACTCCGGGACCCAGGCCAAGTTTCTCCGCATCCTGCAGGACGGCACCATGCGGCGCCTGGGGAGCAAGACGGAGGTGCGCGTGGACGTCCGCGTGCTCGCGGCCACCAACAAGGATCCGATCAAGGCGCTCCGCGACGGCACGTTCCGCGAAGATCTCTACTACCGCCTCAACGTGGTGAGCCTGCCCATGCCCACGTTGCGCGAGCGGCCGGAGGACATTCCCATCCTCGTCCAGGCCCTCGTGGAGGAGTTCAACGCGAAGTACGACAAGCACATCCGCTCGGTGGACGACGAGGTCCTGAAGATCCTGACCGCGCACTCCTGGCCGGGAAATGTGCGAGAGCTCCGGAACACGCTGGAGCGGGCCGCCATCGTGTGCGACGGCGACCTCATCGCGGCCAAGCATCTGCCGCCGGAGCCGTCCGTGCGCATCGAGGCCGACGTGATCGACTCACCCGATACCGTCTCTTTCAGGATCGGCACCAGCCTCGACGACGCGGAAAAGCAGCTGATCCTCCGGACCCTCAGCGCCCACGGCAACAACAAGACGCGGACGGCGGAGATCCTGGGGATCAGCTTGAAGACCCTCCATAACAAGCTGAAGTCCTACGGCGCCTAGCATGCGATTCGGCATTCGCAGCAAGGACGCCGTCGCGGTGACACTGCTCACGTTCCTCGTGGTTGCCACCACCACCATGGTGCACATCTCCCAGCTCACCCGGGTGGTCATCCAGGAAGCCTCGGGACAGGCTCAGCTCGTGGCCAAGCAGATCTACGCGCAGATCGGGCAGGTCCTCACGCGCGCCCCCGGCCGCCCTCCGCTCGAGGCTCTGCGCCGGGACCGCGAGCTTCGCAACCTGCTCGAGTCCAGCGTGGGGTACTCGCCTCATCTCGTCTACGCTTTCGTCTCCGACGGCGGCGGGGCCGCCCTCCTGGATACGCGGCGTGACCGCGAGGGCGCTCCCGCGCTCGAGCCGGGCCGTCTGGACGAGCTGCTGGGCCTCGGCACCATCCGGCGATTCTCCGCGCTCTACCGGAGCGGCGAGACCTACGAGACGGTGCTGCCCATGAACCTCAATGGACAGCCCTTCGCGACCATCCACCTCGGCGTCTCCACCACCTTGCTGCGAAAAGAGCTCAACGCCTCGGTCGGGCGGAGTCTCACCCTCGCCGTCATCGCGCTGCCCCTGGCCTGGCTCGCGGCCATGGCTCTGGCCCAGCTCACTTTGCGACCGCTGCGCGCCCTGGGGGGCGAGCTGGACCGCCTGCGGCGCGGCGAGTTCGACGTCGGCGCCAGCCTGGGCGGAGGGAACGAGTTCCAGGAGCTCTCCTCCCAGCTCCAGCGCTTGGGGCAGGAGATGCAGGCCGATCGCACGGCGACCCTGAGCGAGAAGGCCCAGCTCGAGCACATCGTCGACCAGCTCGAGGACGGCGTCATCTTCCTCAATACCGACCATCGGATCCTGTTCTTCAATCGAGCCGCGGCGGCGGCGGTGGGCCGACCGCTGGAACAGGTCGTGGGCACTCCACTCGCCGAGGTCCTTCCCCAGGATCACCCGCTCTGCGAGCTCATGGCCGAGAACGGCATGGGCACCGCGGCGCCCCACAACCGCACCTTGGCGTTTCCCCAGGACGGCACCACGCGCGAGTTCCTGGTGTCCATCGTGGCCATGCGTGACAAGAGCCGAGCCATGGGGGCGGCCATCCTCATGAAGGACCTGGACTCCATCAAGACCGTCCAGTCCCTCGTCAGCTACTCGGCCAAGCTCGCGGCGCTGGGTCGACTGACCTCCGGGGTGGCGCACGAGGTGAAAAATCCCCTCAACGCCATGATGATCCACCTCGAGCTGCTCAAGGAGCGCCTGGAGGCGCCGAGCGCCGAGGTGCAGCAGAGCCTCGAAGTGATCGGCTCGGAGATCCATCGCCTGGACCGGGTCGTGCAGGGCTTCCTGCGCTTCATGCGACCGCAAGAGCTCGTCCTCAAGACGATCGATGTCAACGGGCTCCTGCGGAACCTGACCGCGCTGATCGAGGCGGAATGGCAGGGTGAGGGAATCCGCATCGCGTGCGAGCTGGATCCGACCCTCCCGCCCGTGGGCGCCGACGAGGAGCTCTTGCGTCAGGCCTTCCTGAACATGCTCCAGAACGCCGGGCAGGCCATGCCGAAGGGCGGAACGGTGACCATCCGGACCACCTGCCACGGCCGCGACGTGGTGCGTGTGGACATCGCGGACGAGGGCGTGGGCATCGCCCGCGACGATCTCGAGCGTGTCTTTAAGCTCTACTACACGACCAAGCCGGAGGGCACGGGGATCGGCCTCTCCGTCGCCTATCGAATCGTCCAGCTCCACGACGGCGCCATCGAGGTTGATTCGGAGCTCGGGCGGGGGACGACCATGACCGTCCGGCTGCCGGCAAGATAGCTGATGCGGGCGCTGGTCTGGGCGCTCGTGATCTGCCTGGGACTCTCCGGGTGCGCGTCTCTCAAGGAGTTCTTCTCTCCCGCGCCGGCGGCGCCGCCCCTGCGCTCGGCGCCGGCACCTGTTGATCTGCCCGCGGGTCCCGTGGCTCCGCCGGCGGCGCCCGCGATGGTCGCGCCTCCGACCCCCCCGCCGCCTCAGCGGCCGGTCTCGCCCGGAGACTCTCCCTTCCGCGCCGCGCCGCCGCCTCCGGAGCCGTCGCCCTCTCCTCCACCGCCCGTCCTCTCACCGCAGGTGAGCACCGAGGAGGACGCGCGGCTCCGCGGCGACGCGCAGAACCGGATGACGGGGACGGAGACGCTGCTGCGCCAGGTGAATTCGAAAAAGCTCGCCGGGCAGCAGCAGGAGAATTTCCGGATCATCGAGAGTCTCCTGGCCAGCGCCAAGGACGCGCTCTATGCGCGCGACACCCAGCGCGCCCGCACGCTCGCCGAGAAGGCGTTCCTGCTCGCCGAGGATCTCGTCCGCAGTCTCCGCTAAGTGTCGTGTAAGCCTTACATTCGCTCGGTAAGACTTGCTGTGCTCTCGCCGGCTAACGCGTCGCGTCTTTTGCATGTAACCTTCTGAAACTTCAGCTCTTCTGAGCCGCGCCGTCCGTGGCATGGGCGTTGCGGTACTCCCTGCACCAGTGCTCGGATCATGTAGGCGGCCGAGCAGCGCATGAATCGCAAGATCGGGACATGGAGACCTCTTACATGCTCCTATCCACTCTCGTTCTCCAGCGATACTTGTCGAGCGGACGCCTCCACGGGCGAGGGAGGAGCGATCATGCGTGAGACGTCCGCGCACATCCCGGAGTGGCTCGGTGACTGGGTCGGGGGCGGAGGCAGCCTCCTGTTGATGACCGACTACGACGGCACCCTGACGCCCATCGTCAACGATCCCGAGGACGCGTGTCTGGCCGACGAGGTGCGTGAGCGCCTTCGCGCGTTGGCGCGGACGCCCGGCGTGCGCGTGGCCGTGATCTCCGGGCGTGATCTCGAGGATCTCCGTGAGCGCGTGGCTGTGCCCGAGCTCATCTATGCGGGCTGTCACGGGCTCGAGATCAGCGGACCCAATCTCTCCTTCAGCCATCCCGATGCCGAGGCGCAGCAGGACGCCGTGCACGCGGTGAGCATGGCGCTGTGCATGGGGGCGCCGTTCATCGAGGGCATGCGGGTGGAGCCGAAGCGTCTCGGAGTGGCCGTGCACTACCGGCACGTGGCCGCGGCGGGCCGCCAGGAGCTGGAGACGGTGCTCGCGCGATCCCTCCACCGCAAGGGCGGGCAATTCAAGCTGATCCACGGGCATAAGGTCATCGAGGTGTTGCCCCAGGTCTCATGGAACAAGGGTCTGTGCGCCCTCTGGATACGGGATCGCATGATGATCGAGCTGCCCGCCCCCATGATCGTGTTCTACATGGGCGACGACTGGACGGACGAGTACGCCTTCGAAATCCTGGTGGGGAAGGCGGTGACCGTGCGCGTGGGCGAAGCGCACGAGCCGTCGAAGGCGGACTACCGGATCAGTGGCGTCCACGAGGTGGAGCGTCTGCTCACCAATATCGCCTCCGAGGTCGTCGAGAGGAGAGCCTCGTGAGAGTCACCACCCGACTCGTCCTGGCCATCTGGATCACCGCCCTCGCCGTGGTGGCGGGCTTCGCGTATCTCCAGGTCTCGGACGAGCGGCAGCGCCTGCGTCAGGAGCTCGAGCGCCGCGCCTCGCTGCTCGGAGAAGGCCTGCAAGACGGTGTGGAGGCCGCGCTGAGCCGCAACTCGCGCCCCGCTCTCGAGCGATTGCTGAAGCGATTCGGTCGGCCCGGCCAGCGGCTCGCCGTCTATGACACGAAGGCGAGCCTGGTCGCCCTCGCCCCGGAATCCTTCGTGCCCCGGCCCGAGACGGCGTCCGACGTCACGGCGGCCATCACCAGCGGCTCCGTGCAACAGGTCTTCCGACAGATGAGCGGCCGGACGTTCTACGTCTATGTCATGCCCGTCCCTCATGAGGAAAAGCCGCTCGGCGCGGTGGCGGTGGTCCTCGATGCCTCCTACCTGGCGGAGGCGGAGCAGGCGGTGTGGCGCGAGAACGGCATCCGCTTCCTCGTCCTCGGAGCCATCCTGTCGCTCATCGCGCTCCTCGTCGTCCGCATGAGCATCACGGGTCCCCTGGCCAAGATCACCCGATGGACGAAGGCGGTCCGCCGCGGCCAGCACCTGGAGCCCATGAAGCTCGGCGATCCGAGCCTCTTCGGCCCCATCACGCGCGAGGTCTCGGTGCTGGCGAGGAGCCTCCAGCGGGCGCGGGCCGCCGCCGAGGAGGAGGCAGCCCTCCGCCTCAAGGGAGAAACCCTCTGGACAGAGGAGCGGCTCAAGCAGTTCGTCAAGCTCCGGCTCGGGGAGGCTCCGCTCTTCGTGGTGTCCAATCGCGAGCCCGTGAGCCATGTGTGGAAGGACGGGCGGATCGTCGCCCGGCGGCCCGCCAGCGGTCTGGTCACGGCCATGGAGCCCGTCATGCGAGCGTGCGGCGGCGTGTGGACCGCCCAGGCCAGCGGCGATGCCGATCGCGAGACGACGGACGCCCGCGGCCACCTGGGCGTGCCCGCGGACGATCCGCGCTATCAGGTCCGGCGCGTCTGGCTCTCCAAGGAAGAGGAAGACGGCTACTACTACGGCTTCGCCAACGAGGGGCTGTGGCCACTCTGTCACATCGTCCACACGCGGCCGCAGTTCCGCCCCGCCGACTGGGCGCAGTACCGCGCCGTCAACGAGCGGTTCGCCGAGGCCGTGCTGGAAGAGATCCAGCACACGGAGTCCCCCCTCGTGCTCATCCAGGACTATCACTTCGCGCTCCTGCCCGCCCTGATCAAGGCCCAGCGCCCCGATGCGCGGACGGCGATCTTCTGGCACATCCCGTGGCCGAACTTCGAGGCGTTCAGCATCTGTCCCTGGCAGGAGGATCTCCTGCGCGGGATGCTGGGGGCCGACCTCATCGGCTTCCACACGCAGTACTACTGCAACAACTTCCTGGAGACGGTGGAGCGCGTGGTCGAGGCCCGCATCGACCGGGAGAACTTCTCGGTCAATCGAGGCTCCCACACGACCTCCGTCAAGCCGTTCCCCATCAGCGTGGCGCCCACCTTCGTCGACGATCCGCCCAAGACCTCCCGGGAGGAGCTGCTCGCGGAGCTCGGGATCTCGGCCGAGTTCGTGGGCGTGGGCGTCGAGCGGCTCGACTACACCAAGGGAATCCCCGAGCGCTTCCTCGCCATCGGGCGGCTCTTCGAGCGCTTCCCCGAGTATCGCGAGCGGCTCGTCTTCGTCCAGCTCGCGGCGCCCAGCCGCAGCACCATCCGGCGCTACCAGGAGCTCGAGGCCGAGGTCGAGACGACCGTACAGATGGTGAACCGCGCCTTCCAGACGCGGCGCTGGCGTCCCATCGTCTATCTCAAGGGACACCACGAGCATCGCGACATCTGGCCGTTCTACCGTCACGCCGATTTCTGCATGGTCACCTCACTGCACGACGGGATGAACCTGGTGGCCAAGGAGTTCATCTCGGTGCGCGACGACGAGGACGGGGCGCTGATCCTGAGCCAGTTCGCGGGCGCCTCCTCCGAGCTCCGCGATGCCCTGCTCGTCAACCCGTATGACATCGATGGCGTGGCGGACGCCATCCGGGCCGCGGTGGCCATGCCCCCGGAGGAGCGGCGCGCGCGGATGGCGCGGATGCGCCAGACCGTGCGGGAGCACAACATCTATCGGTGGGCCGGCCTGCTGCTGAACGATCTGTCGCGGATCCCTGAGGAGGGTACCGCGACTTTGACGGCGACGACGCCGGGGAGGGCCAGCGATGAAGAAGCTGCGTGACATCATGCGCCCGGATTTTCTCTTCACGGTGCAGCGTGACGCGATGGTCACCGATGCGGTGCGGCTCATGGCCGAGCGGAATGTCGGCATCGTCATCGTGCTCGACGGCAGCCGGCTCGTCGGGGTGCTCTCCGAGCGTGACGTGGTCCGGCGGGTCGTCGACGCCGGGCGGGACCCCGCCCGTACCTCCGTCATGGAGGTCATGACCGTCGGGGTGATCGTGGCCGATCCAGACGACGACTACCAGTCGGCCATCCGCCAGATGGACGACGCGAACATCCGGCACCTCCTCGTGGTCAGGGACGGACGCATGCTGTCGATGGTGTCCATCCGCGATCTGATCCGCGTGGACATACACGACAAGAGCGAGGAGCTGCGCTACCTCCGGGAGTATCTCTACCAGGTCCCGCCCGACATCGCCGTTCGCCACGCCGCGGCATGAGTGGGCCCGCGGGTCCACACGGCGGGGTGGCCGCCCATGGTCTGGGCTGGCTCGGGAGTTTCTTCACGATGTAAGGCTTACAAGGCCCGCGTGTAAGGATTACGAGAAAGTGACGGTTTCTCGGGTCGTGGGCCCTACAATTCCATCGCGGGAGGACGGATTCTCCCGCGGGGAGATCGGGGAGCTCGTGGCTCGGATGTTGCAGCATTCCCCGGTTGCGCTTCGAGCCGGTTCAACATTTCAAGGGAGGTGCGTATGCGGAAGGTTGCCAGCCTCGCGGTACTCATGCTGGCCATGGTCATCCTCTTTTCGGGATGCGCCACACGGGACTGGGTGCGGGACCTTCTGGGCAAGAAGGAAGTCGAGATCGGGGAGCGGGTGGACAAGGTGTCGGGCCGGGTGGATGAGCAGGGCGTGCAGGTGAAGACATTGGAAAGCGGCCTGGGAGACGTGCGGGGCCGCTCGGATGCCGCGCTCGCCAAGGCCGACGGCGCGTTCACCAAGGCGGATGGCGTCGACAGCCGGCTCTCGCGGCTGTGGGGCAATCGCCACAAGCGCAAGATCGCCGACAGCATGGATGTCTACTTCGGATTCGACCAGACCGAGCTGAGTGATGGCACCCAGACGGCGCTGCTCGGGCTCGTCAAGGAGCTGCAGTCCAACCCGGGCACCACGGTCGAGCTCGGAGGCTTCACGGATCCCAAGGGCTCTCGCGATTACAACTATCAGCTCAGCCAGCGTCGCGTGGAAGCCGTACGGCGTTTCCTCATCGAGCAGGGTGTGGAGATCACGAGGATCTTGTCCGTGGGGCTCGGCCCCATCGCGGATCGGAACGTACCCGATGACAAGAAGCGCCGCGTCACTGTCAGGCTGATGGTCGATCAGGACTAGGTCGCCCCGGCGCGTGACCGGGGCCGGCGAGCGCTCGCGCCGGCTCTGGTCGCGCGTCGGGTGCGCCCTGAATGAACTCGCATCCAGGATCTCGCGCCATGCAGGAGTCGGGAGCGGTCGCCAGGCAGGTCGAAGGGGAAGCCGAGCCGACGAGAATTCTCATCGTCGACCCTTACGGCCACAGCCGGGACGGATTGAGCCTGGCCCTCCTGGGCCGTCTCTGTCACGTGGAGACGGCGGCCACGAGCTGGGAAGCCATCAAGAAGATCAAGGAGCGTCCCTTCGATATCGCCGTGGTCGACGCCGAGCTGCCGTCGACCCATGGCCTCGCCATGACGGGGTGGGACGTCACACGCATTCTCCGCGCGTTCAATCCAGCCCTGGCCATTGTGGTGGTCACGGCCGAGAAGGGGCCGGAAGCTCAGATGCAGGCCGACCGGCTGGGGATCGCGAAACTCGTGGAAAAGCCGATCAGCCCCCGGGAACTGCGGGCGTTCCTGCAGACGCTCGAGCCGGGAGCCTCGATCCGTCGTCAGAACGCCGGCCGCTAGACCGCCCGCCTCCAGGCTCCTCCCGAGCACAGACTCAGGCCAGGGACCGGGCGGAGCTGGGGGTTCCCTCCCCGGACCACACTGACTCGCAACCCGCTCCGCCACTCGTATCGGGCCACGAGACTTTGGGTTTGCGCGCTCCGGCAACGCGCAGAAGATATGGGTCCGGGGAGGGAAGCCCCCAGCCCCGCCCTCCGCGCTGCGCCGACTGACCCTTTACCGACGAGACTCGCTCAGTGCCTCGGCGATGCGTCACTGCGCGGCGGCGGGTGGGGCAGGGGGGCATCCCCCGGGGACCCGTATCTTCTGCGCGTTGCCGAAGCGCAGAACCGGAGTCTCG
>Ga0137380_10005353_pt1 | contig 11403 bp, 10 predicted proteins | sample SagtaG_17_FD_104809 | JGI IMG/M metagenome (GOLD analysis project Ga0137380, IMG submission 104809) | Vadose zone soil microbial communities from Sagehorn Ranch, Mendocino, California, USA - Sage2_L_100_16 metaG | ecosystem: Environmental > Terrestrial > Soil > Vadose zone | place: USA... | reverse complement strand
GGCCCCCGACCGCGCCATGCTCGACGCCTTCGGCGCACGGCCGGAGGAGCTCACGATGGTTCGGCGCGGCGCCGGCTGCGCGGCATGCCGCAGCACGGGATTCCGCGGACGGGTGGGGATCTACGAGCTGCTGGCGCTGGACGAACGCATCCGCACCGAGCTGCTCGGGCGGCGGGGTGCGGGGGAATTGCGCCGGCTCGCGGCGGAGCAGGGGATGCGCTCGCTGCGAGACGATGGCCTTCGGCTGGTGCGGGCGGGAAAGACGACGCCCGAGGAGGTGCTGCGGGCGACACGGGCGTAGCCCCGGGGAGTTGACACCCGCTCCCCGACGCGCCATTTCTAGCGCCCCGATGCGTCTCCTCACGCGTGCCCTGGGGCTCGGCAGCGGTGCGGCCGTCGCAGCGACGGTCGCCATGGGTGTCTCGCCGGGAAGTGCCCAGGAACCCGCGAAGCCGCTCCAACGCCCGCCCAGCGCATACGAGGAGCTGCAGACGTTCTCCGCCGTGCTGAGTCAGATCCGCGTAAACTACGTCGACTCAGTCGCCTATCATGAGCTCGTGCACGCGGCAATCGACGGGATGCTGCACGTTCTCGATCCCCATAGCCACTTCATGTCGCGCGCGGAGTGGGAGCAGCAGTCGGCATTCTTGCGGGGCGAGCTTCCCGGGGTCGGGGTACAGCTGGAAGACGAAGACGGCAGCGCGACGGTGCTCGCCGTTGACCCCGGGACTCCGGCGGCGAAGGCGGGCGTCCAGCCGGGCGACCGGATCGCGGCCATCAACGATAGCTCGGTCGCCGGTCTCAAACCGACCGACGTGGCGTTGCGGCTCACCGGGCCGAAGGGTTCCAAGGTACGGATTCGAATACGGCGGGGTCCGCGACTGGAGCCCGACACGCTGTCTCTGACGCTCACCCGTGAGGCGTTGAGACCACCCCCGATGGCGATCTCCCGAATGGCCGACGGCGTCACGGGCTATGTGGGACTCACCTGGTTCGGTCCCAAAGCCGGGGATCAGCTGCGGGATGCCGTCAGGGGGCTGCAGGCGCAGGGGGCCCGGCGCCTGGTCCTCGATCTTCGCGACAATCCCGGGGGCATCATCGACATGGCGGTGGACATCGCCTCCGAGTTCCTTCCCAAAGGTGCTCTCGTGTTTCGAACCGAGGGACGCAAGAAGGACGCGAGCCACGAGTACGTCACCAAGCACGATGGTCATTTTCGCGACTTGCCCGTCGTCGTGCTGATCAATCGCTATAGCGCCAGTGCGGCCGAAGCGCTCGCCGGCTCGCTGCAAGATCACGATCGGGCGCTCATCCTTGGGCAACGCTCCTTCGGCAAAGCCCTCGTGCAGACCGGTTTCCTCCTCGTTCCGTCCGGTGACGTGGTGGAGCTCACGATTGCTCGCGTGTTCACGCCGAGCGGCCGCCTGATTCAACGTCGCTACCACGGCATCCCCTACGAGCAGTATTGGTCGTTCGCCGGGAAGTCGGGGGCCGCGGAGGACACGCTTGCGACGTTCAAGACCGACCATGGGCGCGACGTGCGTGGCGGTGGCGGGATCATGCCGGACGTTCCGTTACCCCCGCCGACGGACCTCCCGGTTTGGTGGAGCGTGGCCCAGGACAGTAGTTTCGCGGATGCCGTCGCAGACAGCGTAGCCGAAACGCTGCCGGCGACAGCGGCGGCGCGGGAGCGGTGGCTGGTGGATCGCGAGCAGTGGCACGACCGGCTTCTGATATCGTTTCTCACGCGCGTGCGGGACCGGCTTCACGTGCGCGCACAAGTCGACAGTGCGCTCGCCGATCGCCTTACTCTGTTGCTGGCGGCGCGCGCGGCGACAGTCCGCTGGCCGCCGGGCGGGGGCGACGACCTGCGCCTGCGCAATGACCCGGATGTTCGCGCAGCCTTGGAGTACTTCCCACGACTTGCCGACTATCTGCACGGGTCGCCGGCGCGGTGAAAGTGCACCGTGATCACGCGTTTAGAGTCGCCGGTTGCGGAGTCGTGGTGCTCGCCGTCGCCTTCGCGTTCTGTAGCTCGCCGCAGCCACTTCGCACTACGACGTCGCGCCTGGAGGCACTGGAATCCCGGATCGATTCGGGGATCGAGTTGCCGCGCCCTCGCCTCCCTGCGGATGCCGACAGCAACGCCGCCGCCGCTTACTACCGTTGGGGCGAGCCGCTCGTACGGTTCGGCCTGAAGCTCGACACGGCAGAGATGGCGCTTTATTGGGCCTCCCGGCTTGACCCGGCCTGGCCGGATCCGCTCTATGCGCGTGGCTTATTGGTCTTGCAGGCATTGCAGCACGATGCGTTCGAGACGTGGTTCAAGACCCGGTCGGTCAGAGCGACCAAGCGCGTCGCGATCACCCCACGCCAAGTGCAGCTGGTTGACTCGCTGATGCGCATCGCGTGGGCGCGGAACCCCTTCCTGTTCAACGATCTCGAGTTTCGTGGGCTGGCCCCCGGTCGACGGGGCGATCCAATGCATGACGGCTGGCTGGCGTTCTCCTCCCGGCACTTCGGAGCCGCCGACAGCTTGTTTGGCCTTGCCCTGGCCAAACATCCGGAGGACATCGGCGTGCGAATCTACCGGGCCAGGGCACTGTTCTTCCTCGGCCGTTACGACCGTGCTGTCGCCGAGCTGGCAGCGGCACGCGACTCGCTGCGCGGCCGGACCGAAGCACAGCTCTCGGCCATCGTTCCCTCGGTCGAAATGTTCGAGTACGCCATCGGCATCGCGCGGGTGCAGCAGGACGATTTCCCGGCCGCGCGAGCCGCCTTTCAACGGGCCCTCACAGAGAACCTCGCGTTCTACTGGGCGCACGTCCGTCTCGCCGGTGCGGCGCTCGCACTCCGCGATACGGGCACCGCCTTGGCGGAGCTGGACATGGCGGTACAACTCGAGGGCCGGGACCCCGCGCTCCGTCTGTACGACGGAGTCGTGCTTGCCGGGGCAGGCAGACTGGACGAAGCGGCGGTACAGTTGGAGCAAGCGATTGCGCTCGATCCTTACTACGCCGCGCCTTATTATTGGCTCGCAACGGTATCCCGCGCCCAAGGCCAGGCCCGCGAGGCCGTTGACCAATACCGACAGTTCCTCGCGCACGCGGCACGACTCGACCCTGATCGTCATCGTGCGCTCGTGGCCCTGGGCGAGTTGGGAGCGTCGCTCCCGGACTCTGGGAATTGACAGCGACTCGTTCTTGCGCCATTTCTATCGCGCCATGCGTGCCGCCGCGGCTCTCCTGGCCCTCGCGCTCGTGCCGGGTGCCTCGCTCCCGGCTCAAGGGGGGTGGACACCGCCTCAGCCTCCCTGCGATGTGCCTCCGGCTAATTCGAAGATCAACAACGCGATAACCGCGCTGAAAAGCGCGGTCGAGAAGCCCGAGTCGCGCGACCCGCAGCTCGCTCAAGCGAAGCGCCTCCTCACCGAGGCCATCCTCCAGGACAAACAGGGCGCCAATCCCGCCGCCTGGTACTACCTGGGCAGGCTCGCGGTCACGGCCGGCGATGTGGCGGGCGCCGACACGGCGCTCGCCCGGGCCCTCGCGCTCGCGCGCACCTGCGCGGACGACATCGCGAGTTACCGTCACGATCTCTGGGGGGAGCTGCTCAACAACGGCCTCGCCGCCTGGCAGGACGGCAAGCAGGACTCCGGTCTCGCCCTGCTGCGCGTAGCAGCGCGGCTCGAGCCCGCCAACCCGAAGGCTCCGGCTGCGGCGGCGGCGCTGTTCGCGAGCCGGGGCAACGACGACTCGGCGTACGTCTATTATCGGCTCGCCGCGAAGACAGCCGGCGCGGACACCGCCTTCGCACGCGACAAACGGGACGCCCTTGCGAACGCCTGGCATCTGGTGGTGCGCAAGGTCCAGGGACACCCCGCGGCGCAGCAGGTGCTGCGGCTGCGGTCCAGTCTCGACTCCACGCAACGGGGGATCACGAGCGACTCGACCGTGCTCGCCCGGCTGCTCGCCTCCTCCCAGTCGCGCCGGGCCCGCGGGACGCGTCTCGCTCCCGCCGACCAGCAGCTGTTCACACGTGACTCCACGGCGCGGGCCCAAGCCGTGGCGCAGCGGCGCGCCCGGCTCGCCGCCGCGCTGGCACAGATCGCCGCCGACTCGAGCGCGCTCGTCGCCGCGTTCGCACCGGCCATCGATGCGCTCGCGGACTACGTCACGGCCTACCCTGGGGAGCCGGAGGCGGCGATCTCGCTCGCGACCCTGTACGCGCAGAGTGGCCGCTGGGCGCTCGCCGCCGCTGTGTTCGATTCGTTGGCGGCACATGCGCCCGACCTCGAACCCGATGCGCTGTTCGGGACGGGGACGCGCATGGTGGAGCAGGGCATGTACCGCGCCGGCGCGCGCGCGTTGACGCTCGGGCTCGCCAGGAACCCGTACCGCCGCGACGCCCTGTTCTCCCTCGCCGTGGCCTATTACCAGCTGCGGGACTCGGCCTCCCTGCTGCCCGTGGCGCAGCGGCTGCTCGCGCTCGATCCGCTCAATCGTGCCTCCCTCAAGCTCGTGGCCGCGGGATGGGATTTTGGTCGCCGGCGCGATTCGACCAAGGCGTACGTCGCCCGAGCCGATTCCGGCCTGGCCGTCGAGATCTCCGCGCCGAGCTTCGTCCCCGACACCGCGGGCGCGTCGCTCGCAGCGGCCGCGCTGAACCTCAAGTCCACGCCCTCCACGCCGTTCCGCCTGACCGTCGAGTTCCTCGACGCCTCCGGCCAGGTCGTCGCGACGGCCACGCACGACGTGCCCTCCCTCGCTCCCCGCCAGAACCACCCGTTCGAGCTCCAAGTGAGCGGCAAGCGAATTGCCGGCTGGCGCTACCGCGCCTCATAAGTCATATTTCGTAACTGTCGGAAGTTCTGGCCTGCGTTGGGGTTGCGACGTCTGGCCTCACAAAGTCCTTGAAGGTCAGGTTGAGTGTGGCATGATTCGCGTCCAGTCGGTGGCGCCCGACTCCCTTGGCGCTGAGCTGGGGCTCGTCCCGGGAACAGAGCTCCTGGCCGTCAACGGCCGGGCGCTGGAGGACTTCCTCGACTGGGAGTTCCTCACGGCGGAAGATCGCTTCGTGCTCGCCGCCCGGATGGGCACGGGGGAGGAAGTCGAGTTCGACATCGAGCGCCCCGAAGGGCTCCCCATGGGCGTGACACTCGAGCCACCGCGGATTCGGCGCTGCGGCAACCACTGCGATTTCTGCTTCGTCGACGGCAATCCCGCGGGTCTGAGGTCGCCGCTCTACATCCGGGACGACGACTACCGCCTGTCGTTTCGCTACGGCAATTTCGCCACCCTTACGAATCTGAAGCCGTGGGACACGGCGCGCATCGTCGAGTACCGGCTGTCGCCATTGTACGTGTCGGTGCACGCCACGGACCCCACCGTCCGCCGCTGGCTGCTCCGCAACCCCGAAGCCCCTGACATCATTCCTCAGCTGCGCTGGTTCGCGGAGCGCGGCATCACGTTTCATGCCCAGGTAGTGCTCGTTCCAGAGGTGAACGACGGTCCGGTGCTAGAGCGCACGCTCGCCGATCTCTACGACCTTGGGGCGGCCCTGTTATCGGTGTCCGTCGTTCCGGTGGCGCTCACGGAGTTCTCGAAGCGCGCGCTGGTGCGGGAGCCGACGCGGGCGGAATGCCGGGCGGCGCTCGCGAGCGTCGATCGTATGGCCGCGCGGGCGCTGGTCGAGCGGGGCGGGCCGTGGTGCTATGGCGCGGACGATCTGTACCTCCAGGCGGGAGAGCCGCTTCCGGGAGCGGCCTGGTATGGCGAGTTCGAGCAGCGCGAGAACGGCGTGGGCGCGGTGCGGTATCTCCAGACCAGGATCGCGGCAGCCGTCGATCGGCTTCCCGACCTGGCGGGGAAGCGGATCGGGGTCGTCACGGGGAGGGCCATGGGCCCCTTGATGCCGCAGGTGCTGGCCGACGTCGCGTCGACTACCGGCGGCTCGTTCGAGCTCATCGTGGTCGAGAACACCTTGTTCGGATCGTCGGTCACCACGGCGGGACTCCTTCCCGGAGCCGCAGTCGAAGGGGCGCTCGCGGAGCGAGGGGACCTGGACTTCGTGCTGCTCCCCGCCGAGGCCGTGAACGACGACCTGGTGTTCGTGGACGACCTGAGCGCCGACGAGCTGGCGGCCCGGGTACCAATGCCCGTGCGCCTGTCATATGACTTTGCGGACGCGTTGGGTGAACTCGGAACGCGGAACGCGGAACGCGGAACAGACGCACCTGCCTCTCGTTCCGCGTTCCCACTTCTGCGTTCCGCGTTCGGGGTGGGGCAGGGATGAAGGGCGCAGCCCCGACGGTCGCGATCGTCGGCCGCCCTAACGTCGGCAAGTCGACGCTGTTCAACCGGCTGGTCGGCGGTCGAGACGCGATCGTCGATGCCCGCCCCGGGGTCACGCGCGATCGGCATTTCGGCGCGGCCGAGTGGAACGGGCGGCGGTTCTGGCTGGTGGACACGGGCGGGATGGTGCCGGGCGCGCACGATCAGCTGAACCGTGCGATCCGCACCCAGGTCGAGGCGGCGGTGGCCGCGAGCGATGTCGTGTTGTTCCTGGTCGACGTCGCAGCGGGCGTGCACCCCGCCGACCTGGAGATCGCGCAGTATCTGCGGACAGCACGCCGTCCGGTGATCCTGGTGGCCAACAAGGCCGACCAGCTGCCCCGGGACACGCGGCACCTCGCGTTCTACGAGCTCGGCCTGGGCGATCCGTTTCCGGTGTCCGCCGCGGTCGGCAAGAGCTCGGGGGACCTGTTGGACCGGGTGGTGGAGGTTTTCAACACTGACTCCGGGCGCGAGCCCGGGGCTGACGGGGGTGCGGTCCAGGTGGCCGTGGTGGGCAAGCCGAACGTCGGCAAGTCCAGCCTGGTGAACCGCCTGCTCGGCGAGGAGCGGCTGGTCGTGGCGGACGAGCCCGGCACGACCCGCGACGCGATCGACACGCCGCTCGGCTACGAAGGGCACACGCTGGTGTTCATCGACACCGCCGGGCTGCGCAAGCGCAGCAAGGTGGAAGACGACATCGAGTTCTACTCGACGCTGCGGACGGCGCGCGCCATGGAGCGCGCCGATGTCTGCGTGCTCGTGGTGGACGCGTTGGACGGGATGCACGTCCAGGACCTGAAGATCGCCAACGACGCGTGGGAGCGCGGGGCGGCCATCATCGTCGCCGTCAACAAGTGGGACTTGATCGAGGAGAAGGATACGAACACCGCGGTGCGGGGCGAGCGCGAGCTCAAGGATCGGGCGCCGTTCCTCGAGTTCATCCCGTTTCTCTACCTCTCGGCCAAGACCGGGCTGCGGGTGCAGAAACTGCTTGCGCTCATCGTGGAGGTGGCCCGGGAGCGCGACAAGCGGGTGCCTACGGCGGAGGTGAATCGCGTGCTCGAAGCCCTGGTGGATCGCCAGCAGCCGCCCCAACCCGTGGGGGAATCGGTGCGCCTGCTGTACGCGTCCCAGATCGGCACGGCGCCGCCGCGGTTCGCGATCGTCTCGAACCGGCCGGACGCCATCCCCGAATCGTACACGCGCTACCTGGCCAACGGCTTCCGGGAAGCGTGGCGCTTCACCGGGTCGCCCTTGAACCTCAAGTTCCGCCGCAAGCGCGAGGCGGCGCGCCGATGAACGACTACGGGCTGGCCGCGATGCTGGTGCTCGCCTACCTGCTCGGCGCCACGCCGACCAGCTACGTCGCCGGGCGGCTGGGGCGGGGGATCGACCTGCGCCAACACGGCTCCCACAACCTCGGCGCCACGAACGTATATCGCGTGCTCGGCTGGCGCTACGCGATCCCGGTCGGCCTCATCGACGTGGCCAAAGGCGTCGTCCCGGTCGCGATTCTCGGTCCCTGGTCCAACGGGCCCGCGTGGTTCACGGTCGCCCTGGGGATCGCGGCGGTGCTCGGACACATGTTCTCTCCCTACGTGCGCTTGCGCGGTGGCAAGGGCGTCGCGACCGCGGCCGGCGTGTTCCTGGCGCTGGCGCCGCTGGCGGTGCTGATCTCGCTCGTCATCTGGGGCGCGACGCTGTGGCTTTCCGGGTACGTCTCCGTCGCGTCGCTCGTGGCGGCCGTGCTGTTCCCTCTGTGGGTGCGGGTCACCGCGCCGGGCGAGCCGTACACGCTGTGGGCGGCGATCGTACTGGCGCTGCTGCTCGTGTACGCGCACCGGGCGAACATCCGGCGGCTGCGGGATGGGACGGAGAATCGGTTCCGAACGAGGAAGGGGGTCGCGGCGTGACGAGGGTCGCCGTGGTCGGCGGCGGCGCCTGGGGCACGGCGCTCGCGGACCTGCTCGCCCGCAAGGGGGAATTCACCGCGGTGACGCTGTGGGCGCGGGAGCCCGAGGTGGTCGAGAGCGTGAACCGCGAGCATCTGAATCAGATGTTCCTGCCGGGCGCGCGCCTCGCCCCCACGCTCACGGCGCAGGCCGACGTCGGCACGGCGATCCACGACGCTGAGGTGGTCGTTTCCGCCGGTCCCTCGCACGCGGTGCGCGAGGTCATGACGCGGGCGAGCGCCCACCTGGGCCGGGGCGCACTGGTGGTGAGCGTGTCCAAGGGGCTCGAGCCCGAGCGGCTCACCACCCTGTCCTGTGTGCTCGGCGAAGTACTGCCGCAGGGCACGCCCCTTGCCGTGCTGTCGGGTCCGTCGTTCGCGCAGGAGGTCTACACGCACCAGCCCACGGCCGTCGTGGCGGCCGCCCGGGACCACGCGGTGGCCCAGCGCGTGCAGCAGGTGTTCTCGACGGCCTACTTCCGCGTGTATTCCGCGACGGACGTAATCGGGGTCGAGCTCGCGGGCGCGCTCAAGAACGTGATCGCGCTCGCCGCCGGGATTCTCGAGGGGCTGGGGCTCGGGCACAACACGCGCGCCGCCCTGATCACGCGGGGGCTGGCCGAGATCACGCGGCTCGGCGTGGCGCTGGGAGCCGAGCCCGCCACGTTCGCGGGGCTCGCGGGAATGGGCGACCTCATCCTCACCGCCACGGGCCCGCTGTCGCGCAACCATCAGCTGGGCGTCGAGCTCGGCAGCGGTAAGCGGCTGGAGGAGGCGCTGGCCGGGCGCGCCAGTGTGGCCGAAGGGGTGAACACGGCCCGCTCGGCGGTGACGCTCGGGGAGCGTCACGGGGTGGAGCTCCCGATCGCGCGCGAGGTGGCGGCCGTGCTGTTCCACGGCAAGTCGCCCGGGCGGGCCGTGGCCGACCTGATGGAGCGCGATCTCAAACCGGAGCAGTGGGGGGGGCGATGAGCGCGCCGCAACCGGTCCAGGAGTTCTTTTCGATCGGCGAGGTGTGTCAGCTCACCGATCTCAAGCCGCACGTGCTGCGCTACTGGGAAAGTCAGTTCCGCTTCCTCAACCCCGCCAAGAATCGCTCCGGCAACCGCGTGTACCAGCGGCGCGAGATCGAGCTGATCATGCTGGTCAAGCACCTGCTCTACACGGAGAAGTACACCATCGAGGGCGCCCGCCAGAAGATCGAGCAGTATCGCCGCTCGGGCGAGCTCAAGCCCGAGGCACGTCGCGCACTCGCGACCCAGACCGTCAAGGACCTGCGCGCCGAGCTCAAGTCGATTCTCGCCATCCTCGAAGGGAGCGCCCCGCCGAATGCCGGGGCGCGCTGAGCCGCCCCTCGGTCGGGGGGTGGCGGTCGTCGTTCCCGCCTACCAGGTGGCTGCCACCATTCACGACGTCGTCGTCCGGATCCGTCGTGCCGTGCCGGACGCAAACGTGTACGTTGTAGACGATGGCTCGACCGATGGGACGGGGGCCGCGGCGCGGGAGCAGGGGGCTGGGGAGGGGGCGGGAGTGGTCGTGCTGGTGCACCGACGCAATCACGGTAAGGGGGCGGCGCTGCGGACCGGGATCGAGCGCGCGCTCGCGGACGGGGGTCGGGTCATCGTCACGATCGACGGCGACGGGCAGCACGCTCCCGAGGACATCCCGCGGATCATGGAGCCGGTCCGGAGCGGTGAAGCGGATCTGGTGCTGGGCGCCCGTGCCCGCAGCAGGACGATGCCCCTGGGGCGGCGCTGCACCAATTGGCTATCGGCCGCGCTCGCATCCCGAGTCGGGGGGGTGCGTGTGCCCGACGCGCAGACCGGGTTCCGGGCCATCGCGCGGTCGCTGGCCGAGGCCATCCGGCCCGCCGAGCACGGCTACGACTTCGAGACCGCATTCCTGCTCGCGGCGCTGGCCCAGGGCGTGCGCGTGCGGTCCGTGCGCGTGCCCACGATCTACGAGGTGCAGGGGAAGGGGAGGGGGGGCAGCCATTTTCGCTCGTGGGCGGATACGTGGCGCCAGGTGCGGGTCTTCACGCGCTACGGGCGCCAGATCATTTTCGGGGCGCGATGAACATCCTGATCTCGAACGACGACGGTATCCTGGCACGCGGCCTGGCGGTCCTGGGCGAGGTGTGCGCCACGCTCGGCCAGGTGACGGTCGTCGCTCCCGATCGGGAGCAGAGCGGCACGTCTCACTCGCTCACGCTGCACCGGCCGGTGCGGGCCACGCGGCGACCGGACGGCGCCTTCCAGTTGGACGGCACCCCGACCGATTGCGTGCTGCTCGCTATCGGGGCGTTGATGCGCGACAAGCCGGACTTCGTGATCTCCGGGATCAACCACGGCCAGAACATGGGCGAAGACGTGTTCTACTCGGGCACCGTGGCCGCGGCGATGGAAGGCCTGGTGGCCGGCATCCCGAGCATCGCGGTCTCGTACGCCGGCTCGGACCTGGACACGCTCGGCACGCACAAGGACGGGTTGCGCGAGCTGCTGCAGCGCATCGTCGCGGTGAAGGACTTCCCGAAGGAGACGCTCTTGAACATCAATCTTCCCGCCATCCCCGGGAGCGACGTGAAGGGCGTCAAGGTGACCCACCTCGGCAGTCGCGTGTTCAGCGAGGAAATCGCCCTCATGAAAGACCCGTGGGGGAAGGAGATCTACTGGATCGGCGGCGGCCGCATCACGTGGACCGGAGGCGCCGACTCCGACTTTCGGGCCACGAGTGACGGCTACATCTCCGTGACGCCGCTCCACATGGATATGACCAACTACAGCCTCATCGAGGTGGTGCGGAAGTGGTTTCCCGGCGACTGAGCGCACCGGGCGATACGTTCGCCGGTTATCGGGCGCGACTGGTCGAGAGCCTGCGCGCCAAGGGCATCCGCGACCTGGCCGTCCTCAAGGCGTTCGCCGAAACGCCGCGCCACCTGTTCGTCCCCGACGCCGTGCGGCACCGCGCGTACGAGGATACCGCGCTGCCGATCGGCGAGGGGCAGACCATCTCGCAGCCGTACACCCAGGCCCGTTATCTCGAGGCCCTGGGGCTCCGGGGAAAGGAGCGCGTGCTCGAGATCGGAACCGGCTCGGGATATCAGACGGCCCTGCTCGG
>Ga0137380_10005350_pt1 | contig 11405 bp, 8 predicted proteins | sample SagtaG_17_FD_104809 | JGI IMG/M metagenome (GOLD analysis project Ga0137380, IMG submission 104809) | Vadose zone soil microbial communities from Sagehorn Ranch, Mendocino, California, USA - Sage2_L_100_16 metaG | ecosystem: Environmental > Terrestrial > Soil > Vadose zone | place: USA... | reverse complement strand
TTTCATCCAGACATACTGGATTCCAGCCTCGGGCAACGACTTCTCCAGTGATTCGCGGTTGAAATGCGGCAGTCGGCGCGACATCGGGAAGGAACGAATGTCTACCAGAGTTTGGATTGAATGCGCATGCAGAGCTTCGATCAGCTCGTCGAGACTGCGGGTGGAATGGCCGATGGTGAAGAGGGTGGCCATGGCATCGCATAGTCTACGCCTTCGGCTTGGTATTAGGGGTTGGGCGCTGAAACCGGGAAGGGCGCGGCTTCAGCCGTGCTGATAGGAGTTGAAGGGCTCTACGGCACGACTGAAAGTCGTGCCCTTCCCCAGAACTCGACTCCTATCCCCTGAAATATAGATACGCCCCCAGGATGCACACCAGCACCAGCCCCGATCCCGCCACCTCTTTCCACCCCCAGCTGGCACGGGTATCGGCGCGGTCTGCGCCGGTTGTAGTTTCAAAGGTGAGGTTTTGAATTCGCTGATAATCCGGCTCGGCGGTCAAGTGACTCACCACCACCATGACCACCGCTGAAACAATCGTGATCAGCACACTGAAATACTGGAAGTAAATATTGTTGATGATCCAGAGAAACGAGCCCTGCTGATACCCATTCTGAAGGCCGCCCAGCCCTAGGCTCACAGGCGTATCCACCAGCATGCGGAAAACGCCTAGCGCGAAGCCCACGATCATCGCCCAAAGCGCCCCCTGGGCATTCAGCCGTTTGAAAAACACGCCGAAGAAAAACACCACGAAGATCGGCGGCGCCAGATATCCCTGGACCGCCTGCAGGTAGATATAGAGCCCCGACGCGCCCTTGATAACCGGTATCCAGGCCAGCGCAACCAAAACCATGGCGGCAGTCGCCATGCGCCCCACGCGAACAATCTGGTGCTGCGACGCCCCTGGCCTCCACTTTTCGTAAAGATCAACCGTAAACAACGTGGAGCATGCGTTGAACACTCCGGCCAGCGAACCCATAAGCGCCGATAAAAGTCCAGCCACCACCAGACCGCGCAGGCCGGGGGGCAAAAGATACTGCACCATCATAGGGAACGCACCCTGAGCGACCCCTGGAATCGCCTTTCCGTCGGGGCCGACGATGCCGGCCAGCGCTGGAATCTTACCGCTCTTGGCCAATGCATAGCAGATCAGTCCCGGAATGATGAACAGATAGACCGGAAACAGTTTCAGGAAGGAAGCAAAAATCGCCCCTCGCCGCGCCACCGCTTGATTCGGCGCTCCCAGCGCGCGCTGCACAATATATTGGTCGGTGCACCAATACCACAGTCCTATGATCGGAGCGCAAAACAGCATGCCCAGCCAGGGGAAATATCCGTTGAAGTACCAAGCTTCTTTGACGATGTTACCGGCGGAATCTGTCCGCAAGACCGGCGCCCACGTGCCCTGCACACCCGGAGGGATCAGCGGCTTCCACAGATTGAACATGTCCGAGCCGCACCAATAACGCAGTTCGTGCCATCCGCCGAGCTTGACCAAGCCGTAGGCTGTAAGCGAAAACGATCCCAGGATCAAAACAAATGTCTGCACCGCATCGTTGTACGCCACGGCCCGCATACCGCCTAACGCCGTGTACAGACCGGTCAGTGCGATTACCAGCACAGAGCCGATCCAGAAGCTGTCGATCGTGGTCCCACCGACAGTGATGTGCAGCTCCGGAAGCAGCGTACCGAAGACCACCCCTCCGGCGAAGATGCCGACGGCAATTTTGGAAACGATGAACGTGATGATGGAGACGATGGAGAGAACATAGCGCGACGCGGCACTGAAGCGGCGCTCCAGAAATTCCGGCATAGTGAAGACCATGGAGCGCATGTAGAACGGTACGAAGACCCAAGCCAACACCAGCAGGCACCAGGCGTGCAACTCATAGTGGGCCAGAGCCACCCCGCTCGTAGCTCCCGCACCCGCCAAGCCCACCACATGTTCCGAGCCAATGTTCGACGCGAAGATGGACGCGCCAATGATCCACCATCCCAGGTTGCGTCCCGCCAGAAAGTAATCAGCGGCCGAGTCTTTTCCCCTCTTGACCACCCACCATGCCACGCCGAGCAGAATGCTGAAGTAAATCGCGATTACAAACCAGTCAATCCCTGTAATCTGCGACTCGAACTTGGCACTGAGCAGCGCCACGGCAAGGCTCGTCTTCATCACTATCATTGCGCCAATTCATCCTTCCGGTGGGATTCAACAGAAAAAGTTGCAGCTAGATTTCTACACTGCTGGGATGGGCAATTCAAAGAAAAAACGTTTTAGCCGGACTTGAGGCAGGTTTCGACCTTGAGTGGAGCAGGCCTTGCAGGCCTGCATTCAATAGCAGAAAGCATGTGGGCTTCCAGCCCCTGAGGTACTTCGCAACGGCTGTGACAGAAGTACCTCAACGGCTAAAGCCTTCAACATGCTGGTAATCGTAATGCAGGGCCAAAAAGCCCTGCTCCACCCTTAGTCTCGGCACGAATTCAGCTGGGCCGCGATCTGCATGAGGATCTGGCTCACGGCCTCGTCTTGCTCAGGAAAGACCGTACGCAGATCGAGCAACACGCGAGCTTCTTCGACTCGCGCAATCACTGGAGGATCCGACGCGCGCAGACGGGTGGCCAGCTCGCTGGCGCTGAGACTATTGCACGTGACCGCAACCAAGGTTGTCGGCAGGATCGCGGACGGCGCCGAGCCGCCTCCGATCAGCGATTCTCCATCAATCAGCTCTGCTCGCAATTTGCATGACTCTAGCTGCGAAATTAGCGCTTCCGCACGTCGCGCAATCTCAGCCTTCGAGAGTTCCATCATACGAACAACTGGCACCGCCGCGTAATCGCGTTTGACATAGGTGAGAAGAGTGGCCTCCAGCGCGGCGTAGGTTAGCTTATCCACACGCAACGCGCGGAACAGAGAATTGCTGCGCATTTTCTTGACCAGATCTTCGCGTCCGCTGATCAAGCCTGCCTGCGGTCCGCCAAGCAACTTATCTCCGCTATATGTCACAACGTGCACGCCAGACCGCAAGCTGTCGAGCACGCCGGGCTCGTCGTTGATCCCAATCGCGCGCAGATCAAACAACGCACCGCTACCCAGGTCTTCCATTAGCGGAAGCTTGTGCTTTTGCCCGAGGGCCACTAATTCCGTGACGGATGGCTGCTCGGTGAATCCGATGATCTCAAAATTCGACCGGTGAACTCGGAGCAGGAGTCGAGTTCGTTCATTGATGGCGCGCTCGTAGTCCGCGATTCGGGTCCGGTTAGTGGTCCCAATTTCGCGGAGGGTTGCCCCCGACTTGGCCATTACATCCGGAATGCGAAACGAACCGCCAATTTCGACCAACTCTCCGCGAGAGACGATAACCTCCCCGCCTTCGGCGAAAGTGTTCAAGGCCAGCAGAACCGCCGCGGCATTGTTGTTAACCACGATGGTAGAGATTTGTGCTTGTGATGGAATAGGTGCCTGTGTGGGGACGGGCGCCCTCGCCCGTCCTGCCGAGTCAGGCTCGGCAATTTGATCTGCAAGCAGCCTACGAAACAGCCGGTCAACGTGTACATCCCGCTTGCCTCGCTCCCCGGAGTCCAAATCGAATTCCAGGTTTGAATACGCCCCCGCAGTCTCTCGGATATGCTCCAACGCGGACGCGGACAGCGGCGCCCGGCCAAGGTTGGTGTGCAGGATCACTCCGGTGGCATTGATGACGGGGCGAAGGGAATAGCGAACGGCCTTACAGAGCTCTTTTTCGACGGCCGCGGGAATGCCCGATAAGGCAATTGCCAGCTTACCGGCATCAAGGTGTCCAGCATAAATTTCGGCACGAAGATAGCTGAGCACGGCGCGGCAGGCATCTGCGACTGCGGCCCGGCCTTCCCGTGCGATTAGCCCCGCGATGCCCGCCTCGCGCAAAAGCTCGTCGATTGCCGGCAGCTCACGGTATAGGTCAGCCTGCGTAGTCATGAGCGATGATTATCTCTGCACGGTACAGCGCATCGCAAGTATGACGAGTTTGGCGAAGTTTCGTCCGTGGCAGAATGCCAGAATAACCTCAGTAACTACCCGTGACGTGAGGCTTCCAGCATCTAATATTTTGGGATCGGAATTCACAAATACGAAGGATTTCTCAGATGAAAATGGAGATTGTGGAAAAGGACGGGAAATTCGATTTTTTACGAGACGGAGAACTTGTGAAGAGTTCCGTCCCCAGGGCGATGCTACAGCATGCAGCCTATGCATACGGAATTAGCTTCGACGACAATCTTCGCAGTCAGTTGGCAGCGAATGGAAAGGCTGAAGTAACAGTCTCGCTAGGCAAGTTTTTTCAAATAGGCTAACGCGACCGCGCTGTTCACCTGGCCTTGTCAGTGGGCCGCAAACGCGACGTGATACTTCAGTTTCTCTAGCCCGCGTTTTTCTCGGCAAGAGAGTGCCGTCGGGGCTATACGTGACCTTTTCGACAGGAAGCTCGACGTATACCCACACCACGTCTTTGCTGATCTCGGCTTTGTAGTCCCCGGGCTGAAGATCGGTACAATAACGCAAATGCTGCTCACACCAAATCGTGGCCTTCGAACCATCTGGCACGGTAACGTCAGCAAACGCGCTGAATGCAACGTTCGGATATGGATGCCAGTCGATATGGCTGCCGGTGACGTGAATGGTGACTGCTACGAGGCTTGGCCATCGCTATGGCAGTCAACAAAACATAAGCAATCGACGCGCGCTTCACAGCCACACACGTTAGACTGCTGAGTACACCACACACAAGTCCCTTTTCAGCTAAGTGAAACAAAAGCGAAGTACGCCGCGAAATGTCGGCGTACCACCTCTCGCGGACAAGAATGTCCGCGCCACACGGTTCAGCCCACCTCCACCAACCCGTACGTCTTTCGCCACCGAGTGCGCATCTGCCGCAAAGCGCTGTCTATCTCAATTTGCGAGATTTCTGAGTTCGGCCCAGACAGCACCGCACCGGCTTCCTTCTTGGCCAGTTCCAGCAGATCACGATCACGGATCAGACTGGCAACTTGGAAGCTGGGCAGCCCTGCCTGGCGGGTGCCGAAGAATTCTCCTGGGCCGCGCAGCTCGAGGTCTAGTTCAGCGATTTGAAAGCCGTCGGTGGTGCGGACCATGGCATCCAGACGGCGTTCGCCTTCTTCAGAGACTTTCCCGCCCGTCATCAGAATGCAATACGACTTCGCCGCGCCACGACCAATGCGTCCGCGTAACTGATGAAGCTGGGTCAGGCCGAAGCGTTCGGCGTGTTCAATCACCATGACCGCCGCATTGGGAACGTCCACGCCGACTTCTATCACCGTCGTCGAAACCAGGATGCTGATCTCGCCCTTCTGGAACAGCCGCATCACCTGCTCTTTCAACTCCGGCTCCATTCGCCCGTGCAGCACCGCTACGCGAAGATCGGGAAAGACTTTCTTGCTCAACTCGCCATACATCTTCATGGCAGCTTTGAGCTCGGTCTCTTCGTTTTCTTCGATCACCGGATAGACGACGTAGGCCTGATGTCCCGCCGTTACTTGCTTGCGAACGAATTGCCAGACCTCGTCTGAGCGCTCATCGCCTACGCGGCGAGTGATGATTGGGGTCCTTCCCGGCGGCATTTCGTCCAGTACACTGATGTCGAGGTCGCCGTAGAGCGTAAGGGCAAGGGTGCGGGGAATGGGAGTCGCGGTCATGACCAGGACATCCGGCTCTGCCGTGGTCGTTATCGAGCTCCGCTCTACTGGACGGCCGAGGGCGCCCGTCCCCACATGGCCGCGTGTCTCCACATCAGCATCGCCAGCGCCACCTTCTCCGCTCTTCCTCATCAGCTTAGAACGCTGTAGGACGCCGAAGCGGTGCTGCTCGTCCACAATCACCAACCCTAGCTTTGCAAATTCAACTCTCTGCTCGATCAGCGCGTGCGTCCCTATGATCAGTTGCGCGTTTCCTTGCGCAATGTGGCGGCGGGTTTCACGTTTACGGTCCTCCTCAAGGGAACCGGTCAGGAGCACAATGCGATATCCAGAAGGCTCCAGAATTCGTCTGGCAGAGAAACAATGTTGCTGGGCCAGAATTTCTGTCGGCGCCATCAGCGCTACCTGGTATCCGTTCTCAATCGCAATGATGGCGGCCTCGAAGGCGACCAGCGTCTTTCCCGATCCCACGTCACCTTGCAACAGTCTGCGCATCGGGGATGACGTCCCCATGTCCACAGCGATTTCTTTGAGCGCCCGTTTCTGGGCTGCCGTGGGATGGAATGGCAGGATCTTCTTGATCGCTTCGCGGACCCCGTCGTTGAGCCGGAAAGGAATTCCTGTCTGGGCTTTTTGCTCGCGGCGCTTCAGTTCGAGGCCGAGTTCAATGAAGAAGAGTTCTTCAAAGATCATCCGGACGTGCCCCGGTGTGCGCGATGCCTGCAAATCCTGGAGACTCTCCCCCGCTTCCGGCCAATGCACTTTCCACAGCGCCTCGCGCGGCGGCAGTAGGTTCAGCCGCTTGCGCACTGCGCCGGGAATGGCCTCCGGCAGCTCGGGCGTAAGGTTTTCCAATGCGGCATGGATAATGCGGCGAAACCAGCGTGAGGTCAGCCGTCCCTGACCCGCCGACTCATAGATCGGAACAATGCGCCCGATTTCGAGTGATTCCGCGACCTTCTGTTCGGCCTCGCCCTCGCCGTCGCCGATAATCTCGAACTGCGGCTGCACCAGTTGCATCTCGCCGCGGTTGTCCTCCACCCGCCCATAAAGGGCAACCATCTGGCCAGGTTGGAACTTGTCGCGAAGGTAAGCAGCGTTGAACCAAATGCACTTCAGGCGGGCGCGACCCTGCCCGGCAGTCATCTGAAAAATAGGCAGACGGCGAGTACGGAATAGCCCCGAGGTGCGCACCTCGGCAATGACCGTGGCCATCTCTCCTGCCCTTAGTTCTGCAATCCCGCGAGGATTCCGGCGGTCTTCGTAACGGAAAGGGAGATAATGGAGAAGGTCATCCACCGTATGGATGCCCTTAGCGGCAAGAATTTCAGAGAGCCGCGGGCCAATCCCTTTCACATATTGAACAGCGGTGCAAGGTTCCAGCATCTGAAGGGATGGTAACAAAAGCAGCACTTAGCTATTGGCTTGGTATTCAGCCATAGTAGCTTCCCCGGGAGTAAACGAAAGCTAGACCAAATGCGGGTTGTCCGGTGTCAAAACCAGCTATAGAGAACTTCGTCCAATCTCTGATCGCCGTGGTGGCGGGGAATGTGGTGTATTTCTTGCTCATGCCCCATCTCCCGCCGGTGGCCCGCCATGTGCCGATGCGGTTTGATCTGGGGGTTGTGCTGGACTTCTGGCTCTGCCTCGTGGTCCTCGGGGCAATCAAGACCTTCACGCGATGGGGCCGCAGCTCGCGCCAGCAACAGCGGTGAAAGTCGGCGTTCGCAACCGCTAGATCTCTGCTTCCGATTTCCACTTCTTCATTTCGATCTGCAATTCCTTCTGCTCTTCTCGCAGCTCCTGCTGCATTTTCTCCATGTCTTTTTTCAATTCACCGCGATGACTCAGGATTTCCTCCTGGATGTGCTTCTTCGCGCGTTCCAGTTCCGGCTGGATTCTCTTAATCTCAGCCGTCATCAACTCCGGCGCTAATGCGGCCATCTTGCGCGCCTGGTCGATCTCGATGCTGGTTTCGGAATCAAGGGCTTCATCGCCACTGTCACCGACGGACCCGGAGCGTTTGGGCTCCGGTAGCGTGATCGTCAGAGTCTGCTCCTTGCGGTCTCGCATCACTGTTACCGAGGCTTTGTTTTCATTGCGCGCCCGCAACAGCCGGGTAAAATCACTGGCGTCGTTGACCGCCGAGCCGTTGACGCGAATCACGACATCACCAGCCCGAAAGCCGGCCTGCTCGGCCCGGCTGCCCTTTTCCACCGAGCGCACCAGCACCCCGCCACCGTTCTTCACCCCGAAATAGTCTCCGAGTTGTGGACAGAGGTTCTCAACCAGCAAGCCACTGCGCTTAAGCGAATGGATTACCACCACGGTGAACGGATCCATCTCCGGCATGTTGATTTGCGGAATGTGGATGGGTGGGATCGCCGGCATGGTGAAATTGAAATTGTGGTTAGCGCTCAACGACTTGTTGCGCTCGGCGAGCTGGGCTTTCAGAGTCGTGGTCTGGCCGTCGCGGCTGATGCCAATGTCAATCGTGCGTCCGGCAGGGATTTCGCGAATCATCCGCCGCAACTGCTCGACGCTTTCAACCGACTGATTATTGATGCTGAGAATGACGTCATGCTCTTTCAGCCCGGCTTTGCCGGCAGGAGCGTCCTGGTCCACCATAGTGACCTCAACGCCGCGCTCTTCCTTCAAGTGAAGCGCACCTACGCGATCAGGCGTTACATCTCGGGTATCTACTCCGAGGTACGAACCACCCCAGGGCTCTTCGCTGTAGAAGACGTATGGCTGTCCCCCCGGCTGCGCCAACGACGCGCCCGGCAAGGCCACTATTCCCAAAAGGACCGCCAAAATCGCCAAGGTTGTTGTTCTGATTCTCATAATTCTCCCCCTCTATTGCGCACGGCGGATATAAATGTTGCCCATAGTCGTACGTACCTTCAGGACTGGTCCGCCGCCGTTCAGATTCCCTTCTGCCGTAACCAACTTCGTCCACTGTCCGCCTTCCGACGAAATTTTGATCTCCGGAAAATCGGACACGATGTGATGGCCGTTCGCGGCTTCAATGCTGGCTCGAACGGTCATGTTGATGTTCGGCACTAGGTACACAGTAATATCTCCCACGCCAGTCTCCAGCATCGAGTCACTGCGTTCTCCGCTGGACGAGATGAACTTGGCGATGACCGATCCAGCGCCGGTTTCAACATGCGCCGTAGGCACTCCCCACAGTTCGATACTGCCACCGCCGGTCCCCGCCTTGACCGGGCCAGTAGCGGAGGAAATCTTGATGCTCCCGCCCCCAGTGTCCATCTGCGCCCCGCCTCCGATCTCGCCGAGTTCAATTCCTCCGCCGCCGGTCGAGGCCTTCACCTCTCCAGTGCACTTGTCCACATGAATAGTGCCACCACCGGTTTGAAGCGAAGCTCCCTGCGATCCCGAGACTAGCACCAGGTTTCCGCCACCGCTCTCGGCAATCACTTTGCCCTTCGCGGAACCAATATGAATCGTCCCCCCGCCGGTGCGAACCGTAAGGTCTCCACCAACGTTGCCAACGTCAATCCCACCGCCGCCGGTTTCCGCGCTGATCGCTCCGCCAATGTCGTCTAAATGGATCCCGCCTCCACCGCTCTTCGCCTCCAACCGGCCCGAGATGCCGGTGGTCACAATTGCGCCGCCTTCGGTCTCGATCTTGACCAGTTCCATGTCACGCGGCACGCTCACCGTCACATCCGAAGAAAACTTGTGCGGGCGCCCGCCTTCCCACTCGCCCACAATCCAGGCGGTGTCGCCCCGCACGTACGAGCTGATCTTGTAAGAGTCGAATTGCCGCCGGGCGCGGTCTTCGGAAGATTCATTCGAGTAGTTGCGGATCACATACGTGATCCCCTGGTTCGAACCGCCCTCGACCCGTACAGCCCCAACCTGCACCTTGATGTGCAGGTTGCGGACGCCGGAAAGCGAGCCATTGGCTACGCTCGTCCAGTTACTGCCTTCTTTCTGTACGGATGTCTGCTGTGCTGCACATAAGGTAACAAGCAAGGCCAGCAGTCCGAATTTGGATAGGTTTTTCAGCATTGTCGTTTGTGTTCTTTTCACTCCTTCAATTCATTTCAGGCAATTGCGCGATCAACGTGCGCGCCTGCGAACGTATGTAGCGGTTTTCGTCTCTCGCAGCCAAACGCCGCAACACAACCTGCACGCTGCTGTCCGCGCGCACCGGCACCAGCAGACGTAAAGCTTCAATCCTGACACCAGGATTTGCATCCGACATCAGCGCTTCCAAGACCGTGTCGCGGACCTGCACGTCATCCTTTACATACGGGCCCAGGCCATTCAGCGCTTTCAAGCGCACGCCAGTGTTGGAGTCGTATCTGAGTGCATACATCAACGCCTCCCGTACATGGGCCTCATTCGGCTGCTGCGTGAGCAAGTCCACCGAATCCATCCTCACGCCAGCATTGAAGTTGTTTCTCGCGGCGTACAGCAGCAGCTGCTGGATATTCGGGTCGTTGAGCGATCCAGTACGCACCTGGGGAGAGACAGTGTCATATTTGACTGTGACTTGGTTGGAGCCAGGCTGTTGTGAGACGGACTCGATGGTTCCGATGGAAGCCTGCGTGGGGGCCCCAGTGGTCTGAGTGACGGGCCCAATTTCGACGGGAGTGCCTTTGATCATCCTGTAGGTCGCCCCAATACCACCCGCGAAGCCTACGATAAAGATCGCCGCGGCCAGCGCGGGAGCAAAGCGTATCTGGTTCAGCCAGGCAAGAGGATCAAAGGCAATCCGATGCCACCAGCCCCCTTGCTCGGCTCCCTCGAGCGCTTCCTGCAGCCGCAGGCGCGAGGTAGCAATAAAATTCGCGCTCGGCTCCTGCACTGGGAGCTTTGAAAAATCCGCTCGGAATTTCTTTGTGGATTCGACCTCAGCCGCGCAGGTCGTACACCGCGAGACATGCTGCTCCAGTTCGTACCGGGCATCATCCGGCAGCTCGTCATAAACGTACAAAACAACGTTCTGTTGTACCCATTCACATTTCATAGTTGCCTCTCAAACCACCGAGGGTGCCCCGTCCTTCTCGCGTTCTTTGCGAGCGGGCGGGGACTGTCATCTGATATCCGCCAGCGCCCCACGTAACTTCTGGGTTGCCCGAAACAGCGTGTTCTTGGCGGTCTCTTCCGTCGTATTCAGCACTTCGCCGACGGTGCGCAACTTCAGTCCGTGATAATGCTTCAGCTCGAAGACCATGCGTTCACGCGGCGTCAGCTTGTCCAGAGCTCGCGTAATGCGCCCGCCCAACTCGCGCCGCATCAGGTCCCGCTCCGGATTCGCTCCGCTGCGTCCGTCCGCCACCTGTGCCAGCACATCGTATTGCTCGCCGTCAGCATCCGTTGCAACCGGCGCATCTTCCTTTCGCACGTGCTTCTTGCGGATCTGGTCCAGGCACAAATTGGTCACGATCCGGTAAATCCAGGTGTAAAACGAGCACTCGAAACGGAACCTGCCGATGTTCTTGTATGCCTTCAGGAAGGCTTCCTGATAAATGTCTTGGGCTTCGTGTTCCGATCCGGTCAAGTGCAACGCCAGGCGAAGCACTGCCTGGTCGTAGTGGCGCACCAATTCCTCGAAGGCGGCGCGACTGCCGCGCTGCGCCTCCCGCACCAGCATAGTGTCGTCAATGCGGCGTGGTACCTGACTTAACATGTGGTCCCGCGATTGCGATTCCCGCGTTCCACTGCTTCGTTCCACCTGGCCGCGACTT
>Ga0137380_10005343_pt1 | contig 11409 bp, 3 predicted proteins | sample SagtaG_17_FD_104809 | JGI IMG/M metagenome (GOLD analysis project Ga0137380, IMG submission 104809) | Vadose zone soil microbial communities from Sagehorn Ranch, Mendocino, California, USA - Sage2_L_100_16 metaG | ecosystem: Environmental > Terrestrial > Soil > Vadose zone | place: USA... | reverse complement strand
TACCGGCGTTTATCTATCCCCGCGGTGGTTAAAGAGGTAGAGGAAGAGGATCTATCGGAGTCTGAGCGTGGAAATACTGAGTGAGTGGACATCCTTCCAGAGCCATCTGTTCTCTCCTTCCGTTTACCCAGCGAGCCATGCCTATAAGAAAACAAACCCATACGCTGATGACGAGGATCGGCCCATAATGTCTGCCTGTCACGCTGGTCTGCTTGCGGGTAAGCGGACGCCCCTCGGGTCCGTTGTAAGAAGCTGAGCGTGACGCATTGGCAACTTGAGCCAATGCGGCTCACTTTCACTTTTCTCCGCTTTGACCGCCCTTTTCATCCTTCAAGATTCTCTCCAGAGCGCTGCGACCGATTCCAAGTCGCTTTGCCGTTTGCCTGAGCGACATCCCTGATTCCACCAGGTCGCGTGCTTCCTGCTGCTGTTCGGGGGTCAGATTTCGCTGCGTGGGGGGTCAGATTTTACCCCTTGGGCCGCAACACAACACCGTCCCTCTTTGCGAGGCTAGCTTGCCGCTCTTCCCACTGCGTTCACGACCGCCCCAGGCAGTCAACGCAAGTCGCAAGCGCGTCTGCTGCGCAAGTGCAAGCTCTATGAGCGTGTGCAGGAGCTTCATACCCAAGGAGTGAGCCTTAAACCTCATACGTTATTGACACCCATACATATTGTAGTGTAATATGGGCAGGAAAATACGGCGGCCGACATGCAGATTAGAGGCTTAGCATAGTGAAAGCTGAACCATCCACCCTGGTTGAAGTCCTGCGCTGGAGAGCGCTCCACCAGCCCGACCGGTTGGCCTATACATTCCTGCAGGACGGAGAGATGGAAGAGATCCATCTGACCTATGCAGACGTGGACCGGAGAGCGCGGGCTATCGGTGCCAGACTCCAGAGTCTTGGGGCGTATGGCGAACGGGCGCTCCTGGTTTATCCTCCAGGGTTGGAGTTCATCGCTGGATTTTTCGGGTGTCTCTACGCTGGAGTTGTTGCCATCCCAGTTTACCCTCCCCACTCACCCCGGCTAGACAAGTCCCTACCTAAGCTGCGCGCGATTGCCAACGATGCTCAGCCAGTAGCAGTGCTAACATCCTCAGCGCTTCTTTCTCTCGCCGAGAATATAGGCGCACAGGCTCCAGACTTGCAGGCACTACCCTGGCTGGCAACTGATACCATTACCGACATTAGCGCCTCCGAGTGGCAACCAGCAGCCTTGAATAGTAGCTCGTTGGCGTTCTTGCAGTATACTTCTGGCTCCACGGCTGTACCTCGAGGCGCGATGCTCACTCATGGCAACTTGCTGCACAATTTAGCCTTGATCCAACAAAGTCTTGAGAGTTCGCCTGAGACCCGAGGCTTATTCTGGGTCCCGCTCTACCACGACTTAGGACTCATTGGAGGCTTGTTGGAGCCCCTTTACTCTGGCTGCACGAGTACGTTCATGTCGCCTATGACAATCCTGCAACGTCCTCTCCGCTGGCTGCAGGCTATCTCGCGCACTCGCGCCACCTGCAGCGGAGGGCCCAATTTCGTCTATGATCTCTGTGTCCGCAAGATTACTCCTGAGCAGCGTGCAACTCTGGACCTGAGCAGTTGGGACATCGCCTTTATTTGCGCTGAGCCCGTTCGCTGTGAAACTCTGGAGCGGTTTGCAACGACCTTTGCCTCCTGTGGTTTCCGCCGCGAGGCTTTTTACCCCTGCTATGGACTTGCAGAGGCGACATTAATCGCTTCCGGTGGCTTGAAAGCTGCTCCACCTGTCGTTTTTACCGTGCAGAGCGCGGCACTTGAGCGCAACCGCGTGATCGCCGCTCCCACAGGAAAGGATGGTACGCAGACGCTTGTGGGCTGCGGGAAGACGCTGGGAGACCAGGAGATAATTATTGTCCACCCAGAAACCTTCACCAGGTGCTCACCCGACGAGGTGGGCGAGATCTGGATAGCGGGTCCTAGCGTCGCCCGGGGCTACTGGAACCAATCCGAGGAAACGAAGCGTACCTTTCAGGCCTACCTGACAGAGACAGGAGAAGGCCCTTTCCTCCGCACCGGGGACCTGGGCTTCTTGAAGGATGGCGAAGTCTTCGTCACCGGGCGCCTTAAGGATCTGATCATCATTGATGGCTATAACTATTATCCTCAAGATATCGAACAGACGGTGGAACAAAGCCACCAATCATTACGCCCAAGTTGTTGTGCAGCATTTTCGGTCGATATAGATGGTAAAGAACGCTTGGTGATCGTGGCCGAGGTGGAGCGTCGTTCCGTAGGGCCCGATTTATCGCGGCCATTGCCGATTTATCGGCCCGCCTCCGAGATAGTCCAGGCCATCAGAAGGGCAGTGGCTGAAGCTCACGAACTGCGAGTTTATGCCGTGCTGCTGCTCAAGCCGGGTAGCATTCCCAAAACCTCCAGTGGCAAGATTCAGCGCCATGCCTGCCGGGCCAATTTTCTCACTGGAAGCCTGGATGCGATATAAGGAGTGAGCCATGTCAGAGGAGTCCAGACACAACATACCAGATACGAATTCAGGTGCACACCCTGGCGACAGGGAACGTAGGGGCCCGATTTATCGCGGCCCTTTCCGGAGGGAGATGCCTACAACCAAAGGGGGAGGGGAGCGTATGTTGAGCGAGGAACTCCCCACTCCGAACGCTACGTTGGCTCCACTGCGTTCCGCTCAACATACGCTCCCCTCCCCAGCCAACAGAGCGACGGAGAGGGGCATTCAGGACTGGCTGGTCACTCAACTTTCACGAGTTCTAGGAGTTGAGCTTCAAGATATAGATATCCGGGAGCCATTCACCAACTACGGCCTGACATCGGTGGATGCCGTGGGCCTCTCTGGGGACCTGGAGGAGTGGTTGGGACTGTCGCTTTCTCCTACCCTGGCGTATGACTACCCCACCATTGAAACCCTTGCTCGACATTTAGCGGGGGAACGGGATGTTATGGAGTCAGTCAGAATGAACCGGGAGACTGAAACAGAACCAATTGCTATTATTGGTATTGGCTGTCGCTTTCCCGGAGCCAAAGACCCCGAAGCTTTTTGGCAACTCCTGCGCGATGGTATAGATGCCATCTCTGAGGTTCCAGTAGACCGCTGGGATAGCAATGCCTTCTACGATGCAAATGCGGGGGTGCCTGGAAAGATGAACACGCGCTGGGGCGGCTTTTTAGAGCACGTGGACCAGTTTGATCCGCACTTCTTCGGTATCTCGCCTAGGGAAGCGGGTCGTATGGATCCCCAGCACCGGCTCCTGCTGGAAGTAGCCTGGGAAGCGCTTGAGGATGCAGGACAGGCACCGCATCGACTAGCTGGGACTCAGACCGGGGTATTCATCGGCATTGGCGGCATCGACTACTCTCAGCTTCAGCTTCGCTCCGGCGATTTCCCCTTCGACATCGAGGCATATACCGGCACGGGCAATGCCCATAGCATTGCAGCCAACCGCCTCTCGTACCTGTTTGACCTGCGCGGGCCGAGCCTGCCGGTAGACACCGCCTGCTCGTCATCACTGGTTGCGATTCACCTCGCCCGCCAGAGCCTGCTGCATGGCGAATCCACTCTGGCCCTGGCCGGGGGGGTTAACTTGATCTTGTTCCCCGGCGTAACGATTTCCTTTTCACAGGCGCGCATGATGGCGGCAGACGGTCGCTGCAAAACCTTTGATGCCCGCGCCGACGGCTACACGCGAAGCGAAGGCTGTGGTATCGTGGTTCTCAAACGCCTTTCCGCTGCCTTGAGGGATGGCGATCACATTTACGCATTGTTGCGGGGCTCCGCCGTTAACCAGGACGGGCGGACCGCAGGGATCACCGTTCCTAACGGGCTTGCCCAGCAGGCGGTCATGCGCCAGGCTCTGAAGGGGGCAGGGATCACGGCTGACCAACTGAGCTATATCGAAACGCATGGCACCGGCACGGCCCTGGGCGACCCGATCGAGGTCCAGGCCATAGCGGAGGTGATCGGGGAAGCGCGCTCCACAGATCAGCAGTGTGTGCTCGGTTCGGTCAAGGCCAATATCGGCCACCCGGAAACTGCTGCCGGAATGGCGGGCCTGATCAAGGTCTTGCTCTGCCTGAAACATGGGGAGATTCCTGCCCAGATCCATTTTGAGAAGTTAAATCCCCATATTTCTTTGGAGAACACACCACTCGTCATCCCCTTCAGGCGACAGCCCTGGCCAGCGGGCGAGCGCCCGCGCTTTGCAGGGATAAGCAGCTTTGGCTTTGGGGGCACGAATGCCCACATCGTGCTGGAGGAAACACCGCGACGCGAACCTGCCCACAACGATCTTGAGCGTCCGCTCCACGTGCTGGCGCTCTCGGCAAAAAGCGCTCCTGCCCTCAAGGAACTCGCCCTCCGCTTCGAGCATCATCTTGCAGCCCACCCTACAGAACCGCTTGCAGATGTGTGCTTCTCAGCTAATGCCGGGAGATCACACTTTGCCTACCACCTGGCCGCCACCGCCGACGCTACTGGGCAGTTACGCACGCAATTGGCCGCCTTCATTGCAGGGCGGGAAGCCGGCGGGCTACAGAGCAGTCAAGGGCCTCGCAAAAGCGCGCCGAAGGTCGCGTTCCTGTTCACCGGACAGGGCTCTCAGTACCCAGGGATGGGCAGGCAGCTTTACGAGACACAGCCTACATTCCGCAGGGCCCTGGACAGGTGCGCCGAAATACTCCGCCCTTACCTGGAGCAGCCCCTGCTCTCGGTACTCTTTCCGGAGTCCGGCGTTGCATCGCCCCTGGACGAAACTGCCTATACCCAGCCCGCGCTATTTGCACTCGAGTACGCGCTGGCCGAGTTGTGGCGCTCCTGGGGGATAGAGCCTGACGTGGTGCTGGGTCACAGCGTGGGGGAGTACGTGGCCGCCTGTGTGGCGGGGGTGTTCAGCCCGGAGGACGCGCTGAAACTGATAGCCGAACGTGGTCGACTCATGCAGGCCCTGCCTCACGATGGCGAGATGGCGGTGGCATTTGCCGACGAGGCCCGCGTGGCAGAGGTCCTTACTCCTTTCCTCGAGCAGGTTTCTATCGCAGCGGTCAACGGTCCTGACCATACGGTGATCTCAGGTGCGCGGCAGGCTGTGCGCACAGTACTAAAAAACCTGGAGTCCGCAGGCATCCGCACCCAGTTCTTGAATATCTCCCATGCGTTCCACTCGCCGCTGATGGAGCCCATCCTCGATGCCTTTGAGCAGGTGGCAAGCCAGGGGCGTTTTGAGGCACCGCGTATCCCGCTGATTTCTAATCTGACCGGTCGAGTGCTGGAGGAGGGGGAGATTCCCGGCGCGCATTACTGGCGTCGGCATATCCGGGAAGCGGTGCATTTCGCAGCGGGCATGAGCACACTCGCAGAGCAGGGCTACGACCTCTTCCTGGAACTCGGCCCGGCGCCAACCCTGCTGGGTATGGGAAAAACATGCCTGCCCAGGGGAGCGGGCACGTGGCTGCCTTCTTTGAGGAAAGGCAAGGCCGACTGGCAGTGCATGTTAGATAGCCTGGGCACGCTGTACACGCGCGGGGTGGATGTGGACTGGGCGGGCTTCGACCGGGACTACCAGCGCCGCAAGCTGCCGCTGCCCACTTCGCCCTTTGAACGAAGACGCTACTGGCTGGACCTGGCTGGACCTGGCTTACCTGCGCCGGTGACAATCGAGGGCAGCAGACAGACCCTTCGCTTCGCTCAGGGTGACAATCGCCAGACAGGGTTCTACAGGGCGAGTGTTCAAAGCTCTGCACTGCACCCCTTGCTAGGATACAGGCTGCGCTCAGTGCTCTCGATGGCTCAGTTCGAGTCCACGATCAGTGTATCCGCTCTCCCATACCTGGCGGATTATCGCGTGCACGGATCGGTGGTATTGCCTGCAACGGCTTATATGGATATGGCCCTGGCGGCAGCTGGAGAGGCTCTTGAGCATACCGGGTCCCCTATCCAGGTACTACCTTTCGAGCCTGCTGACCCGCAGGGTAGGAGCGGCAGCTCCGTTGCAGGCTCGCATTTCCAGGTAGAGATGGCCTTTCAGCAGGCACTTTTTCTCCCTGAAAACGGTGGTAAGACGGTGCAGTTGATTCTTTACCCCATGACTGCTGGAGAGACCTCCTTCCAGGTCTTCACCCTGCCGGAAGATGTGGGAAACGGCAAGGGAGGAGGAGGGACACTGCACGCCAGCGGCAAGCTTCGCCTTGTAAACGCGGTCCGGTCGGCGCAGGGACGACCATCCCTACGAGAGCTTCAGGCGAGTTGCCGGGAAGAGGTCCCAGCAGCAGAGCTGTACCGGCGCCTGCGCGAGAGCGGCTTGCAGTACGGACCGGCCTTCCAGGGCATGAAGAGGCTCTGGCGGGGCGACGGAGAGGCCCTGGGCCAGGTCGAGCTTCCTCGCTCCATCGAGTCAGAGGCGAAGGCATACCAGATTCATCCCGCACTCCTGGACGCCTGCATCCAGGTCATGGCGGCTGCCTTGCCTTTTCAAGCAGCGTACGCGGGGGAGAGGGATACCTATTTACCATCTGGATTGGCGAGTCTACGCATCTACAATCGTCCGGGTGCCCGACTGTGGAGCCACGTGATTCTTCGACCAGGTGCGACATTGGACTCGGATACTCTGGAAGGGGATGTACACCTGTTCGACGAGGCCGGGCAGGTCGTGGCGGAAGTGTTGGGCCTGCGCCTGACACGGCTGGGCCGCGATACCAAACGTCCTACTCCAGTCAACCTGGACGATTGGCTGTACAAACTCGTGTGGCAGCCCAGGGCGCTAGCAGGGGAGAGGAAGGCACCTGTCCAGCCAGGTCGGCCAGGAAGCTGGCTGATCTTCGCGGATAGCGGTGGGGTTGGTCAGGCGCTCGCAGAACGTCTCCGGGCGGGCGGAGAAACCTGTTTTATCGTTTCCCCAGGAGAAACGTATCAGCGCTCAGAGCAAGACCACTTTTGCATCAACCCGGCCAGCACCCTCGACCTGCGGCAATTGCTGGAAGATATGCTGCAATCCGGCGGGCCATCCTGCCGGGGGGTGCTCCACCTGTGGAGCCTGGAAGCTGCGGGGCCAACGGAAGCTCCCACGATAAATCGGGGAGCTACAACACCGGCGTCCTTGCAGGCGGCACGCGACCTCGGCAGCGGCAGCGTCTTGCTCCTGGTGCAGGAACTGGCGAAAGCGAGCTTCCAGGAGCCACCTCGTCTCTGGCTGGTGACCCGAGGGGCGCAGGCGTTGGAGACGGAGCCGATCTCCATTGCCCAATCACCTTTGTGGGGTCTGGGCAGAGTGATCGCTCTCGAACACCCGGAATTGCAGTGCGTGCGCATCGATCTCGAGCCCGGCGGCGGGACGGGTGAGGTCCAATCGCTGTTCCAGGAACTCTGGGCCAGAACGCGAGATTCTTCGGCGTTGCCTCAGAATGACAAAGGCGTTTCCAGTGACAGGGACGACGAGGACCAGGTCGCTTTTCGCCGCGCCGTGCGCTATGTCCCCAGGCTGGTGCGCATCGCACCAGCCTCCTCCGGCGCTTCGATTTCCACAGCGGGCGGCAACGATAGCAGGCTGGGCATCCCTATAGCCCCGTCTTTCTCGCTGGATATTGCAAAGCCAGGTCAACTGGATACATTGAGGCTGCAAGGCGTTCCCCGCCGCGAACCGGGCCCCGGCCAGGTCGAGATCGAGGTCTACGCGGCAGGGCTCAACTACCGGGACGTGCTCAACGCGATGGGCGTTTATCCAGGGGACCCCATCCCATTGGGAGCCGAGTGCGCCGGTAAGATTGCCAGGCTAGGAAAAGACGTGGAGAGTTTCCAGGTAGGCGACGAAGTCATCGCCATCGCCCCATCCAGTTTCGGCAGATTTGCCACGACCTATGCCACTCTCGTCGTCGCGAAGCCGAACCATCTCAGTTTCGAGGAGGCGGCGACCATCCCCGTCACCTTCTTGACGGCCCATTACGCGCTAAACTACCTGGCCCGCATGAGCAAGGGTGAGCGAGTGCTGATCCACGCGGCAGCGGGAGGAGTTGGGCTCTCAGCGGTGCAGCTCGCCCAGCAGGTGGGCGCTGAGATCTTTGCGACCGCAGGCAATCCAGAAAAGCGGGCTTTTCTCCAGTATATCGGCGTCAAGCACGTGATGGATTCGCGGTCGCTGGCGTTTGCCGAGGAGGTTATGCAGCGCACCGGTGGCAGGGGGGTGGACATCGTCCTGAACTCCCTACCCGGAGAATACATCCCAAAGAGCCTCTCGCTTCTCGCGCCACACGGTCGCTTCCTGGAAATTGGCAAGATGGATATCTACTTGAACAGGACACTGGACCTGTATCCCTTCTCCAACAGCCTGTCCTATTTTGCCATCGACATGGATCGCCTCTGTCGTGAGCGTCCTGCCCTGATTCACTCGCTGTTCCTCGAATTGATGGAATACTTCAAGGCCGGTACGTTCAAAGCACTGCCGCGCTATGTATTCCCCATCTCGGATGTCGTGGGAGCCTTCCGGTACCTGACGCAACGAAAGAACATTGGTAAGGTCGTGGTATCTCTGCAAGAGGTGATTTCCCGGCCTGCATCGGAGGCAGCGATCACCATCCGTGCGGATGCAACCTATCTCATCACGGGGGGTCTCGGCAGCCTTGGCCTGCTGGTGGCTCAATGGCTGGTCCAGCAGGACGCTCGGCACCTGGTGCTTGCAGGGCGGCGGGATGTCCCGGATGAGGCCCGCGCAGCGATAGAGGAGATGAAGAAGGTCGGCGTCCAGGTCGTGGTAGCCCAGGATGATGTAACGCGAGAAGAGCAGGTGACCAACATGCTTGCCAGGATCGATGAATCGATGCCACCGCTGCGAGGCATCATCCACGCCGCCGGAGTCCTGGATGATGGTCTGCTGCTCAACCTCGACCGGGAGCGCCTCGCGGCGGTGATGGCGCCTAAAGTAGAGGGAGCCTGGAACCTGCACGCCTTAACATTGAACAGGCCACTGGACTTCTTTGTGCTCTTTTCCTCGGTCGCCTCCGTACTCGGCTCACCCGGCCAGGGGTCGTATGCCGCTGCCAACGCTTTCCTGGATGCCCTCTCTCACCATCGTCGCGCGCTGGGGCTACCAGCGCTCACGATTAACTGGGGACCCTGGGGCGCGGTGGGCATGGCGGCTCAAGCGAACCGGGGTCGGCGTCTCGCTACGCGCGGCATCGATGCTATCCCTCCCCAGCAGGGACTCCAGGTGTTGGAACAACTGTTGCTGCGGCAGGAGATTGGCCAGGTGATGGTCATTTCTGCGGACTGGCAGCAGTTGCCCAGTCAAGGAACTTTCTTGCGCAGGGGACGTGAGCCCGCGCTGCTTTCTGAGTTGGCTCAGGGGAGAGCCGCGCATCTGGGGGATGATGAAGCGCCGCTCGCGGCAAACCGGAGGGTTCAGGGAGCGGAGGGTGACCTCACCATAGCGGCGCTCTCCGCCGTCGAACCGGACCGGCGCCAGCCACTGCTCATCTCGCACCTGCAAAAGGAGTTGTCCACCGTGCTTGGGCTCGAAGCCGTCGAAATCGACCCGCAGGAATCCCTTCATAACCTGGGCCTCGATTCGCTCATGGCCCTGGAATTAAAGCAGCGGCTCGAAAACGGCCTGGGTATAGAGCTACCGATAGAGAGCCTGATGCAGGATCCAAGCCTTACAAAGCTTTCAACCAGGCTGCTCGCGCTGTTGGGGACTTCTTCCTTATAAATTGCGATAGAGAGATGCTTCGCTTCCCCTTCGCTTCGCTCAGCATGACAGGGGCGGCGCTGCTCATGAGAGGGACGACCGGGTATACCAATCGTCCCGTGTCAGCGGCAGCCCGCTCCTTCCCATATCAGCCTTCACCAATAATGTCTGAAACACGTTACTCCTCCCCACCTCAAACTCCTGGACCCCCAGTGACATGAACAACCGCCAGATGCGATAGTTTACTTCACCCGCTATCCTCTTCGCTTCGTCTGCATGCTCCTCTAAACAACGTACCCAATGGCGCAGGGTGTAGACATAGTGTTCTCTGAGACTCTCCACATCGCGCACTTCAAAGCCACAGATCTCGGCAGCCTTGAGTACCTTAGGGAGAGGTGTTGCTTCACCATCGGGGAACACGTAGCGATGGACAAAGCTGCGTCCGGGCATGGGGGAATTGGAGTGAATTGCGATGGCCTGGTTGAGGAGGACGCCGCCCGGATGTAACAGTTCCCACGCTTGTTTGAAGTATGTGGATAAGAAAGCTTCGCCTACGTGCTCGAGTAAGCCGACGGAGACGAGCTTATCATATCCTTCTGGTTGGTTCACCTCGCGATAATCACAGATCTCGACGCGACAGCGATGCTCCAACCCTGCCTCCTTGATGCGTTCACGCGCCAGCTCTGCCTGCTGCCGACCGAGGGTGATGCCGTCTGCTTCCACGCCATAGTGCTGGGCGGCATAGATGAGCAACCCGCCCCAACCACAGCCGATATCGAGGAGGCGTTCTCCAGGTTGCAGACGCAACTTGCGACAGATATACTCGAGCTTGCGTTCCTGTGCCGTATCTATACTATCTTCGGGCGTCGCAAAGTAGGCGCAGGTATAGAGCATGCGACGATCCAACCAGAGCGCAAAGAAATCGTTGGAGCGGTCGTAGTGATAGTTGGTAGCCTGGCGATCGCGCTCTTTGGAGTGGAGTTGACCACGCACTTTCGCTCCTGCGTCATTGGGGCGAGCTCGCCCCGTCTTCGGCAAGCTCAGCAAACTTTTTCCATAGCGCACCTGCTCCAGCTTCCCCCAGCGTCCCGCAACGAAGTGTTCCATCAGTGGCAAGATGGCTTCGATCTCCCCCTCGATGTCGAAATCATTGTAGATGTACGCCTCGCCGAGGTTCAGCTGGCTGGGAGGCACGAACATCTTGCGCAGGGCCCCTGGGTACTGGAGCACCAGCGTGCAGCGCGTTGGTTCTGCCGGTTCAGCTTTCCACGTAGTCCCATCCCACAATCGCACGGCAACATTGCGGGCCGGAGAAGAACTGAATACGTCCTGTAGTAAGGACAGGGTGACTTGAACAGCCCGATCGCTGGTCTTCGTTGCTAATCTCGCCATGGTTTGTGCCTTTCTGGTTGCCTCCACTGGAAGTACTACGTGTACCGTTGCTCCTTTGACCCGGTGACCTTGTCGGCCCTGTCATTTCAGCGATGCTGAGTGCGAAGCACTAGACGCGACAGCGTCGTTGCATCGCTGGATAGAGAAAGGTACAAGTGCTAGTTCGCTTCGGCCCCAGCGTCAGATGCGTCAGGTACTGGATCTGCGTTGCGAGAGGAAAAGTGCGCTAGCATGGCAGGTGAGACCCGATAGACGTCTTGCGCCAGGCCGAGGCGTTCGAGAATCCGGATGATGTAGCCGGAGAGGTCGAACTGCCACCAATGAAGCCCGTGGAAGGC
>Ga0137380_10005342_pt1 | contig 11411 bp, 8 predicted proteins | sample SagtaG_17_FD_104809 | JGI IMG/M metagenome (GOLD analysis project Ga0137380, IMG submission 104809) | Vadose zone soil microbial communities from Sagehorn Ranch, Mendocino, California, USA - Sage2_L_100_16 metaG | ecosystem: Environmental > Terrestrial > Soil > Vadose zone | place: USA... | reverse complement strand
GGGACATGGCCCAGGCGGAGCACCTCGAGGAGTCCTCGTCCCTGGCCTCGCGGATCCAGGAGGAGCTGGCGGTGGTGACGGGGAGCGAAGGACGGGGCGTGAAGCAGGCGCCCTTCCGCGTCCTCGTCGGCGCGGGCATGCCGGCGGTGCTGGTGGAGGTGGCTTTCATCAGCAACCCCGACGAGGAGAAGTTCCTTTCCTCCGAGCCTTACCAGAGCAAGGTGGCGTCGGCCCTGGCCCGCGGCATCGCGCGCTTCGAGCAGGAACGGGCGGCGCGGGCGCGGTTCTCCCGAGGCGCCCCGCGGGGCGGGCGGTAGGCGGCGACCACGGCCGATGACTGCCCGCCAGGCGAACCTGCTGACCGCCCTCGGCCTCTCTGTTCTCCTGGCGCTGGTGACCCTGACCGCTCCCCGCTGGTCACGCTTCCTGCGACAGCCGCTCGCCGCGGCGCGCGAGGAGAACGGGCCGGCGGCCGAGACCGCGGAGGCCGCCTCGAGAACCGCAGAGCCCGAAGGGGAGCGGCGGATCAGCGTCCGGCTCTATTTCGAGTCCCCGGAGGCGGGCGCGCTCGTTCCCGAGGAGCGCTCGGTCCCCCTCGCGGGCGACCTGGCGCGCCAGCTCCAGGCCGTGATTGAGGAGCTGGTCCACGGCTCGACCACCGGCCTCCGGCCCACCCTGCCCCCGGCCACCAAGGTGCTCGAAGTGTTCGTGTCCGCCCGCGGCGTCGCCTACCTCGACTTCTCGCCGGAGGCTCGCCAGGCGGTGGCGGGGGGGTCGAAGTCCGAGCTGCTCGTGGTCTACTCGATCGTGAACTCCGTGACCGCCAACTTCCCGGCCGTGAAGAAGGTCCAGATCCTGGTCGAAGACAAGCCGGTGCGCACCCTGGCCGGCCACGTCGACCTGTCGCGCCCGCTCGGCCCCGACATGACCTTCCTGGTCCTTCCCTCCCCGCCGGCCCCGCGTGCGGCGTCACCTGCGCCGTAGCCTCCGGAGAGCCGCCATGATCTTGGCCGTCCTGCCCTTGCTCGTCCTGGCCGCCGCTACGCCCACCGACGAGGCCGAGCGTTTGGCCGCGGAGGCGGTGCGGATGGCGACCGCCCAGCCCCAGCAAGCGCTGGCCCAGGCGCGCAAGGCCCTGGCCCTCACCGCGGAGTTCGAGCCCACCGCGTTCGTGAAGGCCGGGCGCAAAGGCGAGGTCGTGGAGGACGCCTACTTGGCCGCCCGGGAGGAGTACCGCCGTCACCGATCGCGGCTTTACCGGGCCTTCGGCGAGATGCTGCTCCAGCAGGGCCAGGCGGTGGCCGCGAGCCGCTATCTGCGGCGGGCCGTGCTCCTCGGTCCTGACCTCGCGCCAACCCTCGGGCTCGCGCGCGCCCTTCTGGTCCAGGGCAAGGGGCGCGCCGCCCTGGACACGCTCGAGCGCGCCTACGGCGCCGGGAGCGGCGGGCCCGAGCTGGTGGCCCTCGTGGGCCAGGCCGCGGACGTGGCGCGTCTTCCGAGCGCCCAGGCCGAGATCGACCGGGCGCGGCTCGGCCGCCTGCCGACCGGGGCGGTGCCCTACCGGGACGGCCCGCTCACCCTGCCGCCGGGCGTGCGCCTCTCCACAAACCCGGTCTTCCGCCTCGAGGAGGCGCCGATCAACTTGATCTACGAGGCGGAGGTCTCGTGCAAATCCTGCTCGATCGACCTCGAGGCGCTGAAGCGCGACGTGCCCGGGACCGTTCGGGTGATCGCGCTGCCGGAGGCGGAGGATCGCGACGCGGCGCTCAGGCAGGTCCTGAGCCTCTACCGTTTCGCGTGGCCGCTGCTCCTCGGCAAGGGTCTGCCCGCGCTCCTCAAGCTCGAGCCGCGCTCGGCCCTGATCATCGCCCGGGATGGCTGGGCGGGGGCGGTGCTGAAGGCCCCGTTCGGCGCGTCGCTCGCCGCCGCCCTCGGCGTGTTCGCCCAGAACGACATCCCGGAGACGCGGCCGCGCGCGGAGTGGAACCGGCGGCCGGTGGAGCGCCGGCCGCCGACGCCCCCACCCGGGCTCCTGCCCGAGGGCCTGGCTCCGGGGGAGGAGGAGCCGGCCCCGGCCGAGTTCACCGGCGCGGTCGAGGCCTTCCGCAAGGGGCGGAAGGCGGAGGCGCTGCGCCTGTTCGAGGTCCTCGAGGCCCGAAGCGACGGCTGGCTGCTGCCCCCCGAGGCGCGCCTCGACCGCGCGCAGTGCCTCGCGGGTCTCGGACGCCGCGAGGAGGCCCGGCGGATGCTGCTGCGCACCGGCGACAGCCGCTTCCAGGACGCGGTGGACCGCACGCTGGAGGCGGTGGGCACGCCCGGCAAGCGCTAAGGTGGGGGGTCGATGAAGAGTGGCTTTCCCCTTCCCGCTCCGCTAGAGTCGAGCGTCACGGAGGGTTTCATGGCCATTGCGGCGGCGCCGCGCGCGATCATCGAGACGAAGTTCGGGGAGATCGAGCTGGAGCTCTTGTCGGACAAAGCCCCGGGCCACGTCAAGAACTTCGTCGACCTGGCCAAGAAGGGCTTCTACGACGGGACCACGTTCCACCGGGTGATTCCCGGCTTCATGATCCAGGGGGGCGACCCCAACACTAAGGACCTGAAGGCCCCCCGGGAGCGCCACGGTACCGGCGGCCCCGGGTACACGATCAAGGCGGAGTTCAACGACACCCTCCACAAGCGCGGGGTCCTCTCCATGGCGCGCGCGAACGACCCCAACAGCGCCGGCTGCCAGTTCTTCATCTGCGTGGCGGACTCCGCGTTCCTCGACCGGCAGTACAGCGCCTTCGGTCGGGTGGTGAGAGGGATCGAGGTCGCGGACCAGATCGTGAGCGCTCCCCGCGACGGCCGCGACAACCCCAAGGATCGCATCGACATCAAGGTGCGGGTGGTCGAGTAGGAGGGGCCGGTCGAGACCGAGATCAAGCTCCGGATGGCCGGGCCGGAGGCGGCCCGCGAAGCGGTGGCGCGCCTCGGTGCCCGTCTCACGAAGGCCCGGCACTTCGAGGACAACCTCCTCCTCGACGACCCGGCGGGCTCCCTGCGCGCCGCGGGCTCGATCCTGCGGCTGCGCCGGGTGCCCGAGGGGGGCGTCGTCACCCACAAGGGGCCGCGCCTCTTCGAGGCGGGCCTGAAGAGCCGCGAGGAGCGCGAGACCGCCGTGGCCGACCCCGACGTGCTGCAGGACATCCTGGAGCGGCTCGGCCTGCGCCCGGTCTTCCGCTACCAGAAGTACCGCGAGGCCTACGAGTGGCGTGGCCAGGAGATCGTGGTGGACGAGACCCCCATCGGCACGTTCCTCGAGATCGAGGGCGACCCGGAGGGGATCCGCGCCGCCGCCTCGGCCCTCGGCTTTGGTCCGGGCGACTACGTGACCGATTCCTACGTCGGGTTGTTCCTCGCGGCGGGCGGCCAGGGGGACATGGTCTTTCCGTGAAGGCGATGGTGCTCGCCGCGGGCCTCGGCCTCCGCATGCGCCCCCTCACCCTCCTGCGGGCCAAGCCGGCCCTGCCCGTGCTGAACCGGCCGCTCCTCCACTGGACCCTCGAGCGCCTGGCCCGCCACAGGGTGACCGACGTGATCATCAACCTGCACCACCTCCCGGAGACCGTGACCGCGGCGGTGGGGGATGGCCGTGACTTCGGCCTGCGGGTGACGTGGTCTCGGGAGCGGACCATTCTCGGCACCGGCGGGGGCCCGCGGGCGGTGCGGGACTTCTTCGGCGACCAGCCGTTCCTGCTCGTGAACGGCGACATGCTGTTCGACTTCGACCTCTCGCGGCTCCTCGCCCGGCACCGGGCCGCCGGCGTGCCGGCGACCCTGGCTCTGCTGCCCAATCCGGACCCGCGCACCTACGGGCCGGTGGTCACGGGGCCGGACGGGCGCATCCGCTCGCTGGCGGGCCGGCCGCGCCACGCCCGGGGCACGGTCTCGCTGTTCACGGGCGTCCACGTCCTGGACCCGGCTCTTCTCGAGCGCCTGCCGCAGGGCGCGTCCGACAGCGTGCGCGACCTTTACGCGCCTCTCGTAGCGGAGGGCGCGCGGCTCCTGGGGGTCCGGGTGCGGGGCGCGTGGTACGATCTCGGGCGCCCGTCGCTTTACCTCTCGGCGCAGATCCGGCGACTTCGGGGTGGCCGTTCGCTCGTTCACCCGTCCGCGCGGGTCGAGGCCGGGGCCCGGGTCTTCGCTTCGGTCGTCGGCCCGGGGGCACGAGTGGCGGCGGGGGCCGTGGTCGAGGGCAGCGTGCTGTGGGAGGAAACCGAGGTGGAAGCCGGGGCGCGCGTGCGTGGCTCGATCCTGGTGACGGGCGCGGCGGTCGGCGCCAAGCAGGGGGCCGACCACGTGGTGGTGATGCCCAGACGCATCCTCCCTCGTGGAGCGAGAGTAGAGGGCGAGCGGCGGGGAAACGCGATCTGGTCGGAGGTCCGGTGAAGACGAGCGCGGGAGAGCTGCCAGGACGGAGCGCCACCGGGCACTCGGAGGGGGAAGCGCTCGCTCTGGTCCGCGAGTTCCTGGAGGAGCGCCGGGGGAGGGCGGGCGCGGAGGTCTCCGTGATCGCGCTCTCCGGCGACGCCTCGACCCGCCGGTACTTCCGCCTGAAGGAGACGGGCCGGAGCCGGGTGCTCGCCCTCTACCCGGAGGCCTTCGTCCCCGAGGAGCTGACCTTCCTCGGCGTGCGCTCTCTTCTCAGCGGCTGGGGCCTGCCGGTGCCCGACGTCCTCGAGGAAGACGGCCCCCGCGGGATCGTCGTCCTCGAGGACCTGGGGGACCTGACCCTACAGGAGGTGCTGAAGGATGCGGGGGACGACCGGCGGGAAGGCCTCTATCGGGAGGCTCTCGAGCAGCTCGCCCTCCTCCAACGCGAGTCGGGGCGCGGTCCGCGCCGCGCCCCCTGCTTCCAGATCGCGTTCGACATCGAGAAGCTCTCCTGGGAGCTGCACTACTTCCTGAAGCACTTCGTGGAGGGGTTTCGGGGCTGCGACCTGACGGCGGAGGACCGCTCGACCCTGTCCGAGGGCTTCCATCGGCTGGCCGAGGAGATCGCCTCCTGGCCGCGCGTCCTCTGCCACCGCGATTTCCACAGCCGCAACCTGATGTGGCACCGCGAGCGGCTCTACTGGATCGACTTCCAGGACGCGCGCATGGGGCCGGCCACCTACGACCTGGCCTCGGTCCTTCGCGACGCCTACCTGGACGTGCCCGAGGGCCTGATCGCGACCCTGGCCGAGGAGTTCCGGCAGAAGGCGGTGCCGGAGGAGTCGCAGGACACATTCCTCCGGCGGTTCGACCTGATGTGCGTGCAGCGGAACCTGAAGGCGCTGGGGACGTTCGGGTACATGGCCTCCGTCAAGGGCAACCGCGTCTACCTCCCCTACATCCCGCGCACGCTCCTGCACGTCCGCCGGAACCTGGTCCGCCATCCCGAGCTGGCCGGGTTGTGGCGCGCGCTGGGCCGGCTCATCGGGGAGCTGGCCTAGACCGCATGCAGACCGTGCGCGTCGGCGATTTCCGCGGCCACGTGGGCGAGGAGGTCCGCGTCCAGGGCTGGCTCCACAACAAGCGCTCGAGCGGCAAGCTCCAGTTCCTGATCGTCCGCGACGGATCGGGCTTCGCCCAGGCGGTGATGGCGCGGGCGGCGGTTCCCCCCGAGGCGTGGGAGGCGGCGGAGAAGGCCGGCCAGGAGTCGTCCTTCGAGCTGACGGGTCGGGTGCGCGAGGACAAGCGCGCCCCGGGCGGTTATGAGGTCGAGGTCACGGGCCTGACCATGCGGCAGGCCGTGCACGACTACCCGATCACCCCCAAGGAGCACGGCATCGCCTTCCTCATGGAGCACCGCCACCTGTGGCTGCGCTCCCAGCGCCAGCACGCGGTGATCCGCGTCCGGCACGCGGTGGTCAAGGCCACCCGCGACTACCTGGACGAGCGGGGCTACACCCTCGTGGACACGCCGATCCTCACCCCCGCGCCCTGCGAGGGCACCACAACCCTCTTCCCGGTCCGCTACTTCGACGAAGGGACTGCGTACCTCACGCAGAGCGGCCAGCTCTACAACGAGGCCACCGCCGCCGCCCACGGCAAGGTCTACTGTTTCGGCCCCACCTTCCGCGCCGAGAAGTCGAAGACCCGGCGCCATCTGACCGAGTTCTGGATGGTCGAGCCGGAAATGGCCTTCGCGCACCTCGAGGACGCGATCCGCCTCGCCGAGGGTCTCGTCTGCGCGGTGGTCGAGCGCGTGCTAAAGGCGCGTCGGGAGGAGCTCTTGGCGCTCGAGCGGGACCCCGCGAAGCTCGAGCAGGTGAGGCCCCCCTTCCCCCGGCTCCACTACGACGACGCGATCAAGCTGATCCGCTCCAAGGGGTCGGAGACGCAGTGGGGCAGCGACTTCGGCGGCACCGACGAGACCATCATCGCCGACGCCCACGACCGCCCCGTGGTCGTCCACCGCTTCCCGAGCGCGATCAAGGCCTTCTACATGGCCCCCGATCCGGAGCGCCCCGAGCTGTCGCTCTCCGCGGACGTCCTGGCTCCGGAAGGGTACGGCGAGATCGTGGGGGGCGGCGAGCGCCTGGCCGACCACGACCTGCTGCGGCGGCGCATCCACGAGCACCAGCTCCCCGAGGAGGACTTCCGCTGGTACGTGGACCTGCGCAAGTACGGGTCGTTCCCCCACGCCGGGTTCGGCATGGGCATCGAGCGGGTGGTGACCTGGATCTGCGGCCTCGAGCACCTGCGCGAGACGATCGCCTTCCCGCGGATGCTGTACCGCATCTATCCGTAGCGCGCCATCCCAATACGACTTTCCGGCCCGCGCACTAGCGCTCAAGCGGCTTTGTTTCATCGAGATACGCCAGTCCGGCGTGTCGCGTGCCGTCCATGGCCGGTTCGCCACGTCCCACACCTTGCCAACCCGACGCCAACTCGGGGACCTCCGCCAACTGGGATCTGGTGCAGACTCGCGATACTGGTGCAGACTCGCGATGGAGAGGTAAGTGAAGAGGCCTGTTGACGGACCGTCCGCAATCAGCCCCCCCTCACCTTCAATGACCTACATCACGCCGAATATTCGTGTCTTCTCCACACTTGAGGAGGCGGCCAAGTTTCTCGGTGATGGCGGGGCCGCCCTTTCCCTGTTTGGCGTCGACAAGTCCGTCTCCTTGGCCGATGTTGCGCGCGGCACCCGGAACCTGATCGTCGGTGAGCCTGGGATCGGAAAGACCCTTCTCCTCGAAAAACTCGAGGAGCTCCTCCGGAAGCAAGGCGAGCGACATCTACGCGTTCTCTTGAAAGACGAGAGGGCACTTGCGGACGCTGCGACGTTCTGCCGCGAGAGTGGTGGCCAACCTTGCAGCTTGATGCTCGACGCCTTGGATGAGGTGAGCGCAAGGGCGTTTCCTGAGGCTCTCCGAACGATCGAGGAGCTATCTGCGAACTACCCCCTTGCGTCCATCTATCTGTCCTCGCGCTGGGTCTTTGTCCACCGCTACACGTCCTCCTTCCCGTCGTATCGCTTCGTTGTGCCTCTGGCATTCTCGCGGTCCCAAGTTCGGCAGTACCTCAAAGCCGAGGGTTGCACCGATACCGAGATCGATACGCTCTTCGGACGCGTGCTGTCCTTTGACCATCCGCAACTCGTCGTGCAGATTCCGCGCTATCTGTCGTATCTGACCGCGTACCTGAAGAAGAAGGGCGCGGACGCAGCATCCCGTGTGTCGAGGAATGAACTCTTCGAATACTTCATCTACTCGAAGCTCGACCTCGAAGACCAGAAGCTTAGCACCGACAGGAAAGCCATTATCAAACGGGTTCTCGAAAAGCTTGCGCTCGTCATGGAGATTTACCAAGCGCCCACGATCTCCCGGGACGAGCTAATGACCTTCTTCGACGACGTCCACTCAGACCTGAAGCAGGTTGCGTTGGCTCAGGTGCCGCTCGATACATTCTACGGTGCTTCGCTGTTGAAGGTCGGTCAGAATGACCCAGACAGGGTTGAGTTCGACAACACCGAGTTTCAGGAGTATCTCGCCGCTAAGGAGATCACGCGCCTTCCTGACCCGAACCGTGCCGCATTTCGATTTGTTGTAGACGCTGACGCAAAGGAGATCTATCCGAGCTGGTTCAACGCGCTTACGTTCTTCGTCGATATGGAGCCGTCGCTCCTCGCGCAGCTCATTGACTTCTCTGGCCTTAAAGGCACGCGCCTCAAAGTCGTCGACGAAGCGCTTCTTAAGTTCCTTGGACGCGTCGATGTATCGCCCCTAACGGTGGACCAGCGCCGGGCTCTATTCACTGACATCGTCTCGTATCATAAGCGCACGCTGCAATGGCTTCCGTGGGTACTGGGCCCCACACTCGCTCGTCTCTTTGACGCGTCGCTCGAACCATTGCTGAGAACCGGCGTCGCCGAGGCGTCGAAGGAAACAGGTACGCGACGATTCGTACCTCTGGGAAACATCGCTCATATCATTGGGGCCTTGCTTGAGAGCAATGCGCCAGTCGACCGGGCGTCCTGGCGCGGCCAGCTCCTCGCCTTCACGAGAGACACGAACGAGAACGGTGTGCTTCAGCGGCGTGCACTCTACGCGCTTGGCGCCCTCGGCGATGAAACCATCCTTCATGAAGTGCCAGATCTCTCGAGCGCTGAAGCCGTTATCGGGAGAGAGTTCTTTTCGATGTGTGCGACTCTTTCGGCGAATCATCCGAAGAGCATCGAGTACTGCCTCAAGGGCGTGCGAGGTGGCAACTCCGCCGCTCGGGTCGGTCTCACCGCGATTACGGAAGGGGCGCCAATCAAGAAACTTCTCCAGATCCTGGCCGCAGATGGCGACCTTCTCCGCACATTCCTACACCACAGCAGCATCTCGACCAGAGACGACGACCGTCTAGTAGCGAGCATCGAAGCGGCCGCTGACGACGAACTCCTTACCCTCTCGGAGGAGGTGCTCCTGCACTCGCTGGACTATGCGACGGGTCATGATATCGACAAGTCGCGGTTCATCTCCGGACTCTGGAACCTGTCGACGAGGAGAAGTCCGACCTTCATCGCCGACTTCATCGCACGTGTTGCCAAGAGCCCGAACGCGAGAGCCGCGTTCTACTTCATGGGTTCGTTGGCGGCATCCACGCTACAACCGGAGGACGTTCCGGCATTCATCGATGCGATGACGGCTGCGGGCGAGAGTCGGGGGGGCATCGTTTCTGTCTTGGTTCGTGCCAAGATGACTCGCGGCGCTGACGGTAAAGCCGTCTTCAAGGCAGGCCGCAAGACGCTGTCCAAGGAGTATCGCTCGTGGGAAGCGCATCAGAAAAGGCTCAGCGCCAAGAAGGGGCGAGAGGACAAAGCGCTCCTTGAACGGTTTCAAACGTACCTCGAACCGCAACCCGGAAAGTTCAGTCACGGGGTTTTCGAGTTCTACAACCAGCACGCAAAGGACCTTGAACGCCTGATCTCGACCGATCAGAGGACACGCCTTTCGGACCTGATCACCGGAACAGTCTTCAAGTTCACCGACCCGATCACGCACAAGCTCACTATCACCGCGACGAGTCCGGGTGGAGCCACTACCTACACCGTGAGCCAAGCGATCGGACTCTTCGGCGGCGCGTTGCGGACGGGTCGGCTTCTCGGCATCGACCTCACGCCGTTCCGCCAGCAGATCATTAACTTCCTTCCGTTTGCCTATGGCGAAGAGCTCTCCATTATCTTCGAGGTCGTTGGTTCCCTCCGCTCTGACGAATTCGCGCCGGTGATCGCTGTCTATCGCGACAAGACGTCAGACCTTTGGAGGCATCTGACGGCGAATTTCATCGATGCCGTCGAACAGCACCACGTCGTGGAAGCCGGGCCAATCTTGAAGGGCTTCGTTGATGACGCGGCCTGCACACCGTACGTGCGTGAGCGGGCTCTCCGCGTGCTCGAATCCCTGACACCCGACCGGTCTTTTCTCTCGACGGTCTTCAACACCTACCAGGCGAGGGCCTCGGCCGACGAACGGAACCTAGCATACGTGGCGAACGGCCTCCTCATTACTCAGCACGGTGACGCGAACGCCCTTTACTGGCGATTGAATGTGGTCGTCCAGCGCGTGGCCGCATTCAAGAGGCCGGTCGACGCCCACAGCGTCAGCGATCTCGAAGACGAGTTGACCCACAGCATGTCTTTCGCGCAGCCCCTCATGACGTTTGGCCGACGCGGCTACGAGGATCGCTACCTCACCCTCCTGGACCGGGCGATGGAGATCTGGGCTCACGGTCCCGACTACCACGCTTATGCCGAATACCTATGGACCATCGTGTACGGGCACTTCGACAGCCTCAAGAGTCACGGCTCCTATGAGCCCTTACGGCGCCTTGAGCGCAAAATCGACGACATGAAGGCACTCGAAGGCGCCAATTGGCTCGCGGCACGCATGGCGCAGCTGCGCCGCACCTACCTGGGATTCGTTGGCAAGCCGCCAAACATTTCTCAAGCGATTACCCGCTACAACGACGCGCGACGCGATCAGGCCGAGCGCATCCTGACCTCTGCTGACCTCTACAGCCACCTTCGCGAAGCCATGGACACGGACCTCCGGCGTTGGATTGAAGGCGAAGGCGGCTACAGCCTCATTCTCGGGGACAAGGTCACTAGGGCCAAGAAGCAGGACTACGAGAAGTTGATCCAGAAGACGCTGAAGACTCAAATCGAGAACATCCTCCTCCTCCGTGGCTTTCAGGTGGATGTAATCCGGGAGGCGGACCTCCTCGATGAAATGCGAACGGACTTCCTCGTCCGCTATGGCTTTGCTGGTCCCGTCGTGATGGAGGTCAAGCTCACCTCGCATTCGGATGCCAAGGCGAGCGATTTAACGACCACGAAGTCGTACCGCAGCATGGCCCATTACATGGAGGGCTACGGCGCGCCTTATGGTCTGCTTGTCGCCATTGCGAATGAAGAGCCTACCCGCCTGGAAAAACTAGCACAAGCGTTTCAGCAAATTCCCAGTGTGAATACCATCGGGTTCGACCTCACGAAGGGCATCACTGCGTCTGCGCCCAAGAGACGTCCATCGTCCCGTCCGGCATCCGCTCGACGATCGAAAAGAACGACGAGGAAGAGCGCCACGGCGCCCACTCGGGCCCATCTACGGTCGCAGCGTTCACGAAGGCGAAAACCGTAGGCATGTACTCTGCCGCTATCTTACGAGCGCCATCCCTCGTCATCCCACGCACGTGTCAGACGGCATTCAAAGCGCGCTGGGACAGGGGTCAAGTCGGATCCTGAGTTGCTGCTCCGTGGAGTCGTCAGCAATTGCAGTTAGGTGAGTTGCAAAATGCGACTGGTCTACTGGATTCACTCCTGAGCCCGCCGTGATCGTGGCCTACGTATCCGGTCACGGCTTCGGGCACGCGACCCGGGTCGGGGAGGTGCTGCGGGC
>Ga0137380_10005332_pt1 | contig 11417 bp, 9 predicted proteins | sample SagtaG_17_FD_104809 | JGI IMG/M metagenome (GOLD analysis project Ga0137380, IMG submission 104809) | Vadose zone soil microbial communities from Sagehorn Ranch, Mendocino, California, USA - Sage2_L_100_16 metaG | ecosystem: Environmental > Terrestrial > Soil > Vadose zone | place: USA... | reverse complement strand
CAGATCGAGCTGCAGGGCGTCCTTGTCGAGGATTCGGAGGACGGCCTTCTCCCCGAAGATGGTCGGCAGGACCGACACCCGGAAGTCGATCTCTCGCGTGTTGTAGCGCAGCTTGATGCGGCCGTCCTGGGGGACCCGGCGCTCGGCGATATCCAGGTTCGACATGATCTTGAGTCGGGAGATGGTCGCCGCCTCCACCTTCTTGGGTAGCGAGAGCATCTCGTGCAGCACGCCGTCGATGCGGAACCGGATGCGGAAGACCTTCTCGTAAGACTCCCAGTGGATGTCGCTGGCGCCCTTCTGGATGGCGTCGGCCAGCACCTTGTTGACGAGCTTCACGACCGGCGCCTCGTCGGCCGACTCCTTCAGCTCGAAGACGTCGATTTTCGTGGCCGCCTCGTCGCCCTCATCGACGACCTCGACGTCCGGGGAAGCTCCACTGTTGAGCTCTGAGACGATGTCGGTAATACCACTCGTCTGGCCTTCGTAATGCCGCTCGATCCCCTCGCGGATCGCCACCTCGGACGCGACCAGCGGCAGGATTTGCAGGTTTGTCATGAAGGCGACGTTGTCGAGCGCGAACACATCGGTCGGATCCGCCATCGCCAGGGTCAGCATGTTGCCCACCCGCTTGATCGGCAGGACAGCGTGCTTCTTGGCAATCTGCGCTGGCACGAGATTCAGAGCTTCAGGGTCGATCTCCAGCTGCGAGACCGTGATCGAGGGGACCCCGTACTGGCGCGAGAGGGATCCGAGTAGCTGCTCTTCGGCGACGAGGTTCAGGCGGAGGAGCACGGACCCGAGCCTCTCGCTCGTGCCCTTCTGCGCGGCGATCGCGCGCGCGAGACCGTCCTGGGTAATTAATCCTTGCGCGACCAGGACGTCGCCCAGGCGCCGGCTGACCGGCTGGCCAAGCGTTCTCACGGCGGTCGACGCCGTGTTAGGCGCGGCAGTCATCGTGATGACCGCTTTCGCACGCGGCCCGGCCGCCGTGGAAACCAGATAAGGCGATCATGGACTAGTTGTGCGGCTTGTCCCCAGGCTGACGGAGCCCGGAGAAGAGGCGAACTTTTGAGGCATGTAACGCCGAAGGGTCAAGTGTACCGATTGATCCCGGGCTCGGCGCGTCGGCGACGGTCTGGGAGGGTTCGTCACGGGGCCCGACAATCAGTTCCTTCAGCTTGCCAAAGGTCTTGGTGAGGTCATCGCGACTCCGCCGAAGCTCCTGATTCTCTCGCTCGAGCGCGCTCATCCGTTCGTTGAACCTGCCGGCCTCCCCCTTCAGCTGCTCGAGTTCGCTGAAACAGGTCGGGAGCGACACGAGAAGACGCTTGGTTTGCTCCACCCAGAGCATGAGCTGCTGCTGAACCTCGGTGACCGGTTTCTCTTTGCCGTCCATTTATTACTGCCCACCTTTCAATTCAGTAGGAGTCCAGAGTTCCGCGGATGCGGACCTCGCCGACAACGAGCAAATCTCCGACCATGGTGTCCTCGTCAAGCGCTGGAGGCCCGGCGAAACGGCGAGAGTCGAGGCGGCTCGACGGCGGACGGCGCGCGGCCCAGTGTTGGCGGATGCCCCTGTTCTCCCCGTGAGGAGTCGGCCCGCCCAACATCGGGGCGGGCCTGGGAGCGGACGAAGGCAAAGCCACTGGCGCGGAGTTCGGCGTCAATCTCAGGCCGCGAACGGCGATCAGCTGGGCGCCGGTCGCCTGCCGACGTGTCCGCCGGCGGGCGCCGTTCGCCGGAGCGCCGATCCATTCTGACTTCCACGGTCTCCACCCCCGCGAACGTGCCTTTGAAAAAGTCATAGAGGCACGCCTGGTCCTTGGCCGTGATCACGAGATAGGGCGCGTGTGGCGTCCGGAATTGTGCGAAGAAGTCCCGCCACGCCGGTGAGGGCGTGAGATCAGTTGACGTACGAGGGTGCTGCCCAACCTCGAGAGCCTCGGCGGCCCATTCGTTCCCCGTGAGGCCCGGCACGGTCCCGCTCGCCTTGCGACCCGCGGCCGCGGACTCGGGCCCGCGCGCGCGTGGTTTCTGGAAGGCGCCAGTCACGACCTGACGGCCCGAGTTCAGCGATTCATCCTTGCGGCCGACTTCCCCACTGCGGTCCCCGCCGACGTCGAATGCCTCCAGCGCGGCCACGAGTTCTGCGGCCGCAGCGAGCAGAGAGCCCTGAGAGGGGGTCGCCGGCGGCTCGCCCGTGAGCCGCCCGAGCGCGTTAGGCCTTTCTCCCTGGTGCTGTTCGAGCCTTCGCGTCTTCACTGCCGTGTCCATCTGGCGTGTGCCTCTCAGTCTTTAGCGCGTAAAACTTCTCGGGCCGGACCGCGGGCTGGGACGTGCGATCGAGGCGTCGGGGAACTCGTCGCAGGCAGCGCAGACGACGAGGTCTCGGAACGTCGTCTGGACGCGCGCCATGCTTATCAGTGGCGAACTGATCATGTTCTTACCGGGGCACACTCGCAAGGCGGATACCAGGTTCGCTTCGCGAAGGGAAACAGTCAGTTAGCGCGTGCAACGATACGCCGGCGGGGCGGGACGACGCGGAGGCATTCCCACCGCCGGGGAGGAACTCCTAGAGCCGGCATCGGGTGATATCGGGCCGACGCGGTCGCGCGTCAGATTGCTGGCGGACTTTCGGTGCGAAAATTTTATCGACGCTTCCGGCCGCCGGCGCACCATGTCCGCCTTACGTTTTCTCTCGAGTTTCGCTTGAGTCCGCATAGACGGACCGGAAAAGCCCGCTGCGACTGCGACGAGCGTCCGTATCCTCCGACAAGGGGGAAAGTATGCCGACGCTGACTGAGCGCTTCGTCGCCGACATCGAAGGCCTCAGCGACCTTCCGTCGCTGTCGCCGGTCCTTGCCCATCTGATCGCAACCCTCGACCGCGAGGATGCCTCGGTGGCCGAGGTGGCGGCGATCATTCGCCAGGATCCCGTGATCGCCGCGCGCGTGTTGCGGGCCGCCAACTCGGCTGCCTATATCGGCCGCAGCTCGGTGTCGTCGATCCGCGACGCGCTCCTCCGTCTGAGCCTGGCTCGCATCCGACGGCTCGCCCTGGTAGCGAGCCTCTACGACGCCGTGCCCGTCCGCGGCACGCAGGCTTCCCGCGCGATCTTCTGGCAGCACAGCCTGGCCGTGGCCCATCGCTCGGAGATCATCGCCCGCCACGCGATCGGTGCCCCCGCGGATCTAAATCCCGAAAGCGTCTTCCTCTCAGGACTGCTTCATGACCTCGGCCTCCTCGTCCTCGAAAGCCACTACCCGAGGGAGGCTTCTGCGGTGAAGCGTCACGCCGAAGCCAAGGGCATGCCGATCTGCCTGGCCGAGTTCGAGATCTTCCAGACCGATCATGGCGAGTTGGGCGCTCTGCTCGCCACGCACTGGATGATGCCGGAATCGATCACCGCCGCCATCCGCGCCCACCACCGCTTCGACCTGGCGCCGGTGGCGTACCAGTGGAATGCCGCCGTCATTCACCTCGCGGACAATCTGGTCAGCCAGGAGGCGATCGACGACCTCGAGGAGGGCTCGCCGGTACGCCTCGACAACGCCGCCGTGGAGGTGCTGGGGCTGTCCCCCGCGGCGGCGCTCCAGATCACCGAAGAGACGCGCAGCGATGCCGGCGAGTCGGCGGCCGTCCTCTTCGCGTCCCCTCATTCGGGATCCGCGAAGTCGAGCGTCAGCAATGAGTCCCGAGCGACATCTTCGAGCATGCTCGGCCGCTCGGGCGCGCAGACGAGATCGACGCCGAGGCTGTGAGCGGCGTCCACGCAGTCACATCTTCAGGCGTCGTGTAGGCGCGTCAGGTCCTGCGGCTGCGCGCGGTGAGGCCAACCCGCGTGCGCTTGCCGCGCTCGCCCCGCAGCTGCTCGTAGATGGCCACGTCGAGAAAGACGATGGTGGCGAGCCTTCGTGTCGGTGTCGGCATCGGCGATCCGCCGGTCAGCCAGGCCTCCACGATCGGTAGAACGGCGACGCCCACAGGCTCGCCTGCTGCAGGACGTCCTCGTGTGGGCCAGCGTGCGCGAGGTGTGCGCGTTGTCGAAGTCGTGCTCGACGCCGACGTCGTCTGATAGACGGATGCGATCGGCGATGGCGCAGCCGGCGAGCACGACGGTCAGGGCGTGCGGCTAGCCCTGCACGTTCATCGCGGCCCGGCCGCCGGCTGAAGCCGACCGGTCTTGACCTGGCCGCGTAGCGCCAGCACCGCCGCGGTGTGAAGCTGCGTCGCCCGCGACTCCGAGATGTCCATGACCATGCCGATCGCGCGGAAGTTCAACTCCTCGATGTAGTGCAGATGAAGCACGAGCTGCTGCGCTGGCGACAGCGCCGCCACCAGCGCGGCCAGCCGGCCCACGCTGTCCTTGTCCATCAGCGACGCGAGCGGATCCTTGGTCGCGGGATCGGGGATCCAGGCGCGCGTCACGGGTTCACCGTCGTCGCCCTCGCTCTCCACCCACTCGAGCGAGAGCGTCATCGCCGCCCTGGCCTGGCTCAGCAGCCCGTGATAGTTGTCTATCGAGATGCCGAGTCGCGCGGCGGCCTCGCTGTCCGAGGGCGGACGCGACATCTCCTGCTCGAGGTCGATCAGGGTCCGTTCCATCTCGCGCAGCTTGCGGCGCGTCACCCGGCCGATGGGATCGATCTCGCGCACGAAGTCCACCATCGAGCCGCGGATGCGCGTGAGCGCATACACGCTGAAATCCGTGCCGTGCCTGGGATCGAACGTGTCGAGCGCGCCCAGGAAGCCGACGACGCCCGTCGAGACGAGGTCGTCGAACTCGACGCTCGACGGCAGCGTGCGGCCGAGCCGCCCGGCCATGTAGCGCACGAGATGGATGTAACGCTGCATGAGCGTTTCGCGCGCCTCCGGCGAGCCGGTGGCGCGGTACTCCTTCCACGCGGCCTCGACGGCCTCGGGGCGAACCGCCCTTCCGGCGGACTGGAACGGCCAGCGGGATGCTTTGCGTGGGCCGGAGTTCTTCGCCAGCAGGTCGGCGAATTCCCCCGAGTGGCCCTTGGCGCCCGTGGTGTCGATGTTCGCGATGTTGTTGCCGATGACGTCGACCGCTTCCTGATTCGTCCGGAGGCCGGTGGCCCCGATGGAGAGAGCTCGCAACATGCTCGGTTCTCCTCAGATGGTGGGCTGCCGATCGTAGTGACGTCGGCGAGGTTGATGGTGACGGAACCGACCTGCACGACGGGCTGGTCGTCCGCTGGATCGGACCTGTCGCTCTCTGATTCCGACGTCTCCATGCCGACACAAATGGTGAGGAGGAGCAGCGCCAGGAAGTCCGCGCTGACCGGTGAAGCCTCGGGCGCCGCTGTCGTCGCGGACGCGGAAAGACTGGCCGGTGTCGCGGCCACGGAGGTCCGCGTCATCGGCTCCCTCGGCTCGGGCCGCCGGCTGACGGACAGCAGATTCGCCGCCACCGCGCGCAGCCGCGTGACGCCCTCGAGGAGACGGCCGGTCATGGGCTGGAGGTCGGCGTCCGTCGCGCACTGTTCGGCGACGAGCGTGGCGTAGAGCTCGACGCCGCCGAGGACGTTGCGCATCTCGTGGGCCACCGTCGCCGTCATGGCGCCGAGGCTCTGCAGCGCGCGGGCGTGCGTGTCGGAGCGCGGAGCGGTCTTCACGCGTTGCCCAGGATCTGCTGCATCCTCAAGATCGGCAGCGCCTTGGTCAGAGCGTTCTGGCGGAGGGCGCGCATCAGCGTGAGGCCTGTCGCGACTTGGCCGTTCTCGGCCTCGATGACGTCGTTGTACCCGATGGCCTCACGCGGTTCTCTCCCCAGAGACGTGATTCTCGGCGTTGCGCGCGATCATCCGGGTGCGCAAGGTCTCGCGCGCGATCCCCAGGAGCTGAGCGGCTCGGGTCTTGTTGCCCCCAGCGAGCGTGATGACGTAATCGATGTACGCGTCCTCGATCTCCTTGAGCGGCCGAGGGCTGCCGATCGGCATCCAGGCGGGGGCGGGACCGCGGGTGGCCAGGGCGATCTGCTCGCCACGCACGGTGCCCCCGGCAAGCCCTTCGGCGATTCGCGCGATCGTCTCCCGGAGTTCGCGCACGTTACCCGGCCAGCCGTGCCCGAGCAGGCGGTGCTCGGCGTCCGGCGTGAAGCCGAGGAACTGACGCCCGTGGAGCGCGCCCGCCTCGGCGAGGAAGTGGCGGGCCAGCGGCAGGATGTCGCCGGTGCGCTCGCAGAGCGGCGGCACCGGGACGCTGGCTCGGTCCAGCCAGGCGACGAGCGCACCCTCGGCGGCTGCCTGCGTGGTGAGGCCGACGACGAGCGGGGCGGTGCCGCGGTGCTTCTCCAGCCAGTCGAGCAGTGCGGCCTGCACATCGCGCGCGAGACACTCGACGTCGTCCAGGATCAGCGTGCCGCCGGCCGCCGCCGTCAGCAGGCCGCCGTTGCCGTCGGCGCCAAAGAGGGCGACGGCGGGCGCGAAGGCCCGGCCGCAGTCGAGGAGCAGGCAAGGCGCGTGGTGCCGGTGGCTGCCCGCGTGCAGCGCGCCGGCGAGCCAGGTCTTGCCGACTCCCGCATCGCCGACGATCAGCACGCCGGCGGCGCGCGTGCGAGCGAGCCGGCTCAGCGTCTCACGCACGCGGGCCGTCTCGGCGCTCGCGCCCACGATCGGCAGCTCGGCCGGCCGCACCGGCGCTTTCACGACGGGACGGCGGGCGAGGGCGGCGCGACAGGCCGAGAGCAGCACGTCGGGGTCGAGCGGCTTGCTCAGGTAGTCGTGGGCGCCCCGCCGCATCGCTTCCACGATGCTGCGCGGCTCCACGTAGGCGGCCACGACGAGCGCCGGTAGCGTCGGCCACGAGGCCCGGAGCTGGCTGAGCAGCTCGATGCCGTCGCCGTCGGGCAGAACGAGAGCGACGATGGCGAGGGCCGGCTCCTCGTCAGCGGCGACGCGGAGCGCTTCAGTGGTGGAGCAGGCCTGGACGACGGCGTAGCCGGCGCGGCCGAGCGTTTCGCTCAGCATGCGCCGCACGACGGCGTCGTCGTCGACGACGAGAATTCGCGGGCTCTGGGATTCGCTGGTTCGCATGTGTTCGCCTCGCGTCGCACTTTACCGACGCGCGTTGAACGCCTGATGCTCGATTCCGGTCCCGATACCCGGACTCACGCCGTTTCGTGACACTTCGCGCCGCCAGCCGCTGATGCGAGTGCATCACTCGCGGCGCAAACGGCTCATCGGTGACACACTCGGCGCGCGTCACTGCGTTGACGGTTCCGATCCCAGGACGACCTGGCCTGGTGCGTTTGGGCTACTTCGCGACGGGTCCCCTGATGTAGGTGAACGGTGCCTCGACGAGGTCGACGACGTGCGACGTGGGCGGCGGCGCGGTCCGCACCGCGATGCGGGGCCCTATCGTGGCCCCCAAATCCCATTACCCTTACACTGCAGTCATGGCATCGATCAGGATCCTGATCGCCGTCCTGGCCGCGGTGCTCGTTCCGGCTGCGGCGTTCGGGGGCAGCCAGCCCGTTCGTACTCCGCGTGACTCTGCGCTCGTCGTCAACGGCGTCGTCCGGCCGATGACGGGTGGCACGGGAGCAGCCGCGCCGCAGCCTCGCGCGCCGGCGGTGAGCGGTGCCAGCACCTGCCCGTCGCGCGCCTTCCCAGATCCGGGCTATCGGCCGATGTGGGTTCCGGGCGACTGGTGCGCGACGGGCCTCGAGTCGGTCTGGATTCCCGGCCACTGGGTCTGGTGAGCCTGCGTTCCGGACGTGGTCTTGGCGCAGGCGATGAGTCCGTGCTGGCGCAGGCCGGTGAAGACGCCTTCGGCGAAGAGGTCGGCGCCCTTGACCGTGTGATGGAAATCTTCGTATCGGAAGAGCGGGCCGTCGACGGCCTCCCGGTAGCGGAACAGCGACAGCAGATTGATCACCGGGAAGTCGTTCCGCGCGCCCAGGGATTCCAGGATCTTGAACGGGCGCTCCGACGCGAAGAGGTGCGCGCCGATCCCTGCTCCCTGGCGCCCGGCCGGCGAGGCGGTCGCGCTCACCTGGTGGGGATGGGGATAGGTGACCAGGACGAAGCGCGCGCCGAGGCTGCGCGCCAGATCGGCGATCCCGCGGACGTACCGGCCGGTGAGCGCCCACGCTCGGCGGATCTGCTCGGTGTCGATCTCTCGTGTGATCGCAAAAGGATCGTAGCGGAGGTCGCCGACCAGGCCACTCTCTTCCAGACCGACGAGATCGAGCTGCCGCTGGCCGAAGAGCCACGTGCCGAGCGATGACCGGCGCCATCGCTGGTAGACGGCGAGCCGCGAGAGCCGGTCGTCCAGCCCGTGCAGCGCCGGCGGCAGGAGCGGCGGCAGGACTTGAGCCCACTCGAGTCGCCGGTTGGCCCGCACGGCGACGGGCAGGCCCTCGGCATCGAGCGACGCGATCTCGGTTCTGATCATGTCCTCCTGGACGTCCGTCATGTCGAAGTTCACGACGACGAGATCTGGCCTGAGGGGCGCGACCACGTGCTTGAGGTGAAGGTAGTAGAGGATCGGCGAGTAGCTCGACACGCCCGCGTTGATGACCTCGATTCCCGGGCCGCACGAATTCTCCCGCAGGCGCGCTTCCAGGCGCTTGGGCATGGTCTCCGCGTCGTCGAGGCCGCTGCCTTCGGTGAACGAATCACCGAGAACGGCGATCCGGAAGACGCCGGCCGGCTTCGGGACGGCGAACTCGCGATCACGGAGCCCCCGGGAATTCGTGGTGAAGCGCGCACCCCGGATCATCCCACTGAAGTTCGGACGCAGGCGATGGTGAAGCAACACGCGATCCTCGACGAACTGATTGCGCACGGTGTCCCGGCTCGCCTCCTGGAGCCGAAGCGCGACTTCGATCAGGACGAGCCCCACCGCACAGCCGAACCCGACCAGCAGGACGAGCGCGAGCCGCCGGCCTCGCGAAGACTTCAGGACGTCACCGGAGCGTCCGACACCCGCCCGCGATGGGTCCGCAGCGCATAGAGGGCCGGCAGCACGAGCAGGGTGAGGGCGGTGGACGAGATCAAGCCGCCGATGACCACCCGGGCCAGCGGGCGCTGGATCTCAGCGCCGATCCCCTGGGAGAGCGCGGCCGGCAAGAAACCGATGACGGCCACGATCGCCGAGACGACGATCGGCCGAAAACGGATCTCACACGCCCGGATAACGGCGTCGTGGATGGACAGCCCCTCCTCGGTCCGCGCCTGGCGGATCGACGAGACCAGGACGACGCCGTTGAGCACGCTCACGCCGAAGACCGCGATGTAGCCGACGGCGGCCGAGATGTTGAAGTTCGAGCGCCAGAGAAAGAGCGCGAGCGTGCCCCCGATGATCGCGAACGGCAGGTTCAGCATGATGAGCAGCGCGTCGCCGACGGACTGGAACGTGCCGAAGAGCAGGATGAAGATGATGAAGATCACGAGCGGGACGATAACATAGAGCCGAGCGAGCGCCCGCTGCTGGTCCTCGAAGCGTCCGCTCCAGACCATCTGGTACCCTTCGGGTAATTTCACCGCCGCGTTCACCTTCGCCATCGCCTCCGCGACCAGGCTCCCCATGTCGCGATCGCGGATGTTCCACTTGATCCCGACGCGCCGCAGATTGCCCTCGCGCAGGATCTGAGCGAGGCCCTCCGTCTTGATGACCTCGGCGAGCTGGGTGAGCGGAATGCGCTCGCCGCTGGGCGCGCTCACGGTGAGGGCCTTGAGGCTCGAGAGCGGATCGCCGTCGTGGGCGAGCTTCACCACGACGCCGAAGCGGCGCTCGCCCTCGAAGATCTCCGTGACGTTCCGGCCCTTGGTGGCCGCCTCGATCGCGTCCTGGACGTCCTGGACGTTGATGCCGTGGCGGGCGGTGGCCTTGCGATCGATCACGATCTGGAGCTGGGGCTGTCCGACCAGGTGATCGTAGTCGAGGTCGGCGACGCCTCGCACCGCCGCCAGGACGCTGGCGATCTCGCGGGCCTTGGCCTCGAGCACGAAGACGTCGGGTCCATAGAGCTTGATGGCCAACTCGCCCTTCACGCCGGCCAGCGCCTCGTCGACGTTGTCCTTGATGGGCTGGGAGAAGTTGGTCGTGATCCCACGCAGGTCGGCGAGCGATGCCGCCATCGCATCGATCAGCTGGCCCTTGTCATGGAAGCGCCACTCGCCCCGCGCGCGGAGCCCGATGTAGAACTCGCAATTGTCGGGGCCATTGGGATCGGTGCCGTCGTCGGGCGCGCCGAGCTGCGACACCACCACGCGGACCTCCGGAAAGCTCGAGAGCCGCTCGCGGATGCGGTGGACGTAGGGCTGGGCGCCCTCGAGCGAGATGCCGACCGGAAACTTCACGCGCAGCCACAGGTCGCCCTCGTCCAGCTCGGGCAGGAATTCCTTGCCGAGCAGCACGAACACGACGAGGGCGAGCGCGAACAGGCCGCCGGCCCCGAGGAGGGGAAACACGGGATGCCGAACGCACCAGCGGATGGCGGGCGTGTACGGCCGACGGAGCCAGCGGATCAGCGGGCTCTCACGCTCGCGCGGCGGCCGGCGGAACATGAAGGTGGACAACACGGGGATCAGCGTGAGCGTGAGCAGGAGCGCCCCCACGACGGCCACCGAGATCGTCACCGCCATCGGCCGGAAGAGCTTGCCCTCGATGCGCTGGAAGGTGAGGATCGGCACGTACACGGTCATGATGATGACGACGGCGAACGTCAGCGGGCGCGCGACCTCGAGCGCCGCGTGCTGGACCTCGCGCACGACGCGGTGGCCCGTCGGCCGCCGCTCGGACAGGTGACGGAGGATGTTCTCGGCCATGATGACGGCCCCGTCGACGATGATCCCGAAGTCGATGGCTCCCAGCGAAAGCAGGTTGGCCGGGATCCCGCGGAGATCCATGAAGATGAACGCGAACAGGAGCGACAGCGGGATCGTGAGGGCGACGATGAAGGCAGCGCGCAGGTCGTAGAGGAAGAGCGAGAGCAGCACCACGACGAGCGCGGCGCCTTCGACGAGGTTGCGCAGCACGGTGGTGACGGTGGTCTTCACCAGACGGTCACGACTGTAATAGTCGTAGAGCTCGACACCGGCGGGCAGCATGCGCTTCACCTCGACCAGCTTCTTCTTCACGCCATCGATCACCGCGTCGGGGTTCTCGCCCTTGCGCATCAGGATGATGCCCTGCACGAGATCGTCCTCGTGATCACGGCCGAGGACACCGAAGCGGATGGCGTGACCGATTCCCACCTCGCCGATGTCGCGAATGCGGATCGGCGTGCCCTTCTGGGCGGCCACCACCACGTCGGCGAGGTCCTCGGTCGAGCGGAGCAGGCCGATGCCGCGCACCATGAGCGCGTACTCGCCGTCGCGCAGGTAGCTGCCGCCGGCGTTGGCGTTGTTGGCGGTCACCGCGTCGAAGACCTGCTTGAGGGT
>Ga0137380_10005331_pt1 | contig 11418 bp, 11 predicted proteins | sample SagtaG_17_FD_104809 | JGI IMG/M metagenome (GOLD analysis project Ga0137380, IMG submission 104809) | Vadose zone soil microbial communities from Sagehorn Ranch, Mendocino, California, USA - Sage2_L_100_16 metaG | ecosystem: Environmental > Terrestrial > Soil > Vadose zone | place: USA... | reverse complement strand
CGCGCGCGTGGACAGCGTGAACTTGAGCGGGTTGTTCGGACCGTAGCCCGCCTCGGCGAGGAGCTTCTTCGCCTCGGCCTTCTGCTTGGCCGCGTCGCCCATCCCCGGCAGCTTCGCCACTTCAGCCGCCGGCAGCCCCCAGACCCCCGCCGGTCCGGGCAGAAGTGCCCCTCCGAAGGTTGCCGCTCCCTGACGCGGCCCCACCAGGTACGACTTGCGGTCGAGGGCGAGGTTGATCGCCCGCCGCACGCGGGGGTCGTTGAACGGCGCGCGCTTGAAGTTGACCAGGACGTTGTCGTTGACGTTGTTGTCCATCTCGACGACGACGAGCTTGGGTTGCCCCGCCTTGGCGGCCTCGGCATTGGTCCGGTTCCAGCCGCTGCCGGAGACGTCGAGCTGCCCCGACTGCACCGCCGCGATCTGCGTCGAGCGGTCCCGGATGACGACGAACTTGATCCCGTCGAGGTACGGCCGCCCCTTGACGAAGTAGTCCGTGTTCTTCACGTACTCGACGAGCTCGCCGGGTCGGTTCTCCTTCAGCTTGAAGGGCCCGGTGCCGACGCACTTGTTCTTGAACTCGGCGAGCGGGACGTGGGCCGGATAGACCGGCGAGTAACCCGAGGCCAGCATGGGGAGAAGCGACGGCTGCGCCTTCTTGAGACGGAAGACCACCGTGTACGGATCCGGCGCCTCGATCCCCTCGATGTTCTCGAACCAGAGCTTTCTCGGATTGACCTTGAGCTTGGCCTTGGCGTCGGGGGCGCCGCGGACCATGTCGAAGGTGTACTTCACGTCCTGCGACGTGAAGGGCTTGCCATCGTGCCAGCGGACGTCCTTACGGAGGAAGAAGACGAGGTTGCGATAGTTGTCCTGCCACGACCACTTCTCGGCCAGCTCCGGGATGATGGTGTCGACGCTCTCCTGCTTCTTCGCCGGGTCGTAGTAGACGAGGTTGTTGAAGCAGGGGCTCGCCTGCTGGACGGTGGCGATCGTGGACTCCTCGTGGGGGCTGAGGCTCGGCGTCGCGCTCAGCGGCGCGAAGACGACCACCCCGCCGTACTTCGGCGCCTTCGGGGCGGTCTGGGCAATACCGGGCGCCGCGGAAAGCAGTAGCACGAGGGCGGACCCCAGAGCGAGGAACGGGACAAGCGAGTGGGGACGCGTCATGACGACCTCCCACGAGCCGCGTCCGTGAGCGCGACTTCGTGCCGCGCTCACGGACGGCGGCCAGGCGCTATTGGAGCGGCGAGAACGCGGACGGCAGCAGGATCTTGTTCTCCTGCGCGAAGAGCCGGTCGCCGCCGCCCGGCGGCGGCCAGACGCCCTTCTTCTGCGCCTCGGCCCGGACCTGCGCGCGCTGGTCGAGGCTCGAGTACGCCCAGATATGGACGAAGCCGTTGGCGCGCCCGAATTCCACGCCGCCGGCGAGCACGACGGGCGAGAGCTTGATCCGCTCGGGCAGCGACCCCTCCCAGCCCTTGGCCACCTCCGGCAGCTTGCCGGGCTTCAGCGTGTAGTAGCGCAGCTCGAAGATCGGCCCCATCTTGCCGGGCTTGGGCTCGGGCACGAAGCCGAAGGGCACGATGATCTCCGAGCTCATCGCCTGGATGAACTCCTGGATCTTCGGCGGCCAGTTCGGGTCCTTCGACGCCTCGGCGCGGATGCGCGCGCGGTCGGCGAGGTCCTTGTAGCCCCAGATGTGGACGATCTCGTTGAGCGGCCCGATCTCGGTATGCAAGAAGGCCGTCAGCTCCGAGTACTTCTTGCGGTACTGGTAGGCGTCGCCGTAGCGCTTTTCCACCTCGGCCAGACTGCGGGGCGCGATGCGGTACGTCCGGATCTCGTAAATCATGGCTGTCTCCCTCCTGGGGTCATGGCGCCCAGAACGTAGCCCATCGGGCGCACTCCCGCAAGATCTCGCGGTACACTACCGCCGCCAGGGAGGAAGCGACGATGCCAGGAGCCACGAACATCCCCGTCAATGTATATGTCGGCGCGGCGCGGTACACGGGCGGAGCCCAGGGCGGCCTCTTCCGCCGGGTCGTGGGAACGGATCGCTGGGAGCTGCTGTCCAAGGGGCTGCCCGAGTCCACCGCCATCCAGGCGATCACGGTCCATCCGGAGAACCCCGACATCGTCTATGTCGGCACCCAGGAGGGGCCCTACCGGAGCACGGATCGCGGCGAGCGCTGGGAGCGTCTCGGCTTCCCGGACCGCGTGGAAGTCTGGTCCATCGCCGTGCACCCGCGCGACCGTCGGGTCCTCTACGCGGGCACCGCGCCCGTCGGCGTCTATCGGAGCGACGACGGCGGCGACACGTGGATGAGGCTGCCGGGCGCGGTCCTGCCCCCGAGGGTCAAGATGTCCTTCGTGTGCCGCGTGATGCGCCTCGCCGTGGATCCGAGCCACCCGGACGAGGTGTACGCGGCGCTGGAGGTCGGCGGCGCCATGCGCTCCGTCGACGGCGGCGCGACCTGGTCGGACTGTAGCGACGAGCTGGTGAAGCTCGCCGAGCGGCCGCATCTGAAGAGCCAGATCCAGAGCGACACCGACACCGAGGGCATGCTCGACGCCCACGCCCTCGTCGTGAGCGGCGCCGAGCCGCGCAACGTGTTCCTGGCGGTCCGCATGGGGCTCTTCCACAGCGCGGACCAGGGACGACACTGGAGCGATCTCGAGATTGGCCGCTTCTCACCGCTCACCTACGGGCGCGATATCCGCGTCAGCCCTCAGGACCCACGCACGCTCTACGCGTGCCTCAGCCCGGCCGCGCGCAGCGAGGACGGCTCGCTCTACCGGAGCCAGGACCTGGGCAAGACCTGGACGCGCTTCGACCACGGGGTCAAGGCGAAGAGCACGATGATGGGCGTCGGGCTCCATCCCAGGGACGCGAACCAGGTCTACTGCGCCACGCGCCACGGCCAGGTCTTCGGGACGGAGGACGGCGGTCGGACGTGGGGCGAGTCCCGGCTGCCCGAGGGCGTGAAGGACGTCTACGCGATCGCCTGCGGCTAGATCCTCAGGCTGAGGTTCGTTAGGCTGATTCGAGCGCCGGCCGAACGCGCGTCGTGACGATGTTCAGGATCTCGAGCATCCGCCCGAGGTCGTCGCGGCGAAACTCGAGCACGACGTGCGCCAGGCCGAGCCGCTTGTACTCCGCCAGCGCGTCGTCGCGACCGCGGCGGCGGCGAGCACGATCACCGGCTCGAGGTACGGCTTGTCGGGCGGATGCGGAAATCGGCCACCCGGGTAGCTGCCCGTCGCCGTGCGCGGAAAGATCACGTGGTCGCTGACCCAGAGCGACGCGACGTTCCGGTGCTCGGCCTCGCGCGCAAAGGTGACGAGCGCGTCGGATGTCGCGAGCGGACCCTGATTCGGCAGATGGCAGCCGAGCTCCATCGCGATGTCCCTCAGCGCAACGGGCGGCTGAGCAGCTCTTCGAGGCGCGCCCGAGTCTTCTCTTCCTCCTGGTACACCAGGCCCGCGACGGCGCGACCGATCCGGGCGACCTCGCGCGCCACCCGCGCCATGATGAGGAAGCCGACGATCGGAACGCCGATCGCGACGAGGATCAGCGCGGCGATCGTAATGTGCTCGGGCCCATGAGCTGCATCCACCTCGGATTACACCACGCTCCGAGAGCCCGATCAACGTCCCCGCTTCGATACACGAGAGCGGTTTCGCGCCGCGCTCAGCCCCCTGGCTGTCACCGCAGCCCAGGCGGCGGCGGGCTCTCGAACACGACGCGCCGCCCGGTCGGGTGGACGAAGCCCAGGCGTGTGGCGTGGAGAAATACGCGCCCGGTGCGGTCACGCCGCGCGCCGTACTCGCGGTCTCCGACGATCGGGTGGCCGAAATCGGCGAGCTGGGCACGGATCTGGCCGCGGCGTCCGGTGACGAGCGAGAGCTCCAGCAGCGTCGCGTCACCGATCCTCGCCAGCACCCGGTAGCGCGTGATCGCTTCCCGACCCTGACGCGGGTCGCGCACTGGCCGGACGCGCAGGGTTCGACTCTCGGCGAGGCGCGACGTCAGCACGCCCTCGTCTTCCCGAACGAGCCCCTGGACCCGCGCGATATAGATGCGCTCGACGCTCCGCGCCTCGAACTGCGCCTGCAGCCGTCGCTTCACCATTGCCGCCCGCGCGAAGACGAGCAGCCCGGACGTCTCGCGGTCGAGGCGATGCACGACGAAGATCCGGCCTTCGTCGCGCGCTTCGGACCAGTCGCGCAGCAACCGGTAGGCGGTACGCTCGCGCTGGGACTCGGTGGCGATCGTCAGGAGCCCCGGCGGCTTGTCCACGACGAGAATATGCTCGTCCGCGTAGACGAGTCGAAGCGGCGCCGGGAATTCGATCGCCGGCCGACCCAGCGTGACGTGGTCGGCCTCGCCGACCGCCGCGTCGCCGCGCCGGACCACGACACCGTTGACGCTCACGCGCCCGCTCGTGAGCCATTGCTTCAGACTCCGCCCCGAGGTTTCGGGGTAGAGCGCCTGCAGCCTCTACCGAAGCAGAGTCGGCACGCCCCGCGGCTAGCGGGCGCCGTACCGGCCGAGCACGCCCTTGTCGAACGCGAGCCCGAGCCCCGGTTTCTGCGGCACGAGCAGCTCGCCCTTCTCCATCTTCGGCGTCTCCTCGAAGAGCGAGAGCGTCCACGGCATGTACTCCACCGTGAGCCCGTTCGGGACGCCGGCGATGAGGTGCACGTGCACTTCGGGGATCAGATGGCTCACGACCGGCAGGTTGAACGCTTCCGCCATGCCCGCGATCTTGAGCCATTGGGTGATACCGCCCGCCCGGAGCATGTCGATCATGACGATGTCCACCGAGCGCGCTTCGAGCATGTGGCGGAACGGGACGATGCCGTAGACGTACTCGCCGCCGGCGACGGGCGTGGAGAGCGCGTCGGCGACCCGCGCGAGCCCCGCGAAGTCGTCGCACACGGTCACGTCCTCGAGCCAGAAGAGGTGGACGTCCTCGACGCGCGTGCCGATGTCGATCGCCTGGTGCACGGACCAGCGCTGGTTGATGTCGCACATGAGATCGACGGACGGCCCGATCGCCTCGCGGAGCCGCCGCGCACGGTCGACCTCGATCGCAGGCGACGTCTCGCCGGGCAGCGCGAGCTGCATCTTCATCTGCCGGAAGCCCTTCTCGACGAGTCGCGGTCCCGCCTTCACGATGTGCTCGAGCGGGAACTGGCGCAGGAGCGCCCCGGAGGCATACGTCGCCACGCGCTGCCGGGCGCCGCCCACCAGCGTCGCGACCGGGACACCGGCGGCCTTGCCCTTGATGTCCCAGAGCGCGATGTCGATCGGTGCCAGCGCCAGCGAGAAGATGCCGCCGGGCCCCGCCATCCCCGCCGCCCCGCGCAGCTTGGCGACGATCGCCTCGGTCCGCAGCGGATCCTCGCCGACCGCCAGCGCGCCGAGCGAGTCCACCGCCGTCTTCAGCGCGCCGGTGAGCGCGCCACCGAAGAACGTGAGGCCGACGCCTTCGAGGCCGCCGTCGGTCTCGACGGTGGCCACGACGATCTCCCGCGTCGCGCCGGGCGTCATGGGACCGCCTGCGAGCGATTCTTCCGCCGGCAGAGACACGATCTGCGATCGCACACGCGTGATCTTCATCGGGCGGCCCCCTCGAGTTCGGCGTTTCGCAACGGCCGAGGATACCGTACTATGCGGGACCATGGCCAAGAAGAAGGTCCTCTTCGTCGGTGCGGGAGCGATCGGCAGCTACATCGGCGCGTTCTTGACGCGCGCCGGACACGACGTGACGCTCATCGATCCCTGGGCCGAGCAGGTCGAGACGGTCCGGCAGAAAGGCATCTCGGTCACGGGCCCGCACGAGCCGTTCGCGGCACGGCCGGCGATCGTGCACCTGCACGAAGCGGCGCGCCTGCCGCGCGACTTCGAGATCGCGTTCGTGGCGATGAAGGTGTACGACACGGCGTGGGCCAGCCAGCTCGCGCTCCGCCATCTGGCGCCGACGGGCTTCATCGTCGCCTCGGAGAATTGCTGGCCCGATCCCATCGTCGCCTCCGTCGCCGGCACCGGTCGCAGCGTCGGGCTCGTCATGTCGAAGATCGGCGTGGCCCTCTGGAAGGCCGGCCAGGTGGAGCGCGGCATGGAGCGCGGCGGGGCCAAGGGCCACGACGTCTTCCGCGCCGGGGAGCACGACGGGCGGATCACGCCGCGCGTCGAGGAGCTGGCGGAGATGCTCTCGGTGATCGACGGCTCACTGGCGACGGACAACCTCTGGGGCGAGCGCTGGTGCAAGCTCTGCGCGAACGCCATGGGCAATCCCGTCCAGGGGATGTCCGGGCTCGGCTCGTTCGAGATCGTCTCCAGCGAGGTCGGCCGCGCGATCACGATCCATCTCGCGTCGGAATCCGCGCGCGTGGGGCAGGCGCTCGGGCACCGGATCCCGAAGTTCAACGGCGCCGCCGCCGAGCAGTGGGCGGACGCCGGCCGGCGTGCGACGTGGGAGGAGCTCGACCGCATGCTCACGCCGACTTCCGCGACCGGGCGCAACTGGCGGGCGTCGATGGCGCAGGACGTCGCCAAGGGCCGCCCGACCGAGATCGATTACATGAACGGCTTCGTCGTGGCGCAGGGCCGCGAGCGGGGCGTCGCAACGCCGGTCTCCGTCGCCACGGTCGACGTCGTGCACGAGGTCGAGCGCGGCGCGCGCAAGCAGGCGCCCGAGAACATCGCCGAGGTCCTCCGGCGCGCCGGCGTCTGACCGCTCCGATGAAGATCGGAATCTTCCTGGAGGAGATGCGGCAGGGACTCACGCAGCCCGAGGCCTTCCGCGACGTGCTCCGCGTGGCCGACGCGGCCGAGGCCGGCGGCCTCGACGGCGTGTGGCTCGGCGAGATCCACTGCACCCCCGACCGGTCCGTGGTCTCGGCCCCGCTCCTCGTGGCGACCGCGATCGCGTCGCGGACCCGGCGCCTGCGCGTCGGGACGGCCGTGCACCTGCTCCCGCTGAACAATCCGCTGCGCATCGCCGAGGAGGTCGCGACGCTGGACCAGGTCAGCGAGGGACGCTTCGAGTTCGGCGTCGGCCGGAGCGGCTCGCCCCGCGCCTACAACGCCTACGGCGTCCCCTACGAAGAGAGCCAGGCGCGCTTCTTCGAGGCGCTCGATATCATCCGCGAGGCGTGGAAGGGCGAGCCGTTCACCTACCGCGGCCGGTTCCACAGCGTCACGAACACCGCGGTCGCCCCGCGCCCGTACCAGCAGCCGCATCCGCCGATCCGGATGGCCGCGCTGAGCGAGGAGACCTTCGCCGTCGTCGCGCGCCTCGGGCTCCAGCTCTTCGTCGGCCTGCGGCAGTCCGATATCGGCGAGCTCGCGACGCAGCTCAAGACGTACCGGCGGGCGTGGAAGGAGGCCGGGCATCCCGGCGAGGGCAGCGTCTACCTGCGCATTCCCCTCTACGCGGCGCCCTCGGAGCGCGCCGCGCGCGAAGAGGCACGCGACACGATCACCTATTACTTCAAGCGTCAGGCCGAGTTCTCGATGGCCGGCGCCGGCCAGGCCGGTACAGGCCCGCTCGAGCGCAAGCAGGCGAAGGCCGCGGAGCTCAGGTCCATGACGTACGCGCACATCCTCGAGCATCGCGTGGCCTTCGGCAGCGCCGCCGGCCTCGTCGAGCGCCTGACACGGCTCCGCGACGAGATGCAGCTGGACGGCATCGTCGTCGAGATGAATCCGGGCGGTCTGATACCCGCCCGGCTCGAGACGCGCAGCCTGCGCATCCTCGCCGACGAAGTCATGCCCGCGCTCGCGTAACCCGGACCCCCGACGTCGGGAGGGAGACATGGTGCGATCGCTTTCCGCAGCCCTGGTCGCCGTGCTGGTCGCGGCCGGGCATGCGGCCGCCGCGGACGAGCCGTTCCCGAATCGGCCCATCACGATGGTCAATCCGTTCCCGCCGGTCAACGACGCGCAGCTCTGGTGCTCGCCGCCGGGCGTCGCGTCTCCTCACATCAAGTCCGGCAAGGTGCGGGCGCTGGCCGTGACCGGCGCCACGCGGCATGCGTACTTCCCGGACGTCCCCACGCTCAAGGAGCTGGGCTACGACGTCGAGTACTACCTGTGGATCGGCCTCTTCGCGCCGAAGGCCACGCCGCCCGCTATCCTCAAGACGCTGCGCGAGGCGGTTCGTCAGGCGGTAGACGATCCGGCGTTCAAGAGCGCGATGGAGAAGATTCAGGTGCCCGTCACCTACAAGGACGGCGATGAGTTCCGCGCTTTCGGGGACACCGACGCCGCGCGGCGCGCCGAGGCGATCAAGCGGATCGGCAAGGTCGAGACGAAGTAACGCGGTCCATCTCCGCACCGATGTATCTCCGCGCATACATCAAGAATTCCGCTTGACACATTTCGCCGAGGGGGACAACGGCATATTCGAGGCGTCGTGCGGATGCCGTCCCAGCGGCACGCATTGGCTCGGCGACACGGGAGCTACGCAGCTCGGATTGAAAATTCATGAATTGCGGCGCGATCGGTCGTTGTGGCAGCTCCGAAGAGGCTCGAAAACGCGGGTGTAGATTTCCATCAGAGAAATGGAGGCTCTCTCATGGAAATTCGCACACCCGCTCCAGATCTGGATCAGCTCGGTGAGGAGATCGCCGAGCTGTCCGCCCACCTCGACGCCGCCACGGCACGCCTCCTGGATCTGATTCGCGTATCTGGCCTCCTCGGTCAAGAGGGGGGCGCGCAGTGGCGCGTGGTGAGCCAATCGAGTTCCAGACCTTTGATGGCCACGCGAATCATCGGCTTCGCCTCGCGCCGGTTGCAGCCAGTCAAGGGCGACTTCGTGACAGGGGCGGCCCTGGGGACCTGGCGCGAAGGTTGAGCCGCGCGGGCCGGACCAGTGAGACGGCGTTGCGGACACCGAATGCGACAGCCAGCTCAGACTGCACTCGTATCTCCGGCCTCTGGTGTGGAGCGCTCACGCTCCGGGCCATGATGGAAGTCGCGCGCGGGGAGCCAATCGTGACAGCGGCCTGAGCGGCCATCGGGCTTGCAGGCTTTCCCCTCGCGCCGGTCAGAGCCGGTGCGCCATCAGTGTCGTTTGCCGCGCAGCCTCGGGTGAGCTGGTCCGTCACGTGGTTCAGACAGCGGCTGCCGCGGTGAAGTCGTTCCCGCTCCGCCAGACTGCCCAGGCGATCCGCGCCAGCTTGTTAGCCAGGGCCACGGCCGCCTTGTTGTGGCCGCGCAGGCGCTCGACCTGCAACGCCCACGTGCGTAACCGGTCCGTCGCCGGTGCGGTCTTCGACTTCGCGTGATGCAGCACCGAGCGCGCCCCGTGGATGAACAGCATCCGGAGGTAGGTATCGCCCTGCTTGCTGATCGCGCCGAGGTGCCGGCGCTGTCCCGTGGAATGTTCGCGAGGTGTGAGGCCGAGGTAGCTGGCGAAGTGCCGCGCGGAGGGGAACCGCTGGACATCGCCCACCGCGGCGACCAGGGCCGTCGCCGTCAAGACGCCGATGCCGGGAATCGTGCGCAGCTGCCTGATGACCAGCGCCGGTTCGGCAGCCCTCGCCAGCTGGCGCTCGATGGCGCCGATACGTTCCTCGAGCTCGCCGATCTCGCGGATCACCTCGCCGAGCGCAACCCGGAGCAGGCCAGGCACACCGGCGTCGAGGTCTTCGAGCAGGGCGCGAACGTGCGGCACGACATGATGCGCGCCCGTCGGGATCACCACGCCGAACTCGCGAAGGATCCCGCGCAAGGTATTGAGGCGTGCGGTGCGCGTGGCGACCCACGTCGAGCGGAGCCGATGCAAGGCCGCCAGCGCTTGTTGCGTCTCCGACTTCACGGGCACAGGGCGAAGATCATCGTTCCGGAACGCCTCGAGCAGCCCTTTGGCATCCGTGCGATCCGTCTTGTTGCGCAGGACGTACGGGCGCGCGGCATGCGGCGGCACGAGCACGACGCGGTGCCCCTGGCTCTGCGCGTGCCGTGCCCAGTGGTGTGCCGAACCACACGCTTCCATGACGACGGTCCCGGCCGGCTGCTCGGCGAGAAACCGGCGGAACTGGGCACGCGATAACCGATGACGCTCTCGCACCAGGCCCGGCTGCTCCGACACAGCGACTTCAAACACCGACTTCGCCACGTCGACCGCGATCGTCGTAGTATTCATCTCGGCTCCTCCTTCCACAGGGGCCTGTGGACGCAAGGCGACTTTGGCACATCGATGCCGTTCAAGTCGCGGGAGGAGTCCATCCCATCAAGTTCGACGTGCGCGAGGGTTGGGGCAATGGCTTCCGCTCGTGCGCTGCCTGGCTCTCGTGGCGCGTGGGGCTCGCCCCGGGTGCGGCGCGCGAGAAGGTTCGCGTGGCACGCGCTCTCGGATCGCTGCCCTTGTTAGCCCAGGCGCTCGCCCGGGGGGAGCTCTCCTACTCCAAGGTCCGCGAGCTGACCCGCGTGGCCACACCGGAGACCGAAGAGCGGCTGCTGGCCGTGGGGCACGCCGGCACCGCCGAGCACGTCGAGCGCATCGTCCGCGGCTGGCGCCAGATGGACCAGAAGGCCGAAGCGCGGGAGACAACCAAGCGCCACGCGGGCCGCGCGCTGCAGGTGTATCAAGACGAAGACGGTATGGTCGTCGTCCGGGGTCGGCTCGAGCCGGAGGTCGGCGCCGTCCTCGTTCAGGCGCTCGCCGCGGCGCGCGAGGCGCTGTATCAGAAGGCGCACACTGAAAACGTTCCAGCTGGAACGTGCGGCGACGTCTCCGCGGACACGCCCGCCATGGCCCAGCCGACCATGCCCCAGCAGCAGGCGGACGCCCTGGTGCTCCTTGCCGAGACGGCCCTCCACCACGGGATCGATCCCGGCGCCCCGGCGGAGCGATACCAGGTCGTGGTCCATGTAGATGCCCCGGTGCTGGCGGACCCCGAGGCGCCCGGCCAGTCCGTCCTCGAGGACGGGGTACGCGTTCCAGCTGGAACGTCCCAGCGCCTGGCGTGCGATGCGACTCGGGTGATCATGCGGCACGACCCGGATGGCCGGGTCACGGAGGTCGGCGCTCGAACACGGACGATTCCGCCGGCGTTAAGACGAGCACTGCACCATCGAGACCGCGGCTGCCGCTTCCCGGGCTGCGGAGTGCGGTTCGGCCAGGGCCATCACATCCGTCATTGGGCTCACGGCGGCCCGACGACGCTCTCGAACCTCGCCCTGCTCTGTCGCCGGCACCACCGCGCGGTCCACGAAGAGGGTTATCAGGTGGATCGACAAGCGGACGGCGAGCTCCGGTTCCGCTGTCCGGACGGGCGGCTGTTGCCCGACGTGCCGCCTCCCGCTGCGATAGCCGCCGATCCCATCCACGTCCTGCGAGCGGGGCACGAGGCGCAGGGGCTACAGATTCACGCGCGGACAGCGATACCCGGCTGGCTCGG
>Ga0137380_10005329_pt1 | contig 11418 bp, 10 predicted proteins | sample SagtaG_17_FD_104809 | JGI IMG/M metagenome (GOLD analysis project Ga0137380, IMG submission 104809) | Vadose zone soil microbial communities from Sagehorn Ranch, Mendocino, California, USA - Sage2_L_100_16 metaG | ecosystem: Environmental > Terrestrial > Soil > Vadose zone | place: USA... | reverse complement strand
GGTGCCATCATTCAACAGATCGGCCGGGATATAGAATCTGCTACGAAACGAACCTGACGGGTACGGCTTGCCGCTCCAACGGGGTTCACCGCCTGATCCGCTGTTGAAGATCGCGTAGCCCTCCTGTGTTTTGATGACAACGCTCAGATCAAGATACGCGTCCGGGACAAGGTTCGAGTATTCAAACTCAAGCATGATGGGCGTGCTTACATCGATCGTACCCGAGGGCGCATCGCCTACAGCACGAACAGATGCGCGCCGGATGCGAATCTGATCGTTGCCAGGCGCTTTGTCGATATCATCCCATAGCTGATCGGTGGGTACGGCCAGCGAGGCGCTGACGTAGTCTGAGATTACCTCATTGGTTTTTCCGTCCCTGCGCAGCTCGCCTTCTTCAAGCCAGATAGCTCGCGTGCAAAGACTTTGCACGGCGACCATATTGTGGCTGACAAATAGAACTGTCCGCCCGGCTCTGGCCACGTCGCCCATTTTCGCCAGGCATTTCTTCTGAAACGACACATCGCCTACCGCCAGCACTTCGTCAATCACCAGGATCTCAGGCTCGAGATGCGAGGCCACCGCGAAAGCCAACCGCATATACATTCCGCTCGAATATCGCTTGACGGGCGTGTCAAGAAATCGTTCCAATTCCGAAAACGTAACGATCTCATCAAACTTACTATCGATCTCAGTCTTCTTCATTCCCAGAATCGCGCCATTCAGATAAATGTTCTCTCGGCCGGTCAATTCGGGGTGAAAGCCAGTGCCTACTTCGAGCAGGCTGGCGACGCGTCCATAGAGTTCGGCCCGCCCGGTCGTGGGCTCAGTAATGCGCGAGAGCAATTTTAGAAGAGTTGATTTGCCGGCGCCGTTACGGCCGATGATGCCAACTACCTCACCGGATTCCACGTCGAAGGTTGCGCCCTTGAGCGCCCAGATAGTTTCAGAGGTTGGCTTGCCGTTGCGTCTGCGCAGCCGTCGTAAAGGCGTCCGCACCGCCTCGACGATCGACTCTCGCAAAGTGTCATAAGCCGCATCGCGTGACCCAATGTGGTATTGCTTACTCAGGTTCTTGACACGAACAATTGGTTTCATCAGCCTTAGACGATGTCCGCGAAGCTCTTCTCCATGCGGCGAAAAGAGAACGCGGCGTAGAGCAGCACAATCAACGTCAGCCCCGCGGAAACGCCCAATGCGAGCCAGTTAAACCGGAGCCCGAACAGCGATGAACGGTAACCTTCGATTATTCCGGCCATTGGGTTTAGCCAAAGGAGCCAGCGGAACTTCGGCGGCAGAAAGCTCGAGGGATAAATAACCGGCGACACAAACATCCACACCTGAACGAGGAAAGGAAGGGCGAAGCGCACGTCACGATATTTTACATTCAGGGCTGACAACCACATCCCCACTCCGAGGGCAAGCAGCGTGGTCAGCAGCACCACGACTGGAAACATCAGAATGCTCCAGGTAACCATCACGCCATAGTAGATCATCAGCCCGACGAGGATGACAAAAGCGATGGCAAAATCGACCAGCCCGGCGGCCACCGCAGCGCCGGGAATTATCATTCTGGGGAAATAGACTTTGGTGATTAGATTTGCGCTACCCACCAGACTGTTACCGCTGTTGGTAATAGCGTTTGCAAAGAAGGTCCACGCCAGCAGGCCCGCAAATGCAAAAATCGGGTAGGGCACATTGTCAGAAGGAACACCGGCCAGACGGCCAAAGAACAGCGTAAAGACCAGCATCGTCAGTAGCGGCTGAATGATGGCCCACGCCACCCCGAGTCCCGTCTGTTTGTAGCGTACCTTAACATCACGCCAGGTGAGAAAATAGAGCAACTCGCGGAAGGCCCACAAATCGCGGAGCTCGACTGGGCTCCAGGTTTTGTTGGGTTCAATTATGACTACTGGCTCATCGGCCACGCGGTCGGAAGATGAATGCGAACTTACAGGATGAGGAGCCTTGTCAGGTTGAATTGTGGATTTCAGCGCCCTGGATCGATCAATGGTGGAAAAGCCCATTTGGTTCTGGAGGAGCGGATTCACGTAGATCTTTCTCATGCTTCAACTGCATATCGCTCCTGGCATTAATGAATCTCTTGATGAAAAGAGTCTCAGTCTAGTCACACACTTTGCGTAACGTCAAGCAGCCGAGCGGGGAGTGGTGATGTTATGAAACAAGCACCCGTGCCGTGAGTGACGACCGGGACTTTGACTTTCATTCACTGATTGAGACATCTCCATTTAGTCGCTTTGATACCTCAATGCCGTTTGTGACTGCTAACTGAATGATCCTGCAAATCGTCTGGATCTCAGCGGACCCGATCGCCGTTCCTGTCGGCAAAGACAATACTCGCTCAGCGAGTCGTTCCGTTTCCGGCAGAAGCAGCCCGGCATGGGGGAAATAAGAGCGATATGGTTCCATTCGGTGGCACCCGGGATAAAAGTAACGGCGGGCAAGAATATTTTCCGCATGCAGAATCGCCATCAGATGATCGCGGCTCACTCGAGTCTTAGTCTCGTCGATTTTCAATACGACGTACTGATAATTGTTTCGCTCAGTTGGCTCATATGACACCAGCTCGACTCCCGGAAGTTCTGATAACTCCTGGGAATACTCTTCATAGTTGCGATAGTTGGCGCTAATGATGCTCTCCATACTTTCCAGGTTCGTTAAGCCGACGGCCGCGGACACCTCGTTCATCTTGCCATTGGTCCCGATATAGTCGGTCTGATCGTAATGTGTAAAGCCGAAGTTTTGCATCAGCCTGGTTCTCTTCGCCAGCTCGTCGTCGTTAGTGACTACCGCGCCGCCCTCCAGGGAATTAACGAATTTGGTGGCATGAAAGCTAAACACTTCCGCGTCGCCAAAGCCTCCGATCATGCGACCTCCATGTGAACAGCCGAAAGCGTGGGCCGAATCGAAAATGAGCCGGAGGTTGTGCCGGCTCGCAATCTCGCCCAGCGCTTCAACATCGCATGCATGCCCCCACAAATGAACACCGATAATGCCGGTCGTCCGCGGGGTAATCATCTGCTCAACTCTTTCGGGGTCGAGTGTTGGATCGTTCCTCTTAACGTCGCAAAAGACAGGCGTGATCTCCTGCCATTGAAGAGCATGGGCCGTGGCAATGAAAGTAAAAGAGGGAACAATGACTTCACCACTGAGGCCCAAAGCGCGAATCGCGATCTCCAGGGCCACGGTAGCATTGCAGATAGCAATGCAGTGTTTTACGCCGACGAGATCGGCGATGCGGTGCTCGAATTCCTGAGCGCAAGGGCCGCCATTAGTTAACCATCTCGAATCAAGCACGTTTCCGATTCTCTTCATTAAGCGATCGCGATCCCCGATGTTCGGCCGGCCCACGTGAAGTTTCTCCACAAAGGCAGGCAGGCCACCGAAGATGGCCAGATTCTCCACGGAATCTTTTTCAACGCTGGTAACAGGTTTCGTCTTCGCCTTAGTGGCTACGTCGTTCATACTCTTTCACAGTTAAGCGTTATTTAATTCACTTCTTGTAGCTCGTGCAGAGGTAATAAAATTGGTAAACCTGATGCACTTGAACGTTCTCCAGACTGGCCGGCATCAACTCGACTGGACAACGATGAATCACATTGTGACTCGATAATACTGTCTTGAAGTAAAATCTCTCGACCAGCGAAGCCGACTCGTATAATTGCTCGTCGAGAAAAAGCACTAATCCACCCTTTTTAGTAACCCGGGCCATCTCTTCCAGGGCGAGCCGCGGGTCCGTGAAGCCGTTCACGGCTCCATAATTCAAGACGACATCAAAAGTTTCGTTTTGAAGCGGCAGCCGCAGAGCGTCGCCTAAAACGAAGTCTATCGGAACCTGCTGTTTCGCCATGAATTCCTGGCCCTGCAAGAGCATCGTTTCCGAGAGATCCAGTCCTGTGTAATCTGCATTCAACTTCATCCAGCCGTGCCGAAACAATGAATTGCAGATGCCGGTTGAAATGTCCAGGATCTGTAACCTTTCTTCTCGCCCCAAAAAATCTTGAATGACTCGAGAGTGTGTCTCGGCAAAGCTCTCGGCCGGTTTGAATCTCTTCATGAGAACGGAAATCCTGACAGGTATCGCCAAAACAAACAGAAAGAATAAGTACGGATGCTTATAGAAAAAGTAACAGACGAAAAGCAATAAGGAAACGCCGACAGCAACGAGAGAAAATCGGTACGAGCTTGATATGAAAAAGAGACCTACGAAATAACCCGGGAGGGCGAGCAGCAAGAAAACAATTAACGCGTAAGCCACCCACCCCCGCCAGTAAGCCTTTGCGGGTCGCACCGGCAGCGAGAGAAACGGCATCAGGTGCTGGTAGTAAGTACCTAACAGACTATTGTAAAAGTGATCGCGCAACTCGCGATCTTTTTGTCCGATGCTATCATCGATGTAGAGCTTCGGAATGCCATTTACGCAAGGGTATTTCCAGCCACAGTCTTCACATCTCCAAAAAGTAGAATATGTTTGCCATGTTCCTCGCCGACAATTCAGGCATTGATACTTGGATAAGTTCATGATGCGCTGGCAGACTGCCGGCTGTGTGAAAGGGCATGGGTCTCTCGGAGTTCAAGCACAACACTCCACTTCCCCGCGGCAGAATTCCAATCCAGCGGCTGATCTGCGTCGACGATTGTCACTTCGTGAGGTAAATCGTAGCGAAAGATTGCGATGTCACCGATGTCATGCGACTCCGTGGTATCAACGCGACCGTACGGTGTTAAGAAACAGGTTGCGCCTGTTCTCACGTCCTCGCCGATTCGCGAAAGGCTGGCAATAAGCCCTATACGCTGCGGCTCTAAAGGATGCGAATGCTGTGCGAGGAAGCCGCCGCCTGATGGGTAGTGGAGAATTTTCAAGCGCAGCCCGGTCGGCGAGAACGGAAAATCTGTCCCGGCAAATTCGTTTTGCAGTACGCGCATCGGTTCGGCAATATCCCTGGAAGGTTTACCGACATAGTCATCAAGCTTTCCGATCGAATTGAACCCGAATTGATGAAAGATGTGCGGGCAGACAGATTTGATGACTCCATCGTCAATTCGATGGAAGTTCAGCTCTGGTAATATGCTGGGCGACGTTCCGTGCGGAAAGGGACTGTTCAGCCTGGCCCACCGCAGAACGGCGTCGCGGTATTCGAGCATCAACTGCGGCTCGAAGATGCCTCTGAGTATGACAATCCGGCCATCGGAAACAAGGTCGGAGATTTCCCGATGAGAGGCTTCGGAAACAATCGTTCCATCCTTGAGAGACGATTTGATCATAATCGGAGCGATAGAATCCGGCTCGGCATTGGCCTGTCCAGCGGTAACGTCAAACTGCGGCATTGTGGTTTCCTTGTTGAGATGCTGAGCGTGATCGGCCTTTATTCTGATACAGCATAGCCGAAACCGGTGCGGCCGAATCCATTGCCGTTGTAGAAGAGATAATGTTGTTTCTTACCTCGAATTACACAGGGGTAAGCAATCATTTCGCTGTCCCAGCCGCCGTCTGAAACCTCTATTCCGGCTCGATCATCAAGTCGTGTCCATTTAATTCCGTCCGGGGACTCCGCGTAGCCGATGCGGTAGCTGCTATCCTTGCTGCTCCGGTAGTTTGCCGAACGCCTATACGAATACCACATCCTGTAAAAATCATCCGACACAATCACCGAAGCGCTGGAGATGCCGCCCTCGGATTCATCCTTGTAATCCACCGCAACCAAACCTTTGCGTTCCCAATTTATGCCGTCCGCTGACTCGGCGTATTTCAGATGATAAAAAGCTTCGGGTTTGCCTTGAATAACCTGCCACTTCGTACACGACTGATACCAGATTCTCCACGCTCGTCGATCAATTAGCACGTTGGCGGTGCCGGTAAAGTAGGGCTCATGCAGGCGGCTGTCAAACAATGGTCCATCAGCGAGCTTTCTAAACGACACCCCGCCATCGTCGCTGACGGCAAGTCCAATCGCATTATGGTAGGGAACGCTCTTCCTCAAACTCCAGCCGGCGTAATAAAGATATTTCCTGCTTTGATAGTCTACAACACTAACTGGCATCAGGCCGCTTTCGTCAAAACTACCGAGTGGTCCAAATGGCAACAGAGGTTGATCGTGTTCGTACAAGATACTTTCCGGCTTATCGGCTTCAACCTCAATATAAGTGATGCTGCTTCTGTTTCGATCATCTCTGGTCGAGAAATAGATTCGCCATTTGGTTTCATCTGTGGCATCAACTATTGGCAACTGCGCATGAGTCTTATTCCAGGCAAATTGTCCCTTTGGTGAGTAGATCAATCCTCTTTTTACCCAACTCATGGCCATTTGCTCCTGCCTGCGCGCTGCTAGAAATTCAAATCTTTGCTTAGCACTTCCCCCTTCTTCGCCGGATTGCCCTTATAGACTCCCCACGGTTCCGTGTCTCTGGTAACCGAGGCCGACATCGCAATCAGCGATCCTTCCGCGATATGTATGCGGTCGCGGATTGTCGCGTTGACGCCAAAGAAACAGTATGGTTCGACGATGCAGTGACCTGACAAAACCACGTGAGAGGTGAAAGAGACGTGATCCCTGATCACGCTGTGATGCCCTATGTGATTGCCGCTCCAGAGGACGACGTTGTTGCCGATCGAAGTAAAAGGCTGGATGGTGTTGTCCTCGAGGATAAAACAGTTATCACCAATCGGGACTCCAGGGAAAACAGTGGCTCTCGAACTAACATAGCTGATGAGCTGATATCCCTTTTCCTTAATCTGCTGGTAAACAGATTCCCGCAAACGGTTCATGCGGCTCGGCGACATCGGAGCGAAAAACCAAAAGTCTGCGGGCGAATAATTTTGCTCGATGTTCTCGAAAGCAATTACGGGCAAACCCTGGAAAGTTCTGTCGGGCGGCAAATACTGCTCATTCACACTGAAGGCGACAACCTCATGCTCGCTGTCGTGCTCCAGGTAAAAATGCGCCAGCTGCGCGAAATCCTGTACTCCGAAAATAATTACGTTAGCCATTCAGATTCTAACGATAGACATAGGTCGTATATTCGTAGAGCCCATAGTCATTCCTGATTGTAAAATTCCTGGTCAACTCCTGCTTCAGAAAAGCGGCGAGCATGTCAAAGGGAAGGTGAAACAGATCGTCGCGTTCCCAATCGACGTGCTTCGACATTACATTGAAAGCGAGACCGACCTTCACATGCGCGAAAACCTTTCTCAGGAGTTGCGTGAAGTAAGAAAACATATCGTCGAAAGTGAGAGGGCCCTTTTCCGTAAAGACGCCGTTCATCACTATGTATTCAAAGCTCGGAATGACGGCCGCATCATCGAGCAAGTCTACACAGTAGTAAGCGTTCGCGGGAAATTTATCTTTTGACAGCCGCACGAATTTTTCCGAAAGGTCCAGACCGGAGTACACGATGTTCTGAATGCCCTGCTCAATTATGTGTTCGTAAAGATGCGATGCGCCACAACCGAAATCCAGAAGGCGCACTGTCCTGGCTCGGTCTTCGGGCCGGATCACTTCGAGCATCACCTTGTAGCGCGTCTCGGCATCTTCCTTCTTCGGCCAATCAACACCCAGGTGTGTGTCGCCATGTCTTTCCAGACAGGCTTCGTAATGCGACACGATGCTCAAATAGCGCTTATTGTCCATCTCAGACAAATTCACCCTTACGATAGGCGGGAAAATAATCGGTAGCGTGAATGCCTTTAGCCTCCAGAATCTGTGCGTACCGGGCGCGATCGAAAATCCTGCCGCATAAATAGGCCATCCGGGTTCCGTTGGCCCAGCCGCGTTTGAAACGGCTCAATCCGTCCTGCGTCTCTGTGCCGAGTCCGGCGGCCGCACCCAGATCGAGCCAGTGCAGTCCTTCTCCTTTGAAAAGCTCGATGGACCGCCAAAAAAGCGCGAACGAAGCGCCCAGGTCGTAACCCTCATCGTTATAAGCGCCGAGGTGATAATAGCCTACATTTCCCGAGACGAACCACCAGGTCATTCCCACCGTTCGTCCCTCATAAGTAGCCCGCAGCATCACGGCGCCGGGCACTCGCAACTGCAGTGCAAATGAGGAATTTGAAAAGCGAGCGATTCCGCGAATGTCATGGCGCGCCACGAGATTAGCGTAGAGACTGTTCCACTCTTCCACGCACCGCGAGGGCTCAACACACTTTTCAACTAATACCGCCTGGAGTGCCTTGCGCGCGTTGCGTTGATGGTGCGGGCGCACAAAGGTCTCCGGACTTGCTTTCAGGTCGACGACGAAGTGCTCCTTGAAGGGCGTTGCTAAATCCTCGAACGTGTGGCGCAGGATTTCTTCCGTGTAATCGCCAAACGGATCTGTCACCAGGACGAGACTCACAAGCCCGCCGGCGATATCCTCCAAATCATCCGCTAACCGGGTCCAGTCGCGACACATGAAAAGCGGATAGCAGCCCATCGCGTCGCGGTGAGGCGTTGCGGGTATCGACCGTTGCAGAATCCAGCCTTCGCACCGAGGCAACAGCCGCGGCGAGCCGAACTCAGACAAAGATGCTGCGTAGTCTGTATGGCTGTATCCGGTCACCTTTGCGAGAAGAATACAATATCCGAGGAAGAATTTAGACCTGGCAGATCCGTCAAACACGGACGATATCGAGAATGCTCACCCGTTGACACAAAAAAGTCCGCCTCCAATTAGAGGCGGACCGGTTGGAATAGCAGCCTGAAACTTGCAGACGCTTACTTCGTTCCGAGCAGGTTGGTTGGCCCTCCGGCGGCGGTCAGGAGTCCAGTCACGTCGGCCGTGGTGTTGCCATTTATTCTGTTGGTGCCGTAAGTGATGACAGTCCCCGACGTGACATTTACTCCGGTGGCGTTATTCTGAACTGAGTTATCTGAGATCCTGACAACCACCGAGCCGGGGCCAGAGAGTATGCCGGTGGTATTGTGATTGATGATGCAGTTGTGCACATTCAATTCCGAAGTGCCCGCACTTGCCTCAGCGACCACGCCATTGAGATTACCATCAGCGATCGAATTACTGATTGAGACCCGGCTGCCGTTGTCTGCCACCAGGCCGGAACTGGCGTTGCCGAGCAAACGGACGTTATCCAGCGTTGCGCTGATTTTCGTCGAACCGCTGGCGGGAAAGATCACCACCCCGCTGGCCCCGCAATTTCTGACGGTCGTGTCGCTGACGAAAAGCTTACCGCCGTTGTTGGCTTCAAATGTGATGCCCCGATTGCTGAAATCAGTGATCAGGCAGTTCTCGATAAAGACAGTAGTGTTCGCGGCGGTAGCCGAGCTGATTCGCACGCCGTTAACGCCCGTCCTGGTGCCCACCGTACCGCTCATACCAGTCCCATTTATTGAGAGGTTACGAAGGCGAACAGTTCTCAGGGGATCATTTGCCGTCGTACTAATGTTAATAATGAAGCCGGCGGTGGCGCCGCTGGCCACGGTCGAGCCAAAACCGGCGCCATAGGTTCCTTCGATGGTTATAGATTTAGTAATGGTAAGTGTGCCAAAACCGCCCGGATCGAGAGCGTCAATTTCGCCGTTTATGGCAGTCTTTGAAAAGGCCCCTGCCCACGTTTTGCAAGGCGCGGTACGGCTGCATGGGTTAAGGTCGTCCCCGACGCCGGAAACCCAGGTTCGCGACTGCGCGTGACATACCATCGCCATGGCGAGCGTGAAACACGCGACGGTGAGAGTCTTGATGATAGGAAACTTTGGCATTTTAGATCTCCTTTGCATATTGAGAGTGGGATTTCTTGCGGGAACGCAACGTAAAGAGTTGAATTATTATTTTTGATTTGGCGGGCCAGGACGTCCTGAGAAGATCGCTTCACTTTCACAGTTGCTGAAAATCCACGCCGTCTCTGATTCTTCTCTCCCATAAGAAGAACAGAGACGGCGCAGATTTCTAACCCCGAGAAGGGCCTCGATTTGGATGACTACCTATTTCAACGTCGGACCTCCGCCGGTGAATGTCTCGTTGCCTGCGTTGGCTGAGATTTCATTAGTTCCGTAGGAAAGAATCGTTCCACCACCGAGAACCAACCCGTTGGCCGTATTGCGTGTAATGGTAGTTCTGGAAACTCGCACCTCGGTATTAGCGGCGTCGGACTCAACTCCCGTCGCGTTATAGGCGGTCAAGGAGTCGATGATGTCCAGCTTGGCGCCGTTTTCCGCAACAAAGCCGGCACCGGTGTTTTTTGTAGCCACACAGTTACGGGCTACCATCAATCTGCCGGCGTTGACGACGCCGCCAGAAACCACGATGCCGCTGCTACCATTCTTGATCGATTGAACATTGTTAAGATCGACGGTACCGCCACCCGCACCAATCGCCACAATGCCGCTGCCGGAGTTGTTTTTGACCAGCGTGTCTTGCACGGACAGATGACCCGCTACCGTCCGCTCATCGCTGATTCCGCGGCCGGCGCCCGCGCGGAAGCCGAAGATCACACACTTCTCGACAAAAACAGCGGCCCCGGCGACGCTACTCAAGATTCTGATGCCGTTGGTACCCGTACCGGCACCGTTGATCGACAGGTTGCGGAGTTCCACCGTATTACTACCCGAGGTGGCAGTGATGTTAATGATGACACCCGTGACTCCGGAAGCCAGGATGCCGGCGAGGTTCGAGTCGCCGTCGATGGTTATTGCTTTGGTGATCGTTACGGCGCCGAACCCACCCGAATCCAGAGCATCAATTTCACCGTCGACGGCAGTCTTTGAGATTGCGCCGGCGAAGGTCTTACAGGGAGCCGTCCGGCTACATGGGTTAGCGTCGTCACCGACACCGGAGACCCAGGTGCGTGTTGCTTGCGCCTGGGCCATAGACGCAAAAGCGAACGTGAAGATCGCGATTGCCAAAACTTTAATAGTGAACCGAAACTTGTTCATTTGGAGTCTCCTTTTTTGCGTTGAAGTTTGGGATGGCCGCCAGTAGAACACGGATCTGTCCCGGCCACTGTTGCGCCGAATAGCCCATTATTGTTGACGAAGCACATATCAAGACAGTTTAGAAATTCGAGGCAAGCCTTAAGACTTGCTTCCAGGAGTGGAAGCGTCAGTTCCCTGGCGCTTCCCTCCAGTCAAGAGTACGTAAATTCACGTGCAAGGATTACTCGTACAGCCGAGCGCATTGCGAACGTGAGCAGCTGTACTGATCCAAGCGTTGCCTACGGCCGCGGAAATATTTCCGTGGTCGATATAGTTCTGTACTGAATTAATGAAGTCGGCCAGCTTTTGACATGCCGTACTTGTATGCCCTTGAGCGATAGCATCTTCGGCGGCTTGCAATTTAGCGATTAGGCCCTGCTTCTGTGTTCCGCTGAGCGAAGAACTGTTGACGGCAGTCTTCAAGTCCTCGATCGTTTGGAACACGGTCTTAACCGTCACCGTGAAGCTGCATGACGCCGAATGCCCGTGCGCATCG
>Ga0137380_10005325_pt1 | contig 11426 bp, 8 predicted proteins | sample SagtaG_17_FD_104809 | JGI IMG/M metagenome (GOLD analysis project Ga0137380, IMG submission 104809) | Vadose zone soil microbial communities from Sagehorn Ranch, Mendocino, California, USA - Sage2_L_100_16 metaG | ecosystem: Environmental > Terrestrial > Soil > Vadose zone | place: USA... | reverse complement strand
TTTCTCTGCGGGCTTAGCGGGCTCTGCGTTCCACGTACGTAGCCTGACCTCCGGATCGAGGACCTCGACGCGCACCCGCGGCGGCTCGTTCGCGAACACGCCGATGCCGGCCTGCGCCGGATCGGGCCACGGCGCGTCGATGATCGCCCGGGCCTCTGCCTCGACAATCGCTTCGGCCTCGCCTTTGAAGCCTTCGAGATCGCCCGGCGCGAGGATCCCGTCGGCGGTCAGCCGAGCCGCATAGAGCGCGATCGGATCGCGCGAGGCCCAGTACTCGTAGAGCTCGCGGTTCGCATAGCCATGCCCGGTCAGCGGCGGGATCTCCCACGATGTCTGCGGGTCGCGACCCAGGTACAACATATCGTCGTGATGGGCGTGGCCGCACATCCGCATCGCGACCAGCTCGATGAGCGCGGGCCCGAGGCGGGCGCGCGCCCGCTCGGCCGCCCAGCCGAAGGCGCCCGCAATCGCCTCGGGATCCGTCCCGTCGATCGTGACGCCGGGCACGCCGTAGCCCGCCGCCTTCTCGGCGAACGTGCGGACGGCCGACTGATCCGCCACCGGCGTCGACAACGCGGTCTGATTGTTCTGGATGCAGAAGATCGCCGGCAGGCGCCGCGCGGCGCACAGGTTGATCGCCTCGTGCCATTCGCCGAGCGACGATCCGCCTTCGCCGATGAACGACACGGCGACGCGACCCGAGCCTTCGCGCCAGAACGCCATCGCCATGCCCGCCAGCGTCAGCGTGGCGATCGTGAGCGGCGACGCCGGCAGGAGGATCCCCCAGTCGAGGTCGCCGTAGCCGAAGTCCTTTCCGCCGGTCGGTGGACCCGCTTTCGCCATCTGCGAGTTCAGCACCATGCGCACGGTGGCCGGCTCCGGCCGCATCGCCAGCGTGACGCCCAGATCGCGAATCATCGGACCAATGACGTCGCCGTGCCACGTCGATCGCTCGGCTGACCAGCCTCCGCCAAGGCTACGGCGGTCCGCCGAAGCTTCAGCGAAGGCGGAAGCCTTCGCGCTCCCGTCCAATCGCTCGGCTGAGGTCTTCACGCTCCCATCGCCGCGGTACTTCGGGCCTCGCCGCAGGCGCATCGCCGCGCCGTAAATCGCCTCCTGACCGAGGGACCGGAATCCCTTGCCCTGGAGCGCCGTCCCGCCGAAGCGGACCTCGCCACCGAGAAAGAATGTCTTGAGGCGGTTGTCGGTCGCGCGCGTGAGCACCATGCCGCGCAGAATCTCGAGGCGTTCCTCGCGCGTGAGCGACGCCTCAATTGCCGCGCGACGCAGGAAGCCGTCGCACGCGTCGAGCAGTTCGTCATGCGCCTGCCCCATTCGCGCGGCAGCGCTTGTGCGTGGCGTCGTGTCGGGCAGGCCCGCCGGCAGCGGCCGCGACTGCAATCGGCGCGTCAACTCGCGGCGGAACGCCGAGCGCAGCGCGTCGATTCCGGCTTCGTCTCGCGGGTCGCGGCCGGCGGTCACCGTCTCGAAGACCTCGAGCGAATCGGCGAGCGCGAACGGATGCCGCTCGGCGACGAACGCACCGAAGCGGCTCGCAAGGCCGGTCAGCTTCTCGAGCTCAGCGGGCTTCGCCATGGCCGGTTGATCGTATCAAAGGCAACCACGAAAACACGAAGTCACGAAAGTCACGAAGGTCACGAAGGTCACGAAGGTCACGAAGAGTAACGGGCCACAGAGACACGGAGACACAGAGTTTCGAACGCAGAGGCCGCAAAGCCCGCAGAGGGCTAAGGCGCTTTGGAACGGTTCGACGGCCGGCCTGCGCAGCAGGCCGGCTGGCGCGGCCGAATCGGGTCGAGGCACGAGCGCCTCTGATCGAGACCGCGCTCGTGCCTCGAGCCGATCTCGGCGGCGCGCGTCGCATAGCGACGCCGTCGAACCCGCGGGGCGCCCTCCGTGTCTCTGAGTCTCTGCGGCTTATTTCCGTCTGATGACGCCCGACAGCTCGATCCGCAGCTGCTCCCCCGATCGCAGCGACGCAAAATCAACCGGCTCGAGCGCAACGACCGGGAACGACTTGCCGTACATGACGTCCGCCACGATCGATGCGAGCGCGAAAAAGGCGTCGACACCGGTCGTCAGGATCGCGGCCGGTGCGGTGCCCGCCCGCACCGCCTCGACGAGCACGGCGGTCGTCGACGACGATCCCTTGCTGAACGGCACGGCGAGAATGCGCCCCGCCGCGCGCACCCCCGCGAGGGGATGGCGGCGATCGATGATCTCGCCGGTGTGAAAGTCATAGCCGCCCCAGAACGAGAGCGCGTCGCTCGTGACGAGCGCGTCCCCTTCCGCATTCCCGGCGACGATGGCGCGGCCGGCGATTACGCGATCCGCCACAACGACTCGTCGCGCACCACGCGACCCTCGACCGCCGAGCGCACGCAGTCCGCCAGGCTGCCGAACGTCACGCGCGTGTTCAGGAGGCTCGGCGCATAGTAGGCGTACTTCGCCGAGTTGGTCATCAGCGTCTTGATCTCGGGCGGCAGCATCGGCGAGGCGAGGATGCAGGTGTCGAGCGTAATCTGCGCGCCAAACGCCACGATCGGCGCGAGGACTCCGCTTTCGGCCGCGCGCTCCTTCATCAGACGGCTGGACGTGACCAGAAACTTCACCCGCGGATGCACCTGCCGGCCGGCGACCAGCGGCGCGAGCAGCGAGAACTCGGCGAGCGAGAAATGCGGGCTGCCGAGAATCACCATGTCCAGTGGCTGGCCATCTGCGGTCGTCAACTCTCGACGTGCTGCACGGAGATCCGCAGTCGTGATCTCAACGGCCGGCGGCGCCGCCCGACCCTGAAAGGCCGCCTCGATCGTCGGAGCCTCCGGCGTCACACCGACCATGTGAAAGAGCGCGACACGACCCGAGGACGCGGAGGCCGCCGCAAACGCCTTGAGCTGATCCTCCGCGGGCCGGACGAGGATGCCGTCGATGACCGGGATCCGATCCCCCGCGAGCGTGCCGACGAGATGGCCGAGGACGGCGAAGAACTGGTCGTCCTGTTGCAGCGCGGGCGGGACGCCGGCGAGGCGCAGCAGCATCTGGCCGGCGCGTTGATCGGTGAGATGGAGGCCGACCGCAGGCACGCGCCCCGTGATCGCGCAGCAGACGTCGAGCAGATCCGGATAGCGCTCGGTGCGCGCGCCGATCACGGAGTTGGCAAACGCGATCGCGTTCGATTCGCCCCACGCGATCTGCTGGCCGAACGCCGGCCGCATGTGGGTCTGGTACGGCGCGCAGGTCCACATCGGCACCGCGCCCATCTTCTCGTAGGCGAGCATCTGCCGTGCGGCCTTCGCGGCCCAGTCGGGCGGGACGGCCCAGTCCTTCCAGCCGCACTCGTCCACGCCGCTGACGTTGAGGCTCGTCGGCACCGCGACGCGCGCACCCAGCGCGGCGAGCCGCTCCGCGAACTCGAGCGTCGCGTCACCCAGATAGATCGTGCTGTCGATGTGCGCTTGCGAGATGTCCATCAGCTCGGCGGCGCCGTACACGTCCGCCATCCGCACGAGGATCGACATCGCGAGCCGCGGGGCCGGACCACGATCGCCGTTCAGCATCGCCCGATCGTCCTCGCTCAACTGCAGCATCGCCCGTTCACTATAATCCCGGGCATGCGAAAGACACTTGCAGTGCTCGCGGCCGCGTTCGTGGCTGCCGCGATTCCTGACGCGCACCCTTTGACAATCTCAGCGTGGCCCGAGAAGGTCCAGGGCCAGACGCCGGCGCCGGCGGCGGTGATCGTGTTGAAACCGGCGCGCGTCTTCGACGGCGAGACGATGCACGAGGGCTGGGCGGTGCGGGTCAAGGGCGAACGCATCGATGCCGTCGGGTCGCTCGATGGCGTCACGGCGCCTGGCGCCAAGGTCATCGACCTGCCGGGCACGACGCTGACGCCCGGATTGGTCGAAGGGCACTCACATGTGCTGCTCCACGCGTACAACGAGGCATCGTGGACCGATCAGGTCTCGCGCGAGGGCCTCGCCCTGCGCGTGGCGCGGGCGACGAATCATCTGCGCGCGACGCTCCTGGCCGGCTTCACCACGATCAGAGATCTCGGCACCGAAGGCGCGCAGTACGCGGACGTCGAGCTGAAACAGGCGGTCAACCAGGGCCTCATTCCCGGCCCGCGCATCCTGGCATCGACGAAAGCCATCGTCGCGACCGGCAGCTACCAGCCGAAGTTCGTCGCCGAATGGAACGTCCCGCAGGGCGCGGAGGAAGCCGACGGCATCGACAGCCTCACGCGTGTCGTGCGCGATCAGATCGGGAAAGGCGCCGACTGGATCAAGATGTACGCGGATTACAGGTGGGGCCCGATGCCGGGGTCGCGACCGACCTTCTCGGTCGAGGAACTGAAGCTCGCCGTGGAGACGGCGAAGAGCGCAGGCGTTCCGGTGGCGGTGCACGCGAACACCGCCGAGGGCATGCGCCGGGCCACGCTCGCGGGCGTGGAGACCATCGAACACGGCGGCGAGGGCACGCCTGAAGTCTTCAAGCTGATGGCCGAACATCACGTGGCGCTGTGCCCGACGATCACGGCCGGTGCCGGGCCGTGGCCGCCAGCCAACCCCAGCTCGCCCGCCGCTATACGCAAGCGCGAGAGCTTCAAAGCGGCGCTCGACGCGGGCGTCACGATCATCAACGGCAGCGACGTCGGGACGTTCCCGCACGGCGACAACGCGCGCGAGCTCGAAGCGATGGTCAGCTACGGGATGCAGCCCACCGCGGCGCTCAAGAGCGCGACGTCCGTCGCCGGGCGCGTTCTGCACATGGAGAACCAAATCGGTCAGGTGAAGCAGGGGCTGTTCGCGGATCTCGCCGCCTTCGACGGTGATCCGACCAAGGAGATCGGCGCGCTGAGACGCGTGAAGTTCGTGATGAAGGCGGGGACAGTGTACAGACAGTAGGGGACCTGGGGACTGGGGACTGGGGACTGGGGACTCTACGGGACTAGTAATTCAACCAGTACGCGAGCTTCACCAGGAAGACGTTCTTCGGCGCCACACCGAAGATACCGTGCACGTCGCGGCCGAAGCGGAACCCGCCCGGCACGGCGTCGTTCTCGCGGGCCTGCTGCCAGACGACGAAGAGCGTCGACCCCGGCTTGTACTCCCACCGCAGGACGTTCGTCGTCCGGAACGACTTCACGTTGAAGTTGGGATCGTCGTTCGCGACGAGATCGTAGACGTACGGAGTGTAGCGCTGCGCGTAGTCGATGCTGCGCGCGCTGGCGATCTGCTTGAAAGCGCTGTAGTCGCCGGCCGAAACGAACGGCTGCGCGTACAGCTGGATCGACAGATTCCGCGTCAGCGTGTAGTTGAACCGCTCGGTGAACGCGACAGTCGTCTGATCGAGATGTCCGAAGACGTAATGGTTCGCCGAATCCGTCACCTCCCCCACCCACTGGGAGTCGGCAACGTTCCGGCCGAATCGCAAACCGGTCGTCAGCATCAGCGCCGGCACGGGACGAATGGTGAGCTCAGGATTGAAGTCGCGCGACGTTGACCCTCGACTGTCGACGAACCAGCTGCCGAAGTACTCCAGCGACACGACACGGCGATTGTCGGAGTTGAGGTAGTACCAGACGCCCCGGCCGCCTTCCATGTAGACGCCCGGGCCGCCTCGTGTGGCGCGATCGTCGAAGTTCAGCCCGTTGATGTTGTACCCGGCGCCAGTGGACCAGTTGTTGGTGAAGACCGCGTGCGCGTTGATGTTGCCGCCGCTGTAGAGCCGGTCCCCGTCCGAGTTCCAGCCGGCGTACTCGTTGAAATTGATCATGCGGCGGCGAAACCACCGATTCGGACGGTCGCTGCGGAACTGTATCCAGTTGCCGATGTTGCGCGTGTCGGCGCGGCGCAGGAACCCGACGTCGTTGATGTCGAAGCCCGGCGACTTGAACCCGACGTTCGAGTTGAAATGCACGTATTGACCGCCGATCTTGCTGATCGCGATCATTGCCGCGTCGCCTGAGAGCGACGTCCGCGTCGTGTCCAGGGTCGCACCCTTCAGATCGGGCCTTTGGAAGTAATGGCGGCTGTTCTCCTGCAACCCATCGATCGCCGCCGCATCGCCGCGGACGGTGCTGCCGGCCCAATACCCTGTCAGCGAGTACCGCGTCTTGAATCGCAGATCCCAGTCGATGCCGCCGGTGCTCGCGCTGGTCGGCAGCACGCCGGCAACGCTGTCGAGCGTCCGGCGCTTCGTCCCGGTCAGCATGAACCCGATCGCGGACTGGTTCGAGAATTCGCGGCGCACGCGGCCGACCGAATAGCTGGTCAGCGGCTCGACGGGCTGCGTGGAAAGCACCGACCCGTTCTGCACGCGCGCCTGCGCTTCCTCGCTCACCGCCTGCATGACGCCGATCGAATACTGACCGACCCGTCCCGTCAGCTTGGCCGCGCCGAGAATCTTGGTCTGCGACGGCACGTCCGTATAGATGTTGTCCCCACTCGGCAGATTGTCGGCGCCCTGGGGCGGGCGGCCGACCCGCCGCGAGTAGAACATGCCGCTGCACGCGCCGTCGTTGCAGTCGAGATTGAAGTTGAAGTTGCCGGATCCCTCGACGAAGAACGGCCGCCGCTCGTTGAAGTACGTTTCGAACGCCGACAGGTTCACAACCGCCGGATCCGCCTCCACCTGTCCGAAATCCGGATTCACCGTCGTCGTGAGCGTGAGGCCGGACGTCAGCGCGTACTTCATGTCCAGGCCGATCGCGCCGTCCGGCGCGGAGCCCTTCACGAGCGGATTGCCGCCAGTTGGCTGCTTCGTCAGATTCGTCAGCGCGTACGGCACGATCTCGAGCTTCTTCGGCGACGCCGTCATCGACAGGGCGCCAAGCTCACCGAACGACGACACGTAGCCGTTGGCGCTGCGCGAGAGCAGCGGCCACGTCGACGTTTCGTTCATCCTGCCGATCTGGCGCGACACGGCGAAGCCGAACGTGCTCGCCGCGGACGGGTTGAAGCGCAGCTGGGAGAACGGGATTCGGAACTCAGCGGTCCAGCCCTCGCGGTCGCGCGACACGCTGACGTCCCACACCGCGTCCCAGCTGTCGTCGAGGTTGTTGTCGTTGAACCAGTAGCGGTCCATCTTCACGCCCGACGGGTTCACGGCGAACTCGTACGCGGTCCGGTGATCGTGATACGAGTCGATCAGGATGTGGATCCAGTCGCAGGGTGAATCGAGATCGCGCCGCGTGAGGTAGGTGACGATCTTGTCCGGCTCGGTGTCGTAGGCGCGGACCTTCACGAACAGCGTGGTCGCGTCGTAGGCGACGCGGAACTCCGTGCGCTGGCTGGGCTCGCCGGCGTCGTGCGGCTCGCGCTGGACGAACGCGTCGACGGGCGCGGCGGTCTGCCAGACCTCGTCGCCCAGCTCGCCGCTGGCCCGGACCGCCCTGGCGGACGTGATGGCCACGGCATCCACGCGCGCCGTTGCGGATGTGGCCGCTGCCGTCGTGAGCGTGAGCGCGAGCATCCCGAGAATCATGATGACTGGCGTAATTAGACGAGCGGTCGACCGTGTTGGTTGGCGAGAGGGAGGCGATCTCGATGGTATCGTACGCCAATGGCTTTTACGACGCTGATTTCCACTGCTGCTCTCGCTTTGTTCATCGACGATCCGGCGTTCGCGATCGTCGACTGCCGCTATAAGCTCGACGATGTGAGCTGGGGCGAGCGCGAGCACGCGTCGGCGCACATCCCCGGCGCGGTGTACGCCGATCTCGGCCGCGACCTCGCCGGTCCCAAAAGTGGGACGAACGGTCGCCACCCGTTGCCCGATCCGCGCGCGCTTGGGCTGTTTTTTGGCCGTCTCGGGATCACGAGCGGGCTCCAGGTGGTGGCCTACGACCAGAACAACGGGATGTACGCGAGCCGGCTGTGGTGGCTCCTCCGCTGGCTTGGGCACGACGCGGTGGCGGTCCTGGACGGCGGCCTCGCGAAGTGGATGGCCGAAGGGCGCCCGACCGGCAGCGGCGCCGAGCGGCGCGAGCCGCGAGCCTTCAGCGGTTCGCCGCGTGCCGGGATGGCCATCGGCGTCGACGCCGTCGCCTCACGCATCGGCTCGTCTGGCGCGCGGCTCGTGGACGCACGCGCGCCGGAGCGATACCGCGGCGAAACGGAACCGATCGACAAGACCCCGGGGCACATTCCCGGCGCGGTGAATCACTTCTTCCAGTGGAATCTCGACGAGGACGGCCTGTTTCAATCGCCGGAGGACCTGCGCGCGCGGTTCAAGGAGTCGCTCGGCGATGTGCCCTCCGGCCAGGTCGTCTGCTACTGCGGATCCGGCGTGACCGCCTGTCACAATCTCCTCGCGCTCGAACACGCCGGGCTGAAGGGCGCCACGCTTTACGCCGGGTCGTGGTCGGAATGGTCGTCCGATCCGCGGCGACCCGTGGAGAAAGGATAGATCGACGACACCGATCTTCGCGGTGTACTCCGCGTGCGATCGTGCGCGGCAGGAAGCGCGATACCCGATCACTCGATTACCCGATTAACATACGCCACATGAGTCATTCACCAGTGCGTGCGGCGAATCTTCCGGCGCCGGTTGGACCGTACTCGCCGGGCGTGTCGTTCGACCGGCTCATCTTCGTCTCCGGTCAAGGCGGCTACGAACCGTCGACCGGAACGATCGCGGACGATGTGGAACGGCAGACGGAGCAGTGCCTGAAGAACGTTCGGACGATTCTCGAAGCCGCGGGCTCGGGCCTGCAGCACGTCCTGCGCTGCGGCGTCTTCCTGATCGACATGCGGGAGTTCACGAAGATGAACGGCGTCTACGCGCGCATGTTCGGCGAGCATCGTCCCGCGCGCACCACGGTGCAGGTCGCCGGCCTGCCCGGCGAGGGGTTGCGCATCGAGATCGATGCGGTCGCTTATCTGCCATAACGCCAAGGCAGGCGAGCTCTGACACATGAGCGAGATCGAAGCCCCCGCGCCCACCGCGGACGCGAGCCTGTGGACCACGGTCCGCGAATCAATCGCGGGCTCGCATCGCGGCGAGTACACCGACGGCCCGATCGGTCGTGCGATTCTGCTGCTCGCGATCCCGATGGTCCTCGAGCTCGTGCTCGAGTCTGTGTTCGCGGTGGTCGACGTCTTCTTCGTCTCCCGCCTCGGCGCCGACGCGGTCGCCACGGTCGGCCTCACCGAGTCGATCCTGACCATCGTGTACGCGCTGGCGATCGGCCTGAGCGTCGGGGCGATGGCCACGGTCGCCCGCCGCATCGGCGAGCGCGATCGGGACGGCGCGGCACGGGCCGCCGTTCAGGCGGTCGTGCTCGGCGTGGTCGTGGCGGTGCCGATCGGCCTCTTCGCGTCCAGGTCCGCGGGGCGGCTGCTGACGATCATGGGCGCCACGCCCGACGTGCTCGCGCACTCATCGTACGCGGCCGTCGTCCTCGGCTTCAACGGCGTCATCGTGATGCTGTTTCTGATCAACGCGGTGTTCCGCGGCGCGGGCGACGCGGCGATCGCGATGCGCGTCCTCTGGATCGCCAACGCCATCAACATCTGTCTCGATCCGTGCTTCATCTTCGGTCTCGGGCCATTCCCCCGGCTGGGCGTCACCGGCGCGGCCGTGGCGACGACGACGGGGCGCGGCGCCGGTGTGCTGGTGCAGCTGTACTTCCTGTCGCGTGGCGACGGCCGCATCGTCATCCGCCGGAAACATCTGCGGCTCGACCTCCCCGTGATGCTGAACATGTTGCGGCTGTCTGGCAGCGCGGTGGGCCAGACGCTCATCGCGACGACGAGCTGGGTCGGCGTCGTCCGCATTCTGGCGTCGTTCGGCAGCGTCGCGGTCGCCGGCTGCACGATCGCGATCCGCATCGTGATGTTCGTGCTGCTGCCGTCGTGGGGGCTCTCCAACGCCGCGGCGACGCTGGTCGGGCAGAACCTCGGCGCCGGCAAGCCCGAACGCGCGGAAGCGTCCGTGTGGCGCGCGTGCCTGTACAACTCCGTGGTCCTCGGAGTCATCAGCCTGGTGTTCATCGTGTGGGCCGAGGGCGTGGTCGCGCAGTTCACGAGCGACCCGGCGGTTGCGCCGATCGCCGCCCGCGGCCTGCGCATCATCAGCGGCGGCTTCGTGTTCTATGCTTCCGGGTACGTGCTGTCGCAGTCGTTCAACGGCGCCGGCGACACCGTCACGCCGACGCTCATCAACCTCTTCTGCTTCTGGCTCGGCGAAGTGCCGCTCGCCTACCTGCTCGCGCGACCGCTCGGTCTGGGGCCGCCGGGCGTGTTCCGGGCCATCGCCATCGCGTTTTCAGTGATGACGCTCGTGAGCGCCTGGCTGTTTCGGCGCGGATCGTGGAAGCTGAAGCGCGTCTAGTAACGAAGATTCGCTCGCCGACGGATCGTCAGTCGGCGGTTTGAGGCCTCCACCAACGGAGCTGACTCCGTGCGAACGAAACAGACGAGGTCGCGCCGTAAAGTTTCGTTCCAGGCGAAGCTTTGTTACCTCTGCTGATGAAAAAAACGAAGGGCCGGCACATACGGCCGGCCCCTGAAAAAGCACGGGATCGAGAGCACCTGGCTGAGAAACGCTCAGTGCACGAGGACTGGCGACGCAGCCATCATCGGCGTGCGCGTGACGCGCCGGTCGCTTTCGAGAATCGAGTAAAGGACCTGATCGATATACTGGCCGTGGCAGAGAAACGACTTGCGCAGGATGCACTCCTGGACAGCGCCAATCTTCAGCAGCGCGCCGTTGCCGCGGCCGTTCAGGACCGCCGCTCGCGCTTCCAACCGGTTCACACCGAGCGTCTTGAACGCGAAGTCGATCACCAGCTCCGCACCGTCCTGGAACACGCCGCTGCCCCAGAACGCCGAACCAATCGCGAAGCCCCATTCGGCGGTGCCGAACCCGGCCTCGGTTTCGCGGATCTGAAAGATCCCGATTGCCGTGTCGAAACCGTGGAGGGTGACCGCGAAGCACGCATACGTGCCCACGATGCGCTGCCGAAGCGTCCAGGCGATGAAACGCTCGAACCCCTCGACCGTCGTGGGCGGCGGCGAGATGAATCGCGCCACTTCCTCGGAGGTGAGCAGCGTGCAGAGCGACGTCGCGTCGGACGCGCGCAGCTCCCGCAATACGACCTGCGTCCCACGCAACGTCGGCAGGCCCTGCCGCCAGTCGCTGCTGACGATCGGTGCGACACCAGGCCGCACCGGAGTGACTGCGACCGGACGCTGTACCGGCATGATGTCGAGCTCAACGCGGTAAGCCATCTTTTCCACGGTTAGATGCCTCCCTCCGGAACGGTCGTCGTCGTGGTTTCCCCGGTGATCAGATTGGTGACCGTCGTGGTCGTGATCCCGGTCACGGGATCCGTGACGGTTGTCGTCGTCACCTCGCCGAACTCCACGGCCACGTTCGGGAGCGGCTCGGTGGCGTCG
>Ga0137380_10005318_pt1 | contig 11431 bp, 12 predicted proteins | sample SagtaG_17_FD_104809 | JGI IMG/M metagenome (GOLD analysis project Ga0137380, IMG submission 104809) | Vadose zone soil microbial communities from Sagehorn Ranch, Mendocino, California, USA - Sage2_L_100_16 metaG | ecosystem: Environmental > Terrestrial > Soil > Vadose zone | place: USA... | reverse complement strand
GCACGATTGTCTTCTCCCGCACGGCGCTGACCGCGCCGGGCAGGCCTTTCAGCCCGTCGCAGACCAGCATGCACACGTCCCGCACGCCGCGGTTCTTGATCTCCGGGAGGACCCGCAGCCAGTACCTGGCTCCCCCCTCGCCGTCGCCGTGCTCGCCCGCCCACAGGCCCACGATGTCGCGCTCGCCGTCCACGGTGACGCCCAGGGCCGGGCAGACGGGCCGGTTGGCGACCTGGCCCTCGCGGATCTTCACGTGAATAGCGTCGATGAACACGACAGCGTAAACCAAGCCGGATCCAGCGGCCGGGACTGCCAGTCCGCCATGCCCTCCATGACCCGGTCGGTGATCGTGGTGATCGTCTGCTTCGATACCTCGGCGCCGTAGACCCCGGCCAGGTGCGCGGCGATCTCCCCGTGGGTCAGCCCCTTCGCCGACAGGGAAATCACCATATCCTCGACCCCGGTCAGCCGCCGCTGCCTTCTGGCGACGATTTTCGGGTCGAAGCTCGAATCGCGATCCCCCGGCACGGCGAGTTCCACCGGCCCGGTATCGGCGAGCACTGTCTTAACCCGGTGGCCGTTGCGGGAATTGCCGCCGTTGCGGCCCGCCGGGTCGTTCTTCTCATAGCCAAGGTGGTCATCGAGCTCGCCCTCCAGCGCGCCTGCTATCACCATCTTGGTCAGCTTGCCCAGCAGCCCGCCCTCGCCGGTGAGCTGCAGCCCGCCGGCCCGGGCCCGCTCGGTCAGCTCCCGCAGCAGCTGCTCGTCCGCTGCCGACAGCCCCGGCTCATCACGATCCTGGCGAGTCGTCACATCTGTCACTGGTGTCTCCCTACTTGTCAGGAGTTACACCGTTGAAATTACAGTCCCGCCCGGTACCCTGGGGGACCCGGACCGCCCATGGTTTACACGGGACAGCGGACAGGGGCGAGGCAGACGTGCACTTCGCCCCTGAGCACTTGCCGTTCCTTCCGCCAAGTCGCCGCCGCGCGGGTGCAAGTGACCTGTGACGGGACATCGTCGCTAGGTCAGGTGGCGGCGTCGCTCAGGGTACCGGTGATCGAGATCGGCAGCCTGCTGGTAAATGGCCTCCCGGCGGAACCTGGTCACCGGCTCGGTGCAGAACAGGGTCGCGGCGGCGCGGCGGCCGCAGCGGCTGAACTCGGCGCGGTTCGTCCTCGACATCCACCTCGGTACGGTGGCGCGCCGGCTGCGCCTAGGTCGGCGTAGATGCCGCCTACGCCAACGACCGTGACGACGACGCGCTGATCGAGCAGGCAAACGTGGAAGAGCGGGTGCTGCTGGCCTACATAGCCAGGACCCGTACACAATGCGATGTCAAGAAGGACGGCGCCATAACTGGCCGTTCTGTGTCCTTAACCATGCGGCGAAAGCACCACCAACCGCTCGCACATAGTCGGCGATCTCTGGAGTCGCACGGCGAGGTCGCTAGTGGTTCCGGCAACTCTGCATCGTGAACATGTGCATGACCAAGCTCCTGTCGAAGGCCTCGAACGTCAAAAGCGCAGCGACGAGAGGATAGTCGCGGCTTCTCGCGTCAAGGACGTGGCTCCAGAGAACGGGTCCACGACGAGCCGACACGCCGAGAGAAACGACGTCGTGGACGCACAAAGTTCGCTCCAGAGAATCGGCAGGCGCAGAATGATTCCTTCTGACGACCCTGGATGCGGTGACTGTCCGTGGTCGATCAATCAGCCGTCTATGCGCGCGCACTCGGGCTCGATATGTACTTCTCGCATGGAGCACGGTGTGCTTCCGGCGGAGCTCATAACGAGGTTTCGGGTTGCAGGTCTGGCCCGGGCCAGCGGCCGGATCGTGCCGCGGGGACACTGGTGGGGTGCTGGATGAGGCGGCCGTGGCCTGCTGGTGCGTAGTTTCCGGCGAGACCGAGGGCCGTAATGAGCGCGTCGTCAATCGCGGCGAGCTGATCAGAGTCGTTGTGCAACTCGGCCAGCTCGCGGGCCTTGCGTAGGGATGAGGTTGCCGTTTCTAGCGCGCCCTGGCGCGGCGCACGACGGCCTGCCTCGAGCACGCAGGACGCCGCCTCCTTACTCTGACCAGCCAAGCTATGAAGCTCGGCGACAAGCTCGCACCATGCGCCAGGCAGGCCCGGCCGCGTCTCCCTGATCACGGCGGACGCCCGGGTTGACAACCTCACCACGTCCGGTATTAGCAAATCGGCGAGAATCGCATGCCTTATGAGACTTTGGCGAAATTGAATACCTCGTCGTCCTGTGCAGATCTCTCGATCAACTGAACGTCGGCCGCCTGCCGCAAGGCCTCACGTACGGATGCCGCGCTCATCTCGACTACGGCCGGCAGGAGAGTCACGTTGAAATGCTCACCCAGGACTGCAGCTGCAGCCAGCACGTCGGCGGCGCGCTGCCCGAGCAAGGCAAGGCGTCGGTTGATCGATGTGGTCACTGACGTTGGCACACCGGTGGCCACGCCGTCATTAACACGCCAGCCACTTTCACTCTGTGACAACTGGCCTGAGGATACGGCCGCAGCCAGCATCTCCTCGACCACGAACGGCAGCCCGCCGCAGCTGGCCAACAGCGAGCTCAGCCCATCGGGCAGGTCGTCAGCACCTAGGCATGCGGCAGCCATCTTCCGAACCTCCGGCTTAGCCAGCCGGCCGAGCCGAAGGATCACCGCAGCACAGCACGACAAGAGCGCTTGCGATGTGTCCAGCGCGGGCGTTGGCTCCGAATCGCGGATCGTCGCTATACATAGGAGGGGCACTTCGGCCGCAGGCTCGGCAAGGACCTTGACGACGGCCAGCGTCTCGGGATCTGCCCATTGCAAGTCCTCAAGGAGCAGCACACATCTGCGTGTTGCTCCTTGAGTCATCAATCGGATGAGGGCGTCGCCGACCAAGTGAGGCGTAAGTTCGGCACCAATATGCTCTGCTTGGCTCCAGTCCGGCACCAGTCGGCCCAGTGTCGGGAGCCACTTGGCGACATCATGCGCTGTGGGCGACAGTCCTTGCCGGGCAGCTCGCATCAGCGCCTCCGCGACAGGCCGGTAAGCGAGGGGCGCGCTAGTCTCCACAGCCCGGCCGGTCAGCACCATCACGCCGCGTGCCGATGCCCGCTCGGAAAGTTCGCGACAAAGTGCAGACTTGCCGACTCCCGCATCGCCGGTGACGATCACCACGCATCCGGAACCGCGCTGAGTGCGATGCAGCGCTCCGTTAGTGTCCGCAGCTCCTTGTCACGGCCAACGAGGATCGGACAAAGTATGGGTTTCACCCACCGAGACATTACCAGTAGTAGTGCTCTAACTACCAAGAGCACCTACAGCTCGTAACGCGAATCAGCTATACAGTTGTAAATTTCATGACATCGCAATGCAGTTGGGCTACGCCCCGTCGATCGCCTTGAGAGCGGCAGGACGCATCGTGGCCGCGCGAACGAAGTTGCATGCTACGAAGCGTCACTTGCACCCATGGCGACAGTCGCGGAGGCTGTTCGTCTCATGCTTGAATGCCGGTCCGCGAGGCCGACGCCAGATGCCGAAAATCCTGGTAATTATGGCGATAACTAGCATAAAGTACCCTGTTGTGATGTGATGGCGTTCGGGGCTAGCGTGCTTGGACGTGGCGGAATGACTCCCGGTTGTGCTGTGCCTCTGCGGAGCGGTGTCTCCGGCGGGGCCGAGAAACATCTACAGGGGATCATGCGTGCGCAGCCGGAGCCACACGGCCGGTCGGGAGGTCGGGTGGCGGTCGAGGACCCCGGCGGTAAGGCGCGCTTCGGCGAGTTGTTTGCTGTGGGCGAGTTCCGGGCCCTTTGGTTCGCTCAGATCGGGTCGGTGCTGGGCGATCAGCTAGCCAGGGTTGCGCTGACACTTCAGGTCTACGGACGCACACATTCCGCGCTGCTGGCGGCGGTGACGTTCGCCGCCAGCGTTGTGCCTGTCTTCGTGGGCGGAGTTTTGCTCTCCGGTCTTGCCGACCGCTTTCCGCGTCGGCGAGTGATGATCGCCTGCGACATCATCCGGATGGCGCTCGTGCTGGCGATGATCCTGCCCCGGCTCCCGACGGCGCTGCTGGTCGCGTTGCTGTTTGCGGTGACGATGACGGGCGTGCCCTTCACCTCGGCGCGCGCGGCGATATACCCAGACGTGCTGGACGGCGACCTGTACGTACTCGGCACGGCGACGACGCTCACGACGTATCAGTTCGCCCAGGTCCTCGGACTGGCGCTCGGCGGCGCCGCGGTGAGCCTCGCTGGATTTCAGGGCGCTCTGATAGCAGATGCGGTCACCTTCGCCATCTCCGCGCTGATCACCGGCCTCTGGGTCCAGCCACGGCCAGCCGCTCAACCCTCGGAGGCGGCGCCGCCCTCGCGGGCCTCAGGTCTGCTGGCCGGCCTTCGCCTCGTCTTCGGGGTTCCTGCATTGCGGACGCCGATGTTGCTGGGCTGGCTGGCGGCGTTTTACAACGCCCCGGAGGCGATTGCTGCACCGTTGGCAGCTGGCTTGGGAGCCAGCGCGGCCGGCGTTGGCCTGATCCTGGCATCCGAGGCACTCGGCGCGTCTGTCGGGGCGGTCGCCTTCAGCCGACTGGTCAGCCCGGCACGGCGGATCGGCTGGATGCGGCCGCTCGCGATCGCTTCATGCGCGACACTTACCGCCTTCGCGCTTCGCCCGGATTTTCAGGTCGCCCTGGTGATCCTCTTCGCGGCCGGCCTTTGCGATTGCTATCAGATCGCCGCGGTCACTCTCTTCGTTCGCGCGACACCGGAGAGCCAGCGCGGCCGGGCCTTTGGCTTGGCGCAGGCCGGCATGAGCCTGGGTCAGGGCTCAGCGATGATCCTCGTTGGGGCGGCGGCGCAACGCCACGCCCCGGCGACAGTGGTGGCCATCGCCGGGGCGGTTGGCGTCGTCGCCGCGATTCTTATCACGGCACGCCACTTCACGGGCCGTAGCCCGACACGGTGACGGAGCTGCTTAGCCTCCCCAGCCGGTGGTGCGCATGGCCGCCCTCCTCTCCTCGTGTTCGGGACGCGCGGCACAGTTACGCCATCGCGGTCAGATCCGATCATCACGTTGTCACTGCCGCCTACGCGGCGTGATCATGATGATGTACCCGACACTTCACTCATAGTGACATAGCCAGGTGAGTGCCATCTACCCGGCTTATCAGCCAGATTAAGCAAGGATAGATGCATCTATCGTGCTGAGAGGACCATGGATTGGGCGCGGTGCGCTGGCAGAAGTAGCCTTGGACTTGCGGCGAGGACGCTTGAGGCTCCGCAGGGTGCAGCGCAAGGTCCGGGGATGGTGATCCTGCGCCGCCGATGACGGGGGATCACGGCTAGCTCTTCGTGTGCGGGTTCCACACGGCGCGGCTGCTGGAACCGCAGCATTTTCGGCGAGCGGCAGGGGGGTACATGGGAGGCGCTCGGCGAAGTGCGCGGATTCGCCGAGCCTGCCAGCGGGTGACGCGCTTCCGGTGGCCGTGGCAGCTCTGGGACCTCCCACGCTGGCTGACTGCCTACGTCATCACAGTCGTCATGGCCGACGCGATTGTCATCGGGGTTGCCGGATACCTGTTGTTTCCCGGAGTGCGAGTCACGCAGTTGCTGCTGTTCGCCGCCCTGCTCGGATGCGACGCGGCGACAGTTGAGATGACACGGAGCCGGGGCGAGACTGCCGGCTTGATCAAGGACACCTACGCCGTCTGGGAACTCCCGGCCGCAATCTTGCTGCCGCCGGTCTTCGCGCTGCTCGCCCCCATCCCGCGTATCGCGCTGACGCAGTGGCGTATCCGGCAGATCGCACCCCACCGGCGGGTATTCACGGCAGCCGTGATCAGCCTCTCCTACGGAGCGGCTAGCCTCACCTTCCATTTGCTTGGCAGCCACCTTGCCCGTATAGCGGCCATCGCCGATGGCGCAGCCGGGCAGGTGACGCTCCGGTGGCTGCTGGCTGTGGTCCTCGCCGGGGTGATTGCGTGGGCGGTGAATAACGTGCTGATACTGCCTGCAATCAGGGGGTCCGACCCGACGGTGCGCGTTCGCGATGTCATCGCAACTCGCGAGGGCGTCCTGAACGATCTTGCCGAACTCAGTGCGGCCGCACTGGTGACGGTAGCCATCTTCTTCAGCCCGTTCTCGCTGGTGCTGGCCCTCCCGCTCGTGATAGTGCTGCAGCGCTCATCGCTTCATACACAGCTCCTCAGCGACCTGCGCCTGGACGGTAGGACGGGCCTGCTCAACGCTGCCACCTGGCGCAAGGAAGCCAGCGCCGAACTAAACCGGGCAAGCCGGACACGTTCGCGCGTGGCGGTGGCTCTCATCGACATCGATTACCTGAAGACCTTCAACGACGCCTACGGGCATCTGGTCGGCGACAACGCCCTTGCGATAGTTGCTGACCTGCTGCGAAACCTGCTTCGCGAGTACGACATCGTCGGCCGCTTTGGCGGTGACGAGTTCGCGGTGCTTTTCCCGCAGACCGATGCTGACCAGGCTCGCGCGGCCATGGACCGGCTGCGAGCTCAGATCGCCAGCACGGTCATCAGCCAAGGAACCGAATCGAGGGACCCGCAACTGCACTGCACGGTGTCGGTGGGGCTGGCTGCCCTTCCAGGCGAGGCCGCCTCCCTCACCGACATTCTTGCGTTGGCCGATGCTGCGCTCTACCAGGCAAAGAACGCCGGCCGGGACCGGGTGGCCGTGATGACCGAGAGCGGGCAGGGGATGTCGATGAGCCGACCGGACTAGGCAGAACCTGAACCTCCCCTAGCTGCCCCTAGCATCGAGTTGATTGATCACTTACAGTGCATACGAGATAACTTTAAGTTAGGAAGTGTTTCAGGTCATGGAATCGTGTTGTCCGGACGTCGTCGGCCCTCAGCCGGATACTGGCACGTGAATCAGCGCGCCAGGTCCGCAATTCCCGTCGGCATCGTCAACTCCGTGCAACGACGGCTCGCCGGGCTGAGCCCGGAGGCCGCCGACGTCCTGACTGCGGCCGCCGTCCTGGGCAACCAGTTCGACTTGAGCTTGCTTGGCCGCCTGGCGGGCGTGGGCGAACCAGCCGCGATCGATGCGCTGAACCAGGCTTCCGGCGTGCAACTCGTGGAGCCGTGCACCGGCAGCCAGCCAGAGTTCAGGTTCCGGCATCCGCTGATCAGGGACGCGATCGTGTCCGACCTGCGCCCGCCCGACCGCGCTGCCCGTTCGGGCCGTGCTGCCGCCGCGATCGAACTGGCGCACCCCGACCTACCCGGATATTGGTGCGAACTCGCGCTTGAAATGTACGAAGCTGCGGGCGAGACAGTGAAAGCCGCCGAGCTGCGGCTTGAGCTAGGTCGCCGGGCACTGCAGCACGGCGCGTTTGCCAGTGCTACTGACGTGCTTACCAAGGCCAGGACGTTGCTGGAGGGTGCGCGATCGGTGCCTGACCGGCTATTGGTTGATGTCGACAACGCCATCGCCAGGGCATTCGAGCTGACCGGCGATACGACCCGGTTGATTCCCGCCGCCGACCGCCTGATCGCCGGCCTAGACCGGATCGGTGCAGATCAGCTGTGGAGAGCACACGTCCACATCCGGATGGCCCGCGCGTTTTCGGAAGTCCATCCGCCCAGGACTGGCCAGCACCTCGCATTGGCCCGCTCCATCGCGGACTCCGTGCAGAACCAGGCACTGACCGCAAGGCTGGATGCCGTCGCAGCTCGCTGCGCGTTGGACGCGGACAGGCCCGAAGCCGCGATCGAGCTCGCGGGCCGGGCGCTGGCACCCGCGGAAACCGCAGGACTGCGCGGCTGGGCTGGCGAAACGGCATTTGAGGCGCTGGAGACGATCGGCCGGTGGGCACAGCTGAACGGTGATCTTGAGGCGGCCACCGAGGCATTTGAACGGGCTCACCAGATCGCCACTACCGAGCGACGGCCCATCCTGCGGATCCGCGCCAAGCACCAGATCGGGATCGCCCAGGTCCTGGGTTCCGGAGCCACCAACGAGCTTTCCGAAGCCAGAAATCTGGCTGCTGGGGCGGGCGCGATCTCCACGACGGCCCTCATCGATCTTCAGCTGGCCACGGCTTGGAGCGTCGGCCAAGATCTGGACCGCGCGCTGAGCACGGCGCGCTCATGCCAGCAGACAGCGAGCCGTATCCGCCATCGTCGGGTCGAAGCCATGGCCTGGTGCGTGCAGGCAAGCGTCGCCGGCCTCCGGCGCGATCCGGACGAGACTGAACGCGCCGTCGGCCAAGCCGAGCTAGCGCTACCCGATGACCCGGAGGTACTCCTTGTCACCTGGGGACAGGCGAGGGCTGCCGCGTCGCTGTTCGTAAATGACATATCCCGCGCGCGCGCGGAGTGCAACAAGGGAATCTGGTACGGGCGCGCGGCCAGACAGCGCGCGCCACGATACGCATGGGGATTCTGGGCAATCCTCGAGGCCGTCGGCGACCAGAAGGGGCAGGCTGCGCTCGATGAGGCCCGGGCGGCAGGAGCGATAGGGTCCTTCAACGACGGATTCCTCGGCTATGCCGAGGCTGTACTGCAAGGCCGGGACGGTCACAATCAACGCGCCACGGAGCTGGCCGAGCGAGCCAGCCGGAACCTCGCGGCCTTCGCACCATGGTGGGACCACCTGGCCCGGCGCCTCGTCGCGCCCTGCGCACTCGAACACCGATGGGGCCAGCCGGTCGCGTGGCTCCGGAGCGCCGCCGCGAACTTCCGGAAAACCGGCCATGACGAGCTGGCTGTCTCCTGCCAGGCAATGCTTCGCCACACCTAGCCGAGCCTTTTTCCAGGCAGCGGGCGCCGCGAGGCATCTGCCGTCAGGCAGAGTCAACCTGCGAGCAGAGACTTGAGTCGCCGGCGGCGCCCGGAGTGACTGACCTGGTCATATCAACCATGTCGGCTTCGTGGGGACCGTGCAGGGACACCTGATTTGTCGCGATGCAGCGCGATGATGGCGGACTTCAAGCGGCCCCCGACATGGTTGCGCACAATCGCGGCGTCGGTCACTGTAGCCGCCGGCGTGGTGGCGGAAGCTGATCGTGTCGGCTGAGCCGCAAGCTGAGGTCCAGGCGTGCAGGTTGCTGGCGGCGGTGTCCCTGGCGGCCGATACCGGGATGGGCCTGCCGCTGGAAAGCGGCTCGCGGTGTGCCTGGTGGAGCGACCGGCGTTTCGCAGGCGCGAAGAGTGGCTCTATCCCGCGCTGGTCGGTACCTGCACGCGCCGACCCTGCTGCCGGGCTGGCCGGAGGAGCCAGCCGCCGACGCGGTTTAACTGGGCATCTGCGGGCTGTGGACTGACCGAGGGAGACAACTCCGTAGAGGCTCCAGTAGGTGCCGATGCCGCCCGGGGAGCGAGGTGTGTCCCGGCCCCGCGCCGCGGCCGTCCTCAGGGGAGCCAAACAGGGAGCGCGGATTCCAGTGGCGGGTTCTAGTCAAGCAACACGGACGGACTTTCGGAGGCTAGCACTACGGCGAAGAGTTGGGCTGGGGTCCGGTTGCCTAGGACGCGCCTGCGCCGGTTGTTCAGTTCGTTCTCGACAGCGAGCAGATGCTGCGGCGAGTGGACACTCAGGTCGGTGCCCTTGGGGAAGTAGTCGCGCAGGTGATCTTCAGCGCGAGTCGGGCTGGCTGCAGAGTCTGCGCCAGGGCAGGCTGACGCTCACAGCGGGTGTGTGGCCGTAGCAGCGGCAGCGAGGCGTCAAGGGCGGCGCTGGTGCCTGCTTAGGCGGTGGGCGGCCTGGGATTAGGTCATTCGCCTGATGCGGTGAGGCACGTCTTACGACGATCCTGTAGTGCAGGACCCAACCGAGGTCATGTTTCGAGACCAGGAAGTCTGTGCTGTGTGTGCCGCCGCCTATGCCGACCACCGCGTGGAGATCGAGGAAGACGTCATCCGGCTCCGGCCATCGGCGCGGCGGGAACGGTCCGCTGACCCTGAGCAACGCAAAGGAACGAGGGCGCTCCGATGCTAGGTACCGGATTCCCCCGGGCTGATGCCGAGAATGATTTCCTCCGGGCTAGGCGGCGTCAGTTCCTGGCCGCGCTGGCGAACCGTCTGCGCGATCGGCCGGCGGACAGCGGCCGCCTCGTGCCGCTCGATGAGATCGTCGGCTCACTGGGCTCGCGCGGCCAGCGCCAGCTGGGGCTGCAGACAATCCGGCTCGACACGATCGTCGGCACCGCCGGCGCGCGGCGCGACTTCGACCGCTGCTTCCGGCCCACCTCTGGCCGGGTCCGGTCCCGCTGGGAGCGGCTGGCGCTGGCCCAGCGGCGCGGCGAGGCGATCCCGCCGATCGAGGTCTACCGCGTGGGCCATCGGCACTTCGTCAGCGACGGTCACCATCGGGTATCTATCGCCGCCGCGACCGGTCAGCAGCTGATCGACGCCTACGTGACCCAGGTGCTCACCACGGTGCCGCCCCGGACCCAGACCGCCTGGCCGCCCCGCTGCTGGCGCTGACAGCGGCGCGCTGGCCCCGCGGGATGCCCCAATCGGAGCTACTGGGCAGCATTTGCAGGGCAATCACGCTCCGTGGGAAATGCCTTGGCGCGTTGACGCACGCGAAGCCGCCTCGTGTGACAGTTGCGTGCGGGCTCTGGGGCGTCGGCCAGCGCATACAGGAGATTCTGCGCCTCCCAGCCACGGCGAACTCGTCAACCAAATGCGCGCCTGATTCGGCGATTTGCGTATAGTGGCGGCGGTCCCGGCTGATCGTGCGTCACTCACGGTGACAACCCGGCCTGTCACAGCCTCTTCGAAACATTCGGAGCGGCTCGCGGCTGTTCTTGTGGCATGTCGATCTCGGCGGCAGGTCACGCAATGACATTCAGGAGCATCATCGAGTGCCCTTGGTTGCGGCCAGGCGCCGACGATCACTGGGGAGACTGCGCGTGAAGAGGAGTCATCCGCGCATTCCAGCCATCGTCGTGCTGGCGGTCACCGCGGTCGCTGTCCTTCTCCTGATCGTGTTGTCGCTGCGCTATCCGGCCATCGTCCGTCTGCCCGGTGCCGCGATCGTCCTGATCCTGACGGCGATCATGCTGACCGGATACGCCGCCGGTGCCGTCTGGACGCTGCGGCAGCCGCCGGCAGGACAGCGCACCGGGCTCGCATTCGGGGTCGTTGCTGGCGCCATGTGGTCGGCCGAGATCTGGTGTGGCGGACCGGGCAGGCTCAGTCATTCCGCCGAGCAGGCGGCCGCTCGCATGACCGGACCGTGGGCCCTGGACCGCCTGCGGCTACCGGACGTACGAGACTCGGTCGGCCTGGCCACGCGGGCGGATCGTCGTCTTCCTTCCGATCGCGGGAGGAATCATCTGGCTATGCACCAAGCGCAGAGACGTTCTAGCCGCCGCGCGCCCCTAGCGCGCCCGGGCGGGTAGCTCGCGCCTCGGCCGGTTACGCGGCGCTGGTGCGATGGCGCGG
>Ga0137380_10005315_pt1 | contig 11434 bp, 13 predicted proteins | sample SagtaG_17_FD_104809 | JGI IMG/M metagenome (GOLD analysis project Ga0137380, IMG submission 104809) | Vadose zone soil microbial communities from Sagehorn Ranch, Mendocino, California, USA - Sage2_L_100_16 metaG | ecosystem: Environmental > Terrestrial > Soil > Vadose zone | place: USA... | reverse complement strand
GCCGGGATTAACGAGCAGCAAATGCTCGCAGGAAACCTGTTCAACCGGATGGACCTGTTCGCCTCTCCCCACACCCATTGCAGTGCCTCCGATCAAAAAGAAAGGCACGTCGGAACCGAGCGCCGAAGCAATTCGAGTAAGCTCGCGTTGATCGATTTCAAGCCGCCACAGTTTGACCAATGCCAAAAGGGTAGTTGCGGCGTTCGAAGACCCGCCACCCAGCCCAGCCGCTACGGGAATGCGTTTATCGATCTCAATCCGCGCCCCCTTTGTAGTGCGCGCAGCTTCGCGCAGCAACGTCGCAGCTTTAAAGACCAGATTGGTCTCATTACAGGGAACCCGCAGATCGTCGCAAGCTATTTCGATTGCGTCGTCGCTCTCGGTAATTCGAAGTCGGTCGTGAAGTGAAACAGTTTGATAGATCGTTCGAAGCTCGTGATAGCCGTCGTCACGCTTGAAGAGTATGTCGAGAGTCCAGTTGATTTTGGCGTAGGAATTAACTTGAAACAAGGAGGACATTCTTGAGCGTGATCATCAGACTGATCGTCGCTTCTTGGGGCGGGTCGACGAGCGCAATTATGGTTTGAGGAAAATCTCAGTGAAAAAAACTGTCCCGTCCGAGCCAATCCATGCGCCGATTGCAGTCAGCCGGTAATCCGGATCAAGAATATTCGCGCGATGGCCGGGACTCTCCATCCATCCGTGAAGGCTCGCTGCTACCGGATTGATGTAGCCGTTGGAATAAGCGAGGTTCTCACCCACCATTCGCCACTTGATGTCCGCTTCGCCAACTCGCTCGCGAACCGTTCGCCCATCGGGATCATTGTGCGAAAAGAAATGCTCTTCCGCCATCCGCCGGCTGTAGTCGCGAGCTACCGGCAGTAAGCCTTCATAAAGCTCAAGCGGCAAGAGATGTCGAGCGCGCCGCACCCGGTTCACTTCGTCCAGGCACTGCTGCTCGAGAGATTCGATCTCTCGAATGCGGCGACTCGAGATGCGGGGCGCCGACTCATCCTCATCTGCAACCGTCGCGTCGCGCGGAGAATTTCTTGTGCTGCGAGCCTTGGAACTGCCGCGAGCCACTCCGGTGCTGCCAGCGACTCCTGCCCGCTTCTCTTGCGAGTAGACCCGTTGGGCGGTAAACGGAGCTAATGCCAGCAGTATCGTCGCGAGCGTAAGGAGCGGACCAGGTTTGATTCGCATACTACCTTCGGGGTCTCAAACTGCTTAGATTTCAGACGCCTCAGAGTTCAGATCATGAGTTTAACCGAGATTCGAAAATCGCGATACATGTTTTTCTAAATATCAAAGCCTACTTCCTTCCCAGCTTCTCCTTGATCTTCTTCATCTCTTCCGGGTCAGTCGAGAGCTTGAGCGCATCTTCCCACTTGGCGCGAGCCTTGTCCATCTGGCCTTGCTTCTTATACAGGTCGCCGAGGTGATCGTGAATCGTTGCTGAGCGCGCTTGATAAATCACTGCCTGCTCCAGGTACTTCTGCGCCTCGCCAAGCTTGCCCTGCCTATACAACAACCACCCCAGCGAATCAAGGAACGAGCCGTTAGTAGGCTCGATGTTCACCGCGCGACGTATCAGCGCCTCAGCTTCAGGCAGTCGCTCGTTGCGATCGGCGAAGAAGTAACCGAGGTTGTTCAAAACCGTCGCATTATCAGGATCAATCTCGAGCGCCTTTCTTAACGTCGCTTCGGATTCTTTGTACTTCTTCTCACGGTCTTGAACGCTGGCGAGAGTCACAAGCGGGCCGATGTCGTTTGGCTCGATAGCGACCGCTTTGCGCGCGCTCTCTTCAGCTTCCTTCACCTGGTTGGCATCCAGTTGTACGCTCGACCAGAACAGATAGACGTCAGCGTCATCAGGCGCATCTTTCAACATCGATTTCAGCGTTGAATCGGCGGTCGACGTTTCGCCGAGTTTTCCGGCCGCCTGCGCACGCAGGAACTTGAACGACCTCTCGTCGGGAAATCGCGCAGCAGCCTCGGTCGCCGCCGCGAGCGCTTCTTTGTATTTGCCTTCGTTGATCAGCGTGTCGACGATCAATTGGTCAGCGCGAGGGCGGTCCTTGCCAACGACCTTCTTCATCCGCTCGAAGGTTTCCATCGCCTTGTCGCGCTTGCCCGCCATTCGGTAAGCCACGCCGATACGTTGAAGCACCACCTCGGCGGCCTGCTTGTCTTGCTCGCGGCCGCCGACTGTTCCATCAGGATTTACGATCGATGTCAGCGCTTCTTCATACGATGAGATTGCTTTGTCGAATTGAAGCATCTCCTCGTAGGTCTCACCCAGCGAGAACAACACCTCGAGGCTTTCCGATACGTCCTGACCCTTAAGAGCCGATTCGAGAAGCCCGGCAGCTTCTTCTCGCTTGCCGGTTCGCCGCAGCACGATTGCTTTATACTTGACTATATTCAGATAAACCGGCGTGTCCTTGCGAACAGCCTTCATGACCGGATCGAGCACCTTGTTCGCTTCCTCGTAGCGACCCGCGTAAACCAACGCCTCGGTGTAGTCGAAAAACAACGGCGAGCTGATCAGCGTGCCGGTTTCGTCATCCTTGTCTTCCTTGTCATCGGAAGGTTTGGGTTTGGGCTTGGTCTCTTTGCCAGTCGTATCTTTGATTCCAATAGCCTTCTTGTAAATGTCCAGGGCTTCTTGTGAGCGACCGATTCGCAATAGCGACTTAGCCAACAGCCCCGCATACTGAGTCGATTTCGGGTCTATGTCGTAAGCCTTGCGCGACGCCGCCGCCGCTTCGCGGAATTTGTTCTTCTGAAAGTAAAGCATCGCAAGCTGAAAATGCGCGCGGTCCGCGGTCGAGCTGCCCTCAGAAACCCGCTTCAACGCCTCCAGCGCCTTGTCGGGCTCGTCAAGCGTGTAATACAGCTCACCGATAACGGCAAGCACCGGCTGCTCTTGATCGCCCACTTCGATCTTTGCGCTTGGGTTCAAACGCGCGACTTCTTCCAACTCCTTGAGCGCCGCGCGAGCCTTTTCCTTTACCGTTGTCGTTCCAACGAAGGTCTGCGCCAGGTAGATCCGCGCGAGCAATTTGCGCGCGTCGAGATTATCCGCCGCCAGCTTCATCGCTTCCTGAGCTTGCGTCTCGGCATCGATGACGTTTCGGTTCTTCAAGTACAAGGAGCCGAGCGCGATTCTCAGCTCGACCGATTGCGGGTCCAGCGCCAGTGCTTCTTTGTAAGCCGACACCGCTCCGGAGTAGTTTCCTGTTTGTTCGAGCCGCTGAGCCTCCAGGTACTTCTTCAGCGCTTCCGCGCGCTTGTCAGTGCTTGTCTGTTTGTCTTGTGCCCTGAAAGTGGCTCCTGGAGCCAGTTTCGCGTTCGCGCTGCCGGCCAGCATCATCACCAGAACGAGAACTGCGCTGGTTGCCATTTTGTCGTTCCTCAAAATAAAGTTCCTTCCTGTTGCGCCCGTCTAAAGTGTCCGGAATTAGTGTGCGCCTCTTTGATCAAACTATCAATACTCACGCTCATTCCTCACAAGCCAAGGGGGCTTTCGCCCGGCATCGTTGCGGAGAAATAATCTACGGCTCGCTGCCAAGCCGTACGCCGCGGGTAGTTATACAAAGAAACGATCAGCCCGACTATGCCAAGCCTTATGACGTCGTTCTGATCTCCGCCGAAGAAGACAACCGCCAGCGCCAGCACTCCTATTATTTCCGCAATAGCGGCGGCGATGATCGTCACATTCAGCAGATGCTTGATTAATCCTTCGACTCCTCGACGCGCAGCTACGATCTCAAGCCTCGCGCTGTGCAACTGCGCGCGTCGAAACACAATCGAGCCGATTGCCAGCAACGCCGCTGCTGCGTAGAACGGAATCGGCAACTCCGCTTGCGGTGTTGCGCCCCGACGATTCAAGATGAGCAACCCGACGCCGGTGTAAATCACAATGCTCAGCGAAAAGGCCAACACCAACGTGAGAACGGTCTTATGAGCGACGGCGACGCGATCGCGCAACTGTTCGGAGCTTCGGGTCACTCTTTCGACCCCTTCACGAGCCGCCCGTTCTCGAATACGATGTCGTCCTCAGTGCCGCTCTTGCCGTCTGGTCCCGAGCTGGCCAGCCGATAGCTGGCGGCCGTGCCCCTGTAATCCAACTCATGCGACCAGGCATCAAGCCTGAGGATTGTATTCATGTAGCGCGGGGTAAGCTGATCGATCAGCGCCGCTCCGGTCTCGGCTCTCACGTACGAACCGGTTTCACGGCGATACGCTTCGAGCGCAGTGGCTATCGTGCGAAGCTCTGCGGTTGTTCTCAACGCCTTCTCTTTTTGTATCGCAGTCTGAATAAGCTCGATCGACTCCCACTGACGGTCAGCCGTGCGAACCTCAACCGCTTGCCACTTGCCGTCTTTGTCAGTTGTGAATCTGAAAGCAGCATCGAACTGAGCCTCGACGATTGCCTCGCTACCGGGACCGTGGCTGATATGCTTTATGTGGACGCGATCAGGCTTGTCGAAGCCTAACGCTTGCGCGATTTTTTCGCGAGCCTCACGCGCGCCAAGCTCTCGGGCGAAAACGGCGACCGCTACGAATGACAGCGCTACCGCGATCGCTAGAAGCGAACGCCAGGTAAGTTTCACGGATGATTCCTCCGGTATGGGCACGGGGAGCTGTAGCTGTAAACCTCGTCAGCTAGTCAAGAATGGTAACAAACGCGCGTTTGCGTTGACAATAATTCTTCTAACTCGGCTCTCTCGGAGGATCGTTACCGCGTGAAGCGATTGGAGGGCCGAAATGATCCCAGCCCTCCGATCGTTAGCTTTGCTGTGTCATACGGGTGGGACTAGTGCGGGTTGATTCGTTGGGCCTGTTGCAGCTGCCCCATCAACTGCTGCATCGCTTGCTCAAGGGCGGCGATACGCGCATCCATCTCGGCATTCTGCTCTCTCAGTGTAGCGTTCTCAGCCTTCAGCAATCTGAGCTCTGCATCTTTCTGAGCGAAGTCCGTATGCTGCTCTTGAATAGCTTTGATGATAACAGGGACCAGATCGCTGTAGCTCATCCCCAGAGGGGCGAACCGATCCGAGCTTCTCTGGATCACTTCAGGAATGACCTTTTCAACTTCTTGAGCGATCAGCCCCAGATGAGGTGCGACCGTCGTTGTTATCTTTCCACTGGAAGCTGACCGGCCGCAACTGCAGCACTTCGCGCAGACCATAGTGGAGATTGCCGCGCATCGGAGGTTTGAATCATGCCATTGACTGCAAAGACTGCTGTCCAACGATTCATGGCATCGCCGAGGCCAAACGAATTGTCGGCGTCGGGGCCGACCGCGCCAGCCACCTGTAATTTGAAAGTGGTGGGCGCACTAGTGCCGATGCCGACGTTGCCGCTGTCGAGGATCGAGAAGCGGCTGGCTGGGGCGGTGCGGTCGATGATCTCAAACCTACCGTTCGATGATCCCTGGGAGGATTGCAACGTCCACTGCCGCCCGCCGCTGTCTGAACTCTGGATAGCGATCTCCTGATCGCCGGCGCCGAAAACGTGCAGATGTTTGCTGGGCGCGGTCGTGCCGATGCCGACGCCCCCCGCGGCGCGGATGAGGAATTGGTCGTTGGCGGTGGAAGCGAAATCAGCATTGGTCGAATCGGCCCAAACGAAGGCGCCCTGATGATTGGCTTTGGCGCGGCGTCCTGCCGCAAGGCTGTAATCGCCCATAGCTGTGTTTGAGCGTCCGCCGGGCACAGTGCTGAACTGGCCACTCGCGGTGTTGAGTTCGCCGCCGCTCACGGTGCTGCCATCGAGACTCGCGGTGTTCTCATCGCCGCCGCCCACGGTCGCAAAAAAGGCATTGTCCAGTGTGGCGTTATCGTTCCCGGCGCGATTACTCCACCCGCCGCCGACAGTCCCGAACCAGTCGGTTACGCGGTTGCTGCCGTTGACCGTGAGATCGTCGTTTATCAATGTCTCGGGCGACACCGTATTTTGCCCCTTGCGATTTCCGCCCGAAGCCTTGCCTAGCTTTATTGGTTTGGGGCTCTGTCCGGTTGTTGGTTGTCCGGTGGTGCCTTTGGCGGAGTCGGCGGCAAAGGCCGCTGTCGTCTGGATCGTGCCGTCTGGAAACATGATTCCCTGGCTCGCTCGGATCAAGCCATCCACGTCGAGCCTGACCTGCGGGTGTGTGATGCCGATCCCAAGATTCCCTTCCGGGCTCAATCGCATCTGCTCGATGTCTTTGCCGCTGAAGAAGTCTCCGATGCGAAACGACAGCGCCCCTCGGCCTCTTGTGATCAGCCCTTCTTCTCCGTTGTGAGCAATGACTGTTGTCGTGCGGTTCTCATCTTGGGTGAGTACGGTCAACGAAGCGTTCTCTTCGATTGGTCCGACTGCTTGCGCTTGCTGCGCGGTAATCTGCGAGGTATCCAAACGCTGCAAGCTAGCAGATAGCTTCTCAACCGTCACTGAGCAAATCGATTGAGTAAGCTTCCCTGATAAACTCTTAACCGTGACCACGCACAGGTACGAGTCGTCGGCGAGAGGCTCAGCTTGTCCGTCCTGCAAGTGCCAGTCAAGCACGTTACCGCCGCGCACCTCGTTGTCAAAGAGTTTCCTGCCCGTCCAGTTGTAGACCTCGAGCCTGATCTGCACGACGGATGAGTGAGCGGTGAATCGGACTCGTTCGCCCAAGGCAGACGCGGTGATGGTCGTTCCAGAACTCTTGTCGATCTTTGCAGTCCCGGTCTGAGCCGCAGCAATTGAAGAGAAGATAACCAACAACAGGCTCGAACAAATCGCTTGTGCCTTCAACATGACAGTTCCTCCGTAGAAGCTTCTGTTGCGGAAGGGGAGAGGGAGCTTCTTGATTGTGCGAATATCCGCCGCGACGCGGCCTGAACTTACGCGCTGTTTTTTAACACGTGCCAGGACGTGAATTCAAGCGCCAGACGCCAAGATTGATCTCGAACGTTGACACCACGACAAGCGCTGGATAACATCGTCAGGCAAAGGAGGGGACCACATGCTCATTTCCATAATCGGCGCGCTGATAATCGGTCTCATCGTCGGCGCGATTGCGCGCTTTCTGGTGCCCGGTCGCGATCCAATGGGTTGTTTCGCCACCGCGCTCCTCGGAATTGCAGGGTCGATAGTCGGAGGATTGATAGGAAGCGTGATCTGGCCTACAACTGCAACGAGCTACACTCATCCCCATCGGTTGCTTCACTTCTTGCTGGCGGTAGTCGGGGCGGTCGTAGTTCTTCTGTTATGGCGCGCCATAACAGGCCGGCGTGCTTGAGAATCACAAGTCGAAAGCCAATTGATATAGGCATCGCAAACGGCTTCTGAAGTACAAAGCAACGCGGTCGATTTGAAATTTCCGATGCGCAGCTTTGTACCGGCCGAGTGCAAATCTATCCCACTAGTCCCTAAATCCCAACCATCAGACGCTTTCTAATTCGCTGCCCAATACGGGATCATATTTCTCTTAATGGTGCTTGCTACCCCCAAAGAGATTGGCACGAGCATTGCTGTAACCGATTATCGATCTTTTGCTTCGGTTTTGCTCGTATGGTAGGTAGTCGATACTGAAAGGTGTGATTGATAAGGACTTAGACTGCAGCTTCGAGGAGAAACTATGCTGACGATCATTGCAGCGATAACGGTTGCGGTTGCCCTGGCATGTATTGTTTTGATGAGAGGACGGAACGCTGATCCGTCGCAGTTGAACGAGCCGCGTACAGCCTTGCTGACGGTTGGAGTCCAAATAATCTGCGGCAACTGTTCGGGCGAAGGAGATCACGCGATTAGAACTTATTTGGATCGGCGCGGTAACTGCTCGCAATGCGGCGGTCGTAGCTATCTGCTTGCGTCATCGGTCGCCGCAAACAGCGCGGTGTTGAGAGCTGCGCGTCTGAGAGAAGCGCATTTCGCACGCCAGGGCCGTGTGATTCCGTTCGCCTCGCGATCGGAAAGAATAGCCGTCTAGAGATCTGCACGAGTGAAGTAGCAAGAAGGTCCTCGACCTGAGGACCTTCTTTTCTTTTTTGGTCACAGCGTAGCCGATGGGTAATAAGTGGTGAGCAGCCTGTAACCACCCCGGCTTCCTCACGTCTTATCCAGCATTCGCTGATAGTCTTCCGGCAAATCGCAATCTTCGAGCACCGCCGGGCTTGAAACTTCGACCCGCGCGATCAGGTTTGCGTGCGCGTGAACCACCTGCCGCAATCCTTGTTCGGAATCCATATCGAGAATTTCTTCTCGAAGACTGATATCGAAAAGGATCGGATGACCGTTCTTTCCTTCGTAAGATGGAATGACAATGAGGGGGTGTGACCGGTGTTCGTACGTTTGGATCAGTCGGTTGATGACGCCGGCGCCAACCTGCGGCTGATCAACAAGTGCGATTATGCACGCTTGCGAGACCTGCGAAACTGCTTCTACGCCGCGCTTGATCGATGAAGCCATGCCAGACTGATAGTCAGAGTTATGTACGAATCTGACGGGACGATTGCCGACAGCGCGTCTGACGTCCGGTTCGCGATGGCCGGTCACAATGATGACCTCACTGACGTGAGATTCGAGCAGGTTGACAGCACAAGTTTCGACGAAGGTCTTGTCGCCGAAGGGGAGTAACTGTTTGAACTCTCCCATTCGGCGCGACTCGCCCGCGGCCAAAAGCACTGCTGAAATCATAATCGAGCTAGATTATAGAGTCGGCCCGGCAGCCATCCAAGCGCACACATACTCGATTGTGGTAGACTGAGAGTTGATCCGAGAACAACAAGCGTGAAACAACTTGGCGTCGAGCAGCATCTAAACTGCGTCACGGTTTTTCGCGTCGAGGGATGTATCAATGTTGAACAGAGTTAAGAGAATAGTTGTAGCGATTGCAATCATAGCACTAGCCGTGATTTCTGCTAGTGCGCAAGATTTCGGCTTCACGGGCTCCAATGGACAAACCGTCACTCTTTCGAGCTTGCGCGGAAGGGTGATCGTGCTGATGTTCAGCGGTCCTCAGGACCCACAGTGCCGCGACGGGTTTAAGGCGCTCGAAACGCTTGCTGAACGGGTCCAAGGAAAGGACGTCGGGATCTACTGGGTGAACGTTGGCCCCACCGGCGACCCGTGCGGCGCAGCCAAGTCGGTTGTCCTGCTGCGCGATCCAACCCAGGCGGCCTTCAAGCGTCTCAGCGGGAAGAGCGGTCAACTTCCGACCATCGTCATTCTGGACCGCCAAGGCAACCCGGTTGGCCGGCCTCGCGGCGGATTCAATCCTAATTCCGACTTCGTCAACGACCTCGCTTCTGTTATCGACACTGCGCTGCAAAACAAGTAGTACCTGGGAGCGCAGGCACCTGCCTGCTGCCATAGCCACCAACCAGCAGTCCCTGGGAGCGCAGGCACCTGCCTGCTGCCATAGCCACCAACCAGCAGGCAAGGACGCCTGCGCCCAAACAAGCGATTGCTGGCATGAGTGCCAGACGCTCTGCTAAAAAGGAGCGATGACAAACGATTCTCGCGTCCCTTCGCTATTGTCATATTTTGATGATCGTCTTCCGGAGATGCTCGGTTTCGCCCGCTGGTTGGTCGAACAAGAGTCGATGTCGCGCGAACCCGAAGCCACGCGACGGATCGCCGAGAATCTCGGTGAGGCGCTCGGTCGGCATGGGGCGGCCATTGAACTGTTCAGCGACCCCGCTTACGGATCGACGCTGGTCGGGCGGTTCGACTGCGCTGACAAAACGTCGGCGGAAGACAAGCAGCTACTCGTCGTTGGGCACCTGGATACGGTATGGCCTCTTGGCACGCTCGCAACCCGTCCCTTCAAAGTCGAAAGCGATCGGGCGTTCGGACCAGGCATTTTCGATATGAAGGCCGGCGTGATGCTCGCCACTTTCGCCATGCGAGCAATCAAAGACCTCGGCCTGCGTACTCGGAGACCTGTCACGTTGCTGATGACTTGCGACGAAGAAACCGGCAGCCACTTTTCACGCAACATTGTCGAAGACGAAGCACGTCGCTCGCACGCTGCGCTGGTTCTCGAGCCTCCGATACCGGGAGGGACGGTCAAGACCGGGCGAAAAGGCGTCGGCGAATTCGAGCTGATAATTCGCGGCCGATCGGCTCACGCTGGCAACGATCCTCGAGCAGGTGTTAGCGCGATTACCGAGCTTGCTCATCAGGTCCTGGCGATCAACAAGCTGAACGATTACGCGCGCGGAACAACACTCAACGTCGGCGTCGCGCGAGGGGGAGTGCTTTCAAACGTGATCGCCGCGGAAGCTCACGCTTTCATTGATATGCGGTTTGCGACCGTCGACGAAGGCTATCGAATCACTGAAGAGCTTGCGAATCTGCAGCCGGTTCTTGACGGCGCTCGCATCCAAGTGCGCGGCGGAATAAACCGTCCGCCGCTCGTTCGGACGACCGAGGCCGGAGAGCTGTTTGGGCGCGCAAAGCGATTGGCTTCCGAAATTGGGTTAAACCTTAAGGAGGGCTCGGTGGGCGGAGGCTCTGATGGGAACTTCATTGCGGCTCTTGGCGTCCCTGTGCTCGACGGGTTGGGAGTGGACGGCGCGGGCGCCCACGCCGAGCATGAGCACATCATCATCAGTGATATTCCTCGACGCGCGGCACTGCTCACACGCTTGATCGAGACGATTTAAGCTTGTCGATTATTTCTGAGACTTGCGCATCAACTGAGTCGCTGCGACCATCCCAGTCACGACTCCAACAGCGCTCGTAACCGCGACTATCGTCTTGCGGAACAAGAGTTCCTGAACCGCAACGGCCACCAGAACGCCGAGCACCGTGATGACTACGACGATCAGCAGAATCTGCGGCTTTGATCGCTGCCTTCCGTTGTTTTCCATGTTTTCTCCGAATTGATTTCCGACACGCTCTATCGACTCAAGGGGCCATGCCGACGCGCTTCAAGAGAGTTTCAAACCTGTGATCCGATACAAGCGGTCTCAGTAACGGGTCCACTTTCAAGTTCATCAACCAGATGTCGCGATCCTCGAACGCCTTCTCCAACCATTTGAACGCGGTATCCCGGTCGCCGAGCCCGGCATAGATAGTCGCAATCGTGTACGGCGATACGTATCGCTGTTTTTGTCGATCAAGCTCCGTCAGTACTCGCAACGCCTCCGCTCTGTTTCCCGACGCCGCGTAAGCGTGACCCAAAAGCGAGAGCATCAATGGGCTGCCCGACAGCTTAGCGCCTTGTTGAAACTCGGCGATCGCTTCCTTATACATTCCATTTTGCTCGTAGCAGAGTCCAAGGTATCGCCGCGCGGGGAAGAAATTCGGATCGACATCGAGCAGTCTCTTGCAATGCTGGATCGCCTCTTCGTTGCGCCCTGCAAGATAGAGAATCCAGCCGAGGTGTGAGTTGCTGATAAATGAAAGCGGTTCGAGCTCCTCGGCGCGCTTCGCTTCCGCGATCGCCTCGTCG
>Ga0137380_10005313_pt1 | contig 11436 bp, 12 predicted proteins | sample SagtaG_17_FD_104809 | JGI IMG/M metagenome (GOLD analysis project Ga0137380, IMG submission 104809) | Vadose zone soil microbial communities from Sagehorn Ranch, Mendocino, California, USA - Sage2_L_100_16 metaG | ecosystem: Environmental > Terrestrial > Soil > Vadose zone | place: USA... | reverse complement strand
TTGGCCGCGGTTTCGAGCTCTCACTGAGGACCTTCGCCGAGCAGCTGCGGAAAGGAGACCCTTGATCGATATTATTGCGGATGTCTTCGATGACATCGAGAGAGATCCGCAGCCGTTCGTTGAATGCAACCATCGAACCGCAATGCACCTTGGTCTCTTCCTGGCCAAGCAGTTCGGACAGAGGCTTCGATACAGCGACCGGGCGGGCGAGAAGTTGCGAGAGGAATGGGAGAGGATGACGAAAGCTCAGCTCAGGAAGTGGATCTCGGATCACCTAGTCCCCTTGGAGGGAGACTAGCATCTTCACGATTTTCGGGTCCCGTTCTGATTCCTTTAGGAAACGCTCAAGCTCACGCTCCAACTCCTTGCGTCGCTGCTTGAACTGCTCTTTGGTCATTTCGGATCCTCGATGCAACCTACCTGCGCTGCTTGATCGACGTCGCGTTATGTCGTTTGTACTTAATTCTGGTTACCCCCTAATCAATCGAGAAAGGTACAAAAAGGTCCAGAAAGGCCGTGGAAAGGGTGCGCAACCCCGCCCACCAACGATGCCTCACCAGTTACGGCCCGCTGGGTCGCGACGCCAGAACGAGTGACTGGCCCATTCGACGGCCGTGTCTCGACCCCGGCGCAAGTTGCCGATATCGAATCGCCGTTAGATGGATGGTGGGCGGACGTCAAGACCGATACCAGGAATCGAATCGCAAAGCAGACTTGAAGATGGAGCACTCCAACCCGAAGGCCAATTGCTGCGGAGTCCCGATCGTGTGGCTGCGATGCGGCTATTGGGAGGATGAAGTCTGGGAAGGCATGTGCATGTGGAGCAAGCGCGAGTTTGCCTATTTCGACGCCAAGGGCGGAGTCACAGCGTGACGGCGATCCCCTAAACCTGCGTCGAAAACGATAAACTTCCTCGGTAGGTGCGCGGCCCCATTGTCTCAGGCTTCCTCAACTCCGCCTGCCCGGCTCGTGAAGACCGCTCCGAGGTCTCCAGTCTCCCACCATCTTCGCCAGACCTGCGGTACCTCATGAGCCCCCGAGTGGCCCGGTTGGAGGTCGCATTGGATCATCCGTCCATCATGAATCATCATGAATCGGCGCTTTCGAGGTGTCGGCTTCCGCGCGTCGAAATGGGGCCGCTTGCATGTCAGGCAGAACCGCCTCCCGTCCCCGTCCTCGTGGCCCATGAAAGGTCCGCGACACGGTGAGAGCCGGACCTCGATGCGTTTGATTCGTGATGCATCGCGAGGCACTTCGAACGCACCGATGGTCTGGAGTCCAACGTTGGGAGCCACGGCCCCAACAGCGCTCACGATCTTGCCGCGTTCGAACCGCTTCCGACGGATGGCCCATCCCGGTCGGGCGATCTCATCGTGCACAAACCCGCACAATGGGCACGGGGCTCCCCGGGGGCGGCCGAAAGAGTTTGGCGCGCGGAGCAGTTGGTGGGCCACTGCGATGTGCGTCTTGACGGACCTCGTATTTCCTTTGTACGCGCAGAAGCAACATTTCTGCATCATGGTACCGATTCGACAGGCTTTCGAGTAGGGATAAAGGGTTGACCTCGATAACTGTGAACTTGCGCGCTGTCCAGCCTGGGACCGAGGTTCACGACGATTCCTGCTGTGCCGCCCTTCGTGAAGCGCGCATGTTCCGTCAAACAGAACGCGTGTGATCGGCCCTGTGATTTTCCCGCGCAGTCCTACCGGAGCTGAAGCTTTCTAGACCAGGGAAACCGCGAAAGACTGTGGCGTGCACCGACAGCTCTACTCAGGCACCCTGATCCTGAGTCCGGTCATTAATCTCCTTGAAACGCCAATACGAGTCGAAAAGTTCGTCGTGGAGCGGGAGTTCGGATTCAGGTGTATCGGGATTCGCAGGTGTCATGTCGATTCCCAACCACTCTTCGACATCGGAAAGCTGGGGGTCACCGACCGCGTCCATCAACGCGAAGACGTGGAAGAACGCGGCAGCGCATGCATCCGCGATGAGTTTCTTGATTGCAAAGCAAGTAACCTCGTTGGTTGCGAGTTTACGGAGGGCGCGAACCTCTTCGTCCGAAAGAAGACCATCTGGCTTAGGAGGGTAGTTGAGGCTGCCCTTCGCGAAATCCGGGCTACGAATCGCGGCAATCGCGTCGTAGGCAGCATCCCAGATTTTTCCATGAATTTCCACGAACAAGACTTCTCGGGTCTTCGCATCGAGCGTGTCAATCCCCGCCGAGGAATGCTCTCGGACCATTTGAGGCGGTCGCCATCGTTCCGCGCTCGGTCCCGGGAGCTCAATGGGTCGCAATGATCTTCGATTCAGGCCTTTGCAACCAGCGGTTCGTGTGATCGATGAAAGGCCGAGACTGCCTCACGCATGCCGTCAAGCACTCGGCCTGCAGCAGCCTGGGAGTAAACCCGTATGGGTATGCTCCCGACGGGGAACGAATGTGTACACGGTCCAAAACCGGCTCCTCCCGTGGTCGCCAGGAATTTTCGACCCACTCACGTTCGATCTCTTCAATCGGGGGAACCCTGACCACGCATTCAATACAACGCGAACGGAGATGAAGGGCTGTCAGGGGGAAGGGCGAAAGTGACTGATATCACGCGTCGCTCTTCTTTGGTATCCACCGTTTTGTCTTCGGATTGAAGAAGTAGAACAGCCACGCGGCCTGATTTGCAGGTCCCTCTCCTGAAGCGAGCATGAGGGCTGTGGAGTCCGCGCCCTGACATGCCGTGAGCAAATGGCTTCTGGTCTGTCTTGTTGATGCGAAGTTTACGTTCTTCTGTCAACATAATCTTCAATACGCGGTCCCGTCTCGCTAGACGAGATCCTAACGATGAGGCCGCAGACGATGCGACGAAGGAGCCAGCTATACGTCCCCGCGAACAACCCTCGGATGATTGCAAAGGCCGCGATGCTGGACGCGGATTCAATCGTGTTCGATCTCGAGGACGCGGTACCCCCGAACGAGAAGGCGGTCGCACGGGAAGCCCTTAGCGCCGCAATCGGGCGGTCGGACTGGGGCGACCGGCAGCTCGCGGTCCGGATCAACGCGCCCGAGACGCCGGAAGGGCGGGCGGACATCGGCTCTTTGGCGGCGGAGCCCCGAATCACGACCCTGGTCATCCCGAAGGCCGAGTCCAACCTTTCTCCGATAGCCCGCACTACGGGCAAGCACCTCATTCCCCTGATCGAAACGCCGAAGGGGCTGCTCCACATCGAGGACGTCGTCCGGAGCGACGGAGCCGTCGCCGTGTCGTACGGGCCGAGCGACCTGGCAGCCTCCATCGGGGGCGACATCCGAATGTACGAGCAGAACCCGTACGTGAGGACGCTCACCATCATCGCGGCCGCGGCGTACGGCCTCGATGCAATCGACCAGGTGTTCTTCGACCTCAAGGATCTGGAGCGCTTCCGGGAGGAAGCCTTCCAGGCGAAGCGGCTCGGCTACGTCGGCAAGCAGGTCGTCCACCCCGACCAGATTTCCGTGGCAAACGAGGTGTTCTCGCCTGGCGCGGAGGAGCTCCGGTGGGCGACCGAGGTTGTCGAAGCGTACGAGGCGGGGGCTCGAGAGGGCCGCGGGGCGATCCGGGTGCGGGACCGGCTCGTCGATGCGGTACACTACCGGCTTGCGAAACGAACACTCGAGCGGGCGGGGCCATGAGCGGTCGGCGGACGAGCGGGTCGCCTTTCCGAGCCGACGAGCCTGGCGAGGCTCAGCAGAAAACCGGGTCAATGTCTGCAGAGGCCGACCTGCGGCGCACCATGGAACGAGCCGCCGCCAAGCATCCCGCGGAGTGCATCCTGCTGTCCGGGGGCCTCGACACCTCGATCCTCGCCCGGCTGAGCGTCCGGCACGGAATGCGGGGCGCCGTGACGGTCCTCATCGGAACCGGGGCTCCAGACGAGCCGTATGCGACAGCTGTCGCGGACAGTCTCGGGCTCCGACACCACGTCGTCCGAACGGACCTGGAGGAAATTCTGCAGGAGGTCGAGTTCGTGGTCCGCACCCTGAAGACGTTCGATCCGATGGAGATCCGTAACAGCATCGTCGTCGCGCGAGGCCTCCGCGAGGCCGCACAACTCGGGTACGCGACGGTCATGACCGGCGACGCGGCGGACGAGCTCTTCGGCGGATATTCCTTCATGTGGTCAAAGCCTGAGGGGGAGTTCGAGCGGTTCTCCGAGCACCTGGCGAGCGTCATGCGGTTCTCGTCCGTCCCGCTCGGAGCTGCGCTCGGCATCGAAGTGAAGACGCCGTACCTGGACCCGGCGGTCGTCGCATTCGCGTTGCGACTGTCGAAGGCCCAGAAGGTGGGCGTCCGTGGCGGCGTCACGCACGGAAAGTTCCTCCTCCGCCTCGCGTTCCCCGAGGTGGAAGCTTGCTGGCGGCGGAAAGACCCCATCGAAGTAGGCGCCGGGACCGCTGTGTTGCCGGACTATTTTCGCGCTGGTATCGCGTCGCGGGAACTCGACGCAGAGCGGGAGCGGATCGGGAGGACGGAACGGGTCGAGATTCGGGACGCGGAGCACCTCGAATATTACCGGGCGTTCCGACGGATATTCGGCGATTCGCCTCCACTCCGCCGCTTCGACACCGATTCGTGCTCGAAGTGCGGCTTCGAGTTGCCGCGTCTGGACTCGAACTTCTGTGTGACTTGCGGAGCGTGGCCTGCGAGGGCAGGTGCCTGACACGAACTGACAACGCCGAGCGTATTGTCGCCAAAATCGAAGGGGGGGGGCGACGATTCGAGGTTCAGTTTGATTCCCTCAAATGGATTCGAACTCAGGTCGCGTCCGGCAAGTGGGCGTCCGTGCATCCGCTTAGTCAACTCCTTCCTACACGGCCGCAGGATTCAGGGCAACCGGACGCTAAGGCCAGAATTCGGACCAGCAGGAACTCCCAGCACGGGATCTACGCCAACGTTCATCCGGAGGTCCTCCAACAGCTTTCGCGGATCGACCATTTTCCCAATCCGCGCCTCGGATTCCGGCCGACGGGCGGCCACGTCTTTAGCTCGAAAGATCATCAGCTGGCCGATCCCTTTATCGATCACTCTACGACAGAGGCCCCGAATGTAGAACCGATTGAACTCGCCTTCGGCAAGGGTTTGTGCGGCGTTGACCGGCACCTCTGCCGTTGTGGTGCGGCCCTTTGACGTCCGCTTGGTTTCCGTGCGTTTCAGGCTACCAGCGGTGCGGAGCCGTGCTGCGAGCGTTGCATCACTCCCACGCTCGATTGCGTCCCTTAGAAGGGCGGGCCAGTCCGCGACTCCCTTCGGTGTGAGACGGGGGCTGAAATAGAGTCTCGCCTCGCGCAGGTCGTCGTCGAGCTCGATGAGCATGAATCCGCGCGTGCCTTGATCAAGATTGACGAGATTCAACATGACTCAGGGTCCCTGATGAAGATTCGTCCGAAGAGGATTTCGTATTCGTGTGCCGGAGTCACGGTCAATCAGCGGTTCGCGCCTATGGATGACGAACGATGTACGGTTTGTCATGGGGACCCCGATTACGAAAGGTTCCGGTGGCCGTCCGCTCGCTGGTCATGCAAAAACCATATCCTTCCAGTTACGGCATATGCTGTCGCTAGCCAGTGTGGGAAAGGTCGCCCGCACAGCGTTAGATTGAAACGCGACCGGCGACACTCATGTCCGGCATGGACACGCGGCCCTCCGGCATCCTGGGAATTTGTCTCAGCATCCTTCCAAATCGCGAGATTTACCTGGCTCTCGGAGGATCCCCCGATTCCTCCTCGATTTCTGAAGCGTCCGTAGACGTGATCCGTTTCCCCGCCGTGGAGAGCACAACTGCGGTGGAAATCGAGACGGCCCCGGCCACCTCCGGAATGAGGTAGGGCGCGCCGAAAACCAGCGCAGAAACGGTGAACCCCTCCAGTAGCTGGATAAGGAGAAGCGTCGCAGACTGGGAAGCCGTTATCGAGCTAAGCCCCTTCAGGTAGAGAGCGATTGCGAGAACGCTGCACGGGATTCCCAGCCAAAGGATAGCGGCCCAACCGGTCGTCCCTACGTCTTGCGGCCTGTGGTTTCCCAGCACGAGAGAGACTGGGGTGAGAAAGATCGCGATAATGACGATTATTGCGAAGGCGCTCGCAAGGGAACCCACGCCTTCCTTCTTGCTCAAGACGATGAAGGCTGCGTAGCACACCGAAGTGCCAAAAAGGAGGACGTCGCCAACCAAATGGCCGGATGCGATTTCTAAGTTTGGCGACACCACGAGTAGGAGACCAAAGAAACCGAGGACTGTGGAGAACTTCTGCCGTGTGCCAACCACCTCCTTTAATACGGCGATTGCGAGCAGCGGGACTAGTGTGGGAGCGAGGTTTGCCAAAAGGGATGCTTCAGCCGCGCTGGCGTTGGCTTGGCCGACGTACTGGAACAAGAACCCCAGGGAATAGACGCCCCCGAGGACCCAGCTCGCGCCCTTACGCATCTCGGCCCAGATGTTGACCGATTTGGAGAGGATTGATAGAGGCAGGATCACGGCAGAGCCTACAGCAAACCTCAGGAAGACGAGTGTGTACGGGTCGGTGGACTGGAGCGCCAAACCCGTAGCGATGAACGTAGTGCCCCAGAGCAAGCTGGCGACAGTGGTCATGAGAAATCCGGATTTCCCAGCCACCGTGGATGCAGCCACCTCACCAAAAGGGCGACACGTTCGAATAAGTCCGGTACCGCCATTTGACGGCAATGTTGATAACTCCCCTCACCCGTAATCAGAGCTATGCTGCAGTTGTCTTTCAAGTTCAAACACGACTGCGAACTCAACCGCTTGTCGTCGGAGTATCCTAAAATCACGATAGCCCAATGGTGCAATCTCAGAACGGAGCTGTTGGAGATCGAGGCCAGGGACCCGGAGTTGTTAGCTGAGATCAAGAAGCGGCTTTCAAGAATCTCACGGTGGAGTCTTGGAACGCTAGGGACAGGTCCGGATGGAGCAAATGGAACGCTCATGATGACCTGTTTTCACCGAAAGGGAAACACCCTCGACGAGAAAATCGAGGGACACGGTTGCCTCCTGATTCATCCCGTTGTCTATCACGGCGGCTGGGAACATTATCGGGTCATCGTGTTGGACGAGAACCGGCTGAAACGGATGATTACTAGCCTTGAGCGCGAGGGCCGAGTGGAAGTTGTGCTGAAGAGGGGGATGAATGATGGTCCGATTCGGAAGTCATTCGTAATCTCTGCAAATGAGCTGCTTGCTGGTTTGACCAGGAGACAAGCAGAGGCGTTGCTTCTCGCGGTGGAGGGAGGGTACTATGAAGTGCCAAGAAGGGCGACGTTCGAAGGCATCGCCAAGCTGAGAAACACGCCAAGGACCACCTTCGAAGAACACGTCAGGAAGGCAGAGAACAAAGTGATTAAGTCATTGGCACCGTACATCTCCTTCTACATCAAGTGAGTGGTGGGACCGGGTCAGGGAAAGGTTCTGGCGGGCGAGGCTGGACTGCCGGTCAACCTAGAAAAATCTCGATTACAACCCCGAGGCCCAACAAGAGGAGAACGCAACCGCTAATCGCATTCAAGATCCTCTTGGCGTTTGGATGGTGAAGCCGGGTTCTGGCGCTAGTCGCAAGCAAGGAGTATGCCACAAGGCAGCAGAGACCCATCGCAATGAAAATGGCGGCGAGCGTGACGAGCTGTAGTGTGGCAGTCGGTCCAGGGGTAATGAATTGAGGAATCAACCCTACAAAGAGGGCAAGCATCTTCGGATTGAGAACGTTGTTAAGTAGGCCCTGCACATAAGGCGAATTTACCCGTCTTGCTACAGAGATGTATTTTGTGCCGTGTTGGGGAGCAGCTGCCCGCGTGCCCGTCGAAATCAGGGTGCGGACGCCTAAGTAGGTTAGGTAGGCTGCACCCGCCACCTTCAGCGTTCCGAAAGCAAGTTCATTGGTTTCGAGAACAGCCGCGACCCCGACACCCGCCCCTGCGGTCCAGATCGCCACTCCGTTCGTGACACCCAGCGCCGTGACCACCCCGGCTCTCCGACCCTTTTCGAAAGCATTCCTGATCACTAGCGCGACATCAGGGCCCGGTGTGACGACGATCAAAGCGGCCACCGCAATGAAGGAGAGTAGCAGGATTCGATCCCCCCGAGTCGGCGAGAGACTCCTCCGCGAAACCAGCCCTACGGCGCATGGCCTGCCACAGCTCTCACAATCCTATGATACAACTCAATTGGACCGCGCCGTTGTCTAAGAATCCGATGGTTTACCTGATTTACGAATTCCCTCAATGCGCGCAGGGCGATGCTACTAGTCATGCCATGCGACAACCTAAATCAAATACCGTCGCTATAGCCCTCGCAATCATTGATTTCGATGGATTACACTTCTTTAGCCCGGACGGTCTTCGATGTCTCCGTCCGGCTCCAGTCCGAACATCGAGTTTGGATTCATTGCTGGGACGACTCTCTTGAAATGGCGTCCCATCTTGCTGAAGCGGCGCGACGCCGGGGCTCCCCTGTCGTGTTGACCGTCCAGCCGGAAGAAGTCTGGCTTCGGTCCATCCTCGAAATGCCCCCGAAGGCGTCAGGGGTCGTGCCTCCGCACGCGGCGGCCGCGCTCGCAGAGACTGATGTGTACGTCTTCGCCCTCGGCCCGCCGGCGCCCATTCCCTGGGAGGAGATTCCTAAGGAGCGTCGCCGGACGGTCTCGGTGTGGCTCGACACCCGCTACGACCGGAGTGCCTTCGCGCAGAGGTGGGCCCGATTGGCCAAGGCCCGTCGGGTCCGGATGATTGGCATCGAAGCCACTCTGGCAACGCCGAAAAGGGCCGCGGCCCTTGGGATCGATTTCGCCACTTGGAGAAAAGTGATGTTCGACGGATGCGCGGTGGACTATCGAATCGTTGCGAGGCGAGCTAGGAACCTCGCTGCGCTTCTCGCTCGCCCGGGCACAGTCGAGATTACAACGCCTCACGGCACGGCTCTACGCTTTACCCTCGATCGGAGAGCCGTCGAAGTCTCTGATGGAATAGCTACGAAAGCCAAGGCCGTCGAAGGCCGGGTAACCTACCTCCCCGCGGGCTACGTGGAGGTGACCGCTGACGAGAACACCGCCGAGGGAAAAGTGGTCCTCAACGTGCCCATCCACGCGAGAACGGGGAGCGTTGAAGACCTCGCCCTGCTGCTGAAGGGAGGCCGGTTAACCGAGTTCGCTGCGAGGAAGGGCGAACGACTATTCCGGAGTTACTTGCTGGACGGCAAGGGGGATGTGGACCGGTTCGGTTTCTTCGGCCTAGGGCTCAACCCGAGGCTCAAATATGGATGCACTCAGGATGACAAGGTCCTTGGCGGCGTGACGATCGGCCTCGGGGACAACAGAGGCAAGGGCGGCCAGAACCGCGCCGGAGCTGAGTGGTGGGGATGCATGACCGGCGCCACCGTCAAGATCGGTCCGCGGACGATTATGGCGAGAGGAAGATTGCGCGCATAGCATGTCTCTGACGCTGATGGAAATCCGCTTGTGGATCGAACGCAAAACTTGGCCCCTAGAGTCCCACCACCGTTCCCCGGGCTCGTGTGTCTGGCCAAGAACAAAATCCTAACGCCGAGAACCGAGTTCGTAAAGGATGCCATCCGGCGCACGGAAGGAAAGCCAGGTCCAGTTCTTATCAGATCACAGATTTCCGAGGATTTATTGCCGCTGTATCAAGCTTGGCCTTGGCTGCATTAATGTCGTCGACTTCCAAAAAGGGCGACAATCGGACCTGTTGCATTCCTCGCGAAGAACTGATGGTAGTGATTTCCAGGGCAAAATACTTGAACACGGCCGTGTCTTTCAAGCGAGAGTTCGGTGGTTGATGGTTCTTCAAATTCAATTTTCATGTTCATGGTATCATGAAGGAACGAGACCAAAGGAAGATAGCTCTCTTTTGTTGTTGAAATCCCAAGCCACGCGATACTGAGCCCGCATTTTTTTTACACTCCGGAAAGCCCGAAGCCATAATCCTATTTTTGAAGATTCTCAGGGACTCCGGCTCAAATTCCCTCTCGCCTCAAGGATTGTCCGTCTATAAGCAGAAGATGCTGCGCACCTCAATGTCAACCACTCACCGACGGAGCAACACGACTGAGCAACCTGCCGATGTCGGCCGCTCACCTTGACCGACTGCCCAGAGATTTTCGCGACTCACGATAGCAGCAGGGCTCCGAACACGGCGATTCAGGGCTGCGGTGCGGTTGGACCGAGGCCCATCCAGAGACCGGCGCTTGACGGCAGCAGACTCATACGGCCAGATGATGTCACCGTCCACATGGCACAGGAGCTGAGGAACCCCGATGCTTCCTTACGAGTTCTCCCGCACATGTTCAGTCTGTTGGCCGCTACTGGTCCAGATGATTCCTATCGGGACCAATTAATGCTCTACGGGCAGTTTGTGGGCTCGTGGGATTTGGAAGCAGTGTTCTACGAAGACGGGAAATTTAGGAGGAAAACAGGAGGGGAGTGGCATTTCGGCTGGATCCTAGGCGGGCGCGGCGTACAGGACGTACTCTTTAGAGCAGGCGCTCCCCGTGGCGAGTTCGGCACCGCGATACGCTGCTATGATCCCGCCGAGGATGTCTGGCATATCAGCTGGATGCAGCCCTCCGGCAGGGAGTTCGTGCATTTGATCGGACGACGAAGAGACGAGATGATCGTCCAAGAGGTTACCGGGTTGGAGCCAGGCAGGCGCGAGCGCTGGTGTTTCACCAACATCACCCCGAACTCGTTCCATTGGTTCGACGAGGTCTCCAACGATAATGGGGCAACTTGGATTGTGCAAGAAGAGATAAATGCTCGCCGCCGCCCGACCCGTGCCAAGGTTCACTGAGTAATCGCCAGCTCGGCGACGAAGTCTCGCATCCGCTCGCGGCGACCGCAGGTTGCCACTTAATGGCTTCGGGCGGGCGGCATTCTGTCTCGTATCCTACCGTTACTCTACTTTCGACGCCGATACCAAGCCGGTGCTCCCTTCTCCTCAAGCTCCAGAAACCCGGTTGTCGGTTATCTGTACGAACGTGAGCGTGTTAAGAAATAGCATGCTCCCGACGGGATTTGAACCCGTGTCAGAAGCTCGAGAGGCTTCTATCCTTGGCCACTAGACTACGGGAGCGCGAGGTCGCACTAAGGGTGGGGCCGACATAAAGGTTGCGCGACCCTCACCCGAAGGGGACGGGGCGAAGCTTTTTCCCGCTCCCGCTCCCTTGCGGACGGCGAGGCGGCGATGTGAAGGCGGCGCTCGCGCAGCTCGATCCGGTGGTCGGGGACAAGGCGAAGAACCTCCGGAAACTCGAGACCGCGATCGCGTCGGCGCGGGCGGATCTCCTCCTGGCAGGCGAGATGTACCTCACCGGCTACATGGCCCGCGACTCGTTCGCGCACCTCGCGGAACCGCTCGACGGCCCGACCGTGAAGGCGGTCCAGAAGATCGC